>JAANMY010000071.1_pt1 | contig 119887 bp, 98 predicted proteins | sample 7279691 | NCBI WGS metagenome assembly JAANMY01 (sample SAMN14094543, study PRJNA606508) | bioreactor metagenome | isolation source: A lab-scale SPAN reactor treating ammonium-rich wastewater day 388 | place: Ireland: Galway | collected 2018-02-07
TCCTCGGGGCGCGCCTCGCGCAGCGTCATCTCGTGCCTCGGCAGTTCCAGGCCATGGCCGTAAGGATAGAGTCCCGGCAGCGTCACCGGCAGCTTGCCCCGGGCGGGCACCTCGCCGAACAGCAGCCGCATCGCCGCCCGCTGGCTCGCCTCGGCGCCCCCGTACGCGATCACGTACGCTCGCGCCTCGGGGACCTGCCGCAGCAGGTACGGGCTGCCGTAGGACACGAGCACGAGCGGGGCGCCGCCGCCGGAGAGGGCGCGAAGCAGGCGCGCGTGGCTCTCCGACATGTCGGCCGTGCCCTTGGAGCCGGTCACCCGCACGAAGCAGGACGCGACGACGTGGGTCCACTCCCCCGCCCGCGCCGAAAGCCGCGCGATCGTCGCGTCCGACACCTCGGGGCCCAGGTTCAGGTTCTCGACCCGCACGTCGCGCGCCGCGAACTCCGCCTCCGGAATGCCCTGGACGAAGTCGTTGCGGGCGTCGCTCGCGAGCACGAGGTGCAGCACCTTCAGCGGGGTCTCGGCCTTCAGCGGCAGCAGGCCGCCGTCGTTCTTCACCAGCGTGATCGAGCGCTCGGCGATCTCCGCGTTGCGCGCGACGTCCTCGGGCCGCATCACGTCGCGCGGCAGCAGCGCCGGGTCGACCTTCCGCGACCGGTGCAGGCCCAGCCGCTCCTTGACGGCCAGGATGCGCCGGACCGAGGCGTCGATCCGGGCCTCGTCGAGCTGGCCCTCGCGCACGGCACGCACGAGCGCCTGGATCGCCACCGCGGGCTCGGGAGGCAGCAGGATGAAATCGGCGCCTGCACCCACCGCCTTGACCGCCGCCTCCCCCGTCCACGCCGCGCGCACGCCGTGCATCTCCATCGCGTCGGTGACGATCAGGCCCTGGAAGCCGAGGTCCTTGCGCAGCAGGTCGTGGGCGATCAGCGGCGAGAGCGTCGCCGGGCCGCCCGAGGGATCGAGCGCCGGTACCGCGATGTGGCCGAGCATCACGGAGTCGGCCCCCGCCTCGAGCGCCGCGCGGAACGGCTTGAGTTCGACCGCGTCCAGCCGCGCGCGATCGGCGGCGATGGTGGCGAGCGCCAGGTGGCTGTCGACGGCCGTGTCGCCGTGGCCCGGGAAGTGCTTGGCGGTGGTCAGCAGGCCGCCGTCGTGGGCGCCGCGCAGGAACGCCCCGACCATCGTGGCCACCAGCTCCGGGTCCTCGCCGAACGAGCGGATGTTGATCACCGGGTTGGCCGGGTTGTTGTTGACGTCGGCGACGGGCGCGAAGCCCCAGTGGATGCCGACGGCGCGCGCCTCGCGGGCCGTCACCTCGCCGGCGAAGCGCGCGGCCTCCGGATCGCGGGTGGCGCCGAGCGCCATCGCGTAAGGGATCGGCACCGCGCCGCGCCGCACGCGGAAGGCGAGACCGCGCTCGAGGTCGGCCGAGATCAGCAGCGGGATCTCGGCCGCGCCCTGCAGTCGCTCGATCAGCCCCGGCAGCGTGCCGAGCTCCGACTCGAAGACGACCACGCTGCCCACCCCGAGGTCGCGGACCTGGGCGAGCAGCTTCTCGGCGTCCGCGGCGCGCGGGTGGCGCGGCAGGCCGAAGGCGCGCACGCCGATCATCTGCGCGGCCTTGCGCTCGAGGCTGAGGCCGCGCAGCGTGCGCTCGGCCCAGCCGCTGCCGGAGGGCGTGGGCCGCGCGGTGGGTGCCTGCGCCGAGGGCGGTGCGCCCGGCGCGCCCGGGTGGCGGCACGACGCGACCAGCGCGCCGAGCAGGACGAGGAGGGCGGCCCGCCTCACCGCGCCGCGTGGCCCGCGGCGCCGCCTCCCGCGGTGCGGGCCCCGAACGAGGCCGCCCGCAGGGCGCGCGCTTCCGCCCCGCCGATCGACTCGTGGGAGAACAGCACGACCCCGTGAGCGCCGGAGGCGCGCGCGGCCTCGATCTTCTCGATCGTGCTCTCGACCGGGATGCGCCAGGCGCCGACGCCGGCCCACACCCGGCCGCCGGTGCGAGCCACGGCGTGGCGCACCTGGCCCTCGAAGATGCGCGTCTCCGGAGCGTAGGCCATCGGGCACACCGCGTCGAGCGCGCCCGAGCGCGCCCACGCGGGCCAGTCCTGGAACTTGTGGTTGCGGGCCATCGCCTCGTCTGCGACCACGGCGGCCGACACCGGCAGGCCCGGGACCGCGGCCCGCGCGGTGCCGGCGAGCCGCTCGACCAGCCGCGTCAGCAGGCCGCGGCGGTGCTCGGCGAAGGCGCCCGGCGAGGCCGCGGGGCCGGCGAACAGGTCGCGCTCGCCGCGGCCGCGGCGGAAGCTCTCGAGCATCTCGGGCGACCAGTCGTAGTGGGCGTCCGGGTAGCGGATGAAGTCGAGGTGCAGCCCCGCGAGAGCGTAGCGCGCGAGCAGCTCGCGCACCACGGCCTCGAGATGCTCGTGGACGCCCGCCGCCGCGGGGGTCAGGAACAGGCCCTCCGCCTCGTTGCCGCCACGCGCGGCTCGCACGAGGCGCAGCCGCTCGCGACCGTGCGCGCCGAGCGCCTGCTGCGCCACCGCCTTCGGCACCATCGCCCACTCGGGGTGGCGCTCGAGCACGTGGCCCGCGGGCAACGCGCCCGGGTAGTTCGCGGCCAGCAGCGCGTTGATCCAGGCGTGGACCTGGAGGCCCCGGGCCGCCGCGGCGTCGATCAGGTGCGCCAGCGGGTCGAAGCGGGCGGGAGCCGCCTCCAGCAGCGGCGAGCGAGGGGCGAGATCGGACGCGTAGAAGGCGTCGCCGCGGCCGCGAACCTGCGCGAAGACGGCGTTGAGACCCGCCGCCGCCGCGTGCTCGACCGCCGCGTCGATCGCCTGCCTCGAGGTCAGCCCCGTCCGCACCAGCCAGACACCGCGCAACTCGCCCGCCACGGCGGCCCGTGCGGGCCACGCCGGGAGCGCCAGGGCAGCGCCGGCCAGGGACAGGAAGCTCCTGCGCTTCATCGAGTTGGCGATGCTATCACGCGCGAGAGCCGGGCCGGCTTCAGGCCACGGGACGGGCCGTCACGTCGTCGCCTTCGCGGGCGCCGAGCTCGCCGAGGCTGCCCTTCGGCACGTGCACGTCGCGGAACAGGCCCGCGCGGAAGCTGGCGGGCAGTTCGAGCGTCCGGCCCGACGGCGTGCGCAGTTCCACGCGGTGCACGCCCTGCGAGAAGCGCGGCACCCGCATCCACTCCTGCTCGAGGCGCTCGTCGAAGACCAGGCCGTCCTTGCCCTCGAGCTTGACGCGCACCGACTTGCCGAGTTCCACCCGCTCGATCCAGCCGCCGTCGGCCAGCTCGAACAGCGTGCGCTGGACCTCGGCCCGCGGCTGCTTCGCGTGCTCGATCAGGTCGCGGACGTCGCGGGTGCCGTCGAGCAGCCGCACGAGCCGCCACTGCGCGGGGCCGAGCGTCACGCGGGCGTCGTCGGCCGCCGGTCCCGGCGACAGCGCGAACACGACGCGGTCGCTCGGCAGCAGTTCCTTCATCCGGAGCAGCGTCGGGCCCGAGCGCTGCCCCTCCTCGATCAGCGCCTCGAGCGGCTGCCTGACGTTGGGGGGCACGGCCCGCTCCTCGGGCACGAACGCGAGCTGGCCCTCCTTCCAGCCGAACAGGGACATCACCGCGTCGTCACCGGCGAGCTTGCCGGCCATCGCGTGCACGACGGCGCCGCGCTGGAACCGGACCAGGGCCTGGCGGCCGGCGGCGCTGACGGTCAGCAGGCCGCTCTTGCGCCCCGCGGCGAACAGCCGCAGGACGTCGGCCAGCTTCACGTCCTGGAGGGTACCGATCTGGGACATCCGCTTTCCCCCGCTCGGGATGGAGTGCCCGGAGGATAGCATCCGCACCCGCGGTGCTAGCATCACCCGATGCGCATGCTGCGCGACCTCGCGCTCGCGATCCTGCTGCTGGCACCGCTGACGGCGTCCGCCGACGCCGCCGACGAGTTGCTGGCCCGCGTCGAGCGCCGTCACGCCGCGGTCCGCGACCTCGAGGCGCGCTTCACCCAGAGCTGGCGCTCCGGGGCCCTGGGCCGCGAGCGGGTCGAGAGCGGCGTGCTGCGCATCAAGCGCCCGGGCCGCATGCGCTGGGACTACGAGAAGCCGGAGCAGAAGCTGTTCGTCAGCGACGGCAAGGCCTGGTACTTCTACGTGCCGGCCGAGCGCCAGGTCGTCGTGCGCGAGCAGGCCGGCGACCGCCGCGCTCCCGCGCTGCTGCTGGCGGGTGGGTCGATCGCCGCCCAGTTCGCGCCGGCGCTCGAGGCCGACGCGGCCGGTCGGCCGCGGCTGCGGCTGCGGCCGCGAGCGCCGGACCCCGAGCTCGATCGCGTCTACGTGGACCTCGACGGCAGCGACCGCATCACGGGGCTCGAGGTGCACGACGCGCAGGGCAACGTCTCCCGCTTCCGCTTCGAGGCCCTGCGCGAGAACCGCGGCCTCGCCGACGAGTTGTTCCGCTTCACGGTGCCGAAAGGCGTCGAGGTGATCGCCGGATGAGCCCTGCCTGCCGCGGCCTGCGCACGCGAATGCGATTGCTGCTGGCCCTCCTCGCCCCCGCCCTGCTCGCCGCGTGCACGACCTCTGCGGCCTTTCGCGCCGGCGAGCGCGCCGAGCGCTCGCGCGACTGGGACCGCGCGGTGCTCGAGTACTCGCGCGCACTCCAGGAGCGGCCCAGCGACGTGCGCGCCCGCGAGCGGCTGACGGCGGCGCGGGTCCGCGCCTCGGAAGAACACGCGCGGGCGGCCCGTGCGCTCGCGGCTCGCGGCCGCACCCGCGAGGCGCTCGAGGAGTTCCGACTGGCGGTCGACCTCAACCCCGATGCGCCCGGGCTGGCCGACGAGGCACGCGCGCTCGAGCGCCGCGGCCAGGGCCAGCCGCGACCGGCGGCCTGGGCCGAGGCCCGCGAGGCGGCCCGCGAGCGCACGCTGCCCGGACTCGCAGTGCCCGCCGACGTCGGGCCGCTGGGGCTCGACTTCCGCAACGCGAGCCTGCGCGAGGCCTACCTGGCGCTGGGCCGCGCCGCGGGCATCAACGTCGTGTTCGACCCCGGGTTCCAGGACCAGGTGGTCTCGCTGGACCTGCGCGACGTGCCTTTCGAGCAGGCGCTGCAGGCGCTGGCGCGGGTGGGCCGCACCTTCCACCGCGTGGTCGACGCGAAGGTGGTGCTGGTGCTGCCCGACACGCCGGCCAAGCAGCGCGAGCACGAGCAGCAGTTCGTGCGCACGTTCTTCCTGTCCAACGCGGAGCTGAAGGAAGCGGTCGACCTGCTGCGGATCGTGCTCGGCGCGAGACGGGTGGCGCCGCTGCCCGGGCAGAACGCGCTGACGATGAACGACACGCCGGACAAGATCGCGGCGGCGGAACGGATCCTGGCCGCGATCGACAAGCCTCGCTCGGAAGTGGTGATCGAGGTCGAGATCCTCGAGGTCAACCGCACCCGGTTGCGCGACTACGGCATCGAGCTGACCTCCATCGACGGCGAGGGCAACCCGATCGGCGTGGCCGGCGCGATCTTCCCCGACCCCACGAACACCAGCGCCGAGCGCAACCCGTACCGCCGAGACAACCTGGTGGTGACCGCGCTGCCCGGCGTCATCTACCGCCTGCTCAAGACGGACGCCGACACCCGGGTTCTGGCGAACCCCCAGCTCCGCGCCAGCGAGGGCCAGACCGCGCAGGCCCGCTTCGGCGAGCAGGTGCCGATCCCGGTCACCACCTTCGCCCCCTTCGCACAGGGCGGCGTCTCGCAGCAGGCGATCACTTCGTTCGAGTACAAGAACGTCGGCGTCAACATCGACATCACGCCGCGCGTCCACCACGAGGGCGACGTCTCGCTCGGCCTCAAGCTCGACATCTCGTCGGTCGGGCCGACGGGCTACCAGGGCCTGCCCACCTTCAACTCGCGCACGGTCAACAGCACGTTGCGGCTGAAGGAGGGCGAGACCAACGTCCTGGCCGGTCTGATCTCCGAGACCGAGCGGGCCTCGATCCGCGGCGTGCCGGGCCTGTCGGACCTGCCGCTGATCGGCCGCCTGTTCGGGCGCAACCTCGAGGAGGCCAGCCAGACCGACATCGTGATGACGCTGACGCCCCACGTGGTCTCGCGCCCCGAGCTGACGGCCGACGACCTGAAGAGCTTCGAGGTCGGCGGCGAGCCCTCCCCCACCCTCTTCGAGGTGCCCACGCTGCCGAGCACGGCCCCGGCCCCGCGCACGCCGGAGCCGCTCAAGATCGAGCCGATCCGCCCGCCGCAGGCCCAGCCGTCGCCGACGCCGCAACCGTAGAGCGACCGTCGCTCAGTCGAAGCAGAGGGTCAGCAGGGAGAAGTCGTCGTCGAGGCCCTCGCCCCGCTCGGCACGCACGCGGTCGTACACCAGGCGCGTCGCTCCGGGGCCGGGCGGCGTCGCCCGCAGCAGCGCCTCGAGCTGCTCCTCGTCCATCTCCGTGCCGTCCGGCCGGCGCACCTCGAAGGCGCCGTCCGAGAAGACGTGCAGCACGGCGCCGGGCGGGACCGTGCAGCGCGCCTCGCGGTAGCTGGCATCGGCATCGAACCCGATCACCATGCCCGGCGTGCGCAACTCGTGGCGGGCCTCGCCGCCGAAGAGCAGCGCGGCCGGGTGGCCGGCGCTGGCGTAGCGCAGCTCCCGCGTCGAGGGCGTGTACACGCCGTACCAGGCGGTGAAGTACATCTGGTTGTGGCGCTCCATGGGGTAGTCGTCGTTCAGCGTCTTCAGCACCGCCGCCGGATCGAACAGATCCGTGCCCCCGAGGTTGCCGCCGTTCAGGGTGTTCATCAGCGAGGCGGCCAGCAGGGCCGCGCCCACCCCGTGCCCGGAGACGTCGAACAGGTACACCACCAGCTTGTCCGGCTGCAGGAACACCGTGCCGAACCCGTCGCCGCCCAGGCGCGTCGAGGACACGAAGGTCCAGTCGCTGCGGATCGCGCCTTTCATCGGCGCCGGCAGCACCGAGCGCACGTAGTTGGCCGCCTCCGCCAGCTCGGCAGCCAGCTCGGCCTGGCTCTCGGCCAGCGCCCGGAACGCGGCGCGCTCGCGGTCGCGCAACGCCTTCTTCTCGAGGCAGGCGCCGACCCGCGCCCTCAGCAGCACCGGGTTGAAGGGCTTGTGCAGGTAGTCGGCGGCGCCCGCCGCGATGGCCTTGACGATCAGCTCGATGTCGGTGGCCGCCGAGATCATGATCACCGGGATCTCGCGCCACTGCTCCGAGGCCTTCATCGCCTCCAGCACGCCGAAGCCGTCGAGGCGCGGCATCATCAGGTCGAGCAGGACCAGGTCGACGGGCTCGGCAGCCAGCCGCTCGAGGGCCTCGACGCCGTCGGCCGCGGAGCAGGTCGTGTGCCCCTGGCGGGCCAGGCGCCGCAGCAGGAGGTCGCGGTTGGGCTCCAGGTCGTCGACGACCAGGATGTGGCCGTGGGGCCCGGCGGCCGGGTCCTTGGTGGCGGTCACGCCGGTCAGGCGGAGAGTTCCCGGACGCCGTCCGCACGGCTCGCGACGATGTGCAGCACGGTGTCGAAGCCGGCGATGTCGAACACCTTGCGGATCGCCGGCCGCAGCTCGGCGACCGCCAGCCGGCCGCCGGCGGCCTTCATCCGCTTGGCGGCCAGCATCAGCACGCGCAGCCCGATGCTGCTGACGTACTCGAGCCCCGCGAGGTCCAGCAGCATGCGCCGGGCCCCGCCGTCGATCAGGCCCAGGATCCGCTCCTCGACGCCCTTCGAGGTGACGCCGTCGAGGCGCCCCGCGAGCGAGAGCGTCAGCACCTCGCCGTCCTTCTGCTCGACCATCTCCATCGTTCGTTCCTCAGCCGATCCTGCGACGCAGGGCCAGCACGTTGCGTCCACCCTCGTGGCGGTACGCGACCTCGTCCATCAGCGTGCGTACCAGCTTGACGCCCAGCCCGCCGATCGATCGCTGCTCGAGCGGGCCGTCGGTCGACGGGTCGCCGACCTGGAGCGGGTCGAACGCGCGTCCGTTGTCGGAGACCTGCCCCCGCAGCTCCCCGTCCACCACGTCGAGCTCGATCCAGGTGCGCAGCCCGCCCGGGTCGCGACCGTCCCCGGCCCCGTGGTCGTTGACGTTCTGCACGATCTCCTCGAGCACCAGGTTGACCTCGCCCACCAGGTCCGGGGAGAGCTGGTGCCGCAGGCCGAAGTCCTCGAGCGCGATGGCGAGCCGGTCGAGCTCGTTGACGTCGTTGACGAGCTCCAGTCGGAGAGCAGGCATGGGCGGCGACCTTTCAGGCGACCTGGCGCTTGACGAGGTCCTGGAACATGCCGGGCACCGCCACCAGTTCCTGGTAGCTGCCCTGCTGCACGATCCGCCCCCCGGCCAGCACGTAGATGCGGTGCGCGCCCATGATGGTACTCAGCCGGTGCGCCACCGCAATGCGGGTCGCCTGCAGCTCCATCAGGCTCTGCGAGACGATCGCCTGGGTGCGGTTGTCGAGCGCGCTGGTGGCCTCGTCGAAGAAGAGGATGCGCGGCCTGGCGACGATCGCTCGCGCGATGATCAGCCGCTGGCGCTGGCCGCCGGAGAGGGTGCCGCCGCCCTGCTGCAACACGGTGTTCATGCCCATCGGCATGCCCTTGACGTCCTCGTCGAGACCGGCCATGCGGGCCGCTTCCCAGGCGTCGTCGAGGGTCAGCGGCAGCGAGCCGACGATGTTGGCGAACACCGAGCCGGAGCGGATCGTCGCGTTCTGCGAGACGACGCCGATCTTGCGGCGCAGCTTCTGGACGTCGAGCAACTGGAGGTCGCGGCCGTCGTAGTAGACGGAGCCCGTCTCCGGCACGTCGAGCCCGAGCAGCATGCGCAGCAGCGTGGACTTGCCCGAGCCCGAGGGCCCCACCAGCGCGACGTATTCGCCCGGCTCGATGCGCAGGCTGACGTCGTTGAGGATCGTGGGGCCGTCCTGCTGGTAGCGGAAGGTGACGTGGCTGACCTCGATCAGGCCGCTGACCTCTCCGGGGTCGGCCTTGCTGAGGTCGACCTCGGGCCGCGTTTCCAGGATCGGCCGCGCCCGCTCCCACAGCGGGACCACGTTCAGAGCGGACATCGCCGTCATTCCGGTCTGCAGCGACTGCAGCAGGAAGCTGGCGAAGGCCGAGTTGAAGGCGACGAACTCGCCGGGGCTGATCGGGGAAGGCTGGCCGGCCTCGAACGCCTCCTTCTGGAGCCACAGCACGGCGTAGAAGATCGCCATCGAGCTGACGATCGGGAACGCCGCGTTGAACACCTCGAGCAGGTTCTCGATGGTTCCGGTGCGGTAGGCGAGCCGCTTCTGGTGGGTGAACTGGGCGGCCCAGCGCGAGAAAGCCCGGCTCTCGGCCCCGGTCACCCGCAGCTTGGCGATCCCGGCGAGGAGCTGCAGCACCAGGCCCGAGATGCGCCCCTCGACCTCGACCACCTGGCGCTGGATGCTGACCTTGAAGTAGCCGAGGGTGAGCGTGACGGACAGCGCGAGCAGCACGAGGCCCACGCCGAACAGCGCCAGCTTCCACGAGTAGTAGAAGAGCAGCGCGAAGGTGAACGACGAGAAGACGCTGGTCATCAGCGTCGTGATCGTGACCCCGGACAACAGGCGCCGCATCTGGTCGATGCCGAGCGCGCGCATCGCGAGGTCGCCGGAGGAGAACTGGCGGAAGAACCCGGAGGGCAGCGTCAGCAGGCGGTCCCACACCGCCGGCTGCAGCGCCGTCGTCATCTTGGCTTCGATGCGCAGCAGCGCCAGCGCCTTGACCACCTCGAACAGGGCGGTGACGACGGCGACGGTGGCGAGGATCAGCGCCATCTGCACGAGGCGCGAGCGGGCGGCCTCCGGGATCACGTCCTGGACGACGACGCCCATGAAGTACGGCGTGAGCATGCCGAGGATGCCGGCACCGGCGCCGACCAGCAGCGGCAGCTTCAGGTCCTGCCGGCAGGTGGACACCGCGAACGCGAGCAGGTCGCGGGGGGTCAGCGCGTGGTCGGGCAGCGAGCGGTAGAACATCACCGCCTGGCCTTCCAGGGACGCCGCCACGTCCTCGTCGACCGGCGTGCGCCGGCCCGAGGCCGGGTCGTGCACTTCGTAGGAGAACGGCGATGTGGGCAGGATGGCGACCGGGCGCTTGCCTTCTTCGGTGCGTCCGAGGAAGGGGCCACCGTCGACCTTCCACCACTCGCCCTTCAGCGTCACCACCCGGCTGCGGATGCGCGAGGTGCGCACGATCTCGTCGAGCGGCTGGCGGCTGGCGACCGCCTCGTCGCCGCGCGCCTTGGGCGGCGCCTTGATCTCGATGTCCATCGCGCGGCCGACCAGCGTCGCGGCCGCCAGCAGCGCGTCGTCCTTGTCGACGACCGGGGCCGGGCGCGGCACCTCGGTCAGCACCGACTGGATGTCGGCCAGGCTCTTCTCGCGGCCCGCCCGGTCGCGCTCGGCCTTCTCGCGCAGCCGGTTCAGCTCGTCGACCGTCTGCAGGCGCGAGTTGAAGAACTCGCAGCGGAACACCGCGTCGGTCAGCGCGCGCAGGCCGTCGGCAGCCCGGCCGCTCTGGAGCGCTGCGGCGGTGTCGACCGCGGCCAGCTTCACCTCCTGGACCGACTGCAGCCACGCCTCGTGGGCCAGCGGGAAGACGAAGCCCGACCCCACCGCCTCCGGGATCTCCTCCATGCCGATGAACAACGAAGGCGACGCGGCTCCTCCCGCGTGTTCCACCCACAGCACTCCGCGTCGGGTCTTGACCCGCTGCCCCGCCTTCGCCGCGGCGCTCTCGCCGGGCTGGATCTGGACGTCGGCGCGCGGCTTGGGCACGACCGTGCGCGCCGCCCCGATCGACAGCCCGGTGACCCAGCGTTCGAGCGCCGGCGCGACGGCTGCCGCCAGCGCGGCGTCGCCTTTCGCACGTTCGGCGACGAGGGCCAGCGGCGCCCTGCGGACCCGGCTGCCGGCGACGCCCACGGCGAGCAGGCCCAGGCCCTGGCCCTGCTCCACCGGGTCGAGCCCCAGCAGCAGGTCGCCTTCGGGGGCGGAGAAGAAGTGGCGACGGCTGCCGAACGGCTGCCCCTCCTTGACGCCGACCGAGAACACCTCGACGTGGCCGCGGCTGACGTGCCACACGGCCGCGGGGTCGGCGAGCAGCAGCGGCGCGTTGCCGCTGACCTCGATCTCTTCCCCGTGCGCCTCCAGCAGGTTGCGGAGCGGATCCATCTCGCTACTCCTCGATCAGCTTGGCGTAGGCTCCGCCTTCCGCCTTGAGGCTCTCGTGGGTGCCGCGCTCGACGACCCGGCCGCGGTACATGACGACGATCTCGTCGGCGTCGCGGATCGTGGACAGCCGGTGGGCCACGATCAGGCAGGTGCAGCCGCGCCGCCGCAGGTTGTCGTCGATGATCTTCTCGGTGGCCGCGTCGAGGGCGGAGGTCGCCTCGTCGAGCACCATGATGCTCGGGTTCCAGACCAGGGCCCGCGCGATCTCCATGCGCTGGCGCTGGCCGCCCGAGAAGTTGGCGCCGCCTTCGGCGACCGGGCTCTTGTAGCCGTCCGTGCGCTGCACGAGGTCGTCGTGGATGGCGGCGTCGCGGGCCGCCTGCACCGCGTCGATGTCGGAGACGGTCTCGTCCCACAGCGCGAGGTTGTCGCGGATCGAGCCGCCGAACATGGTGATGTCCTGGTCGACCAGGCCGATCGAGTTGGTCAGCACCGCGCGCGGGATCTCGCTGCGCTTCTTGCCGTCGAACAGGATCTCCCCCGACCACGGCTCGTAAAGCCCCGACACCAGCTTGGCGACCGTCGACTTGCCGCTGCCCGAGCCGCCGACCAGCGCCACCCGCTGACCGGGCCTGATGCTCAGGGAGAAGTCCTCGATCAGCGGCTTCTCCAGCCGGCTGTACCCGAAGGTGACGCCCTTCAGCTCGACGTGGCCCTCCAGCTTGACGATCTCGTCGGCGGCCTGGTCCTCGCGCTCCGTGGCCTCGACCTGCGGGTCGCGCTTGTACATCAGCACGTCGTCGAGGCGATTGACGTCGCCCTGCATCTCCTGGAGCTGGCTGCCGAGGTTGACGAGCCGCGTGATCGGCTCCATGAAGCTGGCCATCAGGGTCTGGAAGGCGACGAGCTGGCCGACGCTGAGGTGGCCCTCCATCACGCGCAGGCCGCCGACGGCGATCAGCGCCACGTTGTTGAGGCCGACCAGGAACGGCGGCACCGCGTTGAGCCACGACGTGTAGACGCCCAGCTTCTGCTCGGCGTTCATCGCCTTCGCGTAGACGCCCGACCACTCGGAGAAGAACTCCGACTCGGTGCCGGTGGACTTGAGCGTCTCCATCATCTGGATGCCGCCCATCGCGACGCCCATCACCTGGCCGCGGGCCCGCAGCAGCTTCTGGTTCTCGTCGATGCGCTTGCGCGAGACCCAGCGCAAGGCCACGATGTTGAACGCCGCGAAGCAGACGCCCAGCGTGGTCAGCACCACGTCGTAGGCGAACATCACGGCGGCGTAGAAGACCAGGGTGCAGACGCTGATCGCGTTCAGCGCGAGCTGGCCCGAGAGCAGGTCGGCGACCTTGTCGTTGATCTGGACGCGGGTCGCCAGCTCGCCCGGGAACCGCTGGTTGAAGAAGTCGATCGGCAACTGCAACACGTGCCAGAAGAAGCGCGCCGACGACGCCAGCGCCAGCTTCGTCTGCAGCCGCAGCAGGTAGCGCTGCTGGAGGAAGGTCAGCAGCCCGCGCACGATCGCGGTGCCGACCATGGCGAGCAGCAGCGGCCCGCGCCAGTCGACGCGCCCGGCCAGCAGCACGTCGTCGACGAAGACCTGGCTGAAGGTCGGGATCAGCAGGCCCGGGATGACCAGGAACAGGCCGCACAGCACCGCGAAGGTGAGCGCGGCCTCGGAGCCTCGCAGGCGCGGCAGCAGCGCCGGCAGCAGTGCCGTCTTGCGGCCGCCCTTGCTGAACTCCGGACCCTTCTCGAAGGTGAGCACGACGCCCGTGTACGACTGGTCGAGCTCCTCGAGCGTGATCTCGCGCGGCCCCATCGCGGGGTCGTTGATGTAGGCCTTGCCGTCCTTGAACCCTTCCAGGACCAGGAAGTGGTTGAAGTTCCAGAACAGGATCATCGGGGTGCCGAGCGACGGCAGCTCCTCGAGCTCCTTCTTGAAGCCCTTGGCGACCAGCCCGAACTTGCGGGCGGCCTTCAGGACGTTGTTGGCCTTGCTGCCGTCGCGCGAGACGCCGCACTCGATGCGCAGTTCCTCGAGCGGCACGAAGCGGCCGTAGTAGCTGAGGATGATCGACAGCGCCGCGGCGCCGCACTCGACCGCCTCCATCTGGAGCACGGTCGGGCACTTGACGCGGTTGTTGGGGAGCTTCTTCGGGTCGAGCGCCATCGCCGGCCGTCAGATCCCCGTGTACTCGCGCAGCAGCGGGATCACCATCCCGATGGGCCGCCGCTCGCGGACCACGATGGTCGCCGTCAGCATCGTCCCGCTGCCGATCTTGAGGGCGTCGCCCTTGCGGGAGGACCAGCGGTAGCCGCTGGCCGAGTTGGGGTCGGGCAGGAGGTCCGCGTAGACCGCGAACGGCGGTCCGTCCTGCGACATCGTCTGGATCAGGCCCGGGTTGGGGAGCACCCGCATCATGCCCTCGCGCGTCGACGGGAACTCGGCGACGTGACGGACCTTGCCGATCAGGAAGCCGAACTCCTCGCGCTTGGCAGTCGACGGCGAGACCTGCGCCTCCATCCCGAGGCGCACGTTCTTGCCGGCCGTCGGCGGCACGTAGATGAGCGCCTCCAGCGCCTCGTTCTCGTCTTCGCCGCCGGTCTGCTGCAGGCTCACCAGCGGCATCGCCGCGCCCACCATCGAGCCCGGGTTGACCTTCAGCTCCAGCACGCGCCCGGCCTTCGGCGCCAGCACGTTGGTCTGGAAGCGCACCTGGTCCTTGAGCCGCTCCAGCGTGCGCCGCGCCTCCTCCAGCCGCAGCCGGCTCTTCTCGAGGGTGTCGGCCTTCTCCGTCTGCAGCGACAGCGTGCGCACCTCGAGCTGCTGCAGTTCGGCGCGGGCGGCGCGCAGGTTGTCCTGGGCCCCGAAGTAGGACTGCCGGGCCGAGAGCACCGAGGAGCGGGTGACGAGGCCGCGGGCCTGCAGTTCCTCGGCGCTCTTCATCTGCTCCGCCAGCGAGACGAGGCGCTCCTCGAGGAACTTGACCGTGTCCTGGAGCTTCTCGCGCTGCAGCCGCAGCGACTCCTGCCGCAGCGCCCCGTCGCGCTCGGCGAGCGACGTGATGTCGCGGTGCTGCCGCTCGGCGGCGGCCGCCGCGGCCTCCGCGTCGCGGAGCTGGGTGACGAGCGCCGGCTGCGCGATGCGCACCAGCAGGTCCCCCGCCGCCACTTCCTGGCCCTCGACGACGGCGATCTCCGCGACCTGGCCGCCGGCCGGCGACGGCACGTCGGTGATGCCGCCGCGGCGCAGCAGGATGCCCTGGGCCGTGACCTTCTCGGGGATCGTTCCGAAGATGCCCCACAGGGTGACGACGATCAGCAGCGAGCCGACCGCGCCCAGCGCGATCCAGGCGCGCGGCGGCGTCACCTCCATCACCATGTCGAGCTGCTCCGGCGACGACAGGCGCTCGAGCGAGACCTTGCGGAAGAGCTTCGTGGGGTCGCTCACAGTGCGGTTCCTCCTCGCCTCAGCGGGGCACGGGCGGCGCCGTCACCAGCGCAGCCGGGTCGAGTTGCGGCCGGCCCCCGTCGTCGGCCACCAGGGTTCCGGTCTCGTAGCGCAGCCGGGCCAGCGCGATCGCGTAGCCGAGCCGCGCCTGGACCTCGTCGATCTCCGCCGAGGTCAGGCTGTCCTGGGTGAAGATCAGGTCGATCACGGTGCCGAGGCCGAGCCGGACCTTCTGCTGCTCGTCGGCCACCGCCTCGCGGAACAGCGCGGCCGTCTCCGCGGCGATGGCGACCCGGCGGCCCGCGGTCTCGAGGTTCGCGAGCGCCACCTCGATCCCCGAGCGTACGCGCCGCTCGGAGTCGAAGGCGGCCGTGCGGGCCTGGTCCATCACCGCGGTCGAGCGCGCGAGCTGGCCCTCGGCCGCGCGGTTGCGGGGCGGGAACTGGAAGACCAGCGCTGCGGCCAGGTCGGGGCCCGCGAGGTTCTCCCCGAACGGCGAGAAGAAGCGCCCCGCGCCTTCGGCGAGTCCCTTGTAGCCGGCGCGGAGCTGGAGGTCGACCTTCGGCTGCACGCCGTTGCGGGCCGAGTCGAGCAGCGCCTGCGCCGCGTCCACCCGCCTGGTCGCCGCCACCAGGTCGCCGCGCTGCCCGAGGGCGGCCGGCGTGAAGAGGCCGGCCTGGGCGGGTTGCGGCAGCTCTGTGGCCACGGCAGGGAAATCGTCGGCCGGCGCCGGCAGCGCATCGAACTGGTCGACGGGCAGCCCCATCGCCAGGCCGAGGCCGTGCCGGGCCTCGAGCAGCTGCTGCTCGGACTGCAGGCGCGAGCCCGTGCGGCTGGCGAGGTTGGCCTTGAGCTGCTTGATGTCGGCAGCCGGCATCTGGTCGGCCTGGATCAGCGCCTCCGCCTCGTCGCGCATGTTCCCGAAGCGGTCCTCGGCGTCGCGCACGATCGCCAGCGCCCGCGCCGCGGCCACGTAGTTCCAGTACGCCTGCACCGTGCGCAGCACGGACTGGGCGATGCCGTGGCCGAGCTCGGCGCGCACGGCCTCGACCTCGTGCCCCTGCGCCAGCTCGCCGACGGCCGCCGCCTTGCGCCCGCGGCCGCGCAAGAGCGGCTGGGTCGCGGTGACGCCGAACGAGTAGCGGTTCTCGACCAGCGCGTCGGGCAGGTTGGTCGTGCTGCGGTCGAACGTCACGGTCGGGGCCAGCTCGAGCCCGGTGCGGAAGCGGTGGGTCGCGGAGAGGCCGAGCCGCGTGGTGTCGGTCCGCAGCGCCTCGAAGACGCCGGGCACGGCCTGGCTCGAGTTCAGCGGCGTCTCGTCGCGCTGGCGCAGCAGCGTGCTGCCCAGCGTCGTGTCGAACACCCCGCGTTGTGCGTCGAGGTCGCCTTCCGCGATCTCCACCTGGCGGGCCAGCAGCCGGATGTCGGGCTGGTCGGAGAGCGTCGTGCGGACCGCGTCGAGCAGCGTCAGGCCCGGCGTCGGCGCCGCCTGCTGGGCCGCTCCCGGGACCGCCAGCAGCAGCGCGCCGAGGCCGAGTGCGGCCGATCGCCGCAGGCTCGGGTTCCTGTTCATGTCCCCTCTCACTTCCCCACCGCCACGGGCGCGGCCAGCAGCCGTCCCGCTGCCTCCCAGCTCTCCGCGAACGCCGCTTCGCCTTCCGCCGACGCGATCAGGTCGAGCGGCAGCGGCGCCAGCGCCAGCAGCATCCGCACGCGCTCGCCGGCGTGGCGCTCCGCGAGCGCCTCGAGCCGCGCCGCCGCCCGCACCGTGACCGCCGCCACGAGCTGCCGGGCCGCCGCCGACAGGCCCTTCGTGTAGGTCGTCAGCCGGCCGTCCTCGCGCACGACCGGAAAGTCCTCGAGCCCCATGAAGCGCAGGAACGCCGCCGCCTCGAAGCGGCCCAGGGCGTGGGTCATGCCCATGAAGTCGCACAGCGTCTCGTCGAGCAGGTTGAGGCTCATCGAGCCGAACACCCGCTTCGTGGCGTAGTGCGTGAACTCGTGCTCGACGCGGAGCCGGTCCGACACCTCGACCCACTCGTCTTCGCCGATCGCCAGCCCGAGGTCGGCCGCGGACACCGCGCTGTAGGGCTTCGCGCAGGTGAGCATGATGCGGTCGTGGAAGCGCCACGGCTCCTCTTTCGCGACCCGCTTCATCTCGTCCGGCCACGCGGCCGGCCCCGCCAGCGCCTCGAACTCGCGGCGGTACTGGTGGACGCGATGCCAGTCGATGAAGCCGGCGATCATCCGCGCGTTGACCGACGGGCTGATCGGCTCCGGCTCGGATCGGAAGGCGAAAGCGCGCGACAGCGCCTCGAAGTCGGCGCGGTGCGGCGTCGCCAGCACCGGCAGCGCGCCCGCCGGGTGCTCGTGGACGAAGAGCCGGAGCCGCTCGGGCTGCTCCAGCCGGAGGCGCCCGCCGAAGTCCCGCTCGTCGAAGGGCTCGCCGCGGCGCGCGACCGCGCGGTACGCGTCGCTCGACGAGATCCCGGGGACGATCGGCACGCACAACTGGCCGAGCTTGCCCTGCAGGAACCCGAAGGGGTCGTCGCCGGCCTCCGCGGCCCACGTGCGCCACACGGCGAGATGCGGCTCGTCCGGCTGCGGCAGCACCGGCGCCGGACAGGTGCGCTCGAGCGAGAACGGGCTCTCGCCGTACTGGAGAGCCTCCTCCACGGCCTCGGGCGCACCGCCCAGTTCCTCGAGCGTGCTCCGGCGCAGTCGTCGGGCGACGTCAGGATCCATGGAACACCGTTCGCGAGAGTGAGCGCGGAGTGTAGAGGCTCTGCCCCGGGCTGGCAATGCGGCTCGCGACCACGCGCGGCGTCACGCGCGCGTCCGCTTCCAGCTCGCGGGCGTCGGCCGCCAGGCCGCAGCCACCGGCAGCGCGAGCAGGCGGCAGTCGCGCCCGTCGCCGCCTTCTTCGACGACCAGCCCCGCCGCGAGCAGCGGTTGCAGGCATTCCCGCGGCGCGGCCACGAACGCCCCGGCCGAGAAGCGGATCGTCCCCGCCTCGGTCGGTACGGCTTCGCTCCCGCCGCGTTCGCGCGCGAGCTTCACCAGGGCCGACAGGGTGGACACGTCGGACAGGGCCGGGATCACCTCCGCCGCGAATCCCGCGAGGCCCACCTCGCGCGGCCCGAAGGCCGGGCGCCGGTCGTCGACCCGCACCACGTCGCCGTCGCGCCGCCACGTCAGCAGGCAGTCGTCTTCCCGCCAGGCGGCGCACCACTCGAGGACGGCCCGCGACACCTCGCGCACGTGCTCGCCGGGCCCGTCCGCCCGCTGGTCCTCGAAGAAGTAGGCGATGCGGGCCAGGTCCGGCTCCGCGAAGGGGTGGAGGAACCCGTAGTCGGCCGCCGGTCGCAACTCCAGGCCGAAGGCCGCGGGCTCGCGCTGGTAGGGGCTGAAGCGGTGGTACTCGATCGGGGCCACGGCCGCGGGCGGGTGCAGGTGCGCCAGCTTGGGCAGCAGTTCGGGCAACCCGGCGTAGTCCTCCGCGGTCTCACCGGGGATGCCGACCAGCAGGTTGTAGGCGGGCAGGACGCCCAGCTCGCGACAGTGCTTGAGCAGGGCGAGGTTCTGCAGCGGCGTCACGCCCTTGCGGATCGCCTTCAGCAGGCGCGGCGACAGGCTCTCGATGCCGGGCTGCACGGCGGTGATCCCCGCGGCGGCCAGCCGCTCGACCTGGGAGCGCCGGACGTTGGCCTTGATCTCGTAGAAGAACGACACCTGCACCCCGCGCGCGCGGGTCCACTCCGCGAAGCCCTCGTCGTAGCGCGGGGCGAGGATGTTGTCGGTCATCATCACGTGCCGGACCCGGTGGCGCGACACCAGCGCCTCGACCTCGGCGAAGAAGCGCCCCGGGCTCTTGGTCCGATAGCCCATGCCGTCGGCGTTGAGCCCGCAGAAGGTGCAGTGCTGGCGCTCGCCCCACCAGCAGCCGCGCGAGGACTCGAGGGCGAGCGTCAGCTCCCGCGTCTCGGCGAGCCCGGAGGCCTCGAAGGCCGCCACGTAGTCGTCGAAGTCGGGGAACGGCAGGCCGTCGAGGTCGGCCAGCGGCGGGGCCGGCGGCCCGACCACGATGCCTGCTCCGGCGGAGCGATGGACGAGCCCGGGCACGTCGTCGACCGGGCGCGCCGCGGCGAGGCGCGCGGCGTACTCGGGGAACGCGTGGTCGGCCTCGCCCTCGAAGACCGCGTCGAGGAACGGGAACAGCTCGAGCAGCGCACGGCCCATGCCGCCGTCCGCGTTGGCGCCGCCCAGCACCACCCTCTTCTCCGGCCACCGGGCCTTGACCGCGCGCGCCAGCGCCAGCGCCGGCACGTTCTGGAAGAACGTCGAGGCCAGCCCGATCAGGTCGAACCCCGCCAGCCGCTCGGCCATCGCCGCCACCCAGTCGGCGGCCCGCTCGCGCAGGGCCAGGATCGCGCGGCCGCGGGAGACCGACTCGGCGCCGGTGCCGTGGCGCTGCAGGTAGGCCTGCTGCAGCTCGGCCTGGCGCGCAGGCAACGCCGCACCGTGCAGCTCGTGGGCGAAGATCCACTCGTTGAACGGGTGCAGCCTGCGGCTGGTGAGCGCGTCGTACAGCGCGGCCCGCGCGTGGGCGTCCCCCGGCAGCTCGCGCACCAGGTCGAGGCCCCAGTAGAACGTGCGGCAGGCCATGCCCCGCGCGCGCACGCCGGCCTGGAGCAGGCCGAGGCCGAGGCTCGGCACCCCCGCCGGCGCGAACGGCGGATGGACGAGGGCGACGTTCAGGCGCCGCCCCGCGTCGTGGCGTCGGCCGGCCCCGCGAGGTCGGCGGCCGTCCACGCGGCGCCGCTCCCCTCGCGGAACCCGGGGGCCTGCAGCTTGCGCGCCCACAGCGGCAGGCTGCGGCCGATCTCGACCAGCATGGCGGCCAGGTTCGAGCGGTTGACGAAGTTGAAGGTCAGCGAGATCGCGGGCTCGAGCGCGATCACCCGATGGGCCCAGCCGCGCGGGATCGCGATCACCTCGCCCGGCTCGAGCACGGCCTCGATCGGGCGCGCGCGCTCGAGCAGCGGGAAGCGCTCGAGGTCGGGCGCGTCGGGGTCGAAGGCGCCGTTGTAGAGGTACGGGCGATCCTCCGGGGAGTACAGCAGGAAGTGCTTGCGACCCGCGACCTGGGCCAGCCACGCGTGGGTGCCGAACAGGTCGACGTGGAGCGGCGACAGCGTGCCCGGGGGGCCCATGAAGATCCACGAGAACTGCTCGACGTACCAGTCCCACAGCGGCCCCTGCAGGTCGCGGAACGCGTTGTCGACGAAGTAGGGCTCGGCGAAGTCGGCCAGCAGTTCGGGGTGGCGGGCGAACGGCGAGAAGCTGGTCAGGTAGAAGGGCGTCGGCCCCGCGGCGGCCGCCAGCCCGGTCAGCTCCGGGAAGCGGCTGTAGACCATGAAGTCGCCGAGCTTCACGCGGCGACCGCGGGTGGCGCCCGCGAGGCGGTCGGTCACGATCACCGATTCCTCGCCGTAGCGCTCGGCGAAGAAGTCGAAGCTCCAGTCGCGGGCCGCGCGCCAGTCCCCCATCGCGTCGGTCACGATCACCGGCTGGCCGACGCCGCACAGGTGCTCGCGCTCGAAACTCGCGCGGTCGACGCCGGCCACGCGCTCGATCGGCCGCGAGGCCAGCCGGTAGCGGACGTCGAGGCTCACCGCGTCCCCGCCGCCAGCGCGGCCCGGGTCCGCGCGCTCCAGGACCCCGGCAACAGCTCGTGAATGGTGCGCTCCGCCAGCGGCCACAGCTCCTGCAACGCGGCACGCAGCCCGTCCTCGATGCGCTCGATCACGTCGCGCGGCATGTACCCGCTCTCCACCGAGCGGCAGAAGATCACCAGCGCAGGCCGCACGCCGTTCTCGCGGAGCTGCTGCTGCAGCGCCGCGATGCGGGCCGGGATCTCGTCCGCGGCCGCGGTGCGGCCGGGCGGGTCCGGGTAGTCGTTGAAGCGCAGGTAGTGGCGGCCGTCGCGCTCGAACGCCGAGATCCGGCTGCCGGGCGCGATGCGCAGGAAGTGGTACGGGTTCTCCGTGAAGTCGCGGTAGCCCTCGGCGCTGATCTCCAGCTCGCGGCCCGCGTAGTCCGGGTAGTCGTTGGAGCAGAAGTAGTCGAGGTCGACGTCGAGCACGACCGGCTGGTCGGTGCGCACCATGTCGCCCGGGTGGATCGGCGCGAACTCCATGCGCCGGCGGTCCGGCGCGTGCTCCCACTCGGTGCCCTCGAGCTTGCCGGTGACGAACTCGAGGCCCGCCGCGTTGCGCGCGCAGATGCTCATCTCGCGCCACGACCCGGCGCCCTTGTGGCGGTGGCGCAGCCACAGCACGCGGTTGAAGTGGCCCTGGTACACCGCGGCCCAGATGAAGTTGCCGATGTCGAGCTCGCGGTAGGTGAAGTCGGCCAGCGCGTCGAGGTCGCCGGCCGCGGGCATCGGGCGCCGCAGCCGCGGCACCGACATGTCCGAGTGCTCGTCGACGTGGAGCAGGGTGACCGCCCCGGACGGCATCCAGCCTTCGGCCGCAGCCTTGTTCCAGGCGAAGAAGGCCTCGTGGTGCTCCTCGACCACCACCAGCGGCACCGCGCTGCCGGCGCTCACTCGGCCGCTCCCGCGTCGAACGCGTGCGAGCGGCGCACGATCCAGCGCTTGACCAGCAGCCACGGCGCCAGGCGCCGGTCGACGAAGCGCAGCATCTCGGGGTTGTGGGTCGCCACGTCGAAGTAGGCCTTGTCGACCTCGGTGCCCTCGTGGCGCCAGATCGACTCGGCCAGCAATTGCGCCGCGCGGCCCAGGCGCTGCAGGTCGCGGCGCACGAAGAGGCGGAAGAAGCGGATCGTGTCGTGCTTCATCCGGTGGGTGATGCACCAGCCCACGGGCTCGCCGTGCAGCCGCAGGCCCAGCGAGCTGACCGGCTCGACGCGCTCGGGCTCCGGGTAGGGCGACAGCGTCTCGGGGTACCACGGCTCGCGCGCCTGGCGGCCGCGGATCGCCTCGTCGTCGGCCGCCGTGCGGTCGACCCAGCGGAACACCTCGTACTCGGGCGGGAACTGCGGCCGCCCCATCCACGGCGCGCGGGTGATGGTGGCGAAGTCCGACTCGCAGATGAGCATCCGCCGCCGCGGGGGCAGCCAGCCTCGCCTGTCGAGCACACGCTCGATGCGCGGCGAGTGCTCCAGGCCCTGCATGTAGACCGCCGAGGCGCCGGCATAGCCGCTCGCGGACAGTTCGGCCTCGACGCGATCGAACAGCGCCCGCCCCAGGCCCGCACCGCGGAACGGAGCGGCGACCGCGATCGAGTGGAGGCGCGCCACGCCGGGATACTCGCTCTCCGGGCCGGCCAGGGCCAGTCCCGCCGGCTGGCCGAGGGCGAACGCGCCGACGGCGACGCAGGAGGGGTCGGAGAGCAGCGGCCGGAAGTAGGGGAACGTGAGCGCAGCGAAGTCCGCTGCGCGCTCCGGCGTCAGCCGCTCGAGGAGGTGGAGCGGCGCAGGAGGGAGCGCAGCAGCGGCCGCCGCTGCGCCCCGCTCGCTCACGCTAGATGCAGCCGCCGACGGCTCCGACACCGGGCAGCCCGACGCTGACGGTCGACGTCACGCCGCACGACGCGGCGCACGAGGCCGCGCAACGGCCGCCGCCCGCGACCTGTTCGAGCTGGGTGTCGCTGAGTTCGCCGTCCTCGGCCTGGAGTTCCGGGAGCACGACGCTCACGTGGGCCCCGGTCCCGTCGAAGAACTTGATCTTGAGGCTCTCCGGGATCGCACGGCCGGCCACCTTCATGACGGCCATGTTCGGGTCCTTGAGGGCCAGTGCGCGGAACTCGGCGTCCGTCTGGCCGCGGCGAACGGTCTCGCGAATGACCCGGTCGATCTCTTCCGACGTCCACTGCTGGTCGGCCATGCGAACCTCCTAGACGATCGCCGAGATGCCGCAGGAGACGACGCAGGAGCCGCCGCAGCGGTTGGCGTCGCCGCCGCCCGCGACCTGCTCCAGCTCGGCGTCCGAGAGCTCGGAGCTCTGCGACGGGGGATCGGGCAGCACGACCGTCAGCGTCGCGCCCGCGTTGTCGACGAAGCGGACCTTGAACCACTTCGGCAGCGGGGTCGGATCGATCTTGGCGATCGCGGCCACCGGGTCCGTCAGCGCCAGCTTGCGGAACTCCATGTCGGTCTGCGCGCGCTTCGCCAGCTCGCGCAGCTTCTCGTTCGCCTTGTCCTGCGTCCAGCCGTTGGTCTCGACCATCTTCAAGCCCCTCCCTCGCGGCGCCCGGGCCGCTCGTCAGCGTGCGGTTTGGTGGAGCGGGGGGACTGTCCCCCCGCTCTCGACGTGAACGTGGACTAGACGATCGCGGAGATGCCGCAGGAGACGACGCAGGAGCCGCCGCAGCGGTTGCCCGAGCCGCCGCCGCCGGCCACCTGCTCGAGCTCGGCGTCCGAGAGCTCGCTGTCAGCCTTGACCGGGTCCGGCAGCACGACGGTCAGCGTGGCACCGGCGTTGTCCACGAAGCGGATCTTGAACCACGACGGGAGCGGCGTCGGGTCGACCTTGGCGATCGCGGCGACGGGGTCCGCGAGCGCGAGCTTGCGGAACTCCATGTCGGTCTGCGCGCGCTTCGCGAGCTTGTTGAGCTGCTCGTTCGCCTTCTCCTGCGTCCAGCCGTTCGTCTCCTGGCTCATCTAGACCTCCTGTGCGCCGTGTGTGCGCGGGGAAATGTGAGAGCAATCTGGGCGCGGCCTCGCGCGGCGTAAACCCCTTTCGTGAGGGTCGGGCCCGGGCGAGGGCGCGGCACGGCGGGTCGGCCCGGTCGACGCGAGCGAGGCTCGATGCGTTCTCGCCCATCCCTGCTTGGCTCCCGAGCAGGTCGGGTCTGGACGCCGGCGCGACCCCAGGCACGTGCCCGCGCGCCGCAAAAAAAATCGTCGAGCGCGACCTCAGGCACGTGTACCGAGCGGTCGCGACGAGCGCACGTCCTTCAGGAAGGGCAGTGCGGCCGGGTCGTGCTCGGGCTCACGGTAGCCGATCACGTAGGTGTCGCCGGCCAACTCACCCGTCCACTGATCGTCGAAGGCTCGGATGCGCCGCAGCCAGCCGCGTACCTTGAGCCGGAAATCCCGCGGCTGCCGGTAGGCGAGACCGAGCTGTCGCATCAGTCCCGCCGCGCCCACCAGCGGGATCGCCGTCATGCCCCCGGGCCGGATCGCGCAGGCGCGGGCCACCGTCCAGAGGTAGAAGTCGAGGTTCGCCGGGCTGTCCGAGAGCTGCCGCACCGCCTCCCAGGGAAACGCGACGAAGCTGCGGCGGAGCTCGCGCCAGAAGTCGGCGCTGAGGCGCGCAGGGTTGGGAGTTCCGCGCGGGGCGTCCTGTTGTTCGCACCAGAGCCGCGCCGAGTCGAAGCACAACAAGGCGCTGCGCTGGGCGGGTCGGCCCTCGGGCGTGCGCAGGTGCTGGCGCACGATCAGCGCGGCGTTGCAGACGCGCAGCAGGCGCTGCCCGAGGCGCTCGTAGTTGCGGCCGTCGGGGGGCAGGCCGAGTTCGGAGAGCATCGCGAAAGCCGAACCGAACTCGATCTCGGGGCTGTTGGCGTGCACCGCGCGCGTGCAGGCCAGCAGCAGCAGCGCGCGATCGAACCCGAACGGCACGCCGTACTCGGGCGCGCCGAAGACCTGGACCTCGCTCGGGCCGAGCCGGCGGGTCCAGGTGGTGGAGCGGAAGGGGCGCACCGGCAACGTGCCGAACACGAGCGCGCGCACGGCGAAGCCGACCCGCAGCGAACCCTTCGCCGCCGCAGGGGCCGCGCCCTGACCGAGGGGCAGAGGACTGGCGGCGGCGCTTGGCATCGGGTTGGTTAGTATATCGACCGCTGATGCCCGGCTTCCCCGAGGACGCGCGAGCGAGCGAGGCCGGCTGGCTGCGCGCGCGCGGCCTGGCGGTGCCGCCCGGCTTCTCCACCGATCCCTGGATCGCCCCGACCGCGCCCTTCGCGCGCCCGCGCGCCCGCGTCGAGCCCGCCGCCCTCGCCCGCGACCTGCCGCTGCTGCGCGACACGCTGCGCGAGGCCTACGCCGGGTGGGAGTGCGCCGAGCCCGCCGCGTGGGACGCGCTCTTCGACTCGTGGATCCGGCACCTCGAAAGCGGCGGCCAGCCCTTCGCGCCCTGGGCCCGCTGGCAACGCGGGTTTCCCGACCGCCACACAGGACCCTGGCCGGGGCCGCCCACCCCGCGCCCCCACACGGCGAGCGTCGACGTCGCGCAGGTCGACGCATGGCGGGACGCGGAGGGCGCCGAGCACGCCCCGGGCGCCGGCCTGCGGGGACATGCGGCCCGCGCGCGGAACGGGCGAGGCGTCGTCGTGCTGCGCGCCCTCGGCGAGTGGCCCCCGCCCGTCGCCGTGCGCAGCGGCGGACGCTGGCACGAGGTGCAGTCGCTGGCGCCCGAACCCGAACCCGCGCTCCCCGACCTCCCCGAGGCCCGTGCGCTGGCGGCTGACGTCGGCTGGCTGCGGGTCCCGACGCCCGCCCCGCACCAGGGCGCTCCCGACCTGCCGCCGCGAGAGTGGCGGATCGTCGTGTGCGACCTGCGCGGAAACCGCGGCGGAGCGCTCGGACCCTGGCCCGACTTCCTGTCCCGGTGGCTGGGTCCGGACGTCTTCGGCCCGTGGACGGGAGCCGCGGGGTGGGAGGTCGAGTCGCCGCGCACACCCGCGCTGCGCTGGGGCCTGGCCCAGGCCCGCCTCGCCGGCGGCGAAGGGCCGCTGTCCCCCGAGCTCCGAGCCAGCGTCCAGGGGGTGCTCGACGGCCTCGGCGGCGGCCCGGCAGCGCGCGTCGTGCATCGGCGCGCGGCGCGCCGAACGTGGCGCAGCCAGTCCGCGCAGACCACGCATCCGCGGCTCGTGGTCCTCGTCGACGACCGCTGCGGCTCCGACGGCGAGTTGCTCGCGCTGCTGCTGGCCGCCCTTCCGGGCGCGATCCTCGCCGGCCGCGGCACCGCAGGCGCCTGCGGCTGGGTGCGGCCGGGCCTGCTGTGGCTGCCGAGCGCCGGGACGGGCTTCCAGATCGCGACCGCCCGCCTGGAACCGGCGGGGCCGGGCGTCGCCGTGGACGGCCTGGGGCTGCCCGTCGACGTGCTGCTCGAAGAGTCGCCGGTCGACGCGGCCGGCCTGCTGGCCCTGGCGAGGGCACTCTGCTCCTAGAATCGGGGCTTGCCCTCCTCGACCTCTCGCGTGGCCCTCGTGCAGCCGCCCTTCGGCTCCGGCATCCTCCCCGGGCTGGGTCTCGCGCTGCTGAAGGGCGAACTGGTCGCGCGCGGCGTCGACTGCCGCGTCTTCTACTGGGACCTCGACCTGCTCGAGGAACTGCCCGGCCGCACCCCGCGCGAGCGCTTCCAGGCCTTCTCGGAGCTGACCTCGCGCCCCTGGTTCCCGTTCAACGAGTGGGCGTTCGCGCGCGCGCTCCACGACGATCGCCTCGACCACCGCGCGCCGGCGCTGGTCGAACGGCTGCGGTCGTTCGCCCGCCGGCGGCGCAACGGCCGGGCCCTCGCCGAACACCTGCTCGCGCTGCGCGACCGCGCCGACGCCGTGATCGACCGCTGCGCCGACGGCCTCGTGGACTACGACGTGGTCGGGATCGGCACCACCTTCCTCCAGAACACGGCGGCGCTCGCGCTGGCGCGGCGGGTCAAGCAGCGCTGGCCGGACAAGACCGTCGTGCTCGGCGGCGCCAACTGCGACGGCGGGATGGGCGCGGCGCTGCTGGAGCACTTCCCGTTCCTCGACAACGTGTTCTCGGGTGAAGTCGACTTCGCCTTTCCGGCGTTCGTGCAGGCCCGCGCGGCGGGCCGCTCCACGGAGGCGATCCCGGGGCTCGTGTCGCGCGGTGCCGACGGCCGCGTCGGCGGCACGCCCGCGCCGCCGCTCGGCGACCTCGACGCGCTGGCGATTCCCGACTACGCGGACTACGTCGAGGCGTTCCACCGCCACGGCCTCGACTCGTTCCTGCGCCTCACGCTGTCGCTCGAGTCGTCGCGGGGCTGCTGGTGGGGCGAGCGCCACCACTGCACCTTCTGCGGCCTCAACGCGGGCGGCATGGCCTTCCGTCGCAAGCACCCGGAACGCTTCGAGGCCGAGGTGGACGAGGTCGTGCGCCGCTACGGCGTGCGCTACCTCTACATGGCCGACAACATCCTGGCGGTCGACTACTTCGGCTCCGTGCTCGAGCGCATGAAGCCGCGCGAGGTCGAGTTCTTCTACGAGATCAAGTCGAACGTGACCCGCCGCCAGGTCGCGAGCCTCGCCGCCGGCCACGTGAGCTACGTCAAGCCCGGCATCGAGCACTTCTCCTCCGCGATCCTCGCCCGCATGCGCAAGGGCGTGACCGGCATCCAGAACGTGGCGCTGCTGCGGCTGGCGCGCGAGCACGGCGTGCTGGTCGACTACGCGGTGCTGGTCGGCTTCCCCGGCGAGGAGGTCGACGAGTACGACCGGCTGGCGAAGGAGATCCCGAAGCTGACCCACCTTCGGCCACCGGTGGCGCTGACCCCGGTCGAGTTCCACCGCTTCAGCCCCTACCACCAGGTCCCGGCGCAGTTCGGCCTGGCGCTGCGGCCGTGGAGCGAGTACGCGGAGATCTACCCGCTGCCCGAGGACGAGATCGCGCGCGTCGCCTACGTGTTCGAGACCTCGCAGGGCGTGCCCGCGGGCCACGCCCACCTGCGGGCGCTGCTCGAGCAGCTCCGGCGCTGGCTGGCGCTCTACACCGAGAGCCGCTGCACGCTGACCTGGCACGCCGAAGGCGCGGACACGATCGTCGACGACACGCGGCCCGGCTTCGGCCCGCGCCGCTACCGGCTGTCCGGCTTCGCGCCGGAGGTGCTGCGCCTGCTGGACGAGCCGAAGCCGCTCGTGGCGCTCTCGCGCGCGGCATGCGCGGCCGGCTCCCTGCCCGCTCCCGCCGCGGCGGCCGCCCCCGGCGAGACGTCGATCGCATTCGACGCGGCCCAGTTCGCCGCCGACCCGGACCGCTGCCTGGCGCCGCTGCGCGAGGCGGGGCTGATCTTCGAGGAGTCGCTGGTCCGCCTCGCCGGCGCTTCGGCACGCGAGACGTACGCCCTCGCGCTGCCGGTGCCGCGCGACTTCCGCCCCGCCAACCTGGACTGGCTGGTCTACTGAACGAACAGTCGGCGCAGTTCGCCTGCCCAGAAGACGACCGCCGGCAGCGGCGCGGCGAAGGCCCACGGGAACACGTTCAGGCCCATCACGAACGCCGTGGTCACGTGGAAGCCGAGCGCCGCGGCGCAGAACGCCAGCGCGCCGGCCTCGCCGCCCAGCAGGGCCAGCGGGAACGCGCTCTCGGCGACGATCACCATCCACCCGAACGCCGGGGCCGTGCGGCCCGGCACGACCAGCCGGGCCATCCACGGGTGCCCGAACTGGCGCGTGCGCAGCAGCGCCGCCAGCAGGCTGCCGTCGCGCCACGCCGCCATGCCGGCCTTCATCACGCCGGCGGTCGTGTAGGCGGCCACCGAGAGCGTCGCCGCGAAGGCGAGGAACGCGCGCTGCACGCCCGGCTCCGGCACGGCGGCCGCCAGCGCCAGCGCGGCACTCAGCACGAACTGCATCTGATCGGCGCCCTCGAGCCCCCAGCGCACGCGCACCATCAGCGCGAGCGACGTCGCGGCCGCCAGCAGCGCGGCGGGCAGCACCACGCCGGGCCACGGCCCCAGGGCGACGCCCGCGCCGGCGAGCAGGCGCAGCGCGACGACCACCGCCCACCGCGCGCGATCGTCGGGAGGTGCCCAGTACGAAGGGGCCCTCCACTCGGCCCCGAGCCGCAGCCACTCCAGCGACGAGAGCACCAGCGCCGCGCCGAGGAACAGCCGGAGCAGGTCGACGGCCGCGCCTGCGTCGAAGCTCATGCGCCGCACTCCTCCGACACGAACAGCAGTTGCGCCGGGGCGTCGGCGCGCAGCGTGTCGCGCGCGCGCACGGCGAACTGGAAGCGGGCGCCAGGCTCCACGCACTGCCGCGCGAGCTCGCGCAGACGCGCGTAGGCCGGATCGTCCGGGGCCTCGGCGCGGCGGCCGGCGAGGCGCAGGCCGGTGAGCTGCAGCGCGAGGTCCAGGAAGGCCTTGGCGTGGCGGCGCTCGGGGTGCCACAGGAACCACAGCGGGCCGCGCGGCCGCGCCGTGGGCACGACCTGCCAGGCCCCGAAGCCGTCTTCCCGCGCAGCGCGCACGACCAGCTCCAGCTCGTGCCCCACGATCCTCGACGTGAAGAACATGAAGTTGGGCACGAGGCCCAGCGTGCGGCGACCGCCGATCCGCGAGCCAAGCGCGGGCCACTGGCCGAGCGCCACCAGCAGCGCCCACGCCACGAAGATCGAGATCACGAGCGCGCTCATCACCGCCGCGCGGATTCTGCCACGCACGCGCGGTTATGATCGCCGCGCCCGATGATCACGGTCGCCCCGCTCGCCGCCCGCGATGCCGTCGCCTTCGGCCACCTGACCTTCCCGCTGTTCCGCTCGCAGCTCGCGGAGGCGGGGACGCTGGCCATCGGCGCCGCGTGCGCGGGCCAGCCCGTCGGCCTCGCGCTGGCTCGCGCCGGGCGCGAGGCGGAGTTGCTGTCGATCGCCGTCGCGGGCCCCTGGCGCCGGCGCGGCGTGGCGGGCCGGCTGCTGGCGGAGCTCGAGGTGCGGCTGGCCGCCTGTGGCAGCGAGCGCCTCTCGGCCGTGTGGATCGCGGGCCAGCCCTCGACGCCGGCCGTGGAGCGGCTGCTCGCCCGCCGCGGCTTCGCCCCGCCGCAGCCGCGGATGCTGGTGTGCCGCGCGCGGCTGGCGCGGCTCGCGGAGTCGCCCTTCGTGGCGGGGCGCCGCGCCCCGCGGCGCGGCCGCGTCGTCGGCTGGGACGAGCTCACGGCCCCGCAGCGCGACGCCCTGCGCGCGTCCACCCGCGACCCGGCCCGCTGCCCCGACTGGGCCCGGCCCTTCTTCGAGGAGGAGCGGATCGAAGCGGCCTGCAGCGTGGCGCTCGAGGACGACGGGGCGGTGCTCGGCTGGATGATCGCCCACCGCATCGCGCCCGACACCGTGCGCTACTCGCGCCTCTACGTGCTGAGGGGCGCTGCCCAGGGTGCCGGCTTCGCGCTGGCCGCCGAAGCGGCCTGGCGCCAGCACTCGCGGCTCGGCAACGCCGCGCCGTTCGGCTCGTGCGACCTCGCCGTGTCGAACCGGATGATGACCAACTTCCTCGGGCGCCGCCTGCGTCCGTGGCTCGACTCGGTCACGGCCAGCAAGGGCGCGAGCAAGGCGCTCGCCCCGCTGCCCGCGGCCGTCGGAGGCCGATGATCCTCGAAGACGCCGCACTGCGCCGCCTGGTCGCGCGCGCCGCCACGCTCGGCGAACGCCTGGGCGCGCCGTTCGAAGCGCTCGCGCCCGCGACGACCGACGAGCGCGAGCAGGCCGAGGCCCGGTTGCGCCGCTGGAAGACGGGCAGCGCCCTGGGCGACGAGGCGCTGTTCGCGCGACGTATCGCCTGGGACGGCCTGACGCCCGAGCGCGCGCTGGCGATCGCGAACGGGGTGCGCCTCGCGGACGGCGCGCCGCTGCCCGGCTGGACGCGCTGGCTGCAGGCGGGCCTCTCGCGCGCGGGGCAACTCGCCGACCTGGACCGCGCGGGCCTCGCCGCGCGCTGGGCGTTCCTGAAGCCCGACGAGCCCTGCGCCTTCGAGCAGGCGTTCGCCCCGTTCGTGGAGGCCGGCACCGACGAGGTGCGGGCGCGGGTGCCGGACCTCGACGCGCTGGCGGCTCGCCCGGCCGTCGCCGACATGCAGCGCCACCTGCTGCAGTGGTTGTGCGCGGCGGGCGCCGAGACGCTCGGCGTCGAGTTCAACCTCGCGCGCTCGCTGGCGCCGGTCGGCGCCGGGTTCCAGGTCTACTGGTTCGGCATGCCCGCCGCGGGCACGCCCGGCACCGAGCGCTACGACGCCTTCGTGCGCGGCCTCCTGGGAGGCGGGCTGCACAAGGTCGTGGAGGAGTACGCGTTCCTCGGCCGGCTGCTGGGCCGCTTCACCGAGCTGTGGATCGAAGCCACCGTGGAGTTCCTCGACCGCCTGCGCGCGGACCGCGGGGAGCTGCAGCGCGCCTTCGGCGAGGGCCGCGAGCTGGGCCGCGTCGACGCGGCGCACGCCGGGCTCTCCGACCGCCACCGCGGAGGCCGCACGACCTGGCGGGTGCGCTTCGAGTCCGGCGTCGAGTGCATCTACAAGCCGAAGGGCCTGGAGTCGGAGCGCGCGTTCCTGGCGCTGCTCGAGTGGCTGAACGCCCACGGCGCGCCGCTGCCGCTGCACGTGTTCCGCGCGGTCCACCGCCCCACCCACGGCTGGGTCGAGATCGTGCGCCCGGCCCCGTGCGACGACGAGGCGGCCGTCGCCCGCTACTACCGCCGTGCCGGCCACATGCTGGCGCTGGCCTACGTGCTCGACGGCAGCGACTTCCACCACGAGAACGTGATCGCCAGCGGCGAGCACCTGGTCTTCATCGACCTCGAGACCATCCTCTGCCACCGCGTGCGCGACCTGGGCTTCGAGGAAGAAGGCGCCAGCTCGCTCGCCAACCGGGTCTTCTACTGGGACTCGGTGTTCCGCACCGCGCTGCTGCCGCGCTGGGAGTTCGGCTCCGGCGGCGAGGCCTACGACGTGAGCGGGCTCGGCGGCGTCGCCTCCCAGGCCACCAGCTTCTCGCGCAAGGCGTGGCGCCACATCAACACCGACGGCATGGAGCTGGCGCGCGAGGTGCTGAAGACGCAGCCCTCGCTCAACGTGGTCCGCCTCGGCGACCAGGTCGTCTCGCCCGCGGCCCACGTCGAGGAGATGGTGACCGGTTTCGCCGAGATGCACCGCCTGCTCCGCGAGCGCCACTCCGAGCTGATGGCGGGGCCGCTGGGCGCGATGGCGCGGCTGCCGCTGCGCTTCATCTACCGCCACACCAAGGTCTACACGGTGCTGCTCGGCTCGTACCTGCTGCCCCAGTTCCTGCGCGACGGCTTCGACGCGAGCCTCCAGGTCGACCGCCTCGCGCGCCCGCTGCTGCACACGCCGGAGCCGCACCCGTTCTGGCCGCTGGTGGCCTCGGAGTCGCGCCAGCTCCTGCAGGGCGACATCCCGCTCCTGGGTTCGTGGGCCCACCGCGACGCGCTTGAGATGGACGCCGGCGAGGAGCTGCCCGCGTTCTTCGCCGAGCCGAGCTTCGACTCGCTGGCGCGGCGCCTGCCCGCCCTCGACGAGGCCGACCTCGCGCGCCAGGTCCAGTACCTGCGCGCCTCGTTCCAGGCCCCCGACCCTGGCCGGCCGGCGCTGCGCGCGGACGACGACGGCGAGCCGCCGGCACTCTCGGACGAGCAGCTCGTCGAGGCCGCGATCCGGCTGGGCGACGAGATGGAAGCGAGCGCCATCCGTGCCGGCGGCACCGCCACCTGGATCACGCTCCAGTACCACGCGGAGGCCCAGCGCTGGCAGCTCCAGCCGATGGCGCCGCGGCTCTACGACGGGGTCGCGGGCACGGCGCTGTTCCTGGCCGGGCTGCACCGGGTCAGCGGCCACGAAGGCGCCGGCAAGCTCGCCCGCGAGGCCTTCCGCGGCACGCTCGACCAGCTCGAGCCGAACTGGTTCCGACTGCTCTTCGAGCCCGGCGTCGGCGCGGGCCTCGGCGCCACGTCGCTGCTGTACGGCCTGCTGCGCGGCGGCGAGCTGCTGGGCGACGACGAGTTCGTCGACGCCGCCGTGCGGGGCGCCAGCGCCGTCACCCCGGAGCGGATCGCGCAGGACGCGCGGCTCGACCTGCTGGGCGGCGCGGCCGGCGCGGCGATCGTGCTGCTCGAGCTGCACCGGGCCCGCGGCGGCGAGGCGCTGCTCGAGCTCGCGGTGACCTGCGGCCGCCACCTGCTCGCGAAGCGGCGCGGCGACGGCCCGCGCGCGTGGCCCACGCTCAACGCGGCCCTGCTGTGCGGCCTCTCCCACGGCGCGGCCGGCATCGTGCTGGCGCTCGAGCGGCTGCACGCGGCGACCGGCGAGCGGGAGTTCCTCGAGGCGGCCCTCGAGGGCCGCGCCTGGGAGAACGCCGCCTGGGACGAGGCCGAGGGCAACTGGCCCGACTTCCGCCACCCGAAGACGGCGCGCGGCCACGCCTTCCAGGCGACCTGGTGTCACGGCGCTCCGGGCATCGGCCTCGCGCGCTGCGCGCGGCCCGGCGGCCCCGACGAAGAAGCGCAGCGCGACGTCCTTCGCGCCGTGGAGAAGACGCTGGCGACCCGCGTGCCCGAGCTCGACCACCTGTGCTGCGGCGAACTCGGCCGCGTCGAGCTGCTGCTCGAGGCGGGTCGACAGGCGGGGCGCGCCGACTGGGTCGCCGAGGGCCGGCGGCGGATCGACGCCGTCGTGCACGCCGCCTCGCGCCGCGGCCGCTACGCGCTCGGCTTCGAGTCGGGCCCCAACGTGCCGCCCTTCTTCCAGGGCACGGCCGGGATCGGCTGGGCGCTGCTGCGCGCGGCGCGGCCCGAGCTCCCCTCGGTGCTGCTGTGGCAGTGAAGCTCTCGATCCTGGAGCTCGGCTACCGGCTGCCGGGGGACGTGCCCGGCGCCACCGTCCGCCGCATCGCCGCGACGGCCCCGGTCCTCGAGCGGCTCGGCTTCCAGCGCCTGTGGTTCGCCGAGCACCACGCCGACCAGCACGTGTACGCGACCCCGGAGCCGCTGGTCGCTCACGCCGCGGCCACCACGACGCGGCTGCGGATCGGCCCGGCGGGCATCCTGATGAACGTGCACACGCCCGTGCGGGTCGCCGAGGTGTTCCGCACGCTCGAGGCGCTGTACCCGGGGCGCATCGACCTCGGCGTGGCCGGCGGCCGGCTGCTGCCCAGCCACGAGGCCGCCTACGGCGCGGCCAGCGAGGAGGTGATGCGCTCCGGGCTCTACGGGCGCCGCGTGGAGCAACTCGTCGCCCACCTGCGCGGCGTGCCGGGCGAGGGCCCGCTCGGCGGCCCGGACGTGCAGCCGCACGGGGTGGACGGGCCGGTCGTGGTCTGCCTCGGCGCCGGCCGCGGCCGCGGCAACGTGGCGATCGCGGCGAAGCTGGGCCTGCCGTTCTGCTACTCGCTGTTCCACACCGGCCCCGACGACGCCCGCAACGCGATCGCGGAGTACCGCGCGGCGTTCCGGCCCAGCCGCTGGCTGGCGCGGCCCCATGCGCTCGTCGCCGTCAACATGTTGTGCGGCGCGACCAACAACGACGCCGCGGCCGCCCTGTACCGGGCGCGGATGCACTCCCCCGGGTTCCGGCCCGCGATCCTGGGCCGGCCGGCGCTGTGCCGCGAGCAGATCGAGAAGCTGCTGGCCGAGAAGGACGCGGACGAGCTGGTGATCGCCAGCTCGTACCAGGAGATCGAGGAGCGGGTCGAGGCCTACCACCTGCTGGCGGAGGCCTGCGGGCTCGGGTCGTGACGCGCCGATGAGCCTCGCGATCCTGCTGCTGCTGGCCGCGTGGCTCGCGGCCTCGCTGTGGGCGCAGCGCGCCGGCGGCGCCTTCGGCTTCCGGCTCGCCCGCATGCTCGCGCCGCAGTGGGGCCTGTTCACGGCCCCGATCCCGTGGCTGTCGATCGTGGCCCTCTACCGGGTCGAAGACGGCGAACGCTCCGGCGAGTGGCTGCCGCTGCCCCCGCGCCGGCCGCCCCGCCTCCTCGAGGCGCCGTGGGGCCTCGAGCGGCGGCTCGGCAAGATCCACGCGGACCTGGCGGGCGAGCTGGTGCAGGCCCGGCTGTCGATGCCGCGAGCCGAGATCGCCGGCTGCCGTGCGTACCGGGTGCTGCTCGACCAGGCGCGACACGCAGCCGCCGGTGAGTCCGGCGCGGTGCGCTTCTGCCTGCGCACGGAGGACCCCGATTGGCCGGTCGAGCGGCCGCGCATCCTGTTCCAGTCGGAGGCGCATCCGCTGTGAGTCCCGAGCTCGCCCTGCGCCTGGTCGAAGCCTGCACCGGGGGCGCGATCGCGCTGTCGGCGCTCGAGGGCCTGTGCCTGCGCGGCCAGCGCGAGGCGGGACGCGCGTACCACTGGAGCGACGAACATGTCGCGCGTCCCGCGGCTCTGCGGGTCCTCTACCGGGAGCCGGGCTACACGCTGCTGTGCGCCGCGCGCCTGCTGCTGGCGCTGGCGCTCGCCTTCGGCCTGCTCACCGGCCCCGCCCGCGGTCTCGTCCTGTTCGCGCTGCTCGCGATCGGCTTCCTGGTCCACGACCGGCTGCGCTACGGCACCACGGGCGCGGACCTGATGATGGGCATCGTCACCGGGGCCCTGGCGCTCGGCGCCCTGGCTCCCGACGACCCGGCCGTGCGGCAGGGCGTGCTGTGGTTCGTGGCGCTGCAGGCGGTGCTCACCTATGCCGCGACCGGCGTGACCAAGCTGCGCATCCCGGCCTGGCCCGACGGGCGCTACCTCGCCGCGGTCTTCCGCAGCCGCACCATGGGCCATCCGCTCGGCGCGCGGCTGACCGCGGACCCGCGGGTCGCCCGCGCGCTCTCCCACGCCGTGATCGCGTTCGAGTGCGCCTTCCCGCTCGCGCTCGTCACCGGCGAACGCGGCGCGCTCGCCTTCTGCGCGGCCGCGCTCGTGTTCCACGCGTCGATCGCCTGGATGATGGGCCTCAAGATGTTCATCCTCGCCTTCGGCGCGACCTGGCCCGCGATCGTGTGGTGCGCCGCGGAAGCCGAACGGCTCTTCGCCGCGCTGGTCTAGGAGGCGAGCGCGGCCCGGAAGGCGCGCTCGACGCTCGGGTCGAAGACGGCGAAGCGGACGAGTTCCAGCCCCGGGTGGCGCGGCAGTTCGGCGCGGACCGTGTCGATCGCGATCCGCGCGGCCTCGTCGTGCGGGTAGCCGTAGATCCCGCAACTGATCGCCGCGAAGGCGACGCTGCGGCACCCGGCGGCCGCGGCCAGCTCCAGCGCCACGCGGTGGCACGAGGCCAGCAGCTCGGCCTCGCGGCGTTCCCCGCCGTGCCAGATCGGGCCCACGGCGTGGATCACGTGGCGCGCCTTCAGCCGGTAGCCGCGCGTCATCTTCGCGGAGCCCGTTTCGCAGCCCCCGAGCGACCGGCACTCGGCCAGCAGCTCGGGCCCGGCCGCACGGTGGATCGCCCCGTCCACCCCGCCGCCCCCGAGCAGCGACGAGTTGGCCGCGTTGACGATCGCGTCGACGTCGAGCGTCGTGATGTCCGCGTGCACGACCTCGATCCGGGCCATGCGGCTCACCCCTCTCGCTCGATGCGGCGCAGGTGGCGTGCGCAGCGGCCCGCCAGGTCCTCGCCCCGCGCCTCGAAGGCGGCGTCCAGCCGGTTCAGGGCCGCCTCGTCTTCACCCGCGTCGAGCGCCTGGCGCAGCCAGCGCGCCGTGCGCGCCGCGCCGATCTCCTCGAGCGCCAGCAGCGCCGCCCGCGCGCGCCGCCGGCCCTTGTTGAGCAGGTACTGCGAGAAGCCGCCGTTGTGGACGTCGGCCTCGAGTTCGCCGATGAGCCGCACCAGCCGGTCCCCGCGCGCGAGCCGGCGCGGCCGCGGCCTGCCGGCCTCGGGGCCGAGCCCGGCCGCCGCGTCGAGGCGGCGGTAGAAGGCGGCGTGCAGCGCGCTGCGAGCACGCGCGGCGGCCGTCTCCTTCTTCGCTGCGACGGGCGCCTCCCACTTCACGGAGGCAGCGATCAGCACGGGGCCGGGACACGCCTCGAGCGTCAGCGTCCCCTGCGGCCGCGTCTCCCGCCACCCGCGCCACGGGCCCGAGGTCGCCACCGGCTCCAGCGCGTGGCCCGCGGCGGCGAGCCGGGACACGAGCTGCTCGAGCCCCGCGACCCCGCCCTCGCGCGCGAGCCGGAACAGCTCGCTCTCGGCCCGCGCCCGCGCGTCGGCGATCCCCGTCGCCGCGGGCGCCTTCGCGCACAACGCCTCGACGCGCACGACGACGGCCTCCACCAGCGACGACACGTCGCGGTTCGCGTCGGGGCTCGTCACCGCACGAACATGCCAGCGCGGGGCCGGCCGCGCAAGGCCGCCGTAGAATCCACCCGTGCTCGACAGGCTGCTCTCGCGACGGCTGCTGTTCCTCTCCGGCAAGGGCGGGGTCGGCAAGAGCGTCGTCGGCGCCGCGCTGGCGCTGTGCGCGCAGCGGCGGGGCCGGCGCACCTGCCTAGTCGAGATCGAGGCGCCGCTGCCGGCGGCGCGGCTGCTCGGCGGCCAGCCCGGCAGCTCGCCGATCGAGCCCTTCGAGGTCCGGCCCGGGCTCTTCACGATCAACCTCGAGCCGACCGCCGTGATGGAGGAGTACGTCCGGCGCACGCTGCACGTCGAGCTGTTCGTGCGGAAGATCCTCCAGAGCCCGATCTACCAGCGCTTCTACGCCGCGGCGCCGGGCCTGCCCGAGCTGATGCTGCTCGGCAAGATCATGGACCTGACGACCGAGCGCCACGCGTTCGACCTGGTGATCGTCGACGCGCCGTCGACCGGGCACGGCCTCAGCTTCCTGAAGGTGCCCGCGGCCGCCTCCACGGCGATCCCGATCGGCCCGGTGGGCAACGCCGCGCGCCGGATCGTCGCCCAGCTCCAGGACGCCGCCCGCACCGGGCTGGCGGTGGTCGCGATCCCGGAGGAGATGGCGGTCGTCGAAGGCCTCGAGTTCCTCGAGCAGGCCCGCGACGAGGTCGGCATCAGCGCGGAAGCCGTGATCCTCAACCAGTGCCACGAGCCGGTCTTCGACACCCGCGAGGAGGCGCAGGTGCTGGACCTGCTGGCGGCCGAGCGCGGCGGCCGGCTGGCCCGCGGCGTCACCCTGCGCGGCGCGCTGGTCGCCGCCCGCCGCCAGATGCGGCGGCGCAAGCTGACCCGCTTCTACGAGACGCGGCTGCGCAAGGCGACCTCGCTGCCGCTGGTGCGGCTGCCGCGGCTGTTCGTCGAACAGTTCGGCGAGGCCGAGCTGCGGCGGCTGGCCCAGCGCCTGGAGGCCGCTTGAGCCCGCGCCGCGAGCCCGCCGCAGCGCTGCTCGAGGCGCTGCGCGAGCGGAAGGTGCTGGTCGTCGGCGGCGCCGGCGGCGTCGGCAAGACGACGACGGCGGCGGCGCTGGCGCTGCAGTCCGCGCTGCTCGGCCGGCGCGCCCTCGTCTGCACGATCGACCCGTCGCGGCGGCTGGCCACGAGCCTGGGCCTCACCCGGCTGTCGGACCGGCCGCGCGCACTCGACCTGAAGAAGGTGGCGCCCGACGCCGCGGGCGAGATGTGGGCGATGACGCTCGACACCAAGACCACGTTCGACGCGCTGGTCGTGCGCTACGCGAAGGACGCGGAGGCCCGCGAGCGCATCTTCGCCAACCGCTTCTACCAGGGCTTCTCCGCCGCGCTCTACGGCTCGCACGAGTACCTGGCGACCGAGAAGCTGCTCGAACTCACGCAGGACGAGCGCTTCGACCTCGTGATCCTCGACACCCCGCCCACCCGCCACGCGCTCGACTTCCTCGACGCGCCGGACCGGCTGATCCGCTTCCTCGATTCCTCCACGCTGCGCTTCTTCCTGCGCCCCTACTTCGCCGCCGGCCGCATCACCGTCAGGATCGCCACCCGGACCGGGGCGCTGGCCATGAAGCTGGTCGACTCGATGCTAGGCATGCAGTTCCTGCAGGACCTCTCGGAGTTCTTCCTGGCACTCGAATCGATGTACGACGGCTTCCGCGACCGCGCCGCGAAGGTGCAGGCGATGCTGAAGGAGCCGTCGTCGGGCTTCGTGCTGGTCACCGGCCCCGCCCGCGCCACCCTCGACGAGGCGCGTTTCTTCCACGACCGGCTGGCCGAGAAGCAGATGCCCTTCGTCGCCCTGATCGTCAACCGCCTCCACCCCGACCCCGCCCACGAGCCCGACCCCGGCGGCCCGCTGCCGCGCCTGGACGAGGAGCTCGCCGCCAAGCTGGCCGCGGTCCACCGCGACATGCAGACGCTGGCCCGCGCCGAGGCGAAGGGGCTGGTGCGGCTCGAGGTCGACACGGGTCAGCCGCCGCTGCTGGTTCCCGAGCTGGAGCAGGACATCCACGACCTGCGCGGGCTGCGCGAGGCCGGCGAGCTGATCCTGGGCGCCCGCACGCTGCCACGCCGGCGGCTGCGGCGCACCGCGGGAGCGCGGGCGTGAGGATCGTCCTCTACTCCGGGAAGGGCGGCGTCGGCAAGACGAGCCTGTCCGCGGCGTCCGCCGTGCGCGCCGCCCAACTCGGCCACCGCACGCTCGTGGTCAGCACCGACGCGGCCCACTCGCTGGCCGACGCGCTGGACGTGCCCGTCGGCGGCGAGCCGACGCGGATCGCGCCCAACCTCGACGCGCTGGAGATCGACGTCGGCCTCGAGCTGGAGTCCCACTGGGGCGTGATCCACGAGTGGCTCACCCGCTTCATGACCGCCAAGGGCGTGGCCGACGCGGTGGCCGAGGAGATCGCGATCCTGCCCGGGCTCGAGGAGCTGTTCAGCCTGCTCAAGGTGCGCCGTTACGCGCCAGACTACGACTTCGTCGTCGTCGACTGCGCGCCGACCGGCGAGACCGTGCGCATGCTCGCGGTGCCCGAGGTGCTGTCGTTCTACTTCACCCGCATCTTCCCGCTGCAGCGCTCGATCGTGCGCACGGTGCGGCCCGTCGCCCAGCGCATCACCGACCTGCCGCTGCCGCCCGACGACGTGTTCGGGGCGGTCAAGGCGCTCTACGAGCAGATGCAGGACCTCGGCCCGCTGCTGCAGGACCCGAAGCAGAGCTCGATCCGGCTCGTGCTCTACCCCGAGCGCATGGTCGTCAAGGAGTCCGAGCGCCTCTACACCTACCTGAACCTGTTCGGCTTCTCGGTCGACGCGGTGGTCGCCAACCGGGTGCTGCCCGAAGAGGCGCGCGGCGGCTACTTCGACCGCTGGATGGAGATCCAGGCCCGCCACCTGGGCCACGCGCGCAAGGCGTTCGAGCCGCTGCCGTTCCTGGTCGCCCGCCAGTTCGACCGCGAGATGGTCGGCCTGCCGCGCCTTTCGGAGTTCGCGCGCGAGGTGTTCGACGGTCACGACCCGGCGGCCGTGATGCACGAGGAGCGGCCGGTCGAGGTGAAGCGCGAGGGACGCGGCTACGCGCTCTACGTGCGCCTCCCGTTCGCCGACAAGGACGCGATCGACGTCCACGCCTCGGGCGAGGACCTCGTGATCCAGGTCGACAACCAGCGCCGCACGCTGCTGCTGCCACGCACCCTGGCCGGGCGCCGGATCACCGGCGCCACCTTCCGCGACCGCCGGCTGCGGGTCGCTTTCGGAGAGAGAATGCGCCATGCCCGCGCGTGAGAAAGGACCTCGCAAGGCCTGTTGCATGGTGTCCGAGCTGCTGGAGGAGTCCGGCGTCGACCGCGAGAAGCTGCGCCTCGCCAAGCGCCAGATCCTGGAGGGCGTGATCCTGCTCTGCCGCTGGCAGCTCGAGCGCATGGAGGAGACGGAGGCCGCGGAGCCGAAGCCCCGCGCGCGGCGCGGGCGCCGGATCGTGGTCGAATAGGGGCGGTGCTCCACCCCGCTTCCGCGCGCGTGCTCGTCGTGGCCGGCTCCCGGTCTGCGGGCGAGCGCCTGCGCGAGGCGCTGGGCCCGTCGCGCGTGGTCGTCCTGGCCCATGCCGCCGCCGAGGCACTCGCCCACCTCGACGAGGAAGCGTTCGACGTCGTGCTGCTCGACCCCGCCCTGCCCGACGCGGGCAGCGCCGAGATCGTGGCCCGGCTGCGGGCCGAGGAGCTGCCGACGCGGCTGCTGCTGCTGGCGCGAACGCCGTTCCACGAGGGCCGGGCGCTGCTCGCCGGGGGTGCCGCCGGCTGGGTGGCTCCCGACGGGCCCGACGACGAGCTCGAGCTCCGCGTCCGCGAGGCCGAGCACGACGCCCGCACCGGTCGCGCGGCGGAGCGGCTCCGCGCGCGACTCGCCGCGCGGCCGCCGCAGCCGCTGGTCGCGGCCGACCCCGCGAGCCGGGCGCTCGTCGCCGCGCTCGATCGCGCCGCGGCGTCTGAGCTGCCGGTGCTGCTCGAAGGCGAGCGCGGCACCGGCAAGGCCGCCTGCGCCCGCCGCATCCACGCGGCCTCGGCCCGCGCCGGCGCGCCGTTCGTGGACGTCGAGTGCGAGGGCCGCGGCGAGCGCGACCTCGAGGAGGCGCTGTTCGGCGCCGGCACCCGCCCCGGGCTGGCCGAGGCGGCGGACGGCGGCGTGCTGCTGCTGCGCGGAGTGGAGGCGCTCGGACCGGGGCTGCAGGCGCGGCTGCTGCGGCTGCTGGAGAGCCGCGAGCTGTTCCGCGCGGGGGCCGCGCGGGCGATCGCCGCGGACGTGCGCGTGATCTCGACCTGCCGCGGCACCCTCGACGCATTCGTGCGAGCAGGCCGCCTCGAGCCCGCTCTCTTCGATCGCCTCGACGGCCACCGCTTCCGGGTGCCGCCGCTGCGCGAGCGCCCCGCCGACGTCGCCCCGCTGGCCGAGCACTTCCTCGCCCGGAGCCGGCCCGGCCCGTTGCGCTTCGCGCCCGAGGCGCTCGAGCACTGGAGTTCGGCGCGGTGGCCCGGCAACGTCGAAGAGCTGCGGCTCGCCACGCTGTGGGCAGCTGCCCGTGCACAGGGCGAGGTCATCGACGCCGCTGCGCTGCCGGTGCCGTCGGCCGCCCGCGCCGGGCTCGAGCTGGCCGCGGGGCTGCCGCTGCGGGCCGTCGAGAGGGCGTACATCGAGGCGGCACTGCGCCGCAACGGCGGTCACCGCGGGCGCACGGCCCGCGAGCTGGGGATCGATCCCAAGACGCTCTACAACAAGCTGGGGACGGAGCGACCGCGCCGCAGGACGGCCGCGTCTTGAGGCGCACCTGGCGGGCTGCGGTGGCGGCCCTGGCCTTGTCACCGCCCGCCGCGGCGATGGACCTGACCGCGTTCGTCGCGGCCGGCGGCCCGCAGGCGACCTGGGGCCAGGGTTACGGCGGATCGCTCGGCGCGCGGCTGCTGGGCCTGGTGACGCTCGAGGGCGAAGCGATGCGGCTGCCCGTCGAGGCGGCCACGCCCTCGGGCTCCGTGACGGCCTTCACCGCTTCGGTGCTGATCTCGCCGCCGCTCGACCTGATCGTGCCCTACGGCGGTCTCGGCGTCGGCCTCTACCGCCAGAGCTTCCGCAACGTGTCCGACACGGGGCGCCTGTCGGCCCTGGTGCTCGGCATCCGCGCGAAGCTCGGGCCCGCCTTCGCCCGCGCGGAGTTCCGCTCCTACACGCTGCCCGAAGACGCGCTGCTCCCGCTCGAGAAGCGCTACTCGCTGGGCGTCGGCATCACCTTCTAAGGCCCGCGGCCGGCCGTGCGAGCTTGCCGGCGCTCGCGGCCCGGGTGTTATGCTCCCTGACCGTGGTCTTCCTGAACTACACCACGATGCAGATGACGGCCAAGATCGTGTACTACGGTCCTGGCTTGTGCGGGAAGACGACCAACCTGCAGTTCATCCACAAGAAGACCGCGCCCGGCTCGCGCGGCGAGATGGTCAGCCTCGAGACCGAGGCCGACCGCACCCTCTTCTTCGACCTGCTGCCGCTGGACGTCGGCGTGATCGGCGGCATGAAGGTCCGGCTCCAGCTCTACACCGTGCCCGGCCAGGTGTTCTACGACGCCACCCGCAAGCTGGTGCTGAAGGGGGTCGACGGCATCGTGTTCGTGGCCGACTCGCAGGTCGCCATGCTCGATGCCAACGTCGAGTCGTTCAGCAACATGGAGACCAACCTGCGCGAGCTGGGGCTGGCCGCCGGCACGGACGTGCCGCTGGTGCTCCAGTACAACAAGCGCGACATCCGCAACACGCTCTCGATCGAGGAACTCGACCAGAACCTGAACCCGCAGGGCCGGTTCCCCAAGTTCGAGGCGGCCGCGCTGCACGGCATCGGGGTCTTCGAGACGCTCAAGGGCATCTCGAAGGAAGTGATCAGCGGCATCCGCGCCCGCGCCCAGGCCGACCGCAAGCCGGCGGTCGCCCGCCCTGCCGTGCCGGCTCCGCCTCCCCCGGCCGTCGCGCCGACAGCGGTGGTCGCGCCGGTCCCGAGCGTGCGCCCCGCGCCGGCGCCGCCCGCCGCACCCGTGCCCGCCCCGGGGCCCGTGCCCGCGGCGGCGCGGACGCACCAGGCGCCCGCCCCGCCAGTCGCCGACCCCCTCGGCCACCTGCTCGGCGACGTCGGCGTGGAGTTCGCCGAGGAGGACACCGACAAGCACCTGCGCGTGGTCCAGACCCGGCCCCAGCTCGACATCCACGACGAGCTCGAGAAGCTGCGCAGCCTCGCCGCGGGCAAGGCGAAGGCGCCCGCGCCCCGGCGCAGCCCCGAGGTTCAGCTCGACGACGTGCTGCGCGGCCCCGAGCGGACCGAGATCCGCCGCCGCGCCAGCGTGACGCTGCCCGCCGAGGTCCTGGCGCGAGCCACGAACGTGCGGGTCGAGCTGGTGTTCGAGACGCCGGGCGGCGAGGAGCGGGTCGCCCCCCTCGAGGTCCGGCTGACGCCGGCGCCGCGAGCCCGCCTCCAGCTCGACCTGGCGATCGAGGCGAAGCCGGGGGAATAGACGAAGGGCCCGCCCTCCCCTGCAACCGGGGAGAACGGGCCCTGGCGGCGCCCCGCGCGGCTACTTCTTCGCGGCGGGTGCGGGAGTCAGGGGAGCGGCGTCCTCGACGCCGCCCTCGGGCAGCGTGCCGAGGCGATCCGCCTCGCCGACGTAGAGGTGATAGACCATCACGCCCAGCTCGCGCTCGTCGGTGTTGTTGACGCCGCGCGCCTTGGGCACGAAGGACTGGTTCATCGCGAGCTTCAGGTCGACCCACTCGCCGTCGCCCAGGTCGGCCGCCTTGAAGCGGATGCGCTTGAGGAAGACCTCAGAGTCCGCGATCGGGATCGCGAGGCCAGCCTTGTCCTGCACCGAGACGGTCAGCACCGGCGGCTGGTCGAAGGCCTTCGCGTTGGTGTCGGCCTCGAGATAGACGACCACGTCCTTCTTCGGGTTCTTGAAGGAGGCCAGCGCTTCCTTCTTCGTCCAGGTGCGCTCCAGGCCCGGGTTCTGCGGCGACGACTCGGGGCTGTGCCAGCCCTCCTTGTACACGAGATAGATGTTCTCGGTCTGCGGCAGGAACTCCATCTTCGAGACCTTGTACTCGCGCAGGCCGAGGTCCTCGCCCTTCATCGCGATGCGCTCGCCGCGGCCCGAGGCCGGGTACAGGCCCATCACGACCTGCACGTCGCCGACGTAGGGGTAGACCGGCACGAACACGGTGCGCTTGTACGAGTAGGTCTTGCCGGGCTCCCACGTCGCGGGGGCCGGGTTCGGCGTGTGGTCGTCGGTGAACAGCACGACCTTGTGGGAGTCGAGGTAGTGGACGAGGGCGCGGTAGTCGCCGGCGATCTTCTTCGCGCCGGGCTCGAGCGTCCAGGTGTAGGTGACCTCGATCGCGCTGCCGAGCGGGGCCTGCGGCCGGTTGACCGCGAAGCTCGGGACGATCGCATTCACCTCGGTCGCCTTCTGGCCGCCACAGCCGGTCACGGCCGCGATGGCGCCGATCACGGCGAGGGTCGCCGCAGGGCGTCGCACGTTCATCTTTTCTGTTCTCCTCCCGCCGGCATCCGCGGTCGCAGGGGCGGGGCCAGGTTCGTCAAAGCCAGGCACGGCCAAAAAACCCGCTCAGGATAGCGGACGAAGGCTCGCTCCGTCAAAGAGTTCGCGACAGCCCGGTGACGCCGCCGCAGGCGCTTTGCTAGACTGCCGCGACTCCGGCGGGCTCGGCGCGGCCGGCGGAGGAGTGCCCCGGGACCGGAGGGAGAGTGACCGACCGCGACCTGCGCTCCGTGCAACAGGCCCGAGACCTCGCGGTACGCGCCCGCGAGGCGCAGGCGAGCCTCGCCACCTTCAGCCAGGAGCAGGTCGACGCGATCGTGGCGGCGATGGCTGCCGCGGCCCGGCCGCAGGCGGAGCGGCTCGCGCGCCTGGCCCACGAAGAAACGGGCTACGGCAACGTCGCCGACAAGACCCGCAAGAACCTGTTCGCGTGCGAGGACGTCGCCGCCTTCATCGCCCCGATGAAGACGGTCGGCGTGCTGCGCGAGGACCGCGAGCGCCGGGTCCTGGAGATCGCCGAGCCGATGGGGCCGGTGGCCGCCGTGATCCCCTCCACCAACCCGACGTCGACGGCGATCTACAAGGCGCTGGTCTCGATCAAGGCCCGCGACGCCTGCGTGCTCTCGCCCCACCCGTCGGCCGAGAAGTGCATCCTCGAGACCCACGCCGTGCTGCTCGACGCCGCCCGCAAGGCCGGCCTGCCCGAGCACGCCCTGTCGTGCATGAGCGACGTCACGCTCGAGGGCACGCAGGAGCTGATGAAGCACCGCGGCATCGCGGTGATCCTGGCCACCGGCGGGATCGGGCTGGTGCGCGCCGCCTACTCCTCGGGCAAGCCCGCCTACGGCGTCGGCCCCGGCAACGTGCCGGCCTACGTGGACCGCAGCGCGGACGTCGCCCAGGCCGCGCGCGACGTGATCGCGGGCAAGACCTTCGACTTCGGCACCCTCTGCTCGTCCGAGCAGGCCGTCGTGTGCGACCAGCCCGTCGCCGACGCGATGCTCGCGGCCCTGCAGCAGAACGGCGCCCACCTGCTCTCGGACGCGGACGCCGCGAAGGTGGCCGCCACGGTGGTCCAGCCGAACCTGCTGCCGAACCCGAAGATCGTGGGCAAGCCGGCGACGCACATCGCCTCGCTCGCCGGCGTCACCGTGCCCGAGGGCACGAAGGTGCTGCTGGCCCGCCTCTCCGGGGTCGGCCGCGACCACCCGCTTTCGATCGAGAAGCTCTCGCCGGTGCTCGCCTTCTACGTGGTCGCCGGTCTCGACGAGGGCATCGAGCGCTGCCGGCAGTTGCTGCGCTTCGGCGGCACGGGCCACACCTGCGGCATCCACGCGAAGGACGAGGCCGCGGTCCGCCGCTTCGGCGAGGCCCAGCCCGCGTTCCGCGTCGTGGTCAACACCCAGACCTCGATGGGCGCGACGGGCTACGCCACGGCGCTTTCGCCCTCGATGAGCCTCGGCTGCGGCGCGTGGGCGGGCAACGCCACCTCCGACAACGTGACGCCGCTCCACCTGCTGCACCTGAAGCGGGTGGTCTGGGGCCTGCCTCGGGAAGAGCGGCTGGCGCTCTACGGCCGCCCCCCGGCTCCGGCGTCCGTCGTGCCGCCCCCCGCCTGCGTGCCCGCCGGCACGCCGGGCACCCCGGCGACGACACCCGAACCCGACGAAGCCGTCGACTTCGTGGCCGAAGACGACGTGCGGCAGGCGCTGCGGCGCGGGCGCACGCTGCGGCTGCTGGAGCGCGCGATCGTCACACCCGCCGCCCGGGACGCCGCCGCCGGACACCGCGTGCTGCTGCGTCTCGACGGGGAGCCGTGGGCTTGAGGGCGCCGCTCGCGACGCTCGGGCTCGCCGTCGCTGCGCTGGCCCTCGCCGGCTGCGGGGCCGGCCGCGGCGCAGCCCCGAACACGGTGCCGCGCCCGGCCGCCGGCGTGAGCGACGCCGTCACCGAGCGCATCGCCCGCGCCGAGGCGTTGCTCCAGGAGGGCCTCGGGAGCCTGCGCCAGGGCCACGTCAACGCCGCCCGCGAGCGCTTCGACGCCGCGGTGGAGGCCTACCTGGAGGCGCCCGGCGGGGCCTACTCCGATCCGCGGCTGGCCGAGTCCTACCGGCGCACGCTGGAGGCCGTGCACGTGGCCGAGGTCGAGGCGCTGGCCCAGGGCCAGGGGCTCGGCGAGACGGGGCTCGAGCCGGCCCTGATCGACGAGGTCGGCGACCTGCCGATCGCCGCCGGTGCCAGCGAAGAGGCCCGCCGCACGGCCGAAGCGGCCGTCGCGGAGGAGACCAACGACTTTCCGGTCGAGCTCAACGACCGCGTGCTGGCCTCGATCGAGTTGTACCAGGGCCGGCTGCGCGACTGGTTCGCCGAGGCCCTGGCCCGCGGCGGACGCTACCTGCCGTTCATCCGCGAGGTGTTCGCCCGCGAGGGCATCCCCCAGGACCTCGCCTACGTGGCGCTGGTCGAGAGCGCGTTCAAGACGAGCGCCTACTCGCGGGCCCGCGCCCGCGGCGTGTGGCAGTTCATCCCGGCGACCGGCAAGCGCTTCGGCCTGCAGCAGGACTGGTGGGTCGACGAGCGCTCCGATCCCAAGAAGGCCACCGAGGCGGCGGCCCGCTACCTGAAGGCGCTGTACGAGCAGTTCGGCGACTGGAACCTGGCGCTGGCGGCCTACAACGCCGGCGAGGGGCGCGTCGCGCGGGGGCTCAAGAAGTACGGCGTGCGCGACTTCTGGTCGCTCGCGCAGACCCGGGGGCTGTTCCGCGAGACCAAGAACTACGTCCCGCTGATCCACGCGGCGATCGTCGTCGCCAAGGCGCCCGAGCGCTACGGCTTCCAGGTGACGCCCGACGACCCGCTGCGCTACGAACGGGTGGCGGTGGAGGGTGCCGTCGACCTGCGGACGATCGCCGAGTGCGCGGGCACCGAGCTCGAGACGGTCCGCCAGCTCAATCCCGAGCTGCGGCGAATGGCGACTCCCGCCAACCGGACCTTCGAGGTGCGGGTGCCCGAGGGCAACGGCGCCGTGGCGAAGACCTGCCTCGACGCGCTGCCGGCCGACCAGCGCCTCCGCTTCCGCACGCACACGGTGGCCCGCGGCCAGACGCTGTCGACCATCGGCCGCAAGTACGGGTTGACGGCGACCGACCTGGCGGCGGCCAACGGCTTCCCCGTCACCCGCACGCTGCGGATCGGCCAGGAGCTGATCGTCCCGTACGAGCCGCCGCAGCGGTCGGCCTCGACCCGCGCGGCCCGCGGCCCGCGGCCGACCGCGCCGCGCGTCGAGACCCGCGAGGACGCGGTGCGCCTCTCCTACCGCATCAAGCGCGGCGACACGCTCTCGGGGATCGCCTCGCAGTACGGCACGACGGTCAAGGCGATCCAGTCCTGGAACGGCCTGCGCGGCACCCGTCTCGCCGTCGGCCAGGTCCTCACCCTCTACACGGGCCGCCGGAACTGACCGGCGGACCTCGCGCGGCCGTCCCGCGCGCGACGATCGGGGCCGTGCGGCTCTCCCCCGCGCCTTTCGCCAGGGGGAGACCACTTGCTCGCCACGTCGCTCACCGCCGCGCTCTCGGGCGTCCGCGCCCGCCTCGTCCGCGTCGAGGCCGACCTCGCCGCCGGCTTTCCCGGGTTCACGATCCTCGGCCTGCCGGACTCCGCCGTGCGCGAGAGCGAAGGCCGCATCCGGCCCGCGCTGCGCAATTGCGGCTTCGACTTCAAGTGGGACCGCCGCATCACGGTCAACCTCGCGCCCGCCCACCTGCGCAAGGTGGGCTCCTCGTTCGACCTGGCGCTGGCGGTCGGCCTGCTCGGGGCCGACGGTGCTCTCGAGGCCGGTCGGCTCGGCGAGTTCCTGCTGGTCGGCGAACTGGCGCTCGACGGTGCCCTGCGGCCCGTCGGCGGGCTGCTGCCGATGTGCCTCGCGGCGCGCGAGTCGGGCCTGCGGCACGTGGTCTGCGCCGAGGCGAATGCGGCGGAGGCCGCCGCCGTGCCGGGCCTCGAGGTCTACGGGCTGCGCTCGCTGCCCGAGGCCTTCACCCTGCTGCGCAGCGACCCGCTGCCGCCGCCTCCCGCGCCGCCTCCGCCGCCGGCCGCCGAGGGCGGAAGCGCGGAGGCCGTCGACCTCTCGGACGTCCGCGGCCAGCCGCTCGCTCGCCGCGCGCTCGAGGTCGCGGCCGCGGGAGGCCACAACCTGCTGCTCTGGGGGCCACCCGGCTCCGGCAAGACCATGCTCGCGCGCCGCCTGCCCGGCCTGCTGCCGCCGCTGACCGCGGCCGAAGCGCTGGAGGTGACGGCCATCCACTCGGCGGCAGGCCTCGGCCCGCGCTCGCTGCTGACGACGCGCCCGTTCCGCGCGCCCCACCACACCGTCAGCGCGCCGGCCCTGGTCGGCGGCGGCACGCCCCCACGGCCGGGCGAGGTCAGTCTCGCCCACCTCGGCGTCCTGTTCCTCGACGAGCTCGCCGAGTACCCGCGGAGCGCGCTGGAGGCCCTGCGCCAACCGCTGGAGGACCGGGCGGTCAGCGTCGCCCGCGTCCGCGAGCGACTGGAACTGCCGGCCCGCTTCCAGCTGGTGGCCGCGACCAACCCCTGTCCTTGCGGCGGCCGGGGCACCCCGGGTCGCGCCTGCCGCTGCACGCCCCGGGCGGCCGACGGATACCTGCGGCGGCTCTCGGGGCCGCTGCTCGACCGCATCGACCTCCACGTCGAGATGCCCGCGCTCGGCCTGCTGGACCTGGAGGCGCCGTCCGGCGAGCCCTCGGCGGCCGTCCGCGAGCGGGTGGCCGCCGCGCGGGCGCGCCAGCAGGGTCGCCCGGGAGCCCTCGGGCGGCTCAACGCCGACCTGGCTGCAGCCGTCCTGCGGGAGTTGCCCGAGCCGGAGCCGGCAGCGCGCCGGCTGCTGGCGGCGGCCTTCGACCGGCTTGGCTTGTCGGCCCGGGCCCACGACCGGTTGTTGCGGGTGGCCCGGACGCTGAGCGATCTCGACGGCGCCCCTCGCCCGGGCGTCGCCCACGTGGCGGAGGCACTGCATTTCCGGTGCCCGGCCGGCTCCACAAACCCTTGACCGGACTGGAGAAAGTCTGCTAGTTTCCCGCGGTTCGAATGGCCAACGACTTCTTCACCCTGATCGTCGTCCCGCACGCCAAGGCGCGGTTCAGGAAGATCCAGGTTCCCCTCAAGCTGGCTCGCTGGGCGGGCGGCGCCGTGGCCCTCGCAGCCCTCGTTTTCCTCGTCGTGGTGGGACGTTACGCGACGATGGCCTACGAGGTCGCCGAGCTCCACCGCCTCCGCTCCGAGAACGAGAGCCTGCAGGCCCGCAACCAGGAGTACGAGCGCCACGCCGGACAGCTCCAGACCAAGGTCGCGGGGCTGGAGCGCATGGTCGCCAAGCTCGGCGTGATGGCCGGCCTGGAAACCGTCGTGCCTTCCGCCGCCCCTTCGGCCGGGCTCGGCGGCGTGCTGGGGGTCGAGTCGCAGGCGCCGCGGGCGTCGCTGCCGCTGCTGAACCGCAACCTCAGCGAGCTGGAGCGCAAGTCCGCGAAGCTGGAGGAGTTCTACCGCGACCAGCGGGCGCTGCTGGCGGCCACCCCGTCGATCTGGCCGGTCCGCGGCTACCTCTCGTCGCACTTCGGAAGCCGCCAGGACCCGTTCACGAGCCAGCGCGACTTCCACCCCGGCCTGGACATCTCGAGCCCGGCCGGGACCCGCATCGTGGCGCCGGCCGACGGGCTGGTGGTTTCCGCGGGCGTCGCGGGCGCCTACGGCAACGCGATCGTGATCAACCACGGCTTCGGCGTCGTCACCCGCTACGGGCACATGTCCCGGTTCAACGTCCGCCCCGGGCAGCGGGTGCGGCGAGGCGAGGTGATCGGCTTCGTGGGGTCGACCGGGCGATCGACCGCCCCTCACCTCCACTACGAGGTCTGGGTGCGCGACCAGGCCCAGAACCCGATCCACTACATCCTGGACGAGTACCGCTCCTTCGGATAGCCAGGGCAGGGTCGTTCGTTGGTATCCTAGCCGTCTACCGGCCGTGATGCCCTGCCCCGGGAGCCGTGACGGCATCCCACACCCGATCTCCCCGCTCCCCGCGGAGCTCCGCCTGCCCGGGGCTCCCGCCGGCCGCCCGCGGCTTCCTGGAAGGACATGCTGAACACCCTCCTGACCAAGATCATCGGCACCAAGAACGACCGCGAGCTGAAGCGCATCCAGCCGATCGTCGCCCGCATCAACGAGCTGGAAGCCGGCGTCAAGCCGCTCTCCAACGACGCGCTGCGCGGCAAGACCGCGGAGTTCCGGGAGCGCCTGGCGAAGGGCGAAACGCTCGACGACCTGCTGCCCGAGGCGTTCGCGGTCGTGCGCGAGGCCGGCTGGCGGGTGCTGCGGATGCGCCACTTCGACGTCCAGCTCATCGGCGGCATCGCGCTGCATCGCGGGATGATCGCGGAGATGAAGACGGGCGAGGGCAAGACCCTCGTCGCCACCCTGCCGGCGTACCTGAACGCGCTGGCCGGCCAGGGCGTCCACATCGTCACCGTCAACGACTACCTGGCCCGCCGCGACTCGGAGTGGATGGGGCGCATCTTCCGCTTCCTGGGCCTGTCGGTGGGCGTGATCCAGCACGCGCTGACCGACCAGGAGCGGCAGCACGCCTACAACTCGGACATCACCTACGCGACCAACAACGAGCTCGGCTTCGACTACCTGCGCGACAACATGAAGTTCGACCTCGGCAGCTACGTGCAGCGGGGCCACCACTTCGCGATCGTCGACGAGGTCGACTCGATCCTGATCGACGAGGCCCGCACCCCGCTGATCATCAGCGGCCCGGCCGAGGAGTCGACCGACAAGTACTACCGCATCAACGCCATCATCCCCAAGCTGATCCCGGGCGCGCGGATCGCGGGCGACAAGAAGGCCGAGGAGCGGGCGGAACTCGAGAAGACGGGCGACTACATCGTCGACGAGAAGGCCAAGACGGTCTCCCTGACCGAACAGGGCATGGCCCACGTGGAGCGCCTGCTCGGCGTGCAGAACCTGTGGGACCCCTCCAACATGGAGACCCTGCACCACGTCAACCAGGGCCTGCGCGCGCACACCCTGTTCGAGAACGACGTCGACTACGTGGTCAAGGACGGCCAGGTCATCATCGTCGACGAGTTCACCGGCCGGCTGATGCCCGGCCGCCGCTGGTCCGACGGCCTGCACCAGGCGATCGAGGCCAAGGAGAAGGTCAAGATCGAGCGCGAGAACCAGACCCTCGCGACGGTCACCTTCCAGAACTACTTCCGCATGTACGGGAAGCTGTGCGGCATGACCGGCACGGCCGAGACCGAGGCCGCCGAGTTCGACAAGATCTACAAGCTCGAGGTGCTGGTCATCCCGACCAACCGGCCGATGATCCGGATCGAGAACCCGGACGTCGTCTACCGGACCGAGCCCGAGAAGTTCGGCGCCGTCGTCCAGGAGATCAAGAACCTCAACGCGGGCGGGCGGCCGGTGCTGGTCGGCACCATCTCGATCGAGAAGTCCGAGCAGCTCTCGACGCTGCTCAAGCGCGAGGGCATCAAGCACGTGGTGCTCAACGCCAAGTACCACGAGCGCGAGGCCGAGATCGTGGCCCAAGCGGGCCGCTTCGGCGCGGTGACGATCGCCACCAACATGGCCGGTCGCGGCACCGACATCATCCTCGGCGGCATCACCGACAACCGCGTCAAGGCGATCCTGCTCGAACGGCAGAAGGCGCAGGCCCCCGACGCCCCGCCACCCGGACCCGAGGTCGAAGACGAGGCCCGGCGCCAGGCGCTCGACGAGATGGCGCGCGACTTCCGCAAGGGGCTCGACGAGCGCAAGCTCGACGCCGAGGCGAAGCGCGAGCTGGCGCTGCGCTACCTGGGTCTCGCCGCCGCCTTCTCCGCCGACCACCCGACGATCGCCGCGCTGCAGGAGATCGCGCAGCCCGGCACCGCGCTGCGCGGGTACCTCGACGCCGCCCACGCGCTCACCCGCAAGGCGAAGGAGGCGATCGCCCGCGCCTTCTACCCCCAGATCGAGGACCCGATCGACTTCTTCGCGGTCCACCCGATGAAGGCGCAGCTCCAGGCGCTGGCCGACGCCCCGGAGTTCGCCCAGGTCGTCGCCCTGCTCGACTCGGTCGAGCGCGAGCGCGTCGTCGCGCTGGGCGGCCTGCACATCCTGGCCACCGAGCGCCACGAGGCCCGCCGCATCGACAACCAGCTCCGCGGCCGCGCCGGCCGCCAGGGCGACCCCGGCTCCTCCCGCTTCTACCTCTCGCTGCAGGACGACCTGATGCGGATCTTCGGCTCCGACCGCATCAGCGGCCTGATGCTGAAGCTGGGCATGGAGGAAGGCGTGCCGATCGAGCACGGCATGGTGACCCGCTCGATCGAACGCGCCCAGAAGCAGGTGGAAGCCCAGAACTTCGCGGTCCGCAAGCACCTGATCGAGTACGACGACGTGATGAACAAGCAGCGCAAGGCCGTCTACGACCTGCGCCGCATGGTCCTCGAGGGCAAGGACACCCGCGCCCACGTGCTCAACCTGTGCGACGAGGTCGGCGACTGGTACCTCGACAACTACTGCGAGGGCGAGCCCGACAAGTGGAACGTCGAGGGCCTCGAGCTGGCCCTCAAGGAGACCTTCGGCCTCGAGATCCCGCAGGCCGAGGTTCACGCGATGGGCCGCGGCGAGCTGAAGGACCGCATCTCCGCCGACGTGCTGAAGGCGCTCGAGGAGAAGGAGCGGCGGATCGGCCCCGAGCTGATGCTGTTCCACATGCGGATGCTGATGCTGCAGATCGTCGACGCGCAGTGGAAGGACCACCTCTACTCGCTCGACCACCTGAAGGAAGGCATCGGACTGCGCGCCCACGGCCAGCGCGACCCGCTCGTCGAGTACAAGAAGGAGTCGTACTCGATGTTCCAGGCGCTGATGGACCGGATCGACGAGGAGACCCTGAAGTGGATCTTCCTCTACGAGCCGGTCGTGGCGCCCGCCGAGGCGGCCCCCTCGGCGGCCGCGCCCCGCGGCCGCGCGGCGGAGCCCGACGCGGAGCTGGAGCCGGCCCTCGCCGCAGCCGCGACGGCCGCCGCCCGCGCGCCGCAGGTGGCCGCTCCGCTGCCGCTGCCGGGGGCCCGCGCGATGCGCAACCTGAGCTTCAACGACCCGTCGGAAGCGCCGTCGGCCTTCGGGCGCGCGGAGCGGCCCGAGGCGAAGGGTGGCATGGACGGCGCCGTGGAGCAGGTCCGGCGCGACCAGCCCAAGGTCGGCCGCAACGACCCCTGCCCCTGCGGCTCCGGCAAGAAGTACAAGAAGTGCCACGGCGCGTGATCGGCCGCGGAGGCGATTTCATCCGGGGGGCATCAAGATGATCGAGGACCGCATCACCGAGGCGTTGACCTTCGACGACATCCTGCTGGTGCCGCAGCGCTCCGAGGTGCTGCCGTCGGACGTCGACATCACCACCCGCCTGACCCGCAACATCGGGCTCAAGGTGCCGATCGTCTCGGCCGCGATGGACACCGTCACCGAGGCGCACCTGGCGATCGCGCTGGCCCAGGAGGGCGGGCTCGGCATCATCCACAAGAACATGACGGTCGAGCAGCAGGCGGCCGAGGTCGACAAGGTCAAGCGCTCGGAGTCCGGCATGATCGTCGACCCGGTCACGGTGGCGCCCGACGCGCGCGTCGCCGACGCCCTCGACGTGATGGCCCGCTACCGGATCAGCGGCGTCCCGGTCACGATCGGCACGAAGCTGGTCGGCATCCTGACCAACCGCGACCTGCGCTTCGAGACCCGCACCGAGCTGCGGGTCGACGAGCTGATGACCAAGGACAACCTGATCACCGTCCCGGTCGGCACCACCCTCGAGCAGGCCAAGGAGATCCTCCACCGCCACAAGGTCGAGAAGCTGCTCGTGGTGGACGCCGAGGGCAACCTCAAGGGCCTGATCACGGTCAAGGACATCCAGAAGCAGATCAAGTACCCGAGCGCCTGCAAGGACTCGCTGGGCCGGCTGCGGGTCGGCGCGGCGATCGGCGTCGGCCCCGAGGTGCTGGAGCGCACCGCGGCTCTCGTCGAGGTGAAGGTCGACGTGGTGGCGATCGACACCGCGCACGGCCACACGAGGAAGGTGCTGGAGACGATCGAGAAGGTGAAGAAGGCCTTCCCCGACCTCGAGGTGATCGCCGGCAACGTCGGCACCTACGAGGGCGCCCGCGAACTCGCGGAGGCCGGCGTCGACGCCGTCAAGGTCGGCATGGGCCCGGGCTCGATCTGCACGACCCGCATCGTCTCCGGCGCGGGCATGCCGCAGATCACGGCGGTCGCCGAGGCGGCGCGGGCCTGCCAGCCGCTGGGCGTGCCGGTGATCGCCGACGGCGGCATCAAGTTCTCGGGCGACGTGGTCAAGGCGATCGCGGTGGGCGCCGACTCGGTGATGATCGGCTCGCTGTTCGCCGGCACGGACGAGAGCCCGGGCGAGCTGATCCTGCGCCAGGGCCGCTCCTTCAAGAGCTACCGCGGCATGGGCTCGCTGGCGGCCATGAAGCAGGGCTCGAAGGACCGCTACTTCCAGGAGTTCGAGGGCAACGTCGGCAAGCTGGTGCCCGAGGGCATCGAGGGCATGGTGCCGTACAAGGGCCCGCTGCACGCCATGATCCTGCAGCTCGTCGGCGGCCTCCGCGCGGGCATGGGCTACTGCGGAACGGCCGACATCCGCGAGCTGCAGACCCGCACCCGCTTCGTGAAGATCACCAGCGCCGGGCTCAAGGAGAGCCACGTGCACGACGTGACGATCACGAAGGAGGCCCCCAACTACCGGCTCGAGTAACGTGCGGTCCGGGCGCCAGGCGACCGTGCCCGCGCGAGCGGCGGTGCTGCTGACGGCCGCGCTGGCCGCAGCGCTGGCCGGTCCCGCCTGCCGGCGAGGGCCCGACGCCCTCGTGGTCAGCTATGACGACACGGTCTCCCTGTCCCTGCCCTACCCCGCCGGCTGGACCACCGAGCAGGACGTCAAGGACGGGCAGTGGTACCGCTACTTCCTGCCGCCCGCCGGCGCGAGCCAGGGCCTCAGCGTCATGCTGTTCGTGGGGCCGCTCTCGGGCCGCGCGCTGGGCGACTACGCGACGACCTACCTCGAGGGCGGCACGAAGGAGTCGGAGCGCGAGGTCCGCCAGGCCGGCCTCGCCGGGCGCGAGTACCGCTACGCCGACGCCGACGGGCGGACGGCGCACGCGCTGCTGCTGCTGGAGGCCGGCGACCGGCTGTACGGCCTCCACGCCCGCGGGCCGCGGCCGGAGCTCGAGGGCTTCCTGCCGACGCTCGCGCGGATGCAGGCCGGGCTCCGGGTCGAGCGGCCCGAGGACTGGCCGCTGCGCCGCGAGGCCGGCCACGGCTTCGCGCTGCGGGTGCCGGAGAGCTGGCCCGAGGCGCGCCGCTTCGCCGGCGACGACCGGCTGCTGGTCGTCCACACGTCGCCGCTGATGGCCCGCGACACGAACGGCCAGCCCGTCCACGCGTCGTTCTCGCTCACGGTGGAGAAGCTGCCGGCGGCGGTCGCGAACGCCGACGCGTTCTACAATGACGTTCGCATGAAGCTCGGGGACTCCTACAGCGTCGTGTCCCACGCCCCGTGGCAGGACGGGTTCGTCGACGTGATGAAGAGCGAGACCCAGCTCTCGGGCGTGCGCGTCAAGCGCTACTACCGGGTCCGCGACGGGCGCGGCTACGTGCTCTCCTACGAGGCGCGGGAGGACGTCTTCCACCGCTACGCGCGCTGGTTCGACCGCATCGCCGGCACCCTCGAGCTGGGCCCGGAGGCCGCGCGATGAGCACGGCCTTCGCCCGCGTCACCGGCGCGCTCCGCGGGCTGCTCGGCGGCGAAGAGGAGCTCGAACTCCGGGTCGGGCCGGAAGGCCCGTCCGGGCCGATCGGCGTGCCGAACGCCGGCGACGGCCGCTGGCAGCTCGCCACCGCCGGCGGGCAGCCCGTGCTGACGCCCGCGGAGGACGCCCACTATCTCTATTTCACGCTGCCCGAGCGCTTCCGCGAGCGCGCGACGGCAGGGCTGTGGCTCGAGATCGAGTATCACGGCGCGTCGTACGCGCGCTTCCGCGTGCAGTACGCCTCAGCCGACCGCGGCGCCGAGTTCGACGGCCTCTACAAGGGCGCCGAGCAGCGCTGGAGCGGGTCCGGCCAGGGCCTCGCCCACTTCCGCAGGGCGCTGTTCCCGCTGCCCGACTTCGCTCCCGGCCGCCTCCAGAACCACGATGCCTCGTTCCGCGTCGAGTTCCGCGAGGACGTGAAGGTCCGCTCGCTGCGCGCGCGCCTCGCGCCGCCTTCCGACATCTCCGCCTTCCCCGCCGTGGCGCCGCTGCCCGAACTGCGCAAGCTGCCCGGCCGCTTCTACCCGATCAACTACCTGTTCATCGAGATCACCAACGCCTGCAACTTCAAGTGCACGTGGTGCCCCGACGACATCATGGGCCGCAAGCGCGGCTTCATGAAGAAGCAGAAGGCGTTCCGCATCCTGGACGAGATCGCCGAGAAGCGCCCGCGGCTGGGCCCGCTCTACCCCGTCAAGCTGCACCAGATGGGCGAGCCCTTCCTGCACCCCGACCTGCCCGAGATCGTCGCCCACGCCGAGGCGCGCGGGGTCGGCATCGAGCTCAACACCAACTGCGGGCTGCTGACCGAGAAGAACGTCGACGCCCTGTACGACGCAGGGCTGACCAACCTGATCCTCTCGTACCAGACGCCGGACGCCGAGTCGTTCAAGACCCGCAAGGCCCCCAGCCTGAAGTTCGACGCCTACCGCGACAAGGTGCGGATGGCCGTCGAGCGCAAGGTGGCGAAGGGCGCCCGCACGCGGCTCGAGATCGACATCATGAACACCAAGCACGCCGACGGCTACGCGATCGTCAGCGAGGACGAGCAGGCCAAGGCCTTCCTGCGCGACTGGATCTCCTTCACGCAGGAACTCGAGCAGCGCTACGGGCTCACCCCGCGCGAGCACGACTGGGCGACGCTCGAGAGCCGCGCGTTCCTCGACGCCGACGAGAACGGCAGCCGCTACGACCTGCTCGACGGCGTGACGCTGATCTGGAAGCGCTGTCACTCGTGGGGCAACGTGATCGGCGGCCACAAGCTGGCCGAGGTCAAGGACACCTACTGCCCGGCGCCCTACGACCAGTTCGTGATCCAGTGGAACGGAGACGTGGTCTCCTGCTGCACCGACTACGAGGGCGGCACCAAGATCGCGAACGTGTTCCGCGAGTCGATCGAGTCCGTCTGGACGGGCGAGGCGCTGAAGCGCCGCAAGCAGGACATGCTCGAGGGCCGGCTGCTCGACGTCTGCGCGAAGTGCATCGGCGTCAAGTAGCCGACAGCCGCAGCAGCGCCTCCTCCGGTCCCTCGTCGTCCTCGCGATAACCAGCGATCACCAGCGCCTCCAGGGCGAGGCCCGCGCGCTCGGCGTAGGGATGAGCCGAGCGGCGCGACCCGCGCATCACGACCGCTCGCTCCGGAAAGCGCAGCGGTCCGCCCGGGACGCGCCGCACTCGCTCGCGGCGCGCCAGGTCGAAGACCGGCAGCGAGGCCGAGACCACGGCGCCGGGGGCAACCACCGTGTGCCGGTCGAGCACCACAGGCCCTTCGACGAGGGCGCCGGCGCCCACCCACGCGCCTTCGCACAGCACGGGCGAGAGGGTCCCGGGCGGCTCCAGGTCGGCGGCCAGCACCGCGCCGGCCCGGACCGCCGCCCGCCGTCCCACGTGAACGCAGGGCCCGACCCAGGCGCCGGGCCCGATCTCGGCCTCCTCGCCGATGCGGGCGCCGAGGTCGAGGAACGCCCGCGCCCGCAGCGTCGCGCCGCGGCCGACGTGGACGCCCGGCCGCACCAGCGGGCCGCCCGAGGCGGGCAGCGAGCGCGGCTGCAGGGTGTCGATCTCGAGGAAGCGCAGGGGCCCGAGTTCGGCCTCGATGACGCGGCCGAGGCGCACGCCGAATCCGAGGCCGGCCTTGACCCAGGCGTGACCGAACCAGCCGTCGTCCCCCTCTTCGCTGGGGAACAGGTCCCCCGCCTCGAGACCGGCGATCAGTTCCTCGAAGGCCGCGGACGCGGCCTCGCCCCAGGCGGACGGGGGAAGGGCCGCGAGCGCCAGGACGCGATCGCGGAGGCCCCGGCTCACGAGCAGCCGGCGACCACGTAGCCGAGCGCCTTCAGGTTCTCGCAGGCCTCGGGGCTGAGCTTCTCGTCCCCGCTGCGCCCCTGCAGCTTGCGCCGGGTCGCGGTCCACTCCCGGTCGCGCGCCTCGAGGAACAGCTCGAGTTCGCGGCGCCACTGCCGCAGCTCGTCGGGCCGCTCGCGGGTCACCTTCTTCTCGTCTGCCGAGCCGCGAGCCCGCGCGTAGAGCTCGTAGCGCTGGCCGGCCTCGCCCGGCGTCGCGACCACCTTCGTGGTCGCGTCGAAGGTGGCGCTGAGGTTGCGGTCGTTCTGCGCGTCGAGGCGGGCGCGCGCGGGCGCGCGCCCGCCGGTCACCGCGCCGAACAGGCTGCGCCCGGCGAGGTTCGCCGGGTACGACACCTTGACGGCGTCGAGCACGGTCGGCACCAGGTCGAGCGTCGACGCCAGCTCCGCGACGCGCACGCCGGCCGGCGCCCCGGGGGCGACCACCAGCAGCGGGATGCGCAGCGAAGGGTCGAACAAGTCCTCGCCGTGGTCGAAGTAGTAGTCGTTCTCGCCCAGGCTCTCGCCGTGGTCGGAAGTGACCACGATCAGCGTGCGGCCCGCGTGCGGGCTGCGCTCGAGCGCCTGCAGCACCTGGCCCACCTCGGCGTCGACCGTCGCGATCTCGCCGTCGTAGAGCGCGACGTACTCCGAGAGCTTGCGGCGACCCGGCATCGCCCACTGCTTCGGAATGCCGCCGTGGAAGCCGGAGACCACCTCGAGCACGGGACCGCGACGCGACGCCTCGTCCATGAAGGCGGTGTCGTACGGAGGCGGCGGGTCGTAGGGCGCGTGCGGGTTCACGTAGTGGAGCCACAGGAAGAACGGCTTGTCCGCCGGCGCCTTGCCGATGTACGAGACGCCGGCCGCGGTGATCGCCCGCGTGCGGTCCATCTCGGTCGCGAGGTCCTTCTCCTCCCAGGTCTCGCGGTAGGACGAGAAGCCCTTCGCGTAGCCGAGCGAGGCCGCCACGTTGGGGTTGTCGACCACGGCCGCGGTGTCGTACCCGGCCTCGGCCAGGGTGCTGGCGAGGGTCGGGTTGAAGTCGAGCAGCATCGGGTGGTGCTTGCTGTACCCGTTGAGCGACGGGTGGCGGCCCGTGTGGATCATCACGAAGCTGCCGCGGGTCTTGGGCCAGTAGGTGTAGGCCTGCTCGAACAGGGTTCCGCGGGCCGCGAGCGCGTCGAGCACGGGGCTGGTGGGACGCGCGTAACCGTAGGCGCCGAGGTGGTCGGCGCGCAGCGTGTCGATGGTCAGCAGCAGCACGTTCCAGCCGTTGCCGGCGGGTCGCGGCGCGGTCGCCGCGGGTGCGGGCTTCGGCTCCGGCGCGCGGCCGGGGCAGGCCAGGACCGCCAGCCCCAGCCCGACGACGGCGGCACTCGAGAAGACTCTCTTCACTCCGGCTGCTCCACGCTCACCTCTCGTCGATCCTCGCCCCGGTGCACGATGCGGACCGTGATCGGCCGCGCCCACCTGGGGCGTGGCAGGCGCTCGGCCCACTCCACCGCCAGCACCCCGTCGGGCCCCGGGAGTTCCTCCAGCCCGAGCTCTCCCGCGTCCGCGTCGCCGAGGCGGTAGAGGTCGGCGTGCCACAGCTTCAATCGCCCCGGGTGCCAGGTCAGCAGCACGAACGTCGGGCTCGCGACTTCGCCCGGGTCGGCGCCGAGCCCCTCGGCCAGCCCCTTGACGAACGCCGTCTTGCCGGCGCCCAGCTCGCCATGAAGCAGGATCACCTCCCCGCCGCGCAGCCCGGCGCCGAGCGCGCGCGCCACGGCCGCCGTCTCTTCGACGGCCGCGGTCTCGTGGACCACCGTCGTCACGCCGCGGCGAGTTCCCGCAGCACGGCGGGCAGCGCGTCGAGCAGGTCGCGGGCGGTCACCGCGTCTTCACCCAGCCGCTCGGCGGCCAGGTCACCCGCCCGGCCGTGCGCCCAGACCGCCGCCCGCGCCGCCAGCGACACCTCGGTGCCGCGCGCCAGCAGCGCCCCGACGAGCCCGGCCAGCACGTCGCCGCTGCCCGCGGTGGCCATGCCCGGGTTCCCCGTCGGGTTGAAGGTGGTCTGGCCGTCGGGCCGCGCGACCAGGGTGCCCGCTCCTTTCAGCACGACGACCGCCTCCGACTCCGCCGCGCAGGCACGAGCCGAGCCGAGCCGATCGGCCTGCACGGTTTCGGAGACCGCGCCGAGCAGGCGTGCCATCTCGCCCGGGTGCGGCGTCAGCACCGTCGGAGCCGGGCGCCGCAGCAGGGCCGGCGTGCCCCGGGCGAAGTGCAGGCCGTCGGCGTCGATCACCATCGGCCCCGAGTAGCGACGCAGCAGGCCGCGGCAGAACTGGGCCGCCGGCGCGCCCTGTCCCAGCCCGGGCCCGAGCACGACGGCGTCTGCCACGCGCGCCAGCGACAGCGCCCGCTCCACTCCGTCGGCATCGAAGCGCAGGGCCTCGACCATCAGCTCGGGCCGGGCGCCGGCGACGATCGCCTGGATCTCCGCGGGGACCGCCACCGTGACCAGGCCCGCGCCAGCGACCAGTGCGCCCAGTCCCGCCAGCACGGCGGCGCCGCTCTTGCCCTCGGAGCCGGCCAGCACCAGGACGTGGCCGAAGTGGCCCTTGTGCGCGTCGCGGCCGCGCCGGGGAAACGCCGCGGCTGCGTCGGGAACCTCGAAGATCGCGCACGTCGAAGCGAGCAGCGACGAGGGGATGCCGATGTCCGCGACGAGCAGTTCGCCCACGTGGTCGCAGGCCGGGGCCAGCACGTGGCCGAGCTTGGCCGCGCCGAAGGTCACGGTCAGGTCTGCGCGCACCGCGGCGCCGGGCACGACGCCGGAGTCGGAGGGCAGCCCGGAGGGCAGATCGACGGCCACCACGACCGGCCCGTCCGGCCACCGCTCGAGGTCGGCGATCGCGGCGCCGAGCAGGCCTCGCGGGGCCTCGGCCAGGCCGGTCCCGAGCAGCGCGTCGACCAGCACGTCGCACGCGAGCAGTGAGTCGCGCCCGGCGGCCCAGGCGGTCTCGTCCGCGATCACCTCGACGGTACCTCCCGCCTTCTCGAGCGCCGACTTGTGGAGCGCGGCGTGGCCCGAGACGGAAGCGGGATCGCCGAGCAGCGCGCAGCGCACCTCGAGCCCGTCCGACAGCAGGCGCCGGGCGGTGACGTAGCCGTCCCCGCCGTTGTTGCCGCGCCCGCACAGCACGTGGACCCGCCGCGCGCCGGGCCAGCGCTCGCGCACCGCGCGCGCGACGGCGGCGCCGGCGCTCTCCATCAGCACGGCGCCGGGCAGGCCGATCTCCTCGATCGTGCGTCGGTCGGCCTCGCGCATCAGGGCGGCAGTCAGCAGCGGTCTCACGGCTGATTCGACTCTACCCCCGGCCCCCGGCGCGGACCAACACGGCGCCGAGCGTCAGCGCCGCGAAGGCGAAGCGGTACCAGACGAAGGGCAGGTAGTCGCGGGTGCGCACGTAGCGCAGCAGCAGCCGGATCGCGGCCAGCCCGACCAGCGCGGCGGAGAGCATGCCGATCAGGACCGCGGTCCAGTCGCCGCCCTGCAGGATGGCAGGCACCTTCAGCGCGGCCGCCCCGAAGGTGATCGGGGTCGCCAGCAGGAAACTGAAGCGCGCGGCCGCCTCGCGGCGGTGGCCGAGGAACAGCGCGGCGCTGATGGTGGCGCCCGAGCGCGAGACGCCGGGCACCAGCGCCAGCGCCTGGGCGCAGCCGATCAGCAACGCGTCGCGCAGGCTGACCGCCTCGCCCGCGGCGTCCGCGGAGGGACCTGCGGCGCGCCGGTCGGCCATCCACAGCACGCCACCCATCACCGCCATCGTCACGCCGACGAGGGCCGGCGCCCGGAACACCGTCTCCGCCCAGTCGTCGAGCAGCAGCCCGGCGACGGCGCCGGGGACCGACGCCAGCGCCAGCAGGCCGAGCATGCGGCCCTCGGGGTTGCCGAACGGTCGGCCCGTGGCGAGGCCCGAGAAGAAGCCGCGAAACAGCCGCACCCAGTCCCCGGCGAACGCGTAGACGACGGCGGCCAGCGTGCCCAGGTGCAGCGCGACGTCGAAGGCCAGGCTCTGGTCGGGCCAGCCCAGCAGCCACGGGACCACGATCAGGTGGCCGGAGCTGCTGATCGGCAGGAACTCGCCGAGTCCCTGCAGGGCGCCGAGCGCCGCGGCCCGCCAGGCGGGCAGTTCGTTCACCTCCGCCCCCCGGCCTCAGCGACTACAATGGCGGCACTCCGAGGCGACATGGGATTCTTCGCGTCCGTCGACGGCCTGATCACGCCCGCGCACGAGGCGCGGGTTTCCGTGCTCGACAATGGTTTCACCTTCGGCGACGCCGTCTACGAGACGCTGCGCACGTACGGCGGCCGCCCCTTCGCGCTCGCCCGCCACCTGCGCCGGCTGCGCGCCTCCGCCGGCCGGCTGGGGATCGCGATCCCGTTGGCCGACGCGGAACTCGCGACGCGGCTCGACGCCCTGCTGGCGCGCGCGGAAAACGCGGAATCTTACATCCGCTTCGTCGTCAGCCGTGGCGTCGGGGACATCTCCTACCACTTCGACAAGGTGCAGGGCCCGACCGTCGTGATGGTCGTCAAGCCCTACGTGTTCCCGCCCGCGTCGTGGCGCACGGAGGGCGTGAGGGTGTCGCTGGTCGACGTCCGCCGCAACCACCCTGACGCGCTCGACCCCGCGATCAAGTCCTGCAACCTGCTCAACAACATCCTCGCGATGCGCGCGGCGCAGGCCGCAGGAGCGATGGAGGCGATCCTGCTCAACGCCAGCGGCGAGATCGCGGAAGGCGCCGGCTCCAACGTCTTCGTCGTCCGCGGCGGCGAGGTGCTGACGCCGCCGCTGGCGGCGGGCATCCTGGCCGGCATCACCCGCGAGGTGCTGCTGGAGCTGGCGCCGGGCTGCGGGGTCGCGATCCGCGAGACCCCGCTGCGGGAGGGTGACCTGCTCGGCGCCGACGAGGCGTTCCTCACCAGCACCCTCAAGGAGCTGGCCCCGATCACCCGCGTCGACGACCGCGCGATCGGCTCGGGACGCCCCGGGCCGGTGACGCTCCGCCTGCTCGACGCCTTCCAGCGTCACGCGCCGAGCGAGTCGATCTGAGCGCCGGCGCGGCCGGACCTACTGCCGGCGCCAGCCGACGCGGCCGAACCAGCGGGTGACCTCCTCGCGCGGGATGCGCACGAAGGTCGGCCGGCCGTGTGGGCAGAGGCTCGGGTGGCGGGTCGCGAACACGCCGGTGACGATCGCCTGCTGGGCCTCGCGCGGCAGCCGCTGCCCCGCCTTCACCGACGAGTGGCAGGCCAGCGTCGCCGCCAGCTTCTCGCGTGCGGTCGCGACCGCCCAGTCTCCCGCGTCGCGGTCCAGGTAGTCGGCGAGCAGCGCCGCGATCGCGGTGCCCGGGTCGCGGCCCTGCAGCAGCGTCGGCACCGCGGCCACCCGGACCGCGTCACCGCCGAAGGGCTCGGCCTCGAAGCCCAGCGCCGAGAGCAGCTCCGCCTGCGCCTCGAGCACCCCGCGCAGCGCCGGCGGCAGCGTGATCACGAGCGGCCCCAGCAGCCGCTGCGACTCCACGCTGCTGCGCTCCAGGCGGTCGAGGATCGCCTCGTAGCGGGCCCGCTCGTGGGCCGTGTGCTGATCGACCAGCAGCAGTTCGTCGCCGTCGCTGGCCACGAGGTAGGTGTTGCGGTGCTGGCCGAGCACGAGGACGAGCCGTTCGTCGAGCGCGCGCGCGGGCGCTTCGCCTGCGGCCACGGGCTCTTCCGCGGCGGGCGCGGCCCCGAAGTCCAGCCGGCGCGGCTCGGCCGCCTCGTCCGCCGTGCCCGCCCGCTCGAGGTAGCGCTCCACGGCGGCCTCGACGCCGCGGGTGTCGGCCCGTGGGGCCTCCTGGCGCGCGCCGCGCGAGAGCCCGGCCCGCACCGCGCGCTCGACCGCGATCCAGGCGGCCCGCGCGTCGGCGAACCGGACCTCGACCTTGGCGGGATGGACGTTGACGTCGACCAGGCTCGGCGGCAGCTCGACGAACAGGAAGGCCTCGGGGCGGCGGTCGCCCGCACCCGCGAGGCGATAGGCCTCCGTCACCGCCCGGGCCAGCCCGCGGTCGCGCACCGCGCGGCCGTTCACGTAGATCCGCAGGGTCGGGCGGCCCGTCGCCTCCCGGTCCGGGCGGCTGACGAGACCGCTCACCCGCACGCCGCCTTCGCCCCCGTCGACCTCGACGAGGTCGGCGAGGAGGGCCGCGCCGAAGAGCTGGAAGACGCGCGGCCCGAGGCCGGACGTCGGCGGCGCGTCGACGATCCGGCGGCCGCCCGAGATCAGCGTGAAGCCGACGTCCGGGCGGGCCAGCGCGGCGAGGGTGAGGGCCTCGGCCACGTGCGAGGTCTCGGTCGCGTCCGCGCGCAGGAACTTGCGGCGCGCCGGGGTCGCGCCGAACAGGTCGCGGGCTTCCACCGTCGTGCCCCGCGGATGCCCGGCGGCCCGCACGTGAACGAGCGAGCCGTGGCGCACCTCCACCTCGGTCCCCTCGACCGCGCCCTCTTCCCGCGTGCGCAGGACGAGGTGGGAGACGCTGGCGATCGACGGCAGCGCCTCGCCGCGGAAGCCGTGGGTGGCGAGGCTGTCGAGGTCCTCGAGCCGCTGCAGCTTCGACGTGGCATGGCGCTCGACCGCCAGCCGCGCGTCATCGGTCCCCATGCCCGCCCCGTCGTCGCGGACCCGGATCAGCCCCTTGCCGCCGTGCTCGATCTCGACCTCGACGCGGCGGGCGCCCGCGTCGAGCGCGTTCTCGACCAGCTCCTTGACGACCGAGGCCGGCCGCTCGACGACCTCGCCCGCCGCGATCTTGTTGACGAGGTCGTCCGGCAGCCGGTGGATGCGCGGAGCTGGCGGAACTGCCACGGCGCGCCGCCCTAGATCCAGCCGCGGCGGCGGAAGTACCAGACGAGGCCGCTCGGCAGGGCCACCATCAGCAGCAGCGCCCACACGTAGCCGAAGCGCCAGCGCAGCTCGGGCATGTGGTCGAAGTTCATGCCGTAGATGCCGGTGATCACGGTCAGGCAGGCGAGCACCGCCGTCACCACCGTCATCCGCTTCATCGTCTCGTTGAGGCGGTTGTTGACGGCGTTGAGGTACGCGTCGAGCGTGCCCTGGGTCATGTCCTGATAGGCGTACGACGCGTCCACGATGCGGTACAGGTTGTCGTAGATGTCTCGGAAGTAGATCGCGGCCTTGCGGCTGATCATCGCGAACTCGCCGCGCGAGAGCCTGTGCACCATCTCGCGCTGCGGCGTGCAGATGCGGCGCAACTGCGCCACGTCGCGCTTGAGGTGGAAGATCCGGTCGAGCGTCTCCTTGGTCGGGTGCTCGAACACCTCGACCTGGACGAGCTGGATCTTGTCCTCGAGGCTGTCCAGGTTCGGGAAGTAGTGCTCGAACATCTGGTCCAGGATCTGGTGCAGCAGGAAGTCGACGCCACGGGGCATCGCCGCCTGCAGGTTCTTGCCGCACTGCTCGCGAGCCGCCGTGATCGAGCGCATCGGCCCGCGGTGATGCGTGATCAGGAAGTTGCGGCCCAGGAACACGTCGAGTTCGCGGGTCTCGAACTTGTCCGTCGGCGCGTCGAAGCGGATGCCGTGGACGATCAGGAAGAGGTAGTCCTCGTAGTCGTCCACCTTGGGGTGGTTGACGTCCGAGAGGCAGTCCTCGATCGCCAGCGGGTGCAGGTGGAACGGGTTCTCGAGCACCGTGGCCTCGCCGACGGTCGGGTCCTCGAGGTCGATCCAGTGCAGCGCCTCGGGCGCCTCCGTGTACAGCTCCGGCCGGAACTCCGCGTGCTGCTCGATGCGGCCGTTCTGGAAGCGGAAGTAGCTGAGCAACGGAGGCGCCCTCCCCGGGGTGCGGAGTCCTAGTCCGAGGCCCGCTGCGCGAGCTGCGCCTGCGCGGCCGCCAGCCGGGCGATCGGCACCCGGTACGGCGAGCACGAGACGTAGTCGAGCCCGACCTTGTGGAAGAACTGGATCGACGACGGGTCGCCGCCGTGCTCGCCGCAGACGCCGATCTTCAGGCCCGGCTTGGCGGCCCGGCCCTTGGTGACGCCCATCTCCACGAGCTGGCCGACGCCGGACGCGTCGAGCGAGACGAACGGGTCCTTCTCGAGGATGCCGTGCTCCTGGTAGTACAGGAGGAACTTGCCGGCGTCGTCGCGCGAGAGGCCGAAGCCCGTCTGGGTCAGGTCGTTGGTGCCGAAGGAGAAGAACTGCGCCTCCTTCGCCACCTCGTCGGCGGTCAGCGCGCCGCGCGGGACCTCGATCATGGTGCCGACCAGGTACTCGACCGGAACGCCCTTGGCCTTCGCCAGCACGGCCTCGGCCTCCTCGATCACGATCGCCTTCTGGCGCTTCAGCTCCTCGACGTGGCCGACCAGCGGGATCATCACCTCGGGCTTGACCGGGGTGCCCTTCTTCGCGACCGCGACGGCGGCCTCGAAGATGGCCCGCGCCTGCATGCGGGTGATCTCGGGATACGTGATGCCGAGGCGGCAGCCGCGGTGGCCGAGCATCGGGTTGAACTCGTGCAGTTCCTCGACGGCGTGCAGGCGCTTCTGCAGGTCGGCGATCTTGCGCGCGTTCTTCTTCTCCCCCAGCGCCCGCAGCGTGGCGAGCTGCACCATCAACTCCTCGCGCTTGGGCAGGAACTCGTGGAGCGGCGGGTCCAGCGTGCGGATCGTGACCGGCGTGCCCTTCATCTCCTTGAAGAGTCCGGCGAAGTCGGCGCGCTGCATCGGCAGCAGCTTCTTCAGGGCGCCTGTGTAGTCGGCGATCGGCTGCTTGTACTCCTTCTGGACCGCCGCCAGCTCCTTGCGGAGCGCGGCGGCCTGCGCGCCCTTGGCGTCGGCGAGGCGCGCCTTGAGCCGCGCGATCAGGTCGAGGCCGCGCTGGCCGCGGGAGGCCGCCAGGATCATCTTCACGACGTGCGGCATGCGCTCGGACTCGAAGAACATGTGCTCGGTCCGGCACAGGCCGATGCCGCGGGCGCCGAAGGCGTAGGCCACCTTGGCGTCGCGCGGGATGTCGGCGTTGGCGCGGATGCCGAGCCGGCGGGTCTCGTCGGCCCAGCCGAGCAGCTTCTCGAACTTCTGGTAGATCGCCGACTTCGCCGGCTTGAGCTGGCCGGAGACGACCTGCAGCACCTCGGACGGGCTGGTCGGCAGCGCCTGCAGCATCACGTCGCCGGTGGCGCCGTCGATCGAGATCGCCTCGCCCTCCTTGACGACCTTGCCGGCGACCTTCAGCGTGCGCGCCTTGGCGTCGATCTGCAGCGCGCCGCAGCCGACGACCGAGGGCTTGCCCATCTGGCGGCCGACGACGGCCGCGTGCGAGGTCATGCCGCCCGTCGCCGTCAGGATGCCCTGCGCGACGTTCATGCCGTGGATGTCGTCCGGCACCGTCTCCATGCGGACGAGCAGGACCTTCTTCCCCTTCGCCGCCCAGGCCACCGCCTCGTCGGCCGTGAACACGACGGCGCCGGTCGCCGCGCCGGGCGAGGCCGGCAGGCCCTTCGCCGCCACCGCGGCCTTCGCCCGCGCCTTCGGCTCGAAGATCGGGTGCAGGAGCTGGTCGAGCGCCTGCGGCTCGACCTTGAGCAGCGCCTCCTCCTTCGTGAGGATGCCCTCCTCGACCAGGTCGACGGCGATGTGGACGGCCGCCAGCCCCGTGCGCTTGCCGTTGCGCGTCTGGAGCATGAACAGCTCGTTCTCCTGGATCGTGAACTCGAAGTCCTGGATGTCCTTGTAGTGGTGCTCGAGGCGGGTGGTGATCTCGCGCAGCTTGCGGTACGCCTCCGGCATCACCTTCTCGAGGTCGGCGATCGGGTGCGGCGTGCGGATGCCCGCGACCACGTCCTCGCCCTGCGCGTTCTGCAGGAACTCGCCGTAGAACTCCGGGGCGCCCGTCGACGGGTTGCGGGTGAAGCCGACGCCCGTGGCGCAGTCGTCGCCCATGTTGCCGAACACCATGCACTGCACGTTGACGGCGGTGCCGAGGTCGTGCGGGATGTCGTTCAGCTTGCGGTAGGTGATCGCGCGCGGGTTCATCCAGCTCTCGAACACCGCGTTGCGGGCGCCGGCGAGCTGGGCCCGCGGGTCCTGCGGGAAGTCGTGGTGGGTCTGGGCCTTCACGACCTTCTTGTAGCGGGCGATCACCTCGTCGAGGTGGGCCTCGGTCAGCTCGACGTCGGTCGCCGCCTTCGCCTTCTTCTTGACCGCGGTGAGCTCGTGCTCGAAGTGGTCCTTGTCGATGCCGAGCACGACGTTGCCGAACATCTGGATGAAGCGGCGGTACGAGTCCTTCGCGAAGCGGCCGTTGCCGGTCTTGGCCTTGAGGCCCTCGACCGAGGCGTCGTTGAGGCCGAGGTTGAGGATCGTGTCCATCATCCCGGGCATCGAGAACTTGGCGCCGGAGCGGACCGAGACCAGTAGCGGGTCGTGGGCGTCGCCGAGCTTCTTGCCCATCAGGCTCTCGAGCTTGGCGAGCGCCGCGGCGATCTGCTCCTCGATCTCGGGGGTCAGCGAGCCGCCCCGCTCCTGGTAGAGGTTGCACGCCTGGGTCGAGATGGTGAATCCGGGCGGGACGGGCAGGCCGGCGTTGGTCATCTCGGCGAGGCCAGCGCCCTTGCCGCCGAGAGTGTCCTTCATGTCCCTGTGGCCGTCGGCCTTGCCGCCGCCGAAGAAGTAGACGTACTGGGTGCTCACGCGATGCCTCCGAGTCGAGAAAGGTCGGCGATGCGATAGAAGAGGCCGAGCGTCTCCCGCAGGAGCGCCAGCCGGTTGCCGCGGACGCGCGCGTCCTCGGCCATGACGAGTACCTGATCGAAGAATCGGTCGACGGGCGCGCGCAGGCCGCGCAGCGCGACCAGGCGTTCCGCGTAGCCGCCGCCGCCGCCCGCGAGGGCGACGACCGCGGCGTGGAGCTCGCGCTCGGCGTCGTGGTCGAACAGCGTCGGGTCGACCGCCGCCGCCGGCGCGTCCTTGTCGAGGATGTTGCGGGCCCGCTTGAAGGCGACCGCGAGGCTCTCGAAGTCCGCCCGCGCCTCGCCCAGCACGTGGGCCAGCGCGCGGGCCCGGAGCAGCACCTCGCGCGGGCTCTCGAGGGCCGCCGGCTCCGCGGCGCCGATGGCCGCGCGCACGACGTCGACGGCGAAGCCGCGGGAAGCCAGCACGGCCTCGAGGCGCTCCAGCAGGAACGTGTCGAGCGCCTCGGCCGTACCCGGCTTCGCGGCCGGGAACGCCTCGAGCGCGCCGCGGACCAGGGTCCGAAGGTCGGGGGACGCGCCAGGCCAGAAGTCGAGCAGCACCCGGATCGCCCCCTGCCCCGCCCGCCGCAGGCCGTAGGGATCGCGGCTGCCGGTCGGCGTCTCGCCGATCGAGAAGTAGCCGGCCAGGGTGTCGAGCTTGTCGGCGAGCGAGACCGCGGCGAACAGCCGCTCGCCGCGGCCGGAAACGGCGCCGGCCGGGGCGGCCGTCTCCTCCACCGAGACCGGGTGGTAGTGCCAGCGCACCGCCGCCGCGACGTCGGCGTCGGGATGCCCCTGGGCCTCGAGGTAGCGCCCGCCCATCACGCCCTGGAGTTCCGTGAACTCGCGCACCATCGCGGTCGTGAGGTCGGCCTTGCACAGCCGCGCGGCCTCGCGCGCGCCGTCGACGTCCTCCTTCGCCAGCGCACCGGCCGCGGCCATCGCGTCGACCAGCTTCACGAGCCGCTCGGCCTTCTGGCGGTAGCTGCCCAGCTCGCGGTGGAACGTGACGCCCTCGAGGTCGGCCACGCGGTCCGCCAGTGGCCGCTTGCGGTCCTCGCTCCAGAAGAACGCCGCGTCGCGCAGGCGGGCGACGACCACCCGCTCCATGCCGGCCACGATCGCCGCGCCGGCCGCCCCGTCGGTGTTGGTCACCGCGGCGAATCGGGCGATCGTGCCCCCCTCGGGGATCGGCACGTACTTCTGGTGGTGGACGAGAACGGTTTCGAGGACCTCGGAGGGGAGCGAGCGGAACTCCTCGGGGACCGAGCCGATCAGCACGGCGGGCCACTCGACCAGGTCCCGCCACTCGCCGGCGATCTCGTGCTCCGGCGCGTCCGCTGCCTTCAGTGCGGCCGCGATCCGGGCCGCGCGCTCGGCGGGATCGAGCAGGACGTGGCGCTCGCGCAGCTTCGCGACCAGGTCGTCGAAGTCCCGGACCTCGACGGGTGCCGCCCCCGCGCCACGCGGCAGGAAGCGGTGGCCGTGGGTCGCGCGCCCGCTCTTCAGCAGGCTCGGCCCCTTCGTCCCGTTCACGAGCTCGAAGATCTCGAACGGGATCACCGCGCCGCCGTGCAGGGCCACGATCCAGCGGATCGGGCGCCCGAACGGAAACGCGCCCTTGCCGTCGTCGAGCCAGGCGTCCCAGCTCATCCGCTTGGGGAACGCGAGCGACCGCAGCAGCGCCGCCAGCAGCTCGGGCAGCACGTCGGCCGCCGGCCGCCCGGGCACGGCCTTCACGAACAGCAGGTTCAGCTCGTCGGGCTTCGCCGGGTCCTTGGGCCGGACCTCCAGGGCGTCGGGCGCGACGGCGTTCTTCTTCGCGAAGCCCTCGGCGGCCTTCGTCCACGCGCCCGCGGCATCCTTCGCCTGCTTGAGCGCGGGGCCCCAGACGAGCGTCTCGGCGTCCGCCTGGCGCTCGCGCACCGAGGCGCCCAGCGCCAGCCGGCGTGGCCCCCACATCACCCGCACGTCGGACGCCCCGCCGTCCCCGCCGAGCCCGTGCTTCTCCCGCAGGCTCGCGAACGCCGACGCGAAGCCCTCGCCCAAAGCGGGCAGCCACGACGCCGGCATCTCCTCGAAGCCGATCTCGATCAGCAGCTCAGCCACGGGCGTGCTCCACTTCCACCCACGCGGCCGCGATGGCGCAGGCCAGCTTGCGGATCGAGAGGATCATGCCGGCGCGCTGGCTGACCGAGATGGCCCCGCGGGCGTCGAGCACGTTGAACGCGTGAGAGCTCTTGAGGCACCAGTCGTAGGCCGGCAGCACCGTGCGGCCGCCCTCGAGCTTCAGCACCCGCCAGCCCTCGGCCAGCGCCTGGTCGAAGATCCGGCGGTGCAGCTCGACGTCCGCCTGCTCGAACGAGTAGCGGGAGAGCTGGAACTCCTCCTCGTGGCGCACGTCGCGGTAACGCACGTCGGCGTTCCAGCGCAGGTCGTAGACGTCGTCGACGTCCTGCAGGTACATCGCGATGCGCTCGAGGCCGTAGGTGATCTCGGCCGAGATCGGCGCGAGATCGACGCCGCCCGCCTGCTGAAAGTAGGTGAACTGGGTGATCTCCTGGCCGTCGAGCAGCACCTGCCAGCCGATGCCCCAGGCGCCCAGCGTCGGCGACTCCCAGTTGTCCTCCTCGAAGCGCACGTCGTGGGCCGCGGGGTCGATGCCGATCGCCTCCAGCGAAGCGAGGTAGACGTCCTGCACGTCCTTCGGAGCCGGCTTCAGGATCACCTGGAACTGCTGGTGCTTGTAGAGCCTGTTCGGGTTGTCGCCGTAGCGGCCGTCGGCCGGGCGCCGCGAGGGCTGCACGTAGGCGACGTTCCAGGACCGCGGCCCCAGCACGCGCAGGAAGGTCTCCGGGTGCATCGTGCCGGCCCCGACCTCGACGTCCCAGGGCTGGTGCACGAGGCAGCCACGCGACCCCCAGTAGCGCTGGAGCGCGAACACGATCTCCTGCAGGTTCATCCGTGGACCTCGCGCGAGAGCTCGCGGAACACCCGCGAAGAGCGCAGCTCGCGCTCGAGATGGCGCTCGATCAGAGCGCGGTGGAAGGGCTCGAGCGGCTGCAGCGTCGCCGCGGCGGGCGGGTCGGCCGCGAAGGCGACCGGCGCCTCCCTGAACAGACGGCGCAAGGCGAGCCGCACGGGCTCCGCCAGGATCGGCCCGGAGGCCGGGCTGCAGCCGTCGCAGACGAAGCCGTGGGCCAGCGAGTGGTAGACGAGGCGGCCGGCGGGCAGCCGGGAGCCGCAGCGCGCGCAGTCGTCGAGCGACGGGTAGAGGCCGTGCAGCCGCAGCAGCCAGGCCTCCAGGTAGCGCGCGAGCGGCGTGCAGTCGCCCCCCTCTTCGCCTGCCCGGGTGACCGCCGCCGCCAGCCGGTAGACGGCATCTTCGGCCTGGCCCTCGGGAGCGAAGGCGTCGAGCAGCTCCGCGAAGTAGGACAGCGCCGCGGCGGCGTCGGGGCTGCGGCCGGCCATCGGGAACGCCGAGTGCAGCAGCTCGCACTCGCCCACCCGCAGCAGGTCGGCCCCCTGTCGCCCGTACAGGCCCACCCGCACCTCCGACAGCGTCTCCAGCGAGGACTGGTAGCGCGAGCGGGGCCCGCGCGCGCCCCGCGCCACCGCCCGCAGCTTGCCGTGGTCGCGCGTCAGCAGCACGACGACCTTGCTCGTCTCGCCGAGCTTGAACGAGCGCAGGACCAGGGCATCGGAGGTGAAAGGAGGCATTCGGGAGAGAGTCGGTTCGCGCCGCGAAACGCCCCAGTCTCGCACACCGGGGCAGGACCGTGTTAGCTTGGCCGGCGGTGCCGATCAAGCTCTTCCGCGTCGCCGTCATCGTGCTGGCGGGGGCCGCCGCGGGCCTCGCCGGCAACGCCGTCCACCCCGCGGGACTCGAACTCGGGCGCAACGCCTTCCTGCGCCAGGGCGACGAGATGATCCCCGTCGTCGAGGCGAAAGCGCGCCACGAGCGGGGCGCCCTCTTCCTCGACGCCCGCGGGCGAATGTTCTGGGAGATGGCCCGCGTCCCCGGCTCGGTCAACCTGCCCGAGGAGGACTTCGACCGGGCTTTCGCGGCCCTCGAGCCGCAATTGCGCGCCCGTTTCGACCTGGTGATCTACTGTTCGGGCTACGGCTGCGAGACCAGTCACAAGGTCGCCGAGCGGCTGCGCGACAAGGGGATCCACGCCGCCATCGTGGACGAAGGCTTCCCGGCCTGGCAGGACGCCGGGTACCCGGTCGAGCAGGGGCCGGGGCAGCCGTGAGCGCCGCCCTCGCGTTCCTGCGCCGCGAGCCGGTGCACCGGGTGCTGAGCCTCGTGCTCGGCGTCGTGTTCGTCTTCGCGAGCCACGACAAGATCCTCGACCCCGTGGCTTTCGCGCGCATCGTCTACTACTACCGCCTGCTCGGGCCCAACGCCGAGATCCCGCCTTTCGTCGCCAATGCCTGGGCCGTGACCCTGCCGTGGATCGAGCTGGTCGCGGGAGGGCTGCTGATGCTGGGCGTGGCCCGCGACGTGTGGCGGCGGGAGGCGGCGCTCGTCTGCGGCGCCCTGCTCGTGATCTTCGTCGGCGCCGTCAGCTACGCGCTGGCCCTGGGCATCGACCTGCAGAACTGCGGCTGCTTCTCGGTCGACGGCGCGGGCCGCGGCGCCGGGCTCGCGCTGATCGTCGGCGACCTGGCGCTGCTCGCGGCCGCCGCGGTGCTGGTCTTCCTGCCGCCCGCTCAGGGCAGAGGCGGCGACCAGTCCCCCTCGTAGAGCAGCTCGACCTCGCCGGTCTGGAGGACGTCGCCGCCTTCGGGCCAGGCGACCTCGAGCACGCCGCCGTCGCAGACGGCGCGCACGCCGTCGCGCTCGACGAGGCCGTGCAGGATCGCCGCGACGACCGCGCTTGCCGAGCCGGTGCCCGAGGCTTCGGTCGGCCCGACGCCGCGCTCCCAGAAGCGGACCCGGATCTCGCGCCGCGAGACCACCGTCACGAACTCGACGTTGGTGCGCTCCGGGAAGAACGGGTGGCGCTCGAGCGCAGGCCCCACGCGCGCGATCCACGCGTCGTCCGCGACCGTCTCGCAGAACACCGCGCAGTGGGGGTTGCCGAGCGAGGTCGCCGTGACGCGCAACGTCTCTCCTGCCGCCGCGAGCGGGTGGTCGATCACCCGCGCCGCCTCCGGCGAGAGCGCCGTGGGGATCTCGCGCGAGCCGAGGATCGCGGGCCCCAGGCCGGTCTCGACTCTGAAGCGGCTGCCGCCGAGCACCTCGATCTTCACGGGGCGCGGCCCGGGCGGCGGCAACACGACGTGGCGGGCGGGCATGTGGCCGCGCGCGAAGGCCCACGCCGCGAGGCAGCGCAGGCCGTTGCCCGAGAGCCCGCCGTCGCTGCCGTCCGCGTTCCACAGCCGCATCCCGAGGCGATCGGCGCCGAGCGGGTGCCAGGCGATCACCCCGTCACCGCCCACGCCGCGGTGGCGATCGCACAGCCGCCGCGCCGAGTCCCCGTGGGGTGCCGGCAGCTCCGCCTCGGCCACCAGCAGGAAGTCGTTGCCGAGCCCATGGGCCTTTGCGAACTTCACTTGCGGCCCTTCTTCTTGTCCTTGTCGAGGTCGGGGGGCGGCGGCGGGAAGGTGCCGAGCGCCAGGATGCGCCGGTCGGACAGGCCCGCGTGCGTGAAGCGCTCGCCGCCGTCCTGGGTGCGGTAGACGCCGCGCTCGCTGCCGATGAAGAACTCGGCCCCCGAGTCCGGGGCCAGCGGGAACAGCATCACCGACGGCGAGCGGTCGCGCAGGTCGCGCTCGGAGAGCCGCTCCCACGTCTCGCCGAGGTCCACGGTGCGGTACAGGCCGTCGTGCGCGCAGGCGTACAGGAACGGCCCGAGCCAGAACAGGTCGGTGACCGCCCGCCCCTCGAGCCCGATCGACGCCCACGTCTGGCCCGCGTCCCCCGAGCGGAACACGCCGGCGTCACCGGCCGCAGCCAGGATCACGGGGTCGACCGCGAAGAAGCTCGACACGACCAGCGCCCGCACGTGGGTCGGCGGAAGTCCCTCGCCCGGGCCGCCGAACGACTCGCCGCCGTCCACCGAGACGAAGACGCCACGGCTGGTCCCGAGCACGAGGTGGGGGCCCGGCCACTCCAGTTCGTAGACCGCCGCGTCGAGCGGGAGCCGGCGGAACGGACGGCCCGGCTCGTCCCGGCGGAACAGGCCCGCGCCGGTGGCGACGAACAGCGTCGGATCGGCGGGCGCGTAGCGCGAGGTGAGCACCGCGAAGGCGTTCTCCTCGAGCGGCAGCCGCTGCCACGTCTCGCCGAAGTCTCCGGAGTGGAACAGGCCGCGGTCGCCGCCGGCGTACACCTCCAGCCCGTACGGCCGCAGCAGGCGCACGGGGGAAGCGTCAGGCGGGAGCACGTCTTCGCCCGGCAGGGCGACGGGCTGCCAGGTGCCGGCCCAGTCGCGGGTGCGGAACAGTCCGCCGTCGGTGCCCGCGAACATCGTGAGCGTCGTGATCACCGGCGGCCCGGGCCGGGGCGTCGGCGTCGGCTCGGGCACCTGAGCCCGGGCGCGGGCCGCCAGGGAAGCGGCGACGCCGGCGAGCCAGGCGCGCCGCTTCACCGCGAGAACGCCTCGCGCAGGCGCCGCGCGGTGACCGCGGGCTCCTCCGGCACGACCCGCGTCTCCCCGACCGCGGTCATGAAGTTGGCGTCCCCCGCCCAGCGCGGCACGACGTGCATGTGGATGTGGTCGGCGACGCCGGCGCCGGCGACCTGGCCGAGGTTCATGCCGACGTTGAAGCCCTCGGGCCGGTACAGCTCGCCCATCAGCGACTCGAGCCGGCGCGACAGCGCCATCATCTCCAGCAGTTCGGCGTCGCTGGCGTCGGCCAGGCGCCCGACGTGACGGCGCGGCGCGATCATCACGTGGCCGCCCGTGTAGGGAAAGAGGTTGGCGATCACGAAGCACTGCTCGCCCACGTGCGCGACCAGGCTCTCGGCGCCCGCCGCCTGCTCGAGCGCCGCGCAGAACACGCAGCCTGCCACCTTCGCTCCACCGCTCACGTAGCGCAGCCTCCAGGGCGTGAACAGCCGTTCCAAGTCAGATCCGCGGCGCCTCGGGATCGACCTCGAAGACCGGGAAGGTCGCCCGCACGCCCTTGAACTTCGCGTCGCCGGCGTAGCGCAGCAGCACGCGCCGCCCCAACTCCTCGTCGGAGTATCCCATCAGCCGGACCGGCCCCTGGTAGATTTCCTTCAGCTCGACCAGCGTCTCGAGCTGCACGAAGCCCGCCCGCGACAGCGCGATGCCCTCGTTGAACAGGGCGCCGTCGGGGCCCACCGTCACGCTCATCTCCGGGTTGGTCGGCACAGCGGACGCGCCGGGGTCGGTGAACTCGTCCTGGTCCAGCGGCTTCTTGGCCGCCGACGACAGCCGCCCGGCGAGGTTGACGTTGCGGCCGATCACGGTCGTCTGCACGTTCTCCTCGTCGGCGATGAAGCGCGCGACGTAGACGCGGCCGTAGTGGATCGAGACGCCCATCCGGAACGCGGTGCGGCCCTGATGGCGCAGTCGCGCCAGCGCCTCCTGGCACAGCACCGCGGTGCGCACCGCGTGCAACGGGCCCTTGTGGTCGCCTCGCTCGGCGCCGAAGGTGACCATCATGCCGTCGCCGAGGAACTTGTCGACGATGCCGTCGAAGCGGCGCACGATCGGCACGAACGCGTCGAACACCGTGTAGAGCTCGCGGGTCAGCTCGGCCTCGGAGATCTGTCCCTCCGAGGTCTGGGTGAACCCGCGCAGGTCGAGGAACAGGACGGTGGCGTTGACCGCGTTGTTCGCGACCTTGGCCGCCTCGGCGAACTCGAACACGCGGTCGCCGGCCCGCAGCCGGCGCTCGAACTCCTGCTCGGCCGCCAGGCCCTGGGCCACCCGCACCCGGTCGCGCAGGTGGCAGATCACCTCGAAGCGCCGCACGGCCGTCGCCATGTCGAGGAACGCCTCGGCCACCTCCCACGAGCGCCGCCGGTCGAACTCCGCGCGCACCCGCGGTGCGGCCGAGAGCCGCGCCGCGAGCGTGGACGCGTCGGCGAACAGGTACTCGACGAGGCCCTGGTGGAGGGCGACGCGCGCCGCCCCGCCCGGCGCCGCGACCAGCGCCTCGTGCCCCGCGCCGAAGTGCCGCTCGAGGCGGGCCATCAGCCCGCGCTCGCGCTCCTTGAACCGGCGCTCGACCTCGACGGACAGCACCTGGTGCATCTCGCGGAAGGCCTCGTCGGGCAGCCGGTAGCCGCCGGGCGCCTGGAAGGCGTTCAGGTCGAGCGGCTCGATGCCCCCGTGCACGAAGGCGAACCCGTCGCCGACGATCGCGTCGGTGACGGCATTGCCGGGATGGATGCCCTGCAGCACGCGGTCGCGAGCCTCCGGCGGCAGGCCGGTCGCCCGCGCCGAGTCCTCCACCGCCCGGTGGATCGGCTGCAGCAGCGCGGGCAGCCGCGGGCGCAGCCGCCGGGCGATCGGCTTCTGTGCCTCGTAGTCGGCGAGGCAGGCGGCCGCGTCCTTCGAGTGCGCCAGCCAGAACAGCGTGACCAGGCCCTGGCGGCGGTCGGAGCGGCGGGCGGCCCGCAGCATGCGGCCGAGCGCCGCTTCGTACTCGGCCTGCTCGGCGACCGCGAGCCGCAGCGCCCCGCTGCCGCCCGCGCGGGGAGCGGCCGCGGACGTGCGCGCGGGGGTCTCCAGGTCCTTGACGAGCGCCTCGAGCAGGCGCCGGTAGCTCGCCCGCAGTTGCGGGTGCAGGCGCACGAACCACACGGGCTCGTGAGCGTCGACTTCGCAGGGGGGCAGCGGGGGCAGCGGGGCCCCGAACAGGGCCTCCGCCTCGTCGACGCCGCCGGCCGCGTAACGGGCCGCAGCCGGGTCCTTGCCGTAGAGCGAGTCGCCGCTGATCAAGTCGTGCCGGTCAATCCCGGTTGATCAGCTCGCGCAGTTCCTTCCCCGGCTTGAAGTGGGGCACGACCTTCTCGGGCACGACCACGCCCTCGCCGGTCTTCGGATTGCGCCCGCTGCGGCTGCCGCGGCGGCGCAGGCGAAAGCTGCCGAAACCGCGCAGCTCGACCTTGTCGCCCTCGCGCAGTGCGTCGAGGATGGAGGAGAACACCGCGTCGACGATCACCTCGGTGTGCTTGCGCGAGAGGTCGGAAGCCCGCGCCACCTCGTCGATCAGCTCCGCCTTCGTCATGTCGAAGCAGCCTTTCCGTTGCCGGCTCAGCACGGGCCCGGGCCGCCGCCACGCGGGACGGCGACCCGGACCGGACGGGACTACTCCTCGGCGGGCTTGCGGGCCCGGGCCTGGGCGGCGCGCAGCGCCTCGGCCATCGCGGTCGACGACTCGCCGGCCGACGACTCGCGGTAGGAGTCGAGGTCCTTGCGTTCCTCGTCGTGCTTCACCGCGCGGATCGAGAGGCCGATCTTCTTCTCCTCGGCGTTGATCTTGAGGATCTTCATCGGGAAGGTGTCGCCCGGCTTGAACGCGTCCTCGGGCTTGTCGATCCGCTTCTCGTCCAGCTCGGAGACGTGGACGAGACCCTCGATGCCCTCGGCCAGCTCGACGAACGCGCCGAAGTTGGTCATGCGGACGACGCGGCCCTCGACGATGTCGCCGACCTTGTGGTGGGTGAAGAACTCGTCCCAGATGTCGGTGGCGAGCTGCTTGAGGCCCAGCGACAGCCGCTGGTTCTCGGCGTCGATGTTGAGCACCACCGCGTCGACGGTGTCGCCCTTCTTGAGCACCTCGGACGGGTGCTTGACGCGCTTGGTCCACGACAGGTCGGAGATGTGGATCAGGCCGTCGATCCCCTCCTCGACCTCGACGAACGCGCCGAACTCGGTCAGGTTGCGCACCTTGCCCTGGATCCGCGAGCCGACCGGGAACTTGTCGGCGAGCTGGCTCCACGGGTTCTGCTCGATCTGCTTGAGGCCGAGGCTGATGCGGTGCGCTTCCTGGTCGAGGCCGAGCACCTGGCACTCGACCTCCTGGCCCACCGTCAGCAGCTTCGACGGGTGCTTGATCTTCTTGGACCAGGACATCTCGGAGACGTGGATCAGGCCCTCGATCCCCTCCTCGAGCTCGACGAAGGCGCCGTAGTCGGTGAGGCTGACCACCTTGCCCTTGACCCGGGCGTTGGCCGGGTACTTGATGGTCGCGGTCGTCCACGGGTCGGCCTTGAGCTGCTTCATGCCGAGCGAGACGCGCTCGGACTCGCGGTCGAACTTGAGGACGATCACGCGGACCTCGTCGCCCACGTTGAGCACTTCGCTCGGGTGGTTGACGCGGCCCCACGACATGTCGGTGATGTGGAGCAGGCCGTCGAGGCCGCCGAGGTCGACGAACGCGCCGTACTCGGTGATGTTCTTGACGACGCCGGTGAGGGTCTTGCCCTCCTCGAGCGTCTCCAGCGTCTCGCGCTTGCGGGAGGCGTTCTCCTCCTCCAGCACCGCCTTGCGCGAGAGCACGATGTTGCCGCGCTTCTTGTTGACCTTGATCACGCGCATCCGGAGCTCCTGCCCCTTCAGCGCGTCGAGGTTGCGCACCGGCCGCACGTCGACCTGCGAGCCGGGCAGGAAGGCGCGCACGCCGATGTCGACGGCGAGGCCGCCCTTGACCCGCTCGATCACGCGGCCCACGACGACGCGGCGCTCCTGGTAGGCGCGCTCGACGTCGTCCCAGACCTTCATCTTCTCGGCCTTCTCGCGCGAGAGGACGACGTAGCCGTCGCGGTCTTCCGTCTTCTCGATCAGCACGTCCACGCTGTCGCCGACGGCGATCGCGACCTTGCCGGTCTCGTCCTTGAACTCGTCGGCGGGGATCATGCCCTCCGACTTGTAGCCGACGTCGACGATCACGGCCTGGTCCGAAACGCGCAGCACGATGCCGCGCACAACCTCGCCTTCCGCGAAGTTGCGGAAGCTGACGTCGTACATGTCGAGGAGCTTTTCGTACTCCTCGGGATCGAACTCGCCGTCAGCCAGCGCCACGGCCTCGTCCTGGTTCTTGATGTCCGACATGAAACTGTTTTCGACCTCCGGGGTCTCTAGATTCTTCCGCCTGGCCCCGGGCAGACGGCTCCCGGGCGACGAAACGCTTGAGGATACGGGACTTGCGGCCCCGCGGTCAAGGCCGCCGGAGGGACCTCAGACGCCGCTGACGACGACCTCGGCGCCCGCGATGCGGGCCGGGAAGCTCGACAGCGGCCGCGTGGCCGGCCCGTTCACCACCTGCCCCGTGACCAGGAAGCGCGAGCCGTGGCAGGGGCAGTCGAGGCTCGCGCCCGACCGCGCGGGCAGGTCCACGGTGCAGTTCTCGTGGGTGCAGACGCGGCTGACCGCCACGACGGCGGACTCGCCGGTGCGGGTCACCGCCAGCGGCGTGACCAGCCCGCCGACCAGGCGGATGGAGGCCGCGACCGTCTGCCCGACCCCCATCAGCGGGACCCTCACCTCGTTGGCGGGAGTCGGCGTCGGGGTGGCGCCGCCGACGGGTGCCGTCGGCGTCGTCGGCGTCGACCCGCCGCCGCCCCCGCCGCAGGCTGCGAGGGCGCCGGCCGCGCAGGCTCCGGCGCAGGCGCTGGCGACGAAGCGGCGCCGCGTGGCCGCGCTCACTCGCGGGTTCCGAACCGCCACACGAGTCCCGCGCCCGCCCGCAGGCCGGAGGCGTCGCCGGTCTCGACGTCTCGCCACAGGTAGTCGCCCTGGACACGCAGCGCGAGGCGCTTCGAGAGGTGCACGTCGACGCCCGCGCCGGCCAGGACGCCGAGAACCGAATCGCTCTCGGAGATCTCGGCCTCGAAGATCGTGAGCGAGACCTCGTCCCGCACGAGTCCCGCCATCGCCCGCACGAAGGGTCGTGCGCGCCCGTGGCCGAAGCTCAGCCCCGGCCCGGCCATCAGCGCCGTCGTATTCAGGTCGACGCCGCCGACCGTCGCGGCCTGGGCGGAGGCGTCGATCCAGACCCGAACGCGACCGGCCGCGCGGAACGACAGCGCCGCGGCCACGCCGTGGCGGGCCTGCTCGTCGAGATCGAGGAGCGAGTAGCCGGCCGCGAGGTCGGGGCCCTCGGCGGACGTGGCCGGCAGCGGCAGCGCGGCCAGCACGGCGGCCGCGGCGAGGCGAGCGAGCGTCTTCATGCGGGTCCTCTGGTTTCTAGACGACGCCCACGCCCGGACCGGGCGTGTAGCCGGGGAACAGCGACTCGGAGAGGCCGAACTGGGCACGGGCCAGTTCCTGGAACACGTCGCGGAAGTCCGTCGTCGCGGCCAGGTCGCGGTTGTCGCGGAGTTGCGACGCCTCGAGCCCGGGCCAGCGCCCGAGCACGCGGCCGCCGCGCACGCCGCCACCCATCACCAGCATCGCGTAGCCGGTGCCGTGGTCCGTGCCCGCGGCACCGTTGACGGCGGCGGTGCGGCCGAACTCGGTGGTCACCATCACGACCACGTCGTCGAGCAGCGCCCCGAGGTCGGTCGCGAAGGCGGCCAGCGCCAGGCCCAGCGGGCGGAAGTCGGTGACGTTGTTGGCGAGCTGGTTCGAATGGGTGTCGAAACCACCGGTCACGTTGACGTAGATGCAGCGGGTGCCGAGGCCGGCCTTGATCAGCCGCGCGGCCTGCCGCAGCGAGTTGCCCACGCTCTGGGTCGGGTAGGCGGCGCCGTTGGCCGGGGCCGGGTTCGGGGCCCGCAGCAGGCTGTTCACCGCCTCGAAGGTCTCGAGCGTCACGCTGCCGACGCGGGTGTCGTCGGCGCGGTACATCTCCGTCAGCAGCGCCTCCGCCTCGGCGCGCCACGTGCGCGCCCGCAGGTCGAAGGCCGCGAGGTTCTGCGCGACCAGCACCGGCTCCGGGCCCAGGAACGAGCGCACGAGCTGGGTCGAGAAGGAGACCGCCTGGGTCACCTCGGAACCGGGCAGCCGGGCGATCGCGCGATCCAGCCAGCCGGTCGCCGTGGCCTTCTCGCCCGGGGTCCCCGACTCCATGAAGTCCTGGGCGTCGAAGTGCGAGCGCGTGAGGCCCGCGTTGCCCACGGCGTGGACGAAGGCCAGCCGCCCGTCGCGCCACCAGGGATCGAGCGGCGCCAGCTCCGGGTGCATGCCGAAGTAGCCGTCGAGGTCGACGACTCCCCCGCCTGCTCCCGGGCGCGGCAGCGCGATCGCCCCGCGCAGCGCGTAGTAGCGGGCGTCGCCGTGCGGCACGCAGAAGTTGAGGCCGTCGCAGCCGCCGCGCAGGAAGACCTTGACCAGCACCTTCGGGCCCGCACCGGCGGCGTGCGCGGTGCGGGTCAGCAGGGCCGAGGGCGCGAGGCCGATGCCGGCGGCGGCCAGCGAGGCCCCGCGGAGGAACACGCGGCGCGAGGGGTCGAAGGCCATCGCTCACCTCACCTGCATCTCGGGGCCGCCCAGCAGCAGCGCTGTGACGCGCGCCGCCACTCCCGGCGTGCCGGTCGTGGCCACCTTCGCGGCCGCGGCCCGGCTCGAGTCGTTCAGCGTCAGGCCGAACACCTCGCGGTCGATCGCGTCGACCACCCCGCGCGGGCTCGAGGCGTCGCCGCCGCCCGCCGCGACCAGGCCGGCCACGTTGACGCTGGCGCCGGCCAGCGCTCCCGTGCACAGGTCCAGCGCGAAGTTCATCCGCGCGAGCTGGGCCGAGGGGTTCAGCCAGTCGAGCCCCCGGTTGCTGTACCCGGTCGGCGGGTTGCAGGCGTAGAGGGGCTGCCCGGCCTCGTTGAGGAACGCGCGAATCGCGCGCGTGGCGGTCACGTTGGCCCCCACCCCCCGAAGCGCTGCGATCGCGTACTCGAAGGGCGTCCGTGGCTTGCCGGGACCGTAGGCCTCGGCCCAGAACTCCGCGCTGCCGAACAGCGCGCGCAGCACGGCGGCGATCTCGCCGTCGTGGGTGAGGTAGGCCTCCGCGAGGCGATCGACGAGGGCCGGCGGCGGGTCGTCGGCGACGAAGCGCTGGGCCAGCCGCCCGCACACGAAACGCGCCGTGGCCGGGTGGGCCGCCAGGTGGTCGAGCAGCCGCTCGAGTTCGTCGGCGCCGCCGCCGGCCGGCACGCTCAGCCCGAACACCTGCTTGGCTCCGGTGTCGTGGTTGGCCGCGCGGAACTGGTAGTTGCCGCCGGTCTGCACGTTGTCGATGCCGTGGCCCGTCATCACCCGCGCCGCGGCGATCACGTCGTCCTGCGAGTAGCCCGCGTCGACGCCGACCGTGTGCAGTTCCAGCAGCTCGCGACCGTGGTTCTCGTTGAGCCCGCCGACCTGGCGCCCGCCCGCCGCGCGGGGCAGCGTGTTCAGGTAGTTGTCCAGGTAGAACAGCATCGCCGGGTGCTTCGTCGCCGCGCCCAGCAGGTCGCGGAAGCGGCCGAGCACGAAGGGGCGGATCGCGTCGCGCTCGTAGGACAGGATCGAGTACCGGTCGAAGCCGTCGTTGACGAAGACGTTGAAGTGGTTGAACCAGAAGTCGACCAGGTTCTCGACGAGCTGGTTCCTGCCGTGCACGGCGCGGATCACCTTCGCGCTCGCCATCTCGTCGAGGATCACGCCGATCGTGCGGTTGTCGGCGTTGTAGAGCTGGAGCACCCGGCTCGTCGAGTAGCCGAGCGTCGTGAAGCCCGAGAGCCGGGCGTCGAGCTCCGGGTCGGGGCCGGGCTCGAGCTGCTCGAGCGCCCAGCGTTCGAGGCCGCGGGACAGGGCGGCGGCCAGTTCCCCGGGGCGGGGCCCGAAGCCGGCACGGGACAGCAGGTGGAGCGCGGTGCGGTAACCGAGGCGATTGGGGTCGGGCACGGGGCCTCCGAGAGGAGTCGCGAATATTGGACCGGAAACCCGGGGCGGAGGTTGAAGCGGCCGCGCGCCCGTTCTCTGCTATCCTTTCGCGTTTGCGGCGCCCGCCCGCCGGCCCGATGGCCGGTGCGGTACGCCGCGCGGAAGGAAGATCGATGAAGGCTGGCATCCACCCCGAGTACCCCGAAGTCAAGGTCCACTGCGCCTGCGGCGCCACCTGGATGACGCGTTCCACCAAGGCGCCCGAGTTGCGCCTGGAGATCTGCTCGTCCTGCCACCCGTTCTTCACGGGCAAGCAGAAGCTGATCGACGCCGCCGGCCGCGTCGAGCGCTTCAACAAGCGCTACGGCAAGGCGACCGCGAAGAAGGCCGAGGCCTAGCGGCCACCCGCGCGGGCCCGGGCCGACTGCCCATGGACCCCCTCACCTTCGAGAAGCTCCGCGACATCGAGAACCGCCTGCGCTCCCTCGAGGAGCAGATGGCGGATCCCGCCGTCGCCCAGGATCCGTCCGCCTGGCAGAAGCTGGCCAAGGAGACGAAGGGCCTGACGCCGGTGGTCACGCTGTTCCGGGACTACAAGTCGGCGCTGGGCGAGATCGTCAAGTGCCAGGAGATGGCGAAGGCGGAGACCGACCCGGAACTGCGCGAGATGGCGCAGGAGGAGGTCCGCTCGCTGGAGGCGAAGCGGGATCAGCTCGAGGCGGACATCCGCGTCCAGCTCATCCCGAAGGACCCCAACGACGAGAAGAACGTGCTGCTGGAGATCCGCGCCGGCACCGGCGGAGAAGAAGCGGCGCTGTTCGCGGGCGACGTGTTCCGCATGTACTCGCGCTACGCCGAGCGCCAGGGCTGGAAGGTCGACGTCGTCTCCTCGAGCCCGTCCGCCTCGGGCGGGATCAAGGAGGTGATCGCGATGGTCGAAGGCGATCGCGTCTACTCCAAGCTGCGCTACGAGAGCGGCGTGCACCGCGTGCAGCGGGTGCCGGAGACCGAGGCCTCGGGCCGCATCCACACGTCCGCGATCACCGTCGCCGTGCTGCCGGAGGCGGAAGAGGTCGACGTCAAGATCGAGCAGAAGGACATCCGGGTCGACACCTTCTGCTCGTCGGGGCCCGGCGGCCAGAGCGTCAACACGACGTATTCGGCCGTGCGGCTGACCCATCTTCCCACCGGCCTCGTCGTCTCGTGTCAGGACGAGAAGAGCCAGATCAAGAACCGCGAGAAGGCGATGAAGGTGCTGCGGGCGCGACTGTACGAGATCGCGCTCGAGGAGCAGCAGAAGAAGATCTCGGCCGACCGCAAGAGCCAGGTCGGCAGCGGCGACCGCAGCGAGAAGATCAGGACCTACAACTTCCAGCAGGCCCGGGTCACCGATCACCGCATCGGGCTCACCATCCACCGCCTGCAGGCCATCCTCGACGGCGACATGGACGAGGTGTTCGACGCGCTGATCGCGTACGACCAGGCGGAGCGGCTGAAGAGCTAGGCCGTTTCGGCCGTTTCGAACTGACGCGGCGCCGGTTGACAGTCGCCGCGCCGGTTTTCGAACCAACGGTCCGCTGCGTTACCGGCGGACCGCCGGCTCGAGCGAACGCAGCGTCGGGTTAGCGGACGCTGCGCCGGTTCGAACCAACGGTCCGCTACCTGCCCGACGGACCGCCGGCTCGAACAGCGGAGCGTCGGGTTCCCGGCGCTCCGTTGGTTCGAACAGCGCGCCGCCGGCCAGCAGTCGGCGCGCCGGCTCGAACCAACGCGGCGTCGGCTGACCAGCGCCGCGCCGGCTCGAGCGAACGCAGCGCCGGGCTCACCGACGCTGCGCCGGTTCGAACCAACGGTCCGCTACCTGCCCGACGGACCGCCGGCTCGAACAGCGGAGCGTCGGGTTCCCGGCGCTCCGTTTGGTTCGAAAACGACCGCGAGCCCCTGCGGTCGTTCGCGGTGGTCCCGCACGGCTCGCGCCAGCGCGACGGGCCACGGTTCGCGCTGTCACGACCCGTGCCCGGTCGTCCTCGAACGCGGCTGCGGCGCGTCACCTCCTCGCGAGTGAGGCTGCCGGCCCCGCCTCCTTTCGCGAAGGCGGGGCCAGCAGCCCCGCCGAGGAGGTGACGCGATGGCGCACAGCACGAACTCGGTGACGACCCAGCTCGATCAGCTCGACGCTTATCGGCTGGCCCGACAGTTCTTCCAGCTTGCGGACGGGCTGGCTCCGCACGGTTCCGGTCTCGGCGATCAGCTTCGGCGGGCGTCGTCCTCGATCGTGCTCTGCCTGGCGGAAGGCGTCGGGCGGACGTCTCGGAGGGATCAGGCGCGTTTCTTCGCGATGGCGCGGGGCTCGGCGCTGGAGTGCGTGGCGATCCTGGACCTGCTGGCCGTGAACTCGCGCAGGACGATGCGGGTGGCCCAGGCTCGGCAAATCCTGGTCCGGGTCGTCCAGACCACGACGGGCCTGTGGAGAAGGCACTCGCGGTGACCGGTCCCAACTCTTGCGAGCCCGGCCGTTGGGCGGCAAGATCGGGCTTCCCATGGCCAAGCGGAAGGCAGCAACCAAGAAGGGCGACGGCAGCGGCGCGACGGTCGGGTACGAGGCGCAGCTCTGGCAGATGGCGGACGCGCTGCGGGGCAGCATGGATGCCGCCGAGTACAAGCACGTCGCGCTCGGCTTGCTGTTCCTCAAGTACATCTCCGACGCGTTCGAGGAGCGGCACGACGCGCTGCTGGCCGAGAAGGCGCACGGGGCTGATCCCGAGGACCCCGACGAGTACCGCGCTCACAACGTCTTCTGGGTGCCGCCCGAGGCGCGCTGGGCGCATCTCAAGGCGCAGGCTCGGCAGGCCACGATCGGCCAGCTCGTCGACGACGCGATGGCCGGGATCGAGCGCGACAACCCGGCGCTCAAGGGTGTGCTCCCGAAGGACTACGCGCGCCCGGCGCTCGACAAGCAGCGGCTCGGCCAGCTCATCGACCTGATCAGCAACATCAAGGTCGGCGACCAGGAGAGCCGCTCGAAGGACGTGCTCGGCCGCGTCTACGAGTACTTCCTCTCCCAGTTCGCGAGCGCCGAGGGCAAGAAGGGCGGCGAGTTCTACACGCCACGCTGCGTGGTCAAGCTGCTGGTCGAGATGCTCGAACCTTACCGCGGCCGGGTCTACGACCCCTGCTGCGGCTCGTCCGGCATGTTCGTCCAGTCGGTCGAGTTCATCCGCGCCCACGCCGGAGGGAACGGGAATGGGGGCCGCGCGAAGGCGGATATCTCGATCTACGGCCAGGAGTCGAACTACACGACCTGGCGCCTGGCCAAGATGAACCTGGCGATCCGCGGTATCGACGGCCAGATCGCCCACGGCGACACCTTCCACGACGACCGCCACCCCGACCTCAAGGCCGACTTCATCCTCGCCAACCCGCCGTTCAACGTTTCCGACTGGGGCGGCGAGCGGCTGCGCGAGGACCCGCGCTGGCAGTACGGCGCGCCGCCGGCGGGCAACGCGAACTTCGCCTGGGTCCAGCATATCGCCCACCACCTGGCCCCCACGGGCGTCGCCGGCTTCGTCCTGGCGAACGGCTCGATGTCCTCGAACCAGTCCGGCGAAGGCGAGATCCGCAAGGCCCTGGTCGAAGCGGGACTCGTCGACTGCATGGTCGCCCTCCCCGCCCAGCTCTTCTATTCGACCCAGATCCCTGCCTGCCTCTGGTTCCTGGCCCGTGACCGCAAGAACGGCAAGTTCCGCGACCGCCGCGGCGAGATCCTCTTCATCGACGCCCGCAAGCTCGGCCGCATGGTCGACCGCACCCACAAGGAACTGACGGACGACGACATCGCCCGCATCGCGGCCACCTACCACGCCTGGCGGGGCGAGAAGGACGCGGGCGACTACGCGGACTCCCCCGGCTACTGCAAGAGCGCCCCGATGGACGAGGTCCGCAAGCACGCCCACGTGCTCACGCCCGGTCGCTACGTGGGTGCGGAGGACGTGGAGGACGCCGGCGAGCCGTTCGAGGCGAAGATGAAGCGCCTCACGGCGACCCTGCGGGAGCAGCAATCGGCGGCCGCCACGCTCGATGCCGCCATCGCCAGCAACCTGAAGGGACTCGGCTATGGCGGGTAGGTCGACCCCACCTCCTGCGCGAATCGCGACCGCGATCCACGACATTCGAGGTCATCGCGTGATGCTCGATGCCGATCTCGCGGCGCTCTACGGTGTCACGACGAAGCGGCTCAACGAGCAGGTCACCCGCAACCGGGACCGATTCCCGGAGGACTTCATGTTCGTCCTGACCGCCGAGGAGGCGGCTGGTTTGAAGTCGCAGTTTGCGACCTCAAAGAAGGGCCGGGGTGGCCGAAGGACGCGGCCACGCGCCTTCACCGAGCACGGCGCCGTCATGATCGCCAACGTCCTCAGGAGCCGCATCGCGATCGAAGCGAGCATTCAGGTCGTCCGCGCCTTCGTGCAGCTCCGCGAACTCGCACTGACCCACGCGGATCTCGGGCGTCGCCTCGACGACCTGGAGCGGAAGTACGACTCGCAGTTCAAGGTCGTGTTCCAGGCCATCCGCGGACTGATGACGCCCCCCGCCCTGCCCCGCCGCCGAATCGGGTTCCAGCGTCCGCCGAGCGGGGACGAATGATGGCTCGAGGCTCGGGCTCTCGGGACACATGGCAGGCTCTTTCCCTGGCCGAAGCGGGCGTCAAGTTGATCGATTGTGATCACCGCACGCCACCGGCCTCGGATGCCGGCTACCCGTACGTGGCGATTCCGCAACTGCGCGGGGGACGGATCGATGTGTCGGAAGCCCGACGCATCAAGCCCGAGCACTTCGCCGAATGGACACGCAAGGCAAGACCTGCGACCCACGATGTGGTCCTCTCCCGGCGCTGCAACCCGGGCGAAACCGCTCACGTCCCACCAGGACTGGACTTCGCGCTTGGCCAGAATCTCGTCATCCTTCGTGCCGACGGAACGAAGGTCGATCCATCCTTCCTCCGCTGGCTGGTGCGGGGGCCCGAGTGGTGGGACGAGGTCGCGAAGTTTCTGAACGTTGGCGCCGTGTTCGACAGCCTCCGGTGCGCGGATGTGCCCCGCTTCACGCTCTCAATCCCGCCGCTGCGCGACCAGCGCACCATCGCCCACATCCTCGGGACGCTGGACGACAAGATCGAGTTGAACCGGCGGATGAACGAGACGCTGGAGGCGATGGCGCGGGCGCTGTTCCAGTCGTGGTTCGTGGACTTCGACCCCGTCCGCGCCAAGGCCGAAGGCCGCGACCCCGGCCTCCCCAAGCCCCTCGCCGACCTCTTCCCCTCCCGCCTCGTCGACTCCGAACTCGGCGAAATCCCCGAGGGCTGGGCAGTGCGCACGGTCGGCGATCTTGTAGAGGTCGTGGGAGGCAGCACCCCAAGAACGGGCGAGGCCATCTACTGGGAAGGTGGTACCCACTGCTGGGCCACCCCAAAGGACCTATCCGCACTCGATGTGCCCGTCCTCCTGCACACAGAGAGGCGAATCACCGATGCCGGCCTTGGCCAGATCAGCTCGGGTCTTCTGCCTGTCGGGACTGTGCTTCTGTCGTCACGAGCACCGATCGGCTACCTCGCCATCGCCGAAGTGCCCGTCGCCGTCAATCAGGGCTTCATCGCCATGAAATCCCGGCTCGGAGTGCCGTCGACTTTCCTGCTGCATTGGGCCAGGAGCGCGAAGGAGGCGATCCTCAGCCGGGCCAACGGCTCGACCTTCCTCGAGATCAGCAAATCGAACTTCCGGCCCATCCCCCTGTCGGCTCCAGCGAGCCCTGTTCTCGATGCGTTCGCGACGCTCGCCGACCCCCTCCATCGGCGTATCGTCGCCAACGCCCGCGAGAGCGCCACCCTGGCGGCGCTCCGCGACACGCTGCTTCCCAAGCTCATCTCCGGCGAGGTGCGGGTGCCGCAGGCTGAGAGGTTCGTCGGTGAGGTGCTGTGATGGGGCATCCCGGGTTCTCGGTCCGGATCTTCCTGCCCACCGGGGAGCCGGAGGGGCTGCGGATCGTCGAGAAGTCGAACTGGACCGGGCAGGGGCTGGTGTTTCCGCGGGCGGCGCTCGCGGACGTGAAGGGAGTGCAGGACTTCGCGCGGGCCGGGGTCTACATCCTCTGGGGGCCCAGTGACGCGGGGACGTTTCAGAGGGTCTACGTCGGCGAGGGGGACGGCGTGCTGCAGCGGCTGGAGAGCCATGCGCAGAAGAAGGATTTCTGGACTCATGCCGCGGTCTTCGTCAGCAAGGACCAGTCGCTGAACAAGGCCCACGTCCAGTACCTCGAGGCCCGGCTCGTCAAGCTGGCCGCGGAAGCGCGGCGCTGCGAGCTCGACAACGGCAACCAGCCGCAGCCGCCGAGCCTGAGCCCGGCCGACGTCGCCGACGTCGAGGGTTTCCTCGACAACATGCTGCTGTGCCTGCCAGTCGTCGGCGTCGACTTCTTCGAGAAGCCGCGGGCGGCGGCCGGAGTGCGCACGCTGTACCTGCGGTCCAAGGGGATCGAGGCCCAGGGTTACGAGAGCGCGGCCGGCTTCGTCGTCCGCGAGGGCGCTGGGGTCGTGAAGTCCGAGGTGCCGTCGATCCAGGCCTTCCTCTCGGACCTGCGGCGCACCCTGGTCCAGCAGGGCGTCCTGGTCGACGCCGGCGAGACCTGGCGCCTGGCCCAGGACTACACGTTCGGCTCCCCCTCCTCGGCTGCCGGCGTCCTGCTCGGCCGCTCGGCCAACGGCCGGACCGAGTGGAGGGATGCATCCGATCGGACCTTGAAGGAACTTCAGGAGCGGGGCTCGGCTGGCTGAGTTCGGCGGGCCAGGGCCGACAGGTCCGAGGGAAGCTACGAGGGAAACCAGCGTTCGATGCGGCCAGGCGCGTCGGGATCGTCGGTCAGGTCGGCGGGGGTCGGGCGGTACACCTTCGCGATCAGCGGGGGCAGATTGCGGTCGAGGAAAGCCTCGATCCGCGTGTGGGTTGCGACGAAGGTCCGGGCCAGTTCAGGGTACGGGGCCTTGCCGACGACGACGAGCAGGCGGACGCCGTGGCGGAGGACCGCATCCTTTTCGTTCGGCTTGTAGCGGATTCTGGCGTCGTGCGTGATCGCCACCCAGCCCCGTGAGCCCACGACTTCGAGCCACTGCTCGTCCGGACAGCTTGGCGCGAAGTGGTCGTGGTGAGCCTCGACGGCCAGTCCTGCCTCGCGAAGGATCGCAGGGAAGGCCTTGCCGAGGTCGCGATCCGTGAAGTAGACGCGGGTCAAGCCGCTCGTTCGTAGACCACGGCTTCCACCACGTCATTCGTGGTGAGGTCGTAATCACGAGCGACGGCTTCGACGGTCTCGCCCGCGTCGATGCGCTCCGCGATGGTCCGGGTCGAGACGAACGCCTTGTCCAGCACGGGCCGCCCGAAGGCGATGCCCGGGTCGATGAGGATCGGGCGCGCGTCGCCTTGATCCGTCGAGAGGAACGGATAGAGACGGACGGCGTGCCCGAGGCCGCCCCACTCGACCCGCTTCAGGTGGGCCTGGAACACGCGGCGCATGGCGAGTTGCCCGGAGGCCGAGAGGTTGATCAACTGCCCGTAGCGTTCGAGGAACAACTGCCCGCCCTGGGTGCACAGTTCTTCGTGAAGCAGCAGGCGCTCGATCTTGAGTTCGCGCTCCGCGTAGCGCAGTGCCTTCCGGACCTCGGGCAAGGGCACCGTGTGCTGAACCCGAAGAGAGCGAAGGACGTGAGCTTCGACCAGGTTCCAGAAGGACAGCGTCGCTGGAGTACGCCGCGCGAGCGAGAGCACCGGCTCCGATTGGGCCGGGCCGCGGCGCGTCGAGTAGGGACGTCCGAGGAACCACGACCGCAGCGTCGCGGGCGGCAGCCGAAGGTGGCGGCCGGCCTCGGACAGCGAGTACGCGGGCACGGAATGCGGGTCCTGGTTCGTGATGGCCTCCCGCGCTGATTCTGCCTCAGGTGGGGTGCGGGTCGGGACCTCAGCGGCTATCCTGCCGCCTCCGGGCCCCCCATGACTGGCAGATTCACCGAGTCCGACGTCGAAGTGGCCGCGCTCGACTGGCTTGTGGGCGCCGGGTGGGCGGTTCGCCACGGGGCCGAGATCGCGCCAGGGGAGGCCGGGGCCGAGCGGGACGACTACGGGCAGGTCGTGCTGGCCGGCCGGTTGCGGGCCGCGCTGGCGCAGCTGAATCCCGGGCTGCCGGGCGAGGCGCTCGAAGACGCCTTCCGGAAGCTGACGCGGGTCGAGGGGGCCGATCTCGTCGCGCAGAACCGGGCGTTCCACCGCCTGCTCGTCGACGGGGTGACCGTCGAGTTTCGCGATCGCGACGGGGATCTGCGGGGCGCGCAGGCGCGGGTCGTCGACTTCGAGCGGGTCGAGGCGAACGACTGGCTGGCCGTGAACCAGTTCGCCGTCACCGAGAACAAGCACAGCCGCCGGCCCGACGTCCTGCTGTTCGTCAATGGGCTGCCGCTGTGCGTGATCGAGTTGAAGAACGCGGCGGCCGAGAACGCCACCGTCTGGTCGGCGTTTCAGCAGCTCCAGACCTACAAGGCCGAGATCCCCTCGCTGTTCACCGCAAACGCCTTGCTGGTCGCGTCCGATGGGATGGAGGCCCGGGCCGGCACGCTGACCGCCGGGCGGGAGTGGTTCAAGCCGTGGCGAACCGTGAGCGGCGAGGGGCTCGCCGACGAGAAGCTGACCGAGCTTCAGGTGCTCGTCCAGGGACTGCTCGCGCCGCGTCGATTCCTCGACCTGGTCCGCGACTTCATCGTCTTCGAGGACACGGACGGCCGAGTCGTCAAGAAGATGGCCGGGTATCACCAGTTCCACGCTGTGCAGGCCGCGGTCGCGGAGACGTTGCGTGCCGCCGAGCTGGCGCGGGAGGCGGATCGCATCGCCGAAGCGCGGGGGCGCTACGAGGCCGGGCAGCGGCCCGGGGGCAAGCCCGGCGATCGGCGGGTCGGCGTCGTGTGGCACACGCAAGGGTCGGGCAAGAGCCTGACGATGGCGTTCTACGCCGGGCGGGTGATTCGCGAGCCCGCGATGGAGAACCCGACGCTGGTCGTGCTGACCGATCGCAACGACCTCGACGACCAGCTCTTCGCGACGTTCTCACGCTGCAAGGAACTACTGCGTCAGCCGCCCGTCCAGGCCGAGAACCGGGCGCACCTGCGAGCGCTGCTGAGCGTGGCCGCGGGCGGCGTCGTGTTCACCACCATCCACAAGTTCTTTCCAGAAGAGAGGGGCGACCGTCACCCCACCCTCTCCGACCGGCGGAACATCGTCGTGATCGCTGACGAGGCGCATCGCAGCCAGTACGATTTCGTCGACGGCTTCGCGCGCCACATGCGCGACGCGCTCCCCCACGCCTCGTTCATCGGCTTCACCGGGACGCCCGTCGAGTTGCAGGACGCGAACACCCGGGCCGTGTTCGGCGACTACATCAGCGTCTACGACATCCAGGCCGCGGTGCGCGACGGCGCGACCGTGCCGATCTACTACGAGAGCCGGCTCGCCCGCCTGGCGCTGGCCGAGGCCGAGCGGCCGCGGATCGACCTCGAGTTCGAGGAGGCGACCGAGGGCGAAGAGGTCGAGCGCAAGGAGAAGCTGAAGTCGAAGTGGGCCCAGCTCGAGGCGGTGGTCGGGGCCGAGAAACGGCTCGCGCTGATCGCCCGCGACCTGGTCGAGCACTTCGAGAGCCGGCTGGAGACGCTCGACGGCAAAGGCATGGTCGTCTGCATGAGCCGGCGCATCTGCGTCGACCTGTATCGCGAGATCGGCCGGCTGCGGCCCGACTGGGTAGCCGAGGACGACGAACGCGGCGCCCTGAAGGTGATCATGACCGGGTCGGCTTCCGATCCCGCCGAGTGGCAGGGCCACATCCGCAACAAGCCCCGGCGCGAAGCGTTGGCGCATCGCTTCCGCGACCCGAAGGACCCGTTCCGCATGGTCCTCGTGCGGGACATGTGGCTGACCGGGTTCGACGCACCCTCCCTGCACACGATGTACCTGGACAAGCCGATGCGCGGACACGGCCTGATGCAGGCGATCGCGCGTGTGAATCGCGTGTTCAAGGACAAGCCCGGCGGGCTGGTGGTCGACTACCTCGGGCTCGCGCCGGAGCTGAAGGCGGCGCTGCAGACGTACACGCAGAGCGGCGGGACCGGGCGGACGGCGCTGGATCAGGACGAAGCCGTCGCCGTGATGCAGGAAAAGCACGAGGTCTGTCGCGGCCTGTTCCACGGCTTCGACTGGTCGCGGTGGACGACGGGCACCGCGCCGGAGCGGCTGAGCCTGTTGCGGCCCGCGCTCAACCACGTGCTCGGCCTGAACGACGGCAAGGAGCGCTGCCTTCGCAGCGTGCGCGAGCTGTCGCAGGCGTTCGCCCTCGCGGTGCCGCACCCGGAAGCCCTCCGCATCCGCGACGACGTGGGGTTCTTCCAGGCCGTGCAGTCGGTCCTCTCCAAGCGGGCCCCAGGCGACGCCCGCCCCGGGGAGGATCTAGACCAGGCGGTCCGCCAGATCATCTCGCGGGCGATCGCGCCCGAAGGGGTGGTGGACATCTTCGCGGCCGCGGGCCTCCAGCGCCCAGACATCTCGGTGCTGTCGGAGGAGTTCCTGGCCGAGGTGCGCGAGATGCCCCACCGCAACCTCGCGGTCGAGCTGCTCCAGAAGCTGCTGAAGGGCGAGGTGCGCAGCCGGAAACGCAAGAACGTGGTTCAGGCGCGATCGTTCTCGGAGATGCTGGAGAAGACCCTGAGGCGCTACCAAAACCGGGCCGTCGAGGCGGCCCAGGTCATCGAGGAGTTGATCCAGCTCGCGAAGGAGATGCGCGAGGCCACTGCCCGCGGCGAAGCGCTGGGGCTGAGCGACGACGAGCTGGCGTTCTACGACGCGCTCGAGACGAACGACAGCGCCGTCAAGGTGCTCGGCGACGACACGCTGCGCGCGATCGCCCGTGAACTGGTCGCCACCGTCCGTCAGAACGTCACGATCGACTGGACGCTGCGCGAGAACGTCCGCGCCCAGCTCCGCGTCCTGGTCAAGCGCATCCTGCGCAAGCACGGCTACCCGCCGGACAAGCAGGAGAAGGCGACGCAGACGGTCCTCGAGCAGGCCGAGTTGCTCTCGGCCGACTGGGTCACGGCTTAGCCCACCCCATGAAGGTTCACCTCGTCGACGGGACGTTCGAGTTGTACCGCCACTTCTACGCGATGCCGGCCGCGAAGAACCGGGACGGCGAAGAAGTCGCCGCCGTGCGGGGCGTGATGCACTCGATCCGGCGGCTGGTCGAGGACGGGGCGACGCACGTCGGGGTGGCGACCGATCATGTGATCGAGTCGTTCCGCAACGAGTTGTGGCCTGGCTACAAGACCGGCGAAGGCATCGACCCGGCGCTGTGGGCGCAGTTCCCGCTGCTGGAAGAGGGGCTCCTGGCGTGGGGCGTGAAGACGTGGGCGATGGTCGAGTTCGAGGCGGACGACGCGCTGGCCGCGGCCGCCGCGAGGGCCGCTCGCGACCCGCGCGTCGAGCAGGTGGTGATCTGCACGCCCGACAAGGACCTCGCGCAGTGCGTGCAGGGCACGCGGGTCGTCCAGTTCGACCGCATGCGGCGCACCGTGCGCGACGAGGCCGGGGTCGTCTCGAAGTTCGGGGTCCCGCCGGCCGCGATCCCCGACTACCTCGCGCTCGTGGGCGACAGCGCGGACGGCTTCCCCGGGCTGCCGGGCTGGGGGGCGAAGTCGGCGGCGGCCGTGCTGGCCCGCTTCGGCCGGCTCGAGGCGATCCCCGACGACCACCGCGAGTGGGGATTCAAGCTGGCCCGGGCCGAGGCGCTGGCGGCGACATTGCGTTCGCAGCGCGAGCAGGCGCTGCTGTTCCGCCGGCTCGCCACGCTGCGCACGGACGTGCCCGTCTTCGACTCGGTGGACGAGCTGGAGTGGCGCGGGCCGACCGCCGCGCTGCCGGCGCTGCGGCGCCGCCTCGAGCTCGGCGACTGAGGGCCGCTCAGGCCATCGCCAGCAGTTCCGCCACCGCCTTCTCGATGCCGGCCGCCGCCTCCGAGATGCGGCCGGCCAGCATGTAGGCCGGCGACGAGATCAGCTTCTTCTCGCGGTCGACCGTGACGCCGTCGACCGGGCAGGTCTCGTGGCGGGCGCCCATCGCGGAGAGCGCGGCCGCCGTCTTCGCGTCGTCGCCGATCGTCAGCTTCGGCGCTTCGCCGCCCAGCACCTTCGCCAGCACTGCCGGCGCGATGCAGACGGCCGCGATGGGCTTGTGCGCCGCGTGGACCTCGCGCAGGAGGCGCGCGACGCCCGGCTCGACGTGGCAGTCGGCGCCCCTGACCGCGAAGTCGCACAGGTTCTTGGCGGCGCCGAAGCCGCCCGGCAGCATCAGGCCGTCGACGTCCGCCGCGCGGACCCGCGCCACGTCCTGGATCCTTCCGCGCGCGATCCGGGCCGACTCGACGAGCACGTTGCGCCGTGCACCCGGCTCGACCTCGCCCGTGAGATGGTCGACGACGTGCATCTGCTCGACGTCCGGCGCGCAGATCACGGCCTCGGCTCCGTGGCGGTCGAGGGCCAGCAGCGTGATCACCGCCTCGTGGATCTCCGCGCCGTCGTAGACGCCGCAGCCCGACAGCACCACCGCGATCTTCTTCATGGCTTCCCCCGCAGGCTGCCGGGATTCTTCTCCCCCGCGCCCGCGGCCGCCATGGACCGTTTGATCCGGAACGCGCTCCCGTCAGTCCCCGGCCAGCAGCGGCTGGTGGCGGGCGACCAGCGCCGCGAACTCCTTCGGGGGCACGGCAGGGCTGACCAGGTAGCCCTGCACGGCGTCGCAGCCGTGGGAGCGCAGGTAGCGGAGCTGGGCGGCGTTCTCGACACCCTCCGCGACGACCTGGAGGCGCAGCCCGTGCGACATCGCGATCACGGCCGCCGCGATCGCCGCCGCGTCTTCGCCACGGTCGATCTCGCGTACGAACGAGGCGTCGAGCTTGACCGCGTCGACCGGCAGCCGGCGCAGGTACGACAGCGACGAGTAGCCGGTGCCGAAGTCGTCGATCGAGACCTTGATGCCGGCCGCACGCAGCGCGCGCAGGGTCTCGGCCGTGCGCTCGAAGTCCTGCAGCGCCGTGCCCTCGGTGATCTCGACGCCCAGGCGGTGGGGCGGGACGCCATGGCGCTCGAGCACCTCGCGGATGCGGCCCTCGAGCCCGGAGCGCTGGAGCTGGCGCGGCGAGAGGTTGATCGAGATGACGAGGCCGTCGGCGGCGGAGCCGAGGCCGGCGATGGCACGGCCCGCGGCGTCGAGCATCCAGGCGTCGAGGGCGAGGATCAGGTCCGACTCCTCCGCCAGCGGGATGAACTCCGACGGCGTGTGGAACGAGCCGTCCGGCGCGGGCCAGCGCACCAGCGCCTCGGCGCCGAGGGCGCGGCCGTCGCGGGCGTGGACGATCGGCTGGAGGTACAGCTCGATGCGGTCCTCCTCGATCGCGCGGCGCAGTCCCGCCTCCAGGGTCAGCCGCCGCACCTCGCGCGAGTTGACCCGCGATGTGTAGTGGCGCACGACGTCGCGGCCCAGCCGCTGCGCCGCCCAGGTCGCCGCGCTCGCGTTGCGCAGCAGCACCTCGGCCGTCGCGCCGTCGCCCGGATAGAGGCCGACGCCCACGCGGGCGCTGATCGCCACCTCGCCCGCGGGCAGCACGAACGGACGGCCCAGCGCGTCGACCAGCGCGACGCCGAGGCGGGTGGCGGTCTCGCGCTCCGAGACGTCGCGCAGGAGCACCGCGAACTCGTCGTCGCCCACCCGCGCGACCATGTCGCCGGGGCGCGCGCTCGCCTCCAGGCGCCGCGCGGCCATCGCCCGCAACTGGTCCGCGGCAGGACGGCCGAACGAGCTCTCGACGCTGCGCAGCCGCTCGAGCCCGAGGTGGAGCACCGCGAAGCCCGGGACTTCCGCACCGCCGCGTTCGATCCACTGCCGCAGCCGCGACACGAGCTGGCGGCGGTTCGGCAACCCCGTCTCCTCGTCGTGGAGGACCGCGGCCTCGGGCACCTCGCCACGACTGCCCGCGACGACGGCGACGGCCTGGCCCGCGGCGACGGCGAGGATGGCGGCCAGGATCAGGCCCGTGCCCTGCCCCGCAGCCAGCGCTGCGCCGCCCACGATCACGAGCGGGCCGACGCTCGCCAGCAGGTGCAGGCGCAGCGGGGCCGCCCAGGCCGGCTCGGGTGCGCGGAAGCGATGCCGCGCGTGCCAGGCCAACGTCGCCGCCTCGGCCACCGCGGCGCCGCCGAGGCCGACGAGGGCCGGCCCGAACCACGGCTGCGCCGTCCCGGCCGCCGCGCTCAGGGCGAGGCCGATGGCCCAGGCCACGAGCGCCGCCGCAGTCACGCTGTGCGTGATCGTGGCGAACCCGAAGACCGCCGCCGCCTCCAGCGCATGTCCCGCCATCAGCGCGAGCCCGGCGGGCCACAGCCCGAGCAGCGTGAGTGCGGCCCCCGCGACGCCATGCGGCAGCCGAGCGGTGCGCAAGGCGACGAAGGCTGCAGCCGCCCCCAGCGCCGCGCCGCCGCCGGCCCAGGCACCGAGCAGGTTGACGGCCGCTCCGATCAGGCCGAGCGCGACCACGACGGGCAGCGCGAGCTGCGGTGCCGGCGCGACCGCTTCGATCGTGAACGGTCCCGTCAGTGGAGCGGGCGGCGTCTCGGGCGCATCCAGGGAAGTGGTCAACGTGCCTTATCATCCCGCCTTTCTTTCACCTCGGGGAGTCCATGAACCGACTTTCGATGGCGTTCTGCTGCGGCCTGCTGCTGGCGCCGGCCGTCCTCGCCGACGTCTCCGCCCGCGGTCGGCTGGAGCCGCGCAACGGCGCCCGCCGGGTGGCCGGCCCTGCCGAGATGGTCGCGGTCGTGGCGCGCCTCGACGTGGAGGAAGGCGACGCCGTCCGCCGCGGCCAGGTGATCGCGGTGACCGACACGTTCGACGTGCGCGAGGCCGCGGTCGCCCGCCTGCGCGCCGCGCTGGCTTCCGCGGAGGCCGCGATCGTGCGCACCCGTGCGGACGCCGAGAACGCGCGCCAGGAGGAGGACCGCGCCGGCCAGCTCGCCCGGCAGGGCGTGGGCCCGGCCTCCGAGGCCGAGCGCTGGCAGAAGCGGCGCGAGGCCGCGGACGCGGCGCTGGCCCAGGCGGAGGCCGATCTCGGCACCGCCCAGGCCTCCCTCAAGCTGGCCGAGACGGAGCGCGACCGCGCCCTGGTGCGCTCGCCGATCGACGGCCGGGTGCTGAAGGTCCACGCCCGCCAGGGCGAGCGGGTCACGGAGCACGGCATCGCGGAGCTGGGCGAGACGGGCGCGATGTACGCCGTCGCCGAGGTCTACGAGACCGACGTCCCGAAGGTGAAGGCCGGGCAGCGGGCCGAGGTGAAGAGCCCCGCGCTGGCGCGCCCGCTCGCGGGCGTGGTCGAGCGGGTCGGCCTCAAGGTCGGCCGGCTGCACGCGGTCGGCGCCGATCCCGCGGCCCGCAACGACGCGCGCGCCGTCGAGGTGAAGATCCGGCTCGACGACTCGGCGGCGGCAGCGGCCTTCACCGACCTCGAGGTCGAGATCCTGATCCGCGCCCGATGAGGGGCCCGTTCCGCCTGGCCTGGCGCCAGCTCACGCGCGAGAAGGTCCGCTTCGCGGTCGCCCTCTGCGGCGTCGCGTTCGCCGTCGTGCTGATGCTGATGCAGCTCGGCTTCCGCAGCGCGATGCTGCGCAGCTCCAGCCGGTTCCACGAGCGGCTGGCCGCCGACCTGGTGCTGATCTCGCCGCAGTCGCCCTACCTGATCCGGATGGCGAGCTTCCCCAAGCGGCGGCTGGACCAGGCGTTGGGCGTGCCCGGGGTGCGCGAGGTCGCGCCCGTGTACGCGACGCTCGCGATCTGGAAGAACCCGCGCGACGGCGCCACTCGCACCGTGTTCCTGGCAGGCATCGACCCCGACCGCGAGACGCTGCGGATGCCCGAGGTGATCGAACAGCTCGACGTGCTGCGGCGCCCCGAGCGGGCGCTGTTCGACCGCGCGGCGCGCAAGGAGTACGGGCCGGTCGCGGAGTGGCTGCGCGAGGCGCCCGAGGCCGAGGTCGAGGTCAACGCCCGCCGCCTCTACGTCGCCGGGCAGTTCGCGATGGGCACCTCGTTCGGCATCGACGGCACGCTGATCACCAGCGACCGCAACTTCCTGGCGCTGACCGGCCACGAGCCCTCGCAGATCGAGATCGGGCTGATCCGGCTCGCGGACGGTGCCGACGTCGCCGCGGTGCAGGAGAAGCTGCGGGCGGTGCTCGAGCACGACGTGCTGGTGCTGACCCGCGAGGGCTACGCGGCGCGCGAACGGGCCTACTGGAACACCGTGACGCCGATCGGCTACATCCTCGGCCTCGGGGCGCTGATCGGGTTCGGGGTCGGCGCGGTGATCGTGTCGCAGATCCTGTTCGCGGACGTCTCCGACCACCTCGCCGAGTACGCGACGATGAAGGCGATGGGCTTCCGCAACCGCTACCTGGCCGGCGTGGTGCTGTCCGAGTCGCTGGTGCTGGCGGGCCTCGGATACCTGCCGGGCCTCGGGATGGCCGCCTACCTGTACGGCGCGGCGGAGCGCGCCACCCGGCTGCCGATGGAGCTGACGGGCGTCGTTGCGGGGCTGGTCTTCGCGCTGACCCTCGGCATGTGCTGCCTGTCGGGGATGCTGGCGCTGCGCAAGCTGGCCGGCGCCGACCCGGCGGAGATCTTCTGATGGCAGCCACGACCCAGGAGCCGCTGATCGTCGCCCGCGGCGTCAGCCACTTCTACGGCCGTGGCGCGCTGCGCAAGCAGATCCTGCACGCGATCGACCTCTCGATCGAGCCCGGCGAGATCGTGATCATGACCGGGCCTTCCGGCTCGGGAAAGACCACGCTGCTGACCCTGATCGGCGCCCTGCGCTCCGCGCAGGAGGGCAGCCTGCGCGTGCTCGGCCACGAGCTGCGCGACGCCGGCGAAGAACGCCTGATCGCCGTGCGCCGGCAGATCGGCTACATCTTCCAGTCCCACAACCTGATGCGCTCGCTGAACGCCCAGGAGAACGTGGAGCTGGGCCTCGAGATCCAGCCGCTGTCGCCGGCCGAACGGCGGGAGCGGGCGCGCGCCGCGCTCGAGGCGGTCGGCCTCGGCGACCGCCGCCACCACTTCCCCGACGAGATGTCCGGGGGCCAGAAGCAGCGCGTGGCGATCGCCCGCGCGCTGGCGCCGCGACCGCGACTGATCCTGGCCGACGAGCCGACGGCCTCGCTGGACAAGCAGTCGGGGCGCGACGTCGTCGACCTGATGAACGATCTCGCCCGCCGGCAGCGCTGCGCCGTGCTGCTGGTCACCCACGACAACCGCATCCTCGACATCGCCGACCGCATCGTCCACCTCGAGGACGGCTTCCTGCAGAGCTTCGCTGCCGCCGTCTCGACCGAGGCCCAGCGCATGCTCGACGCGCTGATCCACACGACCCGCGAGAACGACATCGCCGAGCGGGTCCAGGGCCTCGCCGACGAGGCGTTCGCGACGTTCCTGGCCCAGGTCACCCAGGAGTTCGAGCAACTGCTCCGGGTGATGGAGCTCTCCGGCTCGGACGCCTTCGAGTCGATGCTCGAGCAGGTGCTCGAGGCGTTCACGCTCCGCATCGGCCGCATGCTGCGGGCGGACCGCGCCACGCTGTTCGTGGTCGACCGCGAACACGGCTTCCTGTGGTCGAAGGTCGCGGACAAGGCCGGCCTGATCAAGCTGTCGCTGGGCCAGGGCATCGCGGGCCGCGTCGCACAGACCGGCGAGCCGATGAACATCGCGGACGCTTACCTGGAGCCGCTGTTCAACCGCCGCATCGACGACGAGACCGGCTACCGCACGCGGACGATGCTCTGCATGCCGGTCAAGAACGCCACGGGCGAGGTGTTCGCGGTGATGCAGTTGCTGAACAAGGCCGACGGCGCACTGTTCGACGACGCCGACGCGACGCACTTCGCCCACGTCGCCGAGCGGATGGGCGTGATCCTGCAGGCGTGGGCGCGGATGGCCCGGCGAACGGTGATGGACCCTCCGGAGGAGGCTGCCTGAGCACGGCGGCCTCGGCGTTGCGCGAGGCTGCCGCGCGGCTGCGCGCCGCCGGCGTGCGGGCGGCCGAGTGGGACGCGGAGCTGCTGCTCCGACACGTGCTCGGCTGGTCGCGCGCCGATCTCGTGGCGCGCTCCGGCGAGCCGCTGCCCGCGGACGCGGCCGAGCGCTTCGGCGCGCTCGTCGAGCGACGCGCGGCGCGGGTGCCGCTGCAGCACCTGACCGGGGTCCAGGCCTTCTGGCGCCACGAGTTCCTGGTCACGCCCGAGGTGCTGATCCCGCGCCCGGAGACGGAATTGCTCGTGGAGCGCGCCCTCGAACTGCTGCCGGCGACGAATCCCGCCCTCGTCGTCGACGTCGGCACCGGCACCGGCTGCCTCGCGCTCTCGATCGCCGCGGAGCGGCCCCTCGCCCGCGTGTTCGGCCTCGATCTCTCCCCCGCCGCGCTGCAGGTCGCACGCCGCAACGCGGTCCGGCTCGGGCTCGAGGCCCGGGTCGACTGGCGGCAGGGCGACCTGCTCGCGCCGGTCGACGAACTGCACGGGCAGATCGACCTCATCGTCAGCAACCCGCCCTACGTCGACCCGGCGGACCCGCTCGCGCCCGAGGTCCGGGACCACGAGCCGGCACTCGCGCTGTTCCCGCCGGGCGAGCCGCTCTCCGTCTATCGGCGACTGTGGCCGCAGGTCGCGATCGCGCTGCGGCCCGGCGGGCGCGCGCTGGTCGAGGTCGGCGCCGGCCAGGCGGACGCGGTGGTCGACCTCGCGCGCGCGGCGGGCCAGGTCGAGGTCGAAACGTGGCCGGACCTGCAGGGCATCCCGCGGGTCGTCGGGGCGGCGCGGCCTCGCTGAATCAGCCGCGGACGAAGCGGACCGTCAGCACGACGTCGCCGAACTCGACGCGGTCGCCGTGGCGCAGTGCGGTCTCGCCGCTCACCGGCCGGCCTTCGACCCGGGCCGGGTAGCTCGCGCCGAGATCGGCCAGCGTGGCCGTCCGGCGGTCGGCCGAGAGCGTCAGCCGGGCGTGCCGCCGTGAGACCGTCGGATGCTCCAGCCGCAGCGCCGCGCTGCGTCCGATCTCGTGTTCGCCCGGCTCGGTGACCACGACGTAGCGGCCGGCGCCCTCGAGCCGCACCACCGCGATCGGGCGCGGGTCGTCGGCCGGCTCGCGTTCCGCGGCCGCCGCCAGTTCTTCGCCGGCCGCCTCCAGCTTCGCCCGCCAGTCGGCGTCGAAGCGGCGCACGATGGTCACGTCGGCGTCGTCGTCGGGGGCCACCGGCTCGGACGGAACGGTCGCGGCCGTGGTCGCCACCTTGCCGCTGACGATCCGGACCCGGTAGCGGGCGGTCCCCGCGAGCACGATCTCGTCGCCGTCGCGCAGGCGGGCGCGGGCGACGACGCGGTCGTTCAGCTCGGTGCCGTTGCTCGACCCGAGGTCCTCGACGAAGACGGCCGTCGGGTGGCGCTCGATCCGCGCGTGGAGCTTCGACACCGCCGGACTCTCGACGACGTGGTTCGCGCTCGCCGCGCGGCCGAGGGTCAACTCGCCGGGCGGCACGGCGACGCGCTCTCCCCCGTCCGCCGGCTCCAGCCACGCGTCCACGACGCCCTCGAGCTCGATCCGCTCGGCGCTGCGGCCGGTCAGGAACAGCAGGTCGACGTCGGTCGCGAGCGACACGACGTCGAGATCGCGCAGGCGCTGGCGGCGGGCCAGCCGCCCGTTGACGCGGGTGCCGTTGGCGCTGCCCAGGTCTTCGACGAGGTGGCGGCGGCCGTCCCACGCGATGCGCGCGTGGAGCCGCGAGATCGTCTCGTAGGGCAGGCACAGGTCGGCGGCGCGATCGCGTCCGAGCGTCGTCTCCTCGTGCTCGAGCACCTGGGTGCGCGGGGCTTCGCCCGGCAGACGGAAGCGCAGGAAGGCGCGGGGCGCGGGCCCGCTCATCGCCTCGTCCCCGGATGGTACGAATGGCACTCGATGCATCCCGAGCCGACCTCGCCGCGGCCGTGGCAGCGCGCGCAACTCGCGACGGCGGGCAGGTGCAGGTCTTCGGCTTTCGCGCTCTTCTCCACACCTGCGTGGCAGGTCGCGCAGCGGCCCGCGGCGGCCTCCGGCTCCCCCACCCACGCCGCCACGTCGAGGTGGGGGGCGTGGAGGAAGCGGGCGTGGCCGAGCACGCCGGCCGCCGACCGCACCTCCGGGAGCGGCGCGGCGGTCGCTCCTCCCGGGTGGCACTTCGCGCACGGCGCCCACAGCGCACCGAGCGCGCGCTGGATCTCCTCGGGCGCCTTCGCCGGCGGCCCGGGCAGGCCGGGATCGGAGGCCGCGAGCGCCTCGTCGAGACGCGCCAGTTCCTCCGCCGCGGCCGGGGCCGTCAGCGGCAGCCCCAGGCGGCTGCCTGCCGCGGCGCGCACGCCGCCGTCGATCAGGCGCAGTTCCTCGCGGACCGCCTCGAGGCCGGCCACCACGCGACGCCGGGCGCGCTCGAGGCTGCGTTCCGCGTCGGCGTCGACGCGGGCGACCCGGAGGCGCGCGATCAGCGGCTGCAGCTCGGCTTCCAGGTCGGGTCGCTCTCGCTCCAGGTCGCGTGCCGCCGCCAGCAGCGCCTGCCGGCTGCGGTCGCGCTCGCCGCGGTCGTCGGCGACGCTCGCGCTGCGGGCCGCCGCGAGCAGCTCGCGCGCGGGCGCACCCAGCGCCGGGTCCGAAACGAGGCCGCGCAGCGGCGCCTCGAGCGCCCCGAGCGGAGCGGCGTCGACGGCCGTCGCCCGCGCCGCCAGGCGCTGGTCCAGCGCGGCCGATTCGCCCACCAGCTCGAGCTCGCGCGCCCGCAGCTCGTCGCGCGAGAGCGCGGCGAGGGCCGGGGCGTCCGCCAGCCGCTCCACCAGGGCGTCGCGGCGCTCGATCAACCGCTCCCGGGTCGCGGCGAACGCGGCAGGCGCCAGCCCACGCGCGAGGCGGTCGCGGTTGGTCACGATCCAGGCGTCGCGGTGCACGGCGCGCCGCAGCCGCACCTCGCCGAAGTCCGTCGCTTCGAAGCGCGCCGACTCCAGCGCCGCGGCTTCGGCTTCGATCGGCGGCAGCCCCGGCCCCTGGACGCCGTGCGACGCCAGCTCGCGCGGCGACAGCACCAGCTCGGCCGCGACCTCGCGGCTGCCCGCCTGCAGCTCGCGCTCGTGACAACGCGCGCAGTGGCGATCGAAGCCCGGCGCGACGAACTCGCGGGTCGCGGCGTCCGGCTCGTGGCAGAACGCGCACACGGCCTCGCCGCGCGCGCGCTCGCCCAGTCCCTCGGCCGCGAAGGCCTTGAGGGCGTCGGGCCGCAGGTGGCGCTCGTGGTTGAAGGCGATGCCCGGCGCCTCGGGCGCGCGCTCGCGGACGGCCTGGAACTCGGGGTGCGCGCCGAAGCGGCCGAAGTGGCAGCGCGCGCAGTGGCCGTCGGCGACCGCGGCCAGGTCCGCGGCGCGCCCGCGGTGGTCGACGTGGCAGCTCGCACAGGACGGGGCGACGTGGCGCGCGGTCGTCCCGGCCCCGTCGCCGCCGCCGGCGCGCACGTGGTCACGGTGGTCGAAGTCGCCCCCCGGCGTGACGGCGTGGCAGCGCACGCAGCGGGCGTCGGCCGCTCCGCGCTCGAATGGCGAGGCGCTCTGCGAGTGGCACTGTGCGCAGCCGTCCTCGAACACCGCGTGGGCCGCCGCCACCGGGCCGGGACTGGCGTGGCGGCGCAGCCGCCAGCCCTCCGGCGACAGCAGCAGGCCGCAGCCCACCAGCGAGAGCAGCGCGAGCAAGGCGAGAGCACGGCGGTAGCCGCGGTTTGCGGGCGGCGGCGGCACCCAGTGCGGGCTGCGGGACGGCGTGCCGAACGGGACCTCGGGCGCCATCTCAGTGCACCAGGAAGCCGAGCACGTGGAGGACCAGCAGCCCGAGCAGGGCGCCCGCCGGCCACGCGTGCCACGAGAGCCAGCCGCGCAGCACCCGCTGCAGGCGGAGCTGGGCGTCGAGCTCGAGCTTGGTCGCGAAGAGCGCGAGCAGGCGGCCGATCCGCTCGCGGTCCTCGGCCTCGACGAACGGCGCCAGCCGCCGCAGCGGGCGCAACTCGTCCTCGCGGCCCGCACGCACGTCGATCAGGTAGCTCCAGCGCGGCTCCGGGGCCGCGAAGCGCGGCGCCAGCCGCTCCTCCCACAGCCCCTGCAGCGCCTCCCCCGCGCCCTCCATGGCCTGCTCGGCCTTCGCCCGCGCGTCGGCGACCAGCCCCGGGATGCGGTCGTGCATGGCGTACACGCGCAGCCCCTCGGCCGCCGCCGCCGGCAGCGCCTTCTGCAGGAACGCGCCGCCGAGACCGGTGGCAGCGGTCAGCGCCGAGCCCAGCAGCAGCGCCCAGCCCATGAACCCCGCCGGCCACGCGAAGCCGGCGTGGGCCAGGGTCAGCACCAGCCCCAGCACCCCGAGGTAGACGTGGGCCTGGAACCAGTCCTCGGCGTTGCGCAGCGGCCGCGCTCGCGGGCGCCGTGCCGGGTAGGCCATCGCGATCGTGAAGCACAGCGCCGCGGCGATCCCGAAGACGAGGCCGAGCCCGCGCTTGGGGCTCCACGGCCCCGACAGCGACGAGGCCGCGAAAGCCAGCCCGCACGCCGCGCTGGCGGCCGCCGTCGCCGCCAGCAGGTCGAGGCGCTTGGGGATCAGCCGCTTGCGGGTCGAGGCGCGCATCGAGGCTACCCGAGCAGCGCGGCCACGCGGCCGAGGTCCTTGAAGGAGACGCGGGTCGCGCAGCCGTGCGGGCACATCTGCACGCAGGCCGGGCCCTCGGCGCGGCCGACGCACAGGTCGCACTTGGTCGCGAACTCGACCGGCTTGCCGTCCGGCCGCAGCGTGCCCGGCTCGTGCATCACGATGTTGCCCCACGGGCAGCGCTTGGCGCAGTTGCCGCAGCCGATGCAGGGCCGGGTCGGGTGGTCGAGCGCGTTGATCGTGACCTCGAGCGTGCCCATCTGGCGCGAGATGGCGCCCGTCGGGCAGTCGATCATGCACACGGGATCTGTGCACTGGTAGCACGCGGTCGCGATCAGCCAGTGCCGGTAGGTCGTGCCCTCGCGCAGGAAGCGCGGCACCCCGCCGTGGGTGGAGGCGCAGCCGCGCACGCACTCGTCGCAGGAGGTGCAGGCGGCGAGGTCGACGAGCAGCACCGACTCGCCGTGGATCAGCCCGGTGTCCATCGCCATCTGCACGTGCTCGGCGGCCAGCGGGTCGTCGAGCACCGCGCCGCGCGCCTTGAGCCGCTCGATCGCCCCGCGCCACAGCGCGTCCTCGAACGCGGAAGCGCCCGGCGCAGCGGCGCGCACGTCCTCGAGCTTCAGCTTCACGGCCTCGACGTGCTCGAGCGCCTGCAGCCGGAACGGCCACGCCGCGTCCTCGAGCACCGCGCCTTCGCCGGCGCAGTCGCCCGTGCGCAGGTAGGTCACGGCCAGGTCCGCGGTGCCGGCGCGAACGCTGACCTTCACGTAGCCGCCGCGCACGACGTAGAGGTGGCTGGCGGGCGCGCCTTCCTCCTCGATCACCGCGCCCGGCTCGAACGAGACCAGCTCGGCCTTCTCCTTCAGCGCCTCGAGGGCGTCGTCCGGCAACCCGGCGAAGATCGGCGCCTGGCCGAACAGCGCCTTCAGCGCGCGCTTGCGGTAGCGCTCGTCGAGGAACTTCTTCAGCTCCTTCGAGGCCGCCAGCAGCATGCGCAGGCCAGGCACCTTGACGTGCAGCAGCGTCACGGGCCCGCGCGCGCGCACGTCGGCCGAGGCCGGGAAGCGGGTCAGCGCCGAGAGCTCGCCCAGCAGCTCGCCCGGGCCCATCAGCACCGGTTCGTGGCCTTCTGCAGGCCCCAGGCGGCGCTCGCTCTCCGGCACCAGCACCTCGACCTCGCCCTTGACGACGAAGTACGCCGTGTCGGAGTAGGCGCCGGCCCGCAGCACCAGTTCGCCGTCCTGGTAGTCGACGAAGTGCAGGTTGCGGCGGGCCTTGTCGAGCACCTTGGGCCGCACCTTCTCGGGCAGGCCCTGGAACAGCGAGAGCGGCAGCAGGTCGTCGAGCGGCGCCGGCACCATCAGCCGCAGGCGCTGCTCGTGGCGGGCCATGAGTTCCACGCGGTCGACGCTCACGGCGTGCCTCCCGGCGACGGCGCGGGGGTCTGCGTCGCGGCCGGCGCGGGACGCAGCGCCAGGCCGAAGAGTTCGTCCTGCAGCCGCAGCAGCTCGCTGTCGGGCCCGCCGTACTCGCCAGGGGCGAACGCACCAGCGCCGCGACCCGCGCGGGCCGCCTCCAGAAGCAGCTTCAGGGCCTCCTGCCGCAGCGCCAGGCGGGAGCGCGGGGCCGGCTCGCGCTCGCCGGCGGCGCCGCCCTGCGCCGCGCGGGCGGCCGCGAAAGGCGAACCCGCGGAGGTCGCCGCCGGGCCGGCCACGTCGAACGCGGGCAGGTCGAAGTCGCCTCCCGGCTCCGCGACCGCAGACTCCGTGTAGTCGTCGGGCAGCGGCTGGGCGGCGGCCGGATCGAGCCCGCGTCCGGAGGCCGCCGGCGCGGCGGCCTCGGCGGCTGCGCCCTCCGCGCGCGGCTTCGGCGGCGGGATCTTCGCGACCTGCCGCGCCACGGCCGCGCGGCCGAGGCGGTCGATTTCCTTCATGTCGATCACCGTGCGCCGCTTCTCCCACACCCAGTGCTCGATCTTGGCGAGCGCGACCGCGACGTCGAACTTCTCGCCCGTCGGGTGGCCCGCGTCGCGCAGGTCGCCGTCGACCGTGACGTGGCAGCGCACGCAGACCTCGACGATGTTGGCCGGCTTGACGCGCAGGTCCGCCATGCCCAGCGAGACGGACAGCGCGTACTGGTCCGGCTTCTGGTGCGGCTCGTTGTACTTCGAGCCCGGCCCGTGGCAGCTCTCGCAGGAGACGCCCGCCCGCGGCCGGCCGCGCACGACGGTGCCGTGGCAGGCGACGCAGCGCGCGTCGTCGGGGCGCAGCCCGGCGAGACGCGCGATCTTCTGCGCCTCCGGCAGGCGGAGCTGGGCGAGCGTGTTGAAGTGGGCCTTGCGGCCGAACTGCTCCACCTCGCGCTTCTGCCAGCGCTCGGCCTGCAGCGAGTGGTTGTGGCAGCGGATGCACTCGGCCGGGCCCAGCACCTCCTGCGAGCGAGCCGGCACCGCCGGCAGCAGCAGGAGCGCGAGGGCCGCGGCCCGGCGCAGGAGCGGTCGGCTGTGGTGGCCGATCGTCATCAGCGAAGCGGGCGCGATGCTACAGCAATCGCGGCGACTCTCAAGGCTGCTCGGGGTTGCGCGGGAACTTCAGATAGGGCAGACGCACGCGGCGCCCGTCGAGCGACCGGATCTCGCTGTTGTCGACCCGCAGCGCGAGCGGCGGCTCGAAGCCCTGGGCGCCGCCCGCGGTGACGAGGTCGTTCTGCTCGACGCCGTCGCCCGACACGCCGAGGCCGCCGACCAGGCGGCCGTTCTTGAACAGCGGCGCCGAGCCCGGGAACCAGGTGATGCCGTTCTGGTTGACGAACGAAGGGTCGCCGCCGCGCGACGGCCCCGGGCCCTCGGTGCACGGGTTCAGCGTGTCGTAGACGAACAGCTCGAACCACGGGCCCGGCGTCTTCGGCGCGTTGCGGTCGATCCCCGGCGGGAACAGCGGCTGGCCGCCGAAGCTGATCGTGCGCGAAGTCAGCGCCCAGCCCTGGCCCGGCGGCGGCTCGTCCCAGCCGTAGCCGGCGCGCTGCACGTAGCCGCGCAGCACCTCGTAGCCCTCGCGGGTCGAGAAGTAGTAGGCGTTGCGCGCCTTGCTGGGCACGACGTCGACGGCGTCGAACAGCGCATCGCCCATCCGGTACTCGGCGAGCACCTCGCCGCGCTCGTCGCTGACCGCGACGATGAAGCGCGGCGCCGCGCCGCCGTACGGCAGTCTCACCTGGGCGCGCGAGCGCTCGGCCTGGGCCACGGCCTGCTCGACGATGCGGCGCACGTCGGCCTCGTCGAGCCCGCCCGCCACGGCGCTGCCGCGCGGCCCGATCAGGTAGCCCTCAGGGGCCTGGCGCCCGTCGCGCGGTTCGACGACGTAGGCACCGTCGGCGAAGCGGCCCGGCGCCGAGCCTGCGGGCCGGCGGTCCGGAGCGGCGGAGGTGAAGGGCAGGCGGATGCCCTCGATGTAGATGGCGCCCGGCGGCGGCAGCGGCTTCGGCAGGTCGATGCCCGTGGTCAACCCGCGGCCCGCGCCGAGCGCGGCGACCAGCGCCGCGAACTCCGCCCGCTCGCGCGCGACGCCCGCCACGCCCACGCCGCCGACGAGTTGCGCGCCGCGGTAGAGCGGGATGCCGCCGGGGTCGATGGTCGACTCCGCGCCGTTGTCGGTGTCGAGCAGGTCGCGCTTGCCGGTGGTGATGCCGAGCGACCAGATCGGCTGGCCGTCGAGGCCGGCGATCGGCCCGCCCACCGCGCAGCCGCGGGTGTCGTCCGGCCGACACGGCAGCGGGTTCGCCCCGAAGGTGCCGGCGAGCGAGCGCGGGCGCACGATCGGCGCGTTGAAGATCGCGTCGCCGGTGTCGTCGAGCGGGCAGCCGCGGTTGATGTTCTCGACGCCGTAGAGCGCGGCGTTCGGCGCGTCGAAGATGCCCGGCGGGAAGTGGATGCCGCTGATGAAGCGGACGGTGCGCGAGCTGAGCGGCGCCTGGTCGTTCGAGAAGTAGGCGGTCGTGCGCGCGAGGGAGACGGCCACGTCGGGCGTGCGCTCCGCGGCCTGCGGCCGCGCGTAGACGCCGAGGATCGTGCCCGCGCGGTCGACGACGGCCACCGCGAGCGTCGGGTCGTCGAGTGCCTCGGCGGCGGCGCGCAGCACCGCGGCGACGTCGTCGGCGACCAGGATCGCGGCCGGGCCGCCCGGGCCCGCCGCCCGCGCCACGGGCGGCGCGGCCAGCGCGAGCAGCGGGCGCGGAGCGCCGGAGGGCAGCTCCGGCACCAGCGAGGCGGTCAGCAGGGCGACGACGGCGGCGACCGTCGCGCGGGCGGGCCATCTCATGGGCGGAGGATGATACTCTGCGCGCCTTCGCGATGCGGCTCACCCCTGCACTTTCACTGGTGCTCGCCCTCGCCGCCGCCTCGGCCCCGGCCGCGCTCGGCTCGGAGCTGCGCTTCGGCCCCGCGCTGGTGCCCGAGGCTCCCGTCGCGCCGGAGCCGGCGCCCTTCACGCTCGAGCTGCGGGACGGGCGCCGCTTCCGAGTGATCGAAGCCGTGCGCCGCGACGGGCAGGTCGTGTTCCAGACCGCCGCAGGTCGCACCTTCAGCGTGGCCGAGGACCAGGTGGTCGAGCCGGCGCTCGAGCAGTTGCCCGCCGAGATCCTCGAGCTTGCCGACGGCCGCAGGCTGCCGGTGCGCTCGCTGGCCCGCCAGGGGGGATCGGTCTACCTCGAGACGATGGGCGGCGCGACGTTCTTCGTGCCCGAGGACCGCGTCCTGTGGCCACCGCTCGCCCGCATCCCCCGCCTCGACGGCGGCGCGGACGCGGAGCCCGCCGCGGGCGCCGCTGCCGACGCCGGACTGGAGGCGCCCTTCGAGCCCTCGCCGCGGCCCGACCCGCGCCCGCGCGGCGACCGTGCGCAGATGGCGGCGCCGCTGCCCGACCGCTGGTCGATCGCCTATCCCCCTGACCCGCGCTTCCCCGCCGGCCGCGCGAAGGACCCGTACAACCAGAATCGCCTCAAGGGCGACCTGCCGATCGCCGGCCAGGACCTCTTCCTGGTGCTGACCGGCATCCTCGACGCGCCGACCGAGGTCCGCCGCGCGCCGGTCTTCACCGGCGTCAGCACCTCGCGCCCCGACACGGACGAGTTCTTCGGCCGCGGCGAGCAGCTCTTCACGACGCCGCGCGCGTTCGTCTCGGCCGAGCTGTTCAAGGGCCAGACCGCGTTCAAGCCGAAGACCTGGGCGATCAAGGCGACGCTCGCCGCCAACGTCAACGTGCTGGCGACCCGCGAGCGCAACCAGGTCTACACGGACGTGCGCGAGGACGAGACCCGCGTGCGCGCCGACCTGGCGCTCGAGGAGGCGTTCGCGGAGGTCAAGCTGGCCGACCTCTCGCCGCGCTACGACGCGGTGTCGCTGCGCGTCGGCATCCAGCCCTTCGTCACCGACGCCCGCGGCTTCCTGTTCAACGACTTCAACCTCGGCGCGCGGCTGTTCGGCAACCTCGGAGCCAACCGCTGGAGCTTCAACCTGGCCGCCTTCGACCTGCTGGAGAAGGAGACCAACTCCGAGCTCAACACCTTCGAGAAGCGCAAGCAGCAGGTCTACGTCGCGAGCCTGTTCCGCCAGGACACGTTCGTGAAGGGATTCACGCTGCAGGCCAGCCTCCACCACTCGCGGGAGGCGGCGGACACGCACTACGACAAGAACGGCTTCCTGGTGCGTCCAGCCCGCATCGCCCGGGTCGAGGAGCGCGCGGTGCGCTCCACGTACTTCGGGCTCACCGGCGACGGGCACTTCGGCCGCCTGAACCTGACGTCGGCCCTGTACCACGTGCGCGGCACCGACGAGAACGACCTGATCACGGGCGAGGAGCACGAGATTCGCGGCTGGTTCGCCGCCGCCGAGGCCTCGATCGACAAGGACTGGGCGCGCTTCAAGGTCTCGGCGCTGTGGGCCTCGGGCGACGGCGACCCCAACGACACCCGCTCCGAGGGCTTCGACGTCATCTACGACCTGTCCAACTTCGCGGGCGGCCTGTTCAGCTACTGGACCCGCACCGGCGTGGCGCTGACCCAGACGGCGGTCACGCTGAAGCCGCCCGGCTCGCTGATCCCCTCGCTGCGCAGCAACAAGTTCGAGGGCCAGGCCAGCTTCGTGAACCCGGGCCTGCAACTGCTCGGCGTCGGCGTCGACGTCGAGCTCAAGCCGGAGCTGAAGCTGGTGACCGCCCTCAACCTGCTCCGCTTCGACGACGTCGACGTGCTGCGGCTGCTGCTGTTCCAGGACCGGGTCCGGCAGTCGATCGGCCTCGACGGCGGCGCGGGCGTGATCTGGCGCCCGCTGCTCAACGAGAACGTCGTGGTGACGGCGGGGGTCACCGGCTTCCTGCCCGGCGGCGGCTTCCGCGACATCTACCGCTCCTCGTGCGCGGCCGGGATCTGCGGCGCCCCCTCGAAGCCGCTCTTCGCCGGCTTCGCCCTCGTGAGGCTGTTCTACTGATGATGATGATGCGGCCCCGCTCGCCCCGCCTGCGCATGCTCGCCGTCGCGCTGCCGCTGGCCGTCGTCGCCGCCTGGACCGTGGCCCGCGCCGACGAGGCGCCGGCTGGCGGACGCCTGCCCGGCGATCACGTCGTGCCCCGCCAGCAGTCGCCCGAAGACGTGCAGCGCAAGAGCGCCGGCTGCCTCACCTGTCACACGGCGACCGACGCCCCGTCGATGCACGCGACCGCGCAGCCGATCGGCTGCGCCGACTGCCACGGCGGCGACCCCGCCGTGCGCGTCGACGGAGCCCCCGGCAGCGCCGCCTACGTCGCCGCGACCGACCGTGCCCACGTGCTGCCCCGCGACCGCGAGTTGTGGAGGAACTCCGCGAACCCCGAGCGCACGTACGCGAAGGCGCTGCAGGAGGACCTGGCGTTCGTCCGCTTCGTCAACCCCGGGGACCTGCGTGCCGCGCCTTTCGCCTGCGGCGGCTGCCACGACACCGACCAGAACCCGATCGTCCACCACGTCACGCGCAGCCCGATGACGACGGGCGCCATGCTCTACGCGGCGGCGCTCTACAACAACGGCGTGCTCCCCGGCCGCGACCCGATCGTCGGCGAGAGCTACGACAGCCAGGGCCGGCCCCAGGTGCTGAAGCAGTTGCCGCCGCCGAGCGCCGACGAGATCCGCGACCGCGCGCTGGTCGGCGCGCTGGTGCCGTTCCCGCGCTGGGAGCTGTCGCGGCCCGGCAACATCTACCGCGTCTTCGAGCGCGGCGGCCGCCGCCGGCTCGAGGTCGGCGTGCCCAACCGCGAGGAGGAGCCGGGCCGCCCCGACCGCGGCTTGTCGGAGCGGGGCTTCGGCACCTTCAACCGCACGGACCCGGTGCTGATCGGCGCCCAGAAGACGCGGCTGCTCGACCCGCTGCTGTCGCTGTTCGGCACGAACGACCACCCGGGCGATTACCGGGCGTCGGGCTGCAGCGCCTGCCACGTCGTCTACGCCAACGACCGCGAGGGCGCCAACTCCGGGCCGTGGGCGCAGTACGGCAACCGCGGCCGCTCGCACAGCGTCGACCCGACGATCCCGAAGGACCGCTCGGGCCACCCGGTCAAGCACGCGTTCACGCGCGCGATTCCGTCGTCGCAGTGCATGAGCTGCCACATGCACCCGGGGACCAACATGGTCGCCACCTACCTCGGCTACACGTGGTGGGACAACGAGTCCGACGCGGCCCTGATGTACCCGAAGGAGCCGCGCCGCCTCTCGGACGCCGAGGCGGCGGCGATCGAGAACGCGAACCCCGAAGGCGCGGCGAAGAAGGGCCTGTGGTCCGATCCCGAGTTCCTCGCGGAGCTCTGGCGCGACGTCAACCCGAAGGCTCAGGTCACCCAGTTCGGGGACTTCCACTCCCACGGCTGGGTGTTCCGCAAGGTGTTCGCGCGCGACCGCGAGGGCCGGCTGCTCGACCGCGAGGGCCGGGTCGTGCCCGACGCGGCGCCGGACCGCTTCCAGCGCGCGGTGCACCTGCTCGACGTCCACACCGAGAAGGGCATGCACTGCGTCGACTGCCACTTCGAGCAGGACAGCCACGGCGACGGCAACCTGTACGCGGAGCCGCGCGCCGCGATCGAGATCGACTGCATCGACTGCCACGGCACTCTGCAGGCGCGGGCCCGGGTCTTCGACGAGAAGCCGTCGGGACCGGCGGCGACCTCGAAGAGCAAGCCGCTCGGCGAGCTGGTCACGCCGTTCGGCCGCCAGCCTCGCTTCGACGAGATCGAGAAGGACGGGCGCAAGGTGCTGGTCCAGCGCTCGATGGTGACGCCGGGCCTGCAGTGGGAGCTGCCGCAGGTGCGGGACACGGTGACGCCCGGCCACCCGCGCTACTCCGAGGCCGCGCGGCTCGCCAAGACGATCCTGCGCGACGGCCTCACCTGGGGCGACGGGGACGCGGAACGCGCGCAGCTCGCGCACGCCAACGACAAGATCACCTGCTACGCCTGCCACTCGGCGTGGACCACGTCCTGCTTCGGCTGCCACCTGGCGCAGAAGGCCAACGAGAAGAAGGACAACCTGCACTCCGAGGGCGGCGAGAGTCGCAACTGGACGAGCTACAACTTCCAGACGCTGCGCGACGACGCCTATTTCCTCGCCAAGCAGGGCCCGGTCGTCTCCCGCGAGGGCGGCCTCGAGATCCGCGACCGCGTCGCGCCGGCTCGCTCGGCCTGCTCGATCCTCGTCTCGTCGCAGAACCAGAACCGCGAGTGGATCTACTGGCAGCAGCAGACGGTGTCCTCGGGCGGCTACTCCGGCACGGCCTTCTCGCCCTACGTCCCGCACACGGTGCGCGGCAAGGAGACCAAGCGCTGCACCGACTGCCACGTGGCCGCCTCGGGCGACAACAACGCGTGGATGGCCTCGCTGCTGCTCCACGGCACCGGCCTGATGAACTGGATCGGCCGCTACGCGTGGGTGGCGCTGGAGGACCACGGGTTCGAGGGCGTGGTGGTCGCCGAGCGCGACGAGCCGCAGGCGGTGATCGGCTCGGACTTCCACGCGGTCGTCTACCCGGACCAGCACGCGGCCCACGTGAAGCGCGGGCGGGCGCTGAAGGAGGCCTACCACCACGGCGGGCGGGTGGACCAGGTCCAGGCCTTCGGCGAGTACCTCTTCGCCGCCCAGGGTCGCAAGGGCGTGCGCGCCTACGACATCGCAGCGATCGACAACAAGGGTTTCTCCGAGCGCATCGTCACGGCGCCGGTGTCGCCACTGGGCCAGCGCCTCTTCGTGAAGACGAAGGACGCGGCGATGGTCGCGCTGGCCTCGACGCAGACGATCGACGCGCTGCGGCCGCAACTCCCCGAGAACCTCGAGCGGCCGGTGCACCCGCTCTACGCCTACGCCTACGTCGCCGACCGCGAGGAGGGGCTGGTGGTGATCGGGCCGCTGCGCACGCTGCTCGACGGCGACCCGCGCAACAACTTCATCTCCCGCCAGGCGACCTTCGACGGCGGCGGGGCGCTCCTGGGCCTGCGCCACCTGACCCTCGCCGGCACGGTCGCCTACGGCCTGACGCCGCGCGGGCTCGTGGTGCTCGACCTCGACCAGCCGCTGCAGCCCCGACTCGTGGCCGAGCTGCCGCTGCGCGAGCCGCGGGCCATCGCGGTCCAGTTCCGCTACGCGTTCGTCGTCGATGCCGAGGGCCTGAAGGTGCTCGACGTCACCGACCCGCTGGCGCCGCGCCTCGTGCCCGGTGCGGCCGTGCCCTTCGCCGACGCGCGCAACGTCTACGTCGCGCGCACGTACGCGTACGTGGCCGCCGGCCGCGAGGGGATCGGCATCGTCGACGTCGGCCGGCCCGAGGCGCCACAACTCGTGGAGCGCTTCGACGCCGGCGGCCAGATGGACGACGTGCACGACGTCAAGCTCGGCATCACCAACGGCTCGGTCTTCGCCTACGTCGCCGACGGCCGCCACGGCCTGCGCGTCGTCCAGCTCGTCTCCGCCAATCACACGCCCGGCGCCTACGGCTTCTCGCCGCGTCCGACGCCGCAGCTGGTCGCGACGTACCACACGCACGGCAACGCGGTGTCGATCTCGCGCGGCCTCGACCGCGACCGCGCGGTGGACGAGACGGGCCATCAGACGGCCGTCTTCGGCCGCAAGGGCTCGCGCCCCCTGGACCTCGCCGAGCAGCGCCGGATGTACCTGCGCGACGGCAAGCTGTTCACGGTCACCGACACGCCGCCCGGCCCGCCGAAGGCGGCCGCCTCGCCCGCCGGATCGGGCGGGCGCTGACCCCACCGGCCGTGGCCGCTCCTCGCCTGGAGTCCGAACAGGCGGCGGCCCTGCGCCGCCGCCTCCTCGCGTGGTATCGCCGGAACCGCCGCGACCTGCCGTGGCGGAACAGCGCCGACCCCTACCGGGTCTGGCTCTCGGAGGTGATGCTCCAGCAGACCACGGTCAGGACCGCGACCCCGTACTACGAGGCGTTCCTCGCGAAGTACCCGACGCTCGAGGCGCTGGCCTCCGCCGACGAAGACGAGGTGCTGGCCGCCTGGTCGGGCCTCGGCTACTACCACCGCGCGCGGAACCTGCTGCGGGCCGCGCGGCTGGTGCGCGAGCGCCACGGCGGCACGTTTCCGAAGCAGCTCGAGTCGGCACTCGCGATTCACGGCGTGGGGCTGTACACGGCGAGCGCGGTGCTGTCGATCGCCCACGGGGTGCCGCTGCCCGTCGTCGACGGCAACGTGCGACGCGTGCTCTCGCGGCTGTTCGCGCTGCGCGGCGCGGCCTGGCAGTCCGACCCTCCTTTCTACGCGCTCGGCGAAGAGCTGCTCGACCGCGAGCACCCGGGCGACTGGAACCAGGCGCTGATGGAGCTCGGCGCCGTCGTCTGCACCCCGCGCCGCCCCGCCTGCCCTGCCTGCCCGCTGCGCGCGGACTGCCAGGCGCTCGCCGGCGGCCTGGTCGACCGCATCCCGGAGCCGCGCGAGCGGCGCAAGCCGGTCGACGTCACCGTGGCCGTGGCCGTGGTGAGGGAGCGCGGCCGGGTGCTGCTCGTGCGGCGCGCCGAAGGCCGGCTGCTGGGCCGCTTCTGGGAGCTGCCTCAGACCTCGCTCGAGTCGCGCGGCCTGGCCGACCTCGTCCGCGAGGCCCGCGAGGGCCACGGGTTGAAGCTGGCCCCCGGCGCGCTGCTGGCGACAGCCCGCCACGCGATCACGTTCCGCCGCATCCGCGTCGAGGCCTACGCCGCCACGCTGCTGGCGCGGCCGCCACGCGATCGCGAGCGGGTCCGCTTCGTCGCCCCCGACGAACTCGCGACCCTGCCGCTCGCCGCCCTGTCACGCAAGGCACTGCGCGGCCTCGACCAGCCGCAGCGCCCGCTGCCTTTCGCCTGACGTGCGCCCGCTCACGGCGGGCGGGCCGGGCAACACGCCGGGGCGCGCGCAGGGTTAGACTTTCGCCATGGCCTGCCTGTTCTGCGAGATCGTCGCCGGCCGCATCCCCTCGAAGAAGGCCTTCGAGGACGACCTCGTGTACGCGTTCCACGACATCGCGCCGCAGGCGCCGACCCACGTGCTGGTCGTGCCGAAGCGGCACGTCACGAGCCCGAACGACCTCGGTCCCGACGACGAGGCGCTGGTGGGCCGCATGGTGCGCGTCGCGAAGGACCTGGCTCGCGACGCCGGGCTCGCGGAGCGCGGCTACCGCATCAACTTCAACTGCGGTGCCGACGCCGGGTACTCGGTGTTCCACCTGCACCTGCACCTGCTCGGCGGCCGCACGTTCTCGTGGCCCCCCGGCTAGTTCGAGCTTGAGCTCCTCCCCGCCGCCGCTCCCCGCAGAGATCGCAGGCCGCTATCAGGTCGAGTCCCGCCTGGGCGCCGGTGCGTTCGGCACGGTCTACAAGGCCAAGGACAAGCTGCTCGGCCGCCGCGTCGCGATCAAGACCATCCGCCTCGACGGGCTGGTCGCGACCCAGACCGCGCTCGAGGAGCTGGTCGAGCGCTTCCAGCGCGAGGCGCGGGTCTCGGCCCAGCTCCGCCATCCCGGCATCGTGACGATCTACGACGTCGGCGAAGCGGACGGCGCGAACTACCTGGCGATGGAGTTCATCGAGGGCTCGGGGCTCGACCGCATCATCGCGGGCGAGCGGCGCGTGGCGCCCGGCCGGGCCGCCGCGATCTGCGCCCAGGTCGCCGAGGCGCTGCACTACGCCCACGAGCAGGGCGTCGTGCACCGCGACATCAAGCCCGCCAACATCATGATCGAGGCGGGCGACCGGGTGAAGGTCGCCGACTTCGGCATCGCGAAGGTCAAGGACGCCGGCGAGCAGCAGCTCACCGCCACCGGCAGCCTGCTCGGCACGCCTTCTTACATGAGTCCGGAGCAGGCCCGCGGCCAGCAGCTCGACGGCCGCTCCGACCTCTTCTCGCTCGGCTGCGTGCTCTACGAGATGCTCAAGGGCCGCAAGGCGTTCCAGGGCGACTCGATCACCGCGCTGCTGTTCAAGATCATCGCGGAGGAGCCGCCGCCGCTGCGCGACGACGATCCCGAGATCCCCGACGAGCTCGAGGCGATCGTGCGCAAGGCGCTCGCCAAGTCGCCGGCCGACCGCTACGCAAACGGGCAGGAGATGGCGGACGCCCTGCGCGCCGTCGCCTCGGCCGGTTCGCTGCCAACGCTGAAGGCCGCGGCGCCGGGGGCCACGCCGGCCACGCGGGTGCTGCCGGCGACCGCTCCGGCGGCGTCCACCGCCGTCACCGAGGCCCCGACCGCGCAGACCGAAGCGCCCACGGTCGTCGGGGCGGCCCCGACCGTGGGCCGGCCCGCGGCTTCGCCGCCGCCCCCGCCGCCTGCGGCGGCC
>JAANMY010000072.1_pt1 | contig 119723 bp, 113 predicted proteins | sample 7279691 | NCBI WGS metagenome assembly JAANMY01 (sample SAMN14094543, study PRJNA606508) | bioreactor metagenome | isolation source: A lab-scale SPAN reactor treating ammonium-rich wastewater day 388 | place: Ireland: Galway | collected 2018-02-07
CCGCCGGCGCCTGACGCGACACTGACGATCACACCATCGGGCGATACCAAAGGTGGACTGAACGGGTACGTGCTTGCCGGACCTGAACTGGGAGGAAAGACAGGAGTAACGATGAAAGCGACCCTGCAGAACTTCACGACCAAAGAACTGAGCGATTCGGGCAGCGCCTCCGATCAAACCAAGCTTGATGGTAACATTGAGCACGTAAAGTTCCCTGTATGGGTCGTGACTCTCGAGGCGCGCATGACTGCATATGCGAAGGCAGACCTGGCGGGTGACCCGAATCAAGGATCGTATGAGGCGTTCGCCAAGTTCCGCCTTGTGTACACATACAATCCCGGTGCGGGAAGCGACGAAGCCACAGAGAGCGTGACGCTCAAGTCCGATGAAATCGGACCCACGCAGACAGACTTCGTCAAGGGCAAGCTTACCGTAACCGACCGTAGGGCCCAGAAGAAACTGGACACCGCCTATCGGTCCGAATGCGAGGGCTCCATAAAGTCCTCACGGCCCGAGCCCAAAATTGAGGCAGGGGCACACCACTTGGAGCCATGGACAGGGACGGCCGTCGCGTACAGCGAGAAGACCGGTGGCCTGGTTAAGATTGTTCGCCCAGACGGCACGAACGCTGAATGGGACCTCAAGTGATTTCTACAAAAAAGGCGAACCGTGCGAAGTTGCAAGTGAGGAGAAGTACGGGTGAGTGAAAGCGACCAGAGAAAATGGCATTGGCTGGCCGGAGTGGCGCTGCTCTGCATGGGTGCAGTACTTGGTTGGCTGGTCTACGGCGCGCTGTTCGATGCAACGGGAACCGGCGTGGATGTCCGTGGACCGGACCCGCATGACGAGCAACGCAACGAGCGATATGCGCCTATCTCGTCCGCGCCCAGTGACCCCGCGAACGAGCAACCGGACATGCTATCGGAGCCAGGACGAGAGTCGGCGAAGCCTGCCCGCCAAGCCGCCGAGGCCAAGCCGCTCGATTTCGCTGATGTTCGCATCTGGGTAACTTACGAAGATGGCGAAGCATTTCTCGGACCGATTCGAGTGCGACTTGGGACAGTCGAAACCGACATTGAAGTGACAGAGACGCAGCCGGTGCTGCTGGAGCACGCTGACATTACGAAGGGGCTGTCCATATCCTTGTCGTCTCTGCGTCCCGGATTCATGTTTGAAGAATTCAAGCTGAGCGACGCGGAGTTGCGCCAGAGTCCGGACGTCCACTGTGTGGTACCGGCCACCGATGAACCGAACTCCACGATCACGGTGGACGTCAGCGCCTTTCCAGCCGAAAAAAAACTGTGGCTGCGAATAGAGGACGAGACCGGGTATACCGTCCTGAGTTCGAACACCTGGTTCGGCGGGCGCAGTTACACGTCGCCCGCCATTCGGATTATTCGCCCACAGCGGTTTCGTGTGGTGGTTATTGGCGAAGGTGCCTGGCAGTCCGAGTGGATTGACCTGCAACCCGGCGAGAATCGCAAAGTCTCGGCCGTACTACAGGAAGCGGCTACGGTTACAGCGCAGCCGGTTGACGAATCCGGCGTGCCGCTGCTTGCTTCCGTACTTTTTCGAGATACAGGACGCTATCGCAGCTATCGAGACCTTAAGGCGAATCCTGGGTCCGCTATCGCCGGGCTGGAAGCCAATCCAAACGATGACGGCTTGGCGACGCTGACGCACCTGCCTCCAGGCAACCTGACTGTTTGTGTTCAGGGCGAGGGTACAGAGGTTGTTCGATTTGAACTCATGTTGCTCGCCGGGCGAGTGTTTGACTTGGGTGTCGTCCGATTGCCAACTGCTGCGGGCAGAATCGAGGTCACGATCACCGGCACTGATTCCGATGCCGACTTCAGTCTTGAGGTGCTTCAGCCGATGGCAGCCCCCATTGTGGAGCCAACTGCGTTTTCGGAGTGTCGTGCTGTGATTGAGAAACTGCCGCTTCGAGCCTACATCGTAGCGGTGAGAATCAAGAAGACCGGGCGTTGCTATTGGAAGAACGTTGAATTGACCGAGTTATCACCCGCGGCAACTGTCCAGTTCGATGTCTCCCGGCCGCCACCAGAGGAATGACTAAGGCGTGAACATGCCGCGCCATTGGCTAGTAGATCGACTTGCTGATGTCGATGCCTTTGGCGAACAGCTCGTTGCGGGGTAGGGGCTCAGGCTTCGGAGACGGATCATGCTGCGCAGGCTTCTGCACGTCGCCGGACATGATCCGGCGGATCAGTCGTTCTGTTCAGACTGCGCCGGCTGCAGTTTAATCTCGCCAATATCTACGTGCGCTTCTTTCACGGGCGCAATCGCGATAGCGGGCGCAGGCTGGAAGCCTGGCATCTCGATCGCCATTTCGGTCGCGTCCTCGGGAACATCCTCAAGCAGCGCGCGCCCGTCGGGCTCGGCCTCAGCGGTCAATTCGACCGTGCTTCCGTCGGCAAGCTTGAACCTGGCCGTGAACCTGCCGCCTGGCTGCCGTTCGGAACAGGTCAGCTTGAAAGCAAGCGAGGTCCTGGCTGTCAGCACGATGGGAGCAGGCAACTCGGTGTTCACGCCGGCGATCACCGTTACTGTCACCTTCGCCGAGGTGTATCCGCGTGCCCTGACGGTCAACTGGTACTCACCAGCCTGAAGGTTCGCGAGCATGAAACGCCCGTCCGGGCCGCTGACGCCTGCGCGGCCGAAAGGCCAGCCCTGCGCAACCCGTTCGCGTCGCTCGGACAGTGGAGTCGCTATCGAGATGCTCGCCCCCACGATGGGCTCGAAACCCGCGCCCACCACCTGGCCCGAGACTGAGCCGCCCTCGGGCAGCGTAATCAGGATGCCGTCGTAGGTGTCGCCGGCGCGCACCGCCAGGGTGAGTTCTTCGCTGACAAGCCCGTCCAGGCTGACGGTCAGAATCAGCTCAAACACCGCATTGCCGGACAGCGTGTAGCTGCCTTCGAAGTGGCCGTCCTGGCCGGTGGTCGCCAGCGCCTGTCTGCCGCGCCTGGTCTTGTACTTGTCGGATGACACAGCCCCTTGGACGGTAACCGATGCGCCCGCAACGGGTCGTCCCGCGATATCCACTACCAGGCCCATCAGTGTCACGTGATGCTGTGGATCTCGCGGCTCCGTGTAGCGGTCAATGATCTGGTCTTTCCACCCGAGCGGTTTGTCAGTCGAGGGGGGAGTGGTCGACTCGGTGTCAGGTTGAGCGGGCTCTTCGACAACGTCTGGAGTCGATGGTTGTGCTTCAGGAGGTGCCGTTGGAATCGCAGTAGCCTCAAGCGGCCTGCTGCGCGGGATGTCGTGCCCGGTGCTCGCGGGCGCGGAGCTGAGGGCCGGGAGCACCGGTTCAGTCCCGCCGAGCAAAAACCAGGTGAAACCAACGAGGACGCCCGCCGCCAGCAATACACAAGCAGCAAGCAACGGCCTGCGCATCGGCCCTCTCCGTCAGGGGCTAGTAGATCGACTTGCTGATGTCGATGCCCTTCGCGAACAGCTCGTTGCAGGGGATGATGCGGCCGTCGCGGAGCAGCTTGATCATCACCGAGCAGACCTCGGGGTCGAACTGGTCGCCGCTGCAGCGGGTGAATTCGCTGATCGCCTCATCCACGTCGAAGTTGCGGCGGTAGCTGCGGTTGCTGGTCATGGCGTCGAACGCGTCGGCCAGGGCCACGATGCGCGCGGTCTGCGGGATCTCTTCGCCTACCAGGCCGTCCGGGTAGCCCAGGCCGTTGTACATCTCGTGGTGGTGCTTCACGGCGGCGATCACGCCGGGGATGTTGCCGATGTGGCTCAGGATTTCGCCGCCGCGCACGGGGTGCTGGCGGATGATCTTCACTTCGTCGGGCGTCAGGCGCGAAGGCTTGGTGAGAATCTTCTCCGCCACGCCGATCTTGCCCACGTCATGCAGCAGCGCGCCCAGCCGCACGTTGTCGAGCGTCTCGGCGTCCAGCGCCATTTCCTCGGCGAGCGTCACGGCGAACGCGGTCACGCGCTCGCTGTGGCCGTGGGTGTACTGATCCTTGGCTTCGATGCTGGTCACCAGGGCGCGCACGCACGAGTAGAACAGGCCTTCCATTTCCTCCAGCATGCGCGAGCGTTCCACGGCGATGCCGGCCTGGCGGCCGATGCCGGCCAGCAGTTCGAGGTGGTGCTGGTGGAATGGCGTGTCGTTGTCGACGCGATCCAGATAAATGGCACCGATAATGTCCGTATTGGTGCGGACAGGAACGCACATGGCGCTCTTGATGTGCTTGCTGCTGGCATCGCCGGTTTCAGGGTGCACGGCGTCGCTGATGACGCTCAGGCCCTTCTTCACGCTGTGCAGGATGATGGGGCGGCACAGGGTCAACTCGTCGTCCACGGCCCGCAAAAGCCGTGTGCTTCTACTCGAGCCGCCGTTGCCGTTGCCGTTGCGCTTGCGGCGCACCACCACGGGCTCGAGCACCTTCTCGTCCGGGTCGTACATCACGAGGAAGCCGCGGTCCGGGTCCAGCGTTTCCATCGCCACGTCCATGATGGTGTGGCACACGCGGTCCAGGCTCTCGGCCGTGTAGACCAGGTTGCCGACGTGGTAGATGGTCTGCAGTGCGGTGCGGGTGCGGTTCAGCAACTCGGTGGTGTCGGCGCCGTTGTCGCTGCCGGCTTTCTCTGTGTCTTCGAAGGCGAAGCTGCCGTCTTCGAAGTTGGCCTCGATGCGGATTGAGGTGGCGCGGCTTTCGGCCTCCATCAGGCCGCTGTGGGCGGCGACTTTGTTGCTGGCGGTGTCGCTGACCTTGAAGGCGAACTCGACGTTGGCGGCCACGATGCGGTCGCCGCTGTGCAGGATCTTGCTGGCGACCTTCTTGCCGTTGACGCTGGTGCCGGCGCTGCTCTGCAGGTCGGTCAGCAGGTAGAAGCTGCCCTTGCCCTCGATGGCGAAGTGGGCGCGGCTGAAGCTGTCGTCTTCAAAGCGTTCATCGCAGGAGGGGGAGCGCCCGAAGGTCACGCGCCCTGTGGTGGACAGCGCGATGCGCTGCCCGTCGCGCTTGCCACCCCGGATGATCAGGCTTGCTTTCATGCGATCTCGGTGTGTGTCGTGATGCAGATGTGCGTAAACCCCGGTAGGGCCGATATTCCTGTCGACACTGACCGGTTAATTACTTCCGTTAAGTTAGCTTAAATTGGCCCGATCCCAATGCCCTTTTTTGTCCAATTCGGACTGGGCCACTATGTGACTGCCCTCGCAAACCCGGGACTCAGCCGCGCTTCGTCCTTGCGACTTCGCCCCGCACAGGTTGGAGTGACTGCCATGGGCTACGAAGACCGCGACTACTTCCAGAGCAAACCGAAGTTCGAGTTCTCGGCCGGCCTGCACAAGGGCACCAAGGGCATGATGATCGCCCTGGTGGCGGCGTTTATCGCTGCCATCGTGGTCAGCGACTTCTTCGCGTTCACCAGCCCCGAGTTCTGGGCCTCCGTGGCGGCCGGCAACGAAAAGGCCGTGCTGGGCTACCGGCTTTTCGTACTGGCACCCCAGAACGTGGTTCCCGTGGGCGGCAGTTTCGCCCCCGGCCACTGGAAGCTGCTGACCCACTGGTTGGTAGCGCCCGGCATCGTCACGGCGATCCTCGACGTCATGATGGTCTACTTCGTCGGGCGCATGCTGGAGCAGTTGTTGGGCACGCGGCGCTTCCTGATGCTGCTGATCGGGGCGTGCGTGCTTTCCGGCCTGCTGGCGTCGCTGGTGGACGGCTGGCTGGTGGGGGAGAAGATCAGCGTGATCATGGGTCCCGGCGGCGGGATCGTCGCGTGCTTCATGGCGCCGGTATGGATCGCGCCGCGCCAGAAATCGATTTTCGGCTGGCCCGTCCGCAACGTGGTGCTGGGCCTGGTGGCGGTGTTTACCGTGGTCGCGCTGCTGTACGGGCTGTTTGGCGAGGGCCCGGCGGTGGGCAGCCCCACCCAGCTGATCTGGGGCGCGGCCATCGGCGCGGGCTACATGCTGTGGCTGAAGAAGCGCGGGCGCCTGCCCAGCCTGGCGGGCGGCTTCCAGCAGGACCAGAACCTGCAGCCCTGGGAGAAGCCGGGCTATCTGAACAGCTACGAGGAGAAGTCGTTCGACGAGCGCAAGTTCCTGGCCACGGCCGACAAACAGCGCAAGGAAGAAGAAAAGGCGCAGGAGCAGCGCCAGAAAGACAAAGCCAGGCTCGACGAGATCCTGGAGAAGATCAGCCGGCAGGGCATCAACAGCCTGAGCCGAGCAGAGCGCAAGTTCCTGGACGACCAGAGCAACAAGAGAAAGTGATTGGTGGCTGGTGTTAAGTGGCTGGTGGCGTGTCCGAGTGCGAGTTACGTTTATCTACCAGCCACTAACCACCAGTCACCAGACACGAATTTCCCATGGCCCGCTACACCTACTTCTTCGCCACCTTTGCCATCCTGCCTGTGCTGGTGATTGCCGGCGTGATCTGGCTGTTCGTGGCCGAGAAGCCCGCGGCCGAGGTTTCCGACGCCACCGGCACCGAGAAAGACCTGCAGCTCTACCTCGAGGTGCGCCAGAAGCTGCTCGACCACTACGACGGCGAGCTGGACGAAACCGAGCTGCGCAACGCTGCGCTGGTCGGTCTGGCGCAGGGCACCGGCGACCGCTTCACCCGCGTGCTGCCGCCCATCGAGGCGCGCGAGCAGTCGCAGGACCTGGGCGGCAGCTTCTTCGGCATCGGCGTTTACATCTCGCCCAACGAGGACGGCAGCATCCGCATCACAGGCCTGCAGCCCGGCGGCGGCGCGGAGCAGGCCGGCATCCTGAGCGACGACGTGATCGTGGCCGTGGACGGCATTAGCATCATCGACCAGACCCACGACAGCAGCGTGGCGCGCATCAAGAGCGACCAGGAGGGCTCAATCGTCAAGCTCACCATCCGGCGCGGCGGCGATCCCAAGCTGGGCAACGATCCCAAGGCGACGGTGCTCAACTTCGACGTCACGCGCAGCCGCGTGATCACCTACAGCGTGCATGACGTGCACATTGAGGAACGCGACGGCCGCCGCTTCGGCTACCTGCAGGTCAGCGACATCAACGCCAACACCTACGACCCGCAGTTCAAGGAAGCGATCGCCGAACTGGCCGGCAAGGGCGCGGAAGGCCTGGTGCTCGACCTGCGCGGCAACGGCGGGGGGCGTGTCCACGCGGCCGTGCAGATCGTGGACGGCCTGCTGAAAGAGGAAAACGCGCTGGTGGTGTTCACGCACTCCAGCCGCGACAGCAACCGCGCCAGCGACAGCCAGTACCGCACCCGCGACGCCGAGAGCATCACCGACCTGCCGCTGATCGTGCTGGTGGACAACGGCACAGCCAGCGCAGCCGAGATCATCACCGGCGCGCTCAAGGATCACGGCCGCGCCTACGTGGTGGGCGAGCGCACCTACGGCAAGGGGATCGTGCAGACCATCTACAAGCTGGCGACGGACCCGAACTACACGGTGAACATCACCACCACGCAGTACTTCACGCCGCTGGGCCGCAAAGTTCAGAACTCGTCCGACAGTGTCATGGCCGAAATGGGCGGCACCGGCTTGGGGCTGCAGCTCATGCACTGGGCCCGCCTTCACAACCATCAGGAAGCATTCGATCTCGGAATGTCGCTGTATTCGACTGGCGGCGGAGAACGCGGCGGTGGAGACGGTGGCATACAGCCTGACTTGGAACTTCGCTATCGCGATGGCGAGCGCGAGCGCGTGCACACCCGGCTGCGCATCCGCCAGGCCCGCCACAACCGCGACGAGATCGCCAAGACCTCAAGCTGGTGGAACTACGAAGACCGCATGCTCAACGCGGCGCTCGACCTGCTGTCCGGCAAACCGGTGACGGTCAAAGACTGAAAAGCAATGTCCAATGACCAATGACCAATTGGAAATGCGGCCATGGGGCGACGGCATGACGAAGTTCCGGAGGGACAGCCTGACATAGTTCAGCGGACGTTCGTCTTCGGAGAATGGGTGAACCGGCTCTGCCGCCATTTGCTCCATGAATTGAGGGACGAACAGGACCTGGCTCGTCAACTCAAGCGTTCTGGCAGGGTGGTCGGTGCGCTGGTCGAAGAGGCGCAAGGTGGCGAAACCCGGAAAGACTTCATCCACAAGATGAGTATCGCCCACAAGGAAGCCCGGGAGTCCCATTACTGGCTGCGTCAGTTGATCAAGGCGGACGTCATGCCGAGCAAGCGGCTTATCCCGCTGAACGACGAGGCGTTCCAGATCAAGCTCATTCTCGCGGCGATCATCAACTCGACAAAGCGCGGCGAGAACGATTCCGGCGAAGACCAGCCCAGCGAAGGCGATCAGAATCAGGACGATCCCAACCAGGACGATCCGAAAGCGCAAGACGACCAATAGGACCATCCAAGCCCTTACATTGGTCATTGGTCATTGGTAATTGGTCATTGCTTTTGGAGCCACCCATGATGAAAGCAACCGCGAGCTGGATTGATTCCTACGTGGGCAGCGGCCTGCCCGCCCAGGAGATCGCCGACAAGCTGACCCTGGCCGGCACCGAAGTCGAGAAGATGGAGCCGGTCGGCGACGACGTCTGCTTCACGCTCGAGGTCACCAGCAACCGTACCGACTGCCTGTCCGTGATCGGCCTGGCGCGCGAGCTCGCGGCCTGCACCGGCAACACCGTGCAGCACCCCAAGGTCGAGTACAAGACCAGTGGCAAGGCCAGCGAAGCCAGCAGCGTGACGATCGAGCCCGACGCGCTGGCGGCCTGCCCCTATTACTCGGCGCAGGTCATCAAGGGCGTGAAGGTCGGCCCATCCCCCAAATGGCTGCAGCAGCGGCTGGAGGGCATCGGCCTGAAGCCGATCAACAACGTGGTGGACATCACCAACTTCGTGCTGTTCGAGACCGGCCAGCCCCTGCACGCCTTCGACCTCAACAAGCTGGCGGGCAGGCGCATCGTGGTGCGCATGGCAAAGAAGGACGAGCCCTTCCGCCCGGTGGTCGGCACAGGCGAGGCCGTCAAACTTGACACGTCAACACTGGTGATCGCAGACGCCGAGAAGCCCCAGGCCGTGGGCGGCGTAATGGGCGGTTTCGAAAGCGGCGTGACGCTGACGACGACAGACGTGCTGCTGGAAAGCGCCTACTTCAACCCGCACAGCATCAAGGCGACCAGCCGCAAGCTCGGCATGGACAGCGACAGCAGTTACCGCTTCGAGCGCGACGTGGACCAGGGCGGCGTGCTGCACGCCAGCCGCCGCGCGGCCCAGCTGATCGCCGAGATCGCCGGCGGCCAGGTGCTGGAGGGCGTGCTGGAAGCGGGCGAGCTCAAGCCCCAGACACGCCGCCTCACCATCACCGACCGCCACGTGCAGCGCATGCTCGGCATTCATGTGCCGCGCGCGCGCATGGAGGAGATCTTCCGCGGCCTGGATCTCAAGCTCGCCGACGTGCAGCTCGACGGCCTGCACCTCGAGATTCCCAGCTTCCGCCGCGACCTCGAGCGCAGCATTGACCTGGTCGAGGAAGTCGCCCGCGTTCACGGCCTCGACCACGTGCCCTCACCGCTGCGCATGGTAGTCGAGACCGCCAAGCCCACCCGCCGCCAGCGCGTGCGCAGGCTGGTGCGCGGCGCATTGCAGGGCATGGGCTTCAGCGAAGCTCTGACCGACACCTTCGTGACGGCCAAAACCGCGATCAGCGACTACAGCGCTTTCACCGATTCACCCGTGCGCCTGGAGGCGCGCAACCCCGTCAACGCCGAGACGCCCGCCCTGCGCCGCAACCTGCTGGGCAGCCTGCTGCTCGCGCTGGGCACCAACCAGCGTCACGGCCGGCAGTCGGTGCACCTGTACGAGATCGCCAACACCTTCCTGCCGGGCAAAGACGGCAAGAGCAGCGGCGAGCACGAAGTGCTGGCGCTGGTCGGTGCCGATTACTACGACCTGAAGGGCGCGATCGAAAGCCTGCTGGAAAGCCTGCGCGCGACCGCGACGCTGGAAGTCGCGCCGATGCAGCACCCCATATTCGCCGAAGGCCGCGCCGCGCAGCTCAAGCTGGGCGGCAAGCCGTTCGGCGTGATCGGCGAGCCGGCCGCCAAAGCCGCCGCCGATTATCAGGTGGAAGGCGCCTGCGCATTGGCCGAGCTGGACTTCACACTGCTGGTCGAAGCCTGGCAGCCGGTTCCCACCATGGAAGAACTGCCGCGTTTCCCCACGGCCGAGCGCGACCTGGCCTTCGTGCTGGACCACACGGTCAGCTGGGCGCAGGTGGAAGCCACGGCCAAGGCTGCCGCCGACGCCACGCTACGCAAGGTCGAGCTGTTCGACGAGTTCACCGGCAAGCAACTCGGCGCGGGCAAGAAGAGCCTCGCCTTCCGGCTAAGCTTCCGCCACGACGAGCGCACACTCACCAGCGAAGAAATCCAGGCGCAGATGGAAGCAGTGATCAGCGCGGTGAAAAGCAAGCTAGGCGGAGAACTGCGCGGGTGAGGCGAAACGGCACGGACGCCTCGTCCGTGCCATGTGGTTAGGGCACCTGCGAACGTACTCCGACGAACGCGTGGAGTCGGCTGTCAGGCGCGAAGCGCCGTCACAATTGTTAGCCCCCAGCGTAAGCTGGGGGTCCCGGCGTTGTGAGTCACACAAGGCGCGGAGCGCCGACACAATCGCCGCGCGGCCGCAAAGCCGTTCGGCGGAAAGCCGCCGTTGTGCCGGCGCTCCGCGCCTCGACAAACCTTGGCGGAACAAACCCCCAGCTTACGCTGGGGGATAATTTTGTGGGCCTGCTCCGCAGGCCTGAAAGGCAAACGCCGTAATGTTCAGTACGCCGCATTGGATGCCTCGTCCATGCCACTGATGCCTGACGCATTGCGGAATGCCTGCTGATCATTGATCATCTCAAACCATGCTGGCTGTCCTCAACCATCCGAAGCTGGATTACGACTGGTTCACTACCACGCTGCTGCGCTGGTCGAGTGAGGGGCTGGTTGTCTATGACCGCTGGGTGCTGAATTTCAGCGGCGTTGGGAGTTACGGCCACACCGGCGGCGAAGTGCTGCTGGACTTCTATTACCTGTGCTACCTGATCGCCTTCATCGGCGTGCTGTTCTTCTTCACCCGCTACCGCAAGCAGGGCTGGCTGAAGGTCAAGCCGCACGTGCCCTACGATGCGCTGCTGCTGACCATGATCGGCGTGCTGGTCGGCGCCAAGACCGCGTACATCTTCATCTACAACCCGGACTTCTACTTCGGCCCGCCGCCCTACGGCCCCATCGACACCAGCGACATGCTGCGGCGCATCTTCCTGAACTGGTCCGGCATGGCCAGCCACGGCGCGGCCGCCGGCGTGATGTGCATGGCCATATTGTGGTGGCTGCGCGCCCGCCCCAAAGTCCCCATCGCCCAACTCGGCGACGTCGGCGGCATCGCGGCCGCATTCGGCGCGATCTGGATCCGGCTGGCCAACTTCATGAACGCCGAGCTTTACGGCCGCGCGGCGCCGGAGTGGCTGCCCTGGGCAATGCGCTTTCCCGTGCGAAGCGGCAAGGGCAACCAGGTGATGTGGCACAACAACGTGCTGTGGGAGAAGATGTTCAAGCCCGAGAACCCGGCGCAGGTGGATGCCTGGCTGCAGAACCTGCAGCAGGCGAACCCCGGCGGCGTGGTGGACCAGGGCGCCTACGTGCTGTTCAAGAACCCGGACGCGTACCGCCAGGGCTACGAGCTTGCGGTGCACCTGCCCGATGGCACCCAGTACCTCAGCGAGCCCGCGGCCAACACGCTGTACTGGAACCCGCTCGAAATCGTCACCACGCCGCGCCACCCCAGCCAGCTTTATCAGCTGGTTCTCGAGGGCGTGCTGGTGCTGATCTTCCTGCTGATCCTGCGCAAGCGGGTCAAGCGCGCGGGCATGGTGGCGGCCGGCTTCTGGATCGCGTACCCGGTGGCGCGTTTCATCGGCGAGTTCTTCCGCCAGCCGGACGTGCAGTTCCAGCAGGCGGGCAACGAGCTGGGCACGGTGTTCCTGGGCCTGAGCATGGGGCAGCTGCTGTCACTGCTGATGGCCTGCGTGGGCGGTGGGCTGATGTTCTACTTCGCGCGCTACGGGCGCGTGATCGCCGACGAGCCCATGTACCCGCCGGACCCCGAGAAGCCCAAGGCCAAGGGGCCGGTCAGCGTCACGATCGAGCAGGGCATGGGCGGCAGCACCGGCGCGGGCGAGATCGCGGGCATTGAGACCGTGCGCGCCGCCCTGGCCGAGAAAGAGAAAGAGTGGGCAAAGGACACCCGTCCCGAGGGCACACTGGAGAAGGAACATGACCAGCAAGACAAGCCTGAACCCGGCCAGCCTGAACGAGGCGATTGAGCGGCACATCCGCCCCAACACTTTCCCGCTCGGCATCAAGATGGTCGCGCGCGAGGAAGACATACCCGAGAAGGCCAAGCGCCCCGGCCGTGACATGCACTTCGACAGCGCCCTGTGCCAGGGCATGGGGATCGCGCGCCACTACGGCTGGACCATCGCCGTGAGCCGCAAGGACATCTCGTGCCCGATCGGCGCGACGTTGTTCGGTTTCCAGCCCAAGGTTGAGCACTTCACCGGCGGGCATTGCTGCGCGGGCATGTACACCAGAGACGCCGCGGCAGGATCGAAAACCGAGGCCGCGGCGCCCTGCTTCGACTTCGGCCAATACTTCGCCATGGTGAGCGGGCCGCTCAACCGCATTGACTTCGAGCCCGACGTGGTGCTGGTGTTCGGCAACCCGGCGCAGGTGATGCGGCTGGTGACCGGCGCGCTCTGGGAAAGCGGCGGCTACATCCACTCGAGATTCAGCGGCCGCACAGACTGTGCCGACGAAGTGATCGAGACCATGAAGACCGGCAAGCCGCAGGTGATTTTACCGTGTTACGGCGACCGCATCTTCGCGCAGACCCAGGACCACGAGATGGCGTTCAGCTTCCCGTACGGGTTCGGCCAGACGCTGGTGGACGGGCTGGAGGGCACGCACAAGGGCGGCGTGCGCTACCCGATCCCGAACTACCTGCGCTACACGGGCAGCTTCCCGCCCAGCTACGAAGAGCTGCGCAAGTACTGGCCCGAGTAGGGGCGGCCCTATGTGGCCGCCCCCTTCGGGGGATGGCAAGCCCATGAATCACGAGCGCCCTCAACGCAAATCGCCCCGCCGACCGCTGTTCGATTATCGTTCAATGGGCAGCTACTTCGTCACGCCCGTCGTGCAAGGCAGGCTGCACTTGTTCGGCACGGTGGTTGACGGCGTCATGGTCCCCAACGCTGCAGGTAAGATGGTGCTGGATTGGTGGGCGAAGCTGCCATCCAAATTCGAACGTGTCGAACTGGGCGCATACACCGCGATGCCCAACCACTTCCACGGCATCATCAACCTGAACGGCACGCTGGAACGGGATACTCCATCTCTGTCTGACGTGATGGGCTGGTTCATGACCATGACGACCAATGCCTACATCCGCGGCGTGAAAGAGTCCGGTTGGCAGCGGTTTTACGGGCGACTTTGGCAGCGCAGCTTTCACGACCACATCATCCGCCGGCCAGGCAGCCGTTCCAGGATCACCAGGTACATCGAGGAGAATCCAAAGCGCTGGACGCTGGACCGTGAAAACGAGTCTCGCGTGGGCGAGGATGACTTTGACCGCTGGTTGCTGGAGGATGCTGCGAATGAGGGCGGTGACGAGTGAGGTGCGACGCGGGCGGCCACATGGGGCCGCCCCTACGAGGGCTCCGGCATTTCGCGTAACACGCGCTTCAGCGGCTTGCCTACGTGGTTCTTGGGAATCTCGTGCACGACGTGATAGCGCCTGGGGCGCTTGAAGCTGGCGAGGTGCGGCTCCACGTGGCCCGGCAGGTCACTGACGTCGATGGGCGCGCCCTCACGCAACACCAGGTATGCCACCGGCACTTCGCCGTCGGTGGGGTCGGGCCTGCCTACCACGGTGGCTTCCTTCACTGACGGGTGGGTCAGCAGCACGCGCTCGACTTCGCTGGGCGCCACGCTGTAGCCCCTGAACTTGATCAGGTCCTTGATGCGGTCCACGATGCGCAGGTAGCCGTCCGGCTCAAACCGCCCGATGTCGCCGGTGCGCAGCCAGCCGCCGGGCAGAATGGTCGCGCGGGTCTGCTCGGGCAGGCTCCAGTAACCCAGCATCACCTGCGGCCCGCGCACCTGGATTTCGCCCTCGCCTTCGCTCAGCGGCTTCTCCGGCTCGTCGGGCAGGCACAGCCGCAACTCCGTGCCGGGCAGCGGCACACCGACGGTGCCGGGGTGAACCTTGCCCGGCGGGTTGTTGGTCACCTCGGGCCCGGCCTCGGTCAGGCCGTAGCCGTTGATCATCGGCACGCCGGGCACGGCCTCGGCCCAGCGCTGGTTGAGGGAGCGGTCGATCAACATGGCGCCCGCCTTCACGTAGCGCAGGGAGCCGAAGATCTCGGCGGCTTCGTCGCCCGCGGATTCCAGCAGGCGCAGGAACATGGTGCCGCTGCCGTAGGCGACCGTTACGCCGTGTCGCTCGATGGTTTCCAGCACCTGCACGGAATCGAACTGGCGCAGCAGCGCGATGGTGGCGCCTGCGGCGATGCTCGCGTTCATCACGCAGCTCATGCCCCAGGTGTGGTACAGCGGCAACGCGCCCAGGATCACGTCGCGCTCATTCCAGCCGAACCAGAGGTTGTTCTGCTCGGCGTTGGCCACCAGGTTGCGGTGGCTCATCATCGCCAGCTTGCTGCCCGCCGTGGTGCCGCTGGTGTACTGCAGCACGGCAACGTCGAGGTCCGTGCGCGACTGCGGGTCCTCCGGCTCGCCCAGCACGTCGGGAAGCAGATTGCTGTCGCTGCGCCCGGGCATGAACTCGCTGCCCGGGTTGACGAAGAATGTCTTGGGCTCACGAATGTGCGCGCGCACCCGGGCGGCCTCGAACTCGCCGGCGATCTCGCGGTCCACGAAAGCGGCGCGCGGTTCAACCTCGCGGATCACCTCCGCCAGCTCGTCGCGCGTGAGGCCCGGGTTGATCGCAACCGGTATCATGTCCGCGCGCAGCGCCGCGTAGTACTGCACGATGAACTCGGGGCAGTTGGGCAGCAGCAGCATCACGCGGTCGCCTCGCTTGCCCCGCGCGAAACCGCGCGTGCGCAGGATGCTGGCCGCGACTCTTACGCGCCGCCACAACTGGCCGTAGGTGATGCTCTGCCCCTCGAACAGGATGACGGGCTTCTCCGGGTAGCGCTGCGCCATGGCCTGCAGCGACTGCCACATGTAGCGGCGCAGCGGCTCATAGGCGCGGCCCACGCCTTCCGGGTACAGCGCTTGCCAGTCGAAGGGATCGCTCAAGAATACAGCCTCACGAATTCCTTCGGCACGGGAGTGGGCCGTCCTGTAGCAATGTCCGTGTAGACGATCACGACCCTGGCCGTGGCCGCGGGCTCAGTGTCGCCGACCAGCGTGATGGCGTGGGCGATGGTGATGCTGGTGTTGCCGAATTTCTCGACCTGCGTAGTTACCACCGCGCGGTCGCCGAGCTGCAGCGCCTTGTGGTAGTCGATGCCGGTGTGCACGGTCATGAACTGCACGCCCCAGGCGTCCATGATCGACAGGTAGTTGTAGCCCTTGTCCTGCAGCAGCTTGCTGCGGCCGTGCTCGAGCCAGTTCAGGTAAACCGCGTTGTTGACGTGGTTGTAGACGTCGAGCTCGTAGCTGCGGACTTCAACCTCGTAGCTGCTGACGTAAGCCATGAATCCCGTTGTCACAAGCCCTTGAATGGGCGGAGATTGTAGCAACGGTTTAGCGGATTGTCCGAAAAAGGACAAAGGCGACCGGTCGCCCGATCGCCTTTGCCGGAGTAAAGGCCTTGAAGATACCGCCCCCCCTTAACTAGCGACATCTCCCACAGCGGCCTTAGCTCTTATCTTCAGGGTCGCTCTCGCGACGTGCGTAAAGGTAACCGGGCAACATCACGGGAATTTCACGCCACAATCGTTTTTCCTGACAATCTTTCTGACGCAGCCGTGACGCGCACACCCATGCCGTGCGCACACCATGCCTCGGGGAAGCCCGCAGATCAAGCCTTCGCGGACGCCTTGGCATTTCCTTCAGACGCTCCGCCCGGTCTGCCGATTCCTGCACGGGAGAACTCGCGGTGCGGGGCATAGTCGGCTACATCATTTTCTTCACGGTAGGCCTGGTAAGCGCCGGCGCCTACTTCTACCAGTTGCACCCCGAACACTCCGTTGATGCCGACCTGCCCCGCCTGCGCAAAGACGTTGACGACGCCCTCGAGCGCGGCAAGCGCCTGCGCGACGCCTGGAACAAATCCACGCCTGCCGACGAGGCCGGCACCGCGGCCCCGGACACAGTGCGCAAAGACTGAAGCTGAATTCCCCAAGTGGCCGGTGGCTCCGTGCCCGCCAATTCGTATGAATGGCGGGTCCCAGGTACGGAGTCGCCATGAAGTATCTCAGCGTATTCACGGCCGCGGCGTTGCTGCTGGCCATCAACTTCGACCGCGCGCAGATTGCCGCACAGTCTGACGAACTGCCGGAAGTGGCTTCGCAGCTGCTTTTGCAGCCGGCGCTTTCGCCGGATGGTTCCCAGCTCGCGTTCGTGCACGACGGCGATATCTGGAGCGTCTCAAGCCAGGGCGGTACGGCCCGGCGCTTGACCATCACCGAGGACAACGACGGCGACCCGCAGTTTTCGCCCGATGGCAAATGGCTGGCGTTTCGCTCAAGGCGTTACGGCAACGACGACGTGTTCGTGATGCCGGCCGAGGGCGGCAGCGCAAAGCGCCTGACCTTCGCCGATGCCGCCGACCAGCCGGACTGCTGGCTGCCCGACAGCTCGGGCATCATCTTCAGCAGCTACCGCCGCGGCAGCCGCGACCTGTGGGTGGTGCGCCTCGAGGGCGGCGAGCCCTGGCCGATCACCGGCGGCGGCTACGGCAGCCACGAGTACGACGCGGCGATCAGCCCCGATGGCAAGCGCATCGCCTACGTCAACTCCGGCGGCTCGCCCATGCGGCGCCGCGGCTACCACGGCACGGCCGACTCCGACATCTGGCTCTGCGACTTCGACGGCCTGCGCACCAGCAACCACCGCCGCGTGACCGACAATCGCAGCCACGACGCTTCCCCCGCGTTCCGCTCCAAGGACGTACTGTTCTACGTGACGTGCGCGAACGCGGACGGCACGAGTTCTCGGGTCAGCCGCTTCGCCATGTATGACCTGCGCACCGGCGAGACACTGGATTTCGCCGACCAGCCGGCTCTCGACCCGCGCGATATCTCGATCGGCAGCCGGCTGGCTGCCTTCAGCACCGGAAACTACGGCGGCTGGAAGCTGTATGTGTGGGACCTGCTGGCTGCCCACCCGTTCCGCATCTCGCCGCTGTCGGTCAAGCTGGCCAGTGACGTGCGGCGCGGCGAAATCAACAGCCTCACCCTCAGCACCGCCAGCGACTACGCCGTCAGCCCCGACAACAAGAAGCTCGCGTTCATTGCCGGCGGCGACGTGTTCGTGATGGCGTTAAAGGAAAGCGCCGTGCCACTGCAGCTCACGGACACCGTTGACGAAGAAAAGGGCATCGCCTGGTCGCCGGACAGTGAACAACTGGTGATCAGCACCGCTCTCAAGGGCCGACTGGCGATTCTCAACCTCAGCGGCCTGGCCGACGGCAAGGGAGTCACCTGGCTGCGCAAGATGCCCGGCCGCAGCGTTGAGGGTTACCGCAAGGGTTGGTCGCATCCGGTGGTTTCAAAAAGCGGCGTGGTCTACGCCTACGGCGACGAACGCGAAATCGTTGAGATTCACCGCTTCGGTGACAGCGATGCCGCGAAGGCCAAGCCGATCAAGGGCACCTTCCACGGCGTGAACATCGGCTCGCCCTCACGCGCAGCCTTCGACGTTTCGGCCGACGGCCGCTGGATCCTGTACGAGCAGCCGAACGCGAACTACGACGACGTGGTGATGCTGGCAGACACCGTAAGCGGCGAGACGCACGTGATCTCGCACCTGTTCGGCTCGGCCTCGCAGCCGCGGTTCAGCGCTGACGGCAAGCGCGTGATCTTCGTGAACAACCAGGAAGAGACCTACGACGTCTGGTCCGTAGAGCTCGCGCCCGAAGGCCCCAGGTTCAAGGAAGACGAGCTGGCCGAAGCCTTCAAGAAGAAAGAACCTGCGAAGAAGGAAGACAAGAAGGAAGAAAAGAAGGATGACGCCGCCGAGGCGGACAAGCCCGCCAACGGCAAGAAGTTCCCCGAGCTGAAGGTGGTGCTGCAGGACATCAAGGAGCGCGCCAAGCGCATCACCAGCCTCGATGGCAACGAGAGTGACCCGGTCGCGCTCTCCGACGGCAAGACCTACGTCTTCATCGGCAGCTCGCAGGGCCAGTCCAACCTGTGGAAGCTCGAGCTGGACCCGGACAAGGGCCCGGACCTCAAGCAGTTGACCCAGAGCAAGACCGGCAAGTCGGCGCTCAGGCTCAGCGCCGACGAGAAGACCCTCTGGTGGCTGGACGCCGGCAAGATCACCAGCATGCCTGTGGCCGGCGGCAAGACTACCACCTACGGCTTCAGCATCGAGCAACGCCGCAACCGCGCCGAGTTGCGCCAGGCGGCCTTCGATGAAGCCGCCTGGGTGATGGGCGAGTACTTCTACGACCGCAAGCACCACGGCATCGAATGGAGCAAGACCGCGGCCCGCTACAAGCTGGCGCTGGGCGCAGCCAGCACCGGCGACGAATACGACCTGCTGATGGACGAGCTGCTCGGTGAGCTGAACTCCAGCCACCAGGGCTTCACGGGCGCGGACCGCCGCAGCGACGACTTCAGCGAAAGCACCGGCTGCATCGGCCTGCTGTTCGACCCGCTTGAGCTGGCGCAGGGCAGGTACCGCATCACAGAAGTGCTCAAGGATGGCCCCTGCGACCTGCCAGAGGGCAAGCCCGAGGTCGGTGAGTACCTGGTGGGCATCAACGGCAAGTGGTTCCCGGAAACCACAAACCTTTCCAGCCTGCTGGTCAGCACCATCGGCAAGAAAACCACACTGAACCTGCACTCGAAGCACGAGTGGGAAGGCAACCGTGCGCTGCCCGTCAAACCCGTCAGCAGCCGCAGCGAATACGGCCTGTACTACCAGCGCTGGGTGCGCCAGCAGCGCGACATGGTGGACGGCCTTTCCAGCGGCCGCCTCGGCTACGTGCACATCGCCGCCATGGACGGCCCGTCCCTGGCGGCCTTCAAGCACGAGCTCGGCGACGAGATGCTGGGCAAGGAAGGCGTGGTGATCGACGTGCGCTACAACGGCGGCGGCTACACGGCCGTGGACATTCTCGAGATCCTGATGAAGAAGCCCTGGCTGAAGCGCCAGTGGGGCGGGCTGGAGCAGGTCAGCGAGAACATCTATCGCTCGATCGCGCTGGAAAAACCGAGCATCCTGATGATCAACCAGGGCAGCTTCAGCAACGCGGAAATCCTGGCAGAGGGCTACCGCAAGCTGGGCGTGGGAAAGATCGTGGGCGTGGACACCGCCGGCGGCGTGATCGGCACCGGCAGCTACACGCTGATTGACGGCAGCCGCATGCGCCTGCCCAGCACCGGCGCCTACACCGTGGAAGGCGAGAACCTCGAGCTGGCAGGCCGCAAGCCCGACATCTTCGTCGAGAACACACCCGAAGAACTGGAGAACGGCACCGACCGCCAGACCGAAACGGCCGTGAAGGAACTGCTGAAGCAGATCGATAAGTAGAGCCCCGCCCGAGAGGGCGGGGACGCCCGGCGCTGGCGCCGGGCGAATCTCACCCGACACAAATCGCGGCGGCCAAGGCCGCCGCACCCCGGCGTTTCCGCCGGGGCTCTGGGGGCAACCATGAACATCTCCGAGTTCCAGAAGCTGATCGAAGACACCTACGGCGCCAAGGACCGCAAGCGCGGCATCGAGAGCACCTGGCTGTGGTTCAGCGAAGAGGTGGGGGAACTGGCCCGCGCCGTCAACGGCCGCACCAGCCGCGAGAACCTGCGGCACGAGTTCGCCGACGTGCTGGCCTGGCTGACCACCCTGGCCAGCATCGCCAACATCGACCTCGAGGAAGTGGCCAACGAGCGCTACGGCCAGGGCTGCCCGCGCTGCAAAGCCATCCCCTGCAAGTGCGAAGAAAACCGCACCCGCGCTTATCGCTGCTAGCTGTGAGGCGGGCTGCCAGCCCGCCTGGGCCGTCGGCAGGCTGGCAGCCTGCCCCACGCGGCTCCTGTTGCCTGTTGGAACGGGCTGTATCATGGGACCGCTTTGATGGGCGGAAACTTGATCGACTCCGAACTTCGTGAATTCCTGGAACGCGGCCTGGTCTGCGTGATCGGCACGCGCAGTGCCGACCTGCGGCCGGACTGGGCCCACGGCGTCGGCGTGCGTTTTGCCAGAAACCGCTGCGTGGTGTTCATCGAGCAGTCCACGGCCGCGCGCAGCCTCGCCAACCTGCGCGACAACGGCATGATCGCCCTGACCATCTGCGAGCCCGCCACCCACCGCACCATCCAGCTCAAGGGCCGCGATACCAGACTGCGCGAGCTGACCCAGGCCGAGCAACGCCTGGCCCAGCGCCAGGCCAACTCCGCGCGCCACGCGGTGATCGAGGTCGGCATCGCGCCGCGCGTGGCAGCGGGCTGGAACTACAGCAACCTGATCGCCGCCGAGTTCGAACTGACCGGCGTGTTCGACGCCACTCCCGGCCCCAATGCCGGCGCGGAGGTGGCATGACCAGCCTGCGCGAGCTGATGCCCTGCTTCCAGGGTGTGGTGCCGGCCGCCATCGTCACCTGCGACGCGCAGGGCACGCCCAACGTGGCGTACCTCAGCCACGTCTACTATCTCGATGACAGGCACGTCGCGCTGAGCTGCCAGTTCTTCAACAAGACCAAGCGCAACATCGGCGTGAATCCGTACGCCTGCGTGCAGTTGAAGCATCCCGCCACGCTGGAGGCCTGGCGCCTCGACGCAAAGTTCATCCGCGCCGAAACCAGCGGGCCCCTGTTCGATGAAATGGAGCTGCGCATCCAGGCCATCGCCGCCCACACCGGCATGAAGGGCATCTTCCGCCTGCTCTCGGCCGACGTGTACGAGGTGCTTGAGCTGCAAGCCGAACCCGGCTTCGTGCTTCAGGCCGACGCGGACAACCCGCGCCCGGCCATGGACGATTCGCGCGCCGAGCTGCGCAGCCTGCAGGTGATCTCCGACCGCATTGTGCGCGCGGCCGACATGAGTGAGCTGCTCAAGACCCTGCTGGCCTCGCTCTGCGAACTGTTCCGCGTGCGCCACGCCATGTACCTGATGCACGATGAGGCCGACGGCCGCCTCTACGCCGTGGAAAGCACCGGCTACGACAGCAGCGGCGCCGGCGCGGAAGTCTTGCTGGGCGAGGGGGTGATCGGCACGGTGGCGAAAACCCGCCGGCTGCTGCGAGTTTCCGGCATGGGCGAGATGCTGCGCTACGGCCGCGCCGTGCGCGGTGAAATGCAGCGTGACGGCGCGGAAGTCACGGCCGAGATCCCGCTGCCCGGTCTGTGCGAGGCACAGTCGCAACTGGCGCTGCCGCTGATGGTGGGGGATCGGCTGCTGGGGGTGCTGGCGCTCGAAAGCGCCGACCCGCTTGCCTTCCAGGACTGGCACGAGGCCTACCTGAACCTGCTCGCCAACCAGGCCGCGCTGGCGATCGAGCGCCTGGGCGAGCGCGCCGACGAGGAACCCGCGCCCGAGCCCGAGCGCGCGCCGCTTGCCTCAAGGCGTCGTGTGTTCACCTGGTACCCCAAGGACGAAACCGTGTTCTGCGACGGCGAGTACCTGGTACGCAACGTGCCCGCGCGCATCCTGTGGAAGCTGCTGACTGAGCATGAGAAGACCGGCCGCAGCGAGTTCGGCAACCGCGAGCTGCGCATGGACGACAGCCTGGGCCTGCCGCCCTACAAGGACAACCTGGAAAGCCGCCTGATCCTGCTGCGCAAGCGGCTGGACGAGCGCTGCCCCGACGTGCGCATCGTGCCGGTAAAGCGCGGCCGTTTCACACTGGAGCGCGACTGCGAACTGGTGCTCGAAACACGTTAGCAAACATTTAGGAAAGCCGTAGCGAACACTTAGGAACCGCGCGACCGCGCGGCGGGCTATGTTTCTCGCGGGCAATGGGGCCCTGACGGAGACACAGCCATGCAGAACGACCGATACAACCTTTACCTCTACATCCACAAGGGCATCCGCCGCGAACTCAGCGACCTGCTGCGCATCGCGGGCAGCCTGGACTTCACCGACCGCGAGGCCGCCCGCAACTTCACCCAGCGCCTGCGCCTGTCGCTGCGCCTGATGCACGAACACGCCGAGCACGAGGACCGCGTGGTCGACCCGCTGCTGCAGCAGTTCGCGCCCAAGCTGGCGCGCCGCGTGCTCTCGACCCACAAGGTGCTGGATGAGCACGAACGGGAGATCCTGAGCCTGTGCGACGCGGCGATCAGCGAGCCCGCCGCCGGCTACCGGCTGTACCTCGCGCTCTCGCGCTACGCGGCCACCCAGTATGCGCACATGAGCGACGAGGAGACCGAAGTGATCGGCCAGATGTGGCTGAACATGAGCGACGAGGAGATCATCGCGGCCGAGAACTCCATCGTGAAGGGCGTGCAGCCGCAGGACGTGGGGGTCTACTTCACCTGGATGCTGCACGGCATCAACGAGCCCGAGCGCGTGAAGTTCCTGGAGGCGCTGCGCAAAGGCGCCCCGCCCGAAGCCGTAGCCTTCGCCGAAGAGCAGGCGCGCGCCGCCCGCGAAGCGCAGCTGGCCGTGGCGTAACGACAAACAAGAGCCGCAAGCGCAAGCGCGCGGCCGTGGGGCGGGCAGGATGTCCGCCCCACGGCGCCGCTCGCGTCCCGATAAAAATTGGATGAATTCGGGCTGATTCGTTTGCGTCCCGGCGTTGATGCTGTACATTTTCGCCGTCGCGTTGCTGCGGTTCAGCCTTGCGGGGATTTGGCCTCGGGGGGCTCACAACGAAGTAGCCGCGATGATCACGGGGCCTGAGCGCCCAAAACTACCGGGTTCAACAATCGTACTTTCACGCGCTGACGCGCTTCCCGCGTTGTTGCGCCCGGAGGAGACAGAGACATGGCTAAGAAATCGGACTACCTCAACAAGAAGAGCCTCGTCAAGCACATCGACATCACCAAGGTGCGCGACCTCGACAAGCTCGTCGCCATGATGGGCGACACCAGCTTCCAGGCTCGCAACCTGTCGCGCGCGGCCGACATCTACGACATGGCCCTGCGCGACAAGAACTGCAGCGTGGTGCTGTGCCTGGCCGGCAGCCTGGTCAGCGCGGGCCTCAAGAAGGTGATCGTTGACCTGGTCAACAACAACATGGTGGACGCCATCGTCAGCACCGGCGCCATCGTGGTGGACCAGGACTTCTTCGAGGGCCTGGGCTTTTCGCACTATAAGGGCACACAATTCGTCAACGACGCCGAGCTGCGCGAGCTGGCGATCGACCGCATCTACGACCACTACATCAATGAAGACGAACTGCGCGTCTGCGACGACACCATGACCGCGATCTTCGACAGCCTGGAACCCAGGCCTTACGCGAGTCGTGAGATCATTCAGGAAATGGGCCGCTACCTGGTAAAACACGGCAAGAAGCACGACGGCTTCGTCGAGGCCTGCTACAACAAGAACGTGCCGATTTTCGTGCCGGCCTTCAGCGACTGCAGCGCCGGCTTCGGCGTCGTGCTGCACCAGCACAAGCGCATCGCGCAGGGCAAGCCCATGGCCAGCATCGACAGCGGCCGTGACTTCCTGGACCTCACCTACCTGAAGATGCACGCCACCAAGGAAACCGCGATCGTGATGATCGGCGGCGGCGTGCCCAAGAACTTCACGCAGGACACCGTGGTGGCGGCCGAGGTGCTGGGCATGGAAGACATCCCCATGCACAAGTACGCCATCCAGCTGACTGTGGCCGACGAGCGCGACGGCGCACTCAGCGGCAGCACGCTGAAGGAAGCAAGCAGCTGGGGCAAGGTTGACCTGACCTACGAGCAGATGGTGTACGGTGAAGCGACCGTGACCTTCCCGCTGCTGGCCGGCGCGGTTTACGCCCGCGGCGCCCACAAGAAGCGCAAGGGCCTCGAGCTCAGCAAGTACTTCAAGGGCCCGGACTTCGTGATGAAGAAGGCCAAGGCCAAGAAGGCCGGCAAGAAGCAGGCCGTGGCGGTCAGCTAAAAACAGCGAATTACCAATAACCAATTACCAATGACCAATGGGCTGAAACCCGTTGGTTCATTGGTAATTGGACATTGGTTATTGGTCATTTGCTGTTTCGGCTATGGCATTGTCGCGCGGCCGATCCCTTGTCATTCTCTGCGCCCATGAATTTACCCGGTAAAAATGCGATCTGGCGTGTGCTGGTGACCGGCGGTGCGGGTTTTATCGGCTCGCGGCTGGTGCAGCGTATCGAGGCCGAGTGGCCCAATGCCGACATCACGGTGATCGACGATTTCCGCAGCGGCAACTTCAAGAACCTGGAAGGCTTCCGCGGCGAGTTGATCACGGTGGACATGGCGAAGCTGGACTACAAAAAGCACCTGTCCGCCCACGACTTCGACGCCATCTTCCACCTCGCCAGCATCACCGACACCCGTGTGATGGACCAGCGCCAGATGTGCTGGGACAACATCGAAAGCTTCCGCCGCCTGCTCGAGTTCACGCGCGAGCGCCTGGTGCCGATCACCTTCGCCAGCAGCGCCGCCACCTACGGCATTGACGCCCGCGTGAACACCGAGACCGACCCGCGCAAACCCGCCAACGTCTACGGCTTCAGCAAGGTGCAGCTCGAGAACCTGGCAGCCAAGTACCGCCGCAACCCCGACCTCGCGCACTGGAAGCTCAACGCCGTACGCTACTTCAACGTGTACGGGCCCCACGAGCAGCACAAGGGCGCCATGGCCAGCATGATCTACCAGCTTTACCTGCAGATGAAGCAGGGCAAGCGCCCACGCGTGTTCAAGCACGGCGAACAGAAGCGCGACTTCGTGCACGTGGACGACGCCGTGCAGTGCACACTGCTGGCCATGAACAGCGGCAAGGCCGGAGTGTTCAACACCGGCAGCGGCGAGGCCCGCAGCTTCAACGAGGTGATCGAGCAGCTCAACAAGGCGCTGGGTTTGAGCCTCGAGCCGGAATACATCGACAACCCCTTTCCGTTCTTCCAGCCCTTCACCCAGGCCGACCTTGCCCGCAGCAAGGCTGAACTGGGCTACGAGCCGAAGTACAATCTGGAAAACGGCGTCGCCCAGTACGTCAAGTGGCTGGAGGCACAGGCCTGACATGGTTGCATCAACCGACCCGCACGGCATCAACAAGGCCGGCTCACCCGGCAGCATCGAGCACTCGCTTGACTCCTGGGGCTACATACACGGCCGCCAGGACCGCACCCGCCTGATCATCGGCGGCGCGGTGTTCCTGGTTGGCGCGCTGACGATCATCCTGGCGTTCCTGCTGTATCGCTTCGGCACGGACAACGTCTACCGCGCCGGCGCTGACTTCACCCGCAGCCGCGAGTTGAGCGGGCCCGAGCTCAAACGCCTGATCCATGAAAACGGCATCAAGACGGTGATCCGCCTCGTCGGCACCGAGGATGGCAACCGCGAAAGCTACGAGGCCGAAGCCGCCGCCGTGGCGGAAACGGACGCGAAGCTGGTGGTGGCAGCGCTGCCGACTTCGCGCATGCCGTACCGTTCCGAGCTCGCGCGGGTGTTTGAAGCGCTGGACAACGCCGAGCGCCCCATCCATGTGCATTGCCAGCACGGCAGCGACCGCACCGGCCTGGTAAGCGCCATCTGGCTGCACGACTACCTGGGCCAGCCGCTCGAAAAAGCCCGCAAGCAGATGGCCTTCTTCCCGTACGGCCACGTCAGCTTCGGCGACGCCAGCGAACTCGGCCGCTTCCTCGACATGTACGAGCATTTCGAGAAATCCAATCCCGGCGTCAGCATCAAGCACTGGGTGCGCGACCACTACTTCGAGGAAAAACCCGGCCGCGAAATTGCCGCCTGGTACGACGGCGTGGTCTACAAGCCGCAGGGCTGATGGTGCATGAAGGTGGCATCAGATCCTTCGCCTGATTCAAAGCATTTGAACCACGAAGAGCCACGAAGGGCCACGAAGTAAGGCGTGACCCGCTGTTCTTCGTGGCCCTTCGTGGCCCTTCGTGGTTGCCGCAGTTGCTTTTCCTCAGGAACGTGTTTTGTCTTCTTGAGCTGATGCAAAGATCAGCAAAATGCAGAATCCCAAATTGCTCCACACTTGTTAGCCGCTGCCGGCGCCCATAGCATGCGCTTCCTTTGAAAGGAAACGCTATGGCCGCGAAGACTGCCGCGCCGGAAAAGCGCGAAGACAAGCGCGCCGAGGCCGTGAAGATGGCCCTGGCGCAGATCGAAAAAACCCACGGCAAGGGCTCGCTGATGAAACTCGGCGACGCCCCGACCGTCGAAATCCAGGGCATCAGCACCGGCGCCCTCAGCTTCGACCTGGCACTGGGCGGGCGCGGCGTGCCGCGCGGCCGCGTGATCGAAATCTACGGCCCCGAATCCAGCGGCAAGACCACCATCACGCTGCAGATCATCGCCGAGGCGCAGAAGCGCGGCGGCCTTGCGGCGTTCATCGACGCCGAGCACGCCCTGGACCCGGTGTACGCGAGCAAGATCGGCGTGGACACCGAGAACCTCTACGTCAGCCAGCCCGACAGTGGCGAGCAGGCCCTGGACATCTGCGAGACGCTGGTGCGCAGCAACGCCTTCGACATCATCGTGGTGGACAGCGTCGCCGCGCTGGTGCCGCGCAGCGAGCTTGAGGGCGACATGGGCGACGCCCAGATGGGCAGCCAGGCCCGGCTCATGAGCCAGGCCATGCGGAAGTTGACCGCGGCCGTGAGTCGCGCCAAGACCAGCCTGATCTTCATCAACCAGATCCGCATGAAGATCGGCATCGTGTTCGGCAACCCGGAAACAACCACCGGCGGCAACGCGTTAAAATTCGCGGCCAGCCAGCGCATCGAGGTGCGCAAGGGCAAACCGATCAAGGTGGGTGAAGACGTGGTCGGGCACGAGGTGAACGTGAAGGTGGTGAAGAACAAGCTGGCGCCGCCCTTCAAGAAGACGACGCTGGAGATCATCTTCAACGAGGGCGTCAGCAAGCTCGGCGACCTGCTTGAGCTGGGGGTGCAGACCGGCATCGTCAAGCGCTCCGGCGCGTGGTGGACGTTTGGCGAGACCAAGCTGGGGCAGGGCAAGGAAAACGCCAAGGCGTTCCTGGCCGAGAACAAAGACATCTGGGCCCAGGTGGATCGAGCTACCCGGGAAGCGCTCGGCATGCCGACAGGCGAGAAGGCAGCGGACGCCGAGGAATAGCGGCGCGGGCGTCCCGGCCGCATGTGGAGCAGGCGTCTCGCCTGCATATTGCGCGGGCCTCTGGCCCGCGTTCTATTGGGGCCGGAGGCCCCGGCGCGCAGGACGCGCGCCGCACGTGCGGGCGGGACGCCCGCATCACGAAAGACGAGCCATGAAGGTAGACCCGAACGAATTGCGCAAACGCTTCCTCGACTTCTTCGACGCGCGCATGAAGGAGCACGCGGGGGGCAAGGTGAAGGGCAGCCTGATCCTGCCCAGCAGCAGCCTGCAGCCGCCCGACCCCAGCACGTTGTTCACCAGCGCGGGCATGCACCAGTTCAAGGACGATTTCACCGGCAACCTGGTGCACGGCACCCGGGCGGCTACCACTGTCCAGAAGTGCATGAGGACCCCCGATCTGGAGAACGTGGGAAAGACGGCAAGACACCACACGTTCTTCGAGATGCTGGGCTTCTTCAGCTTCGGCGACGGCCTCGACGGGCCCAACGGCAGCAAGGGATTTTTCAAGCGCGAGGCGATCCGCTGGATCTGGGACTTCTACACACTGCCCTGGGACAAGGGCGGCTGCGGTCTTGACACGTCAAAGCTGTACGTGAGCGTGTACAAGGGCGACGAAAAGGGCGACGGCCGCGACGAAGAGGCCGCGAACTACTGGCGCGAAATCCTCGGCAAGCTGTGGAAGAAGGACGAGCTTGAGAAGCGCATCTTCTGGCTGGGTGAACACGACAACTTCTGGCCCGCGGGCGCGCCCAGCCAGGGCCCCAACGGCGTGTGCGGCCCGTGCAGCGAAATCTTCTACGACCTCGGCCCCGAGTACGGCGAAGGCAACGTAGAGACCAACGGCAACCGCTTTATGGAAATCGGCAACATCGTCTTCACCCAGTACGAGCGCTCAGGCCCCGCACCGGGCAAAGGCACGCTGACGCCCCTGCCCAGCAAGAACATCGACTTCGGAGGCGGTTTTGAGCGACTGGTCATGGTCCTCGACGGCGCCAATACCACGCTCGACTGCGGCTTGTTTGCGCCGATCCGGCAAGCGTTGCGCGCATCAGCCCCGGCCGGCAGGCCGGGGGAATCCACCCATGAGCGATCAGAAGCCGGTTCCCCCGCCCTTCCGGGCGGGGCTGAGGACCTAGTTCGCGAAAAACGCATCGCCGACCACATCCGCGCGGTCACCTTCTGCATGTCGGACGGCATTCTGCCCTCGAATGAAGGCGCCGGTTACGTGGTGCGGCGCATCATCCGGCGCGCCTTCCGAGACGGCTCGGCGCTTGGCTTTGACGGGCCGTTCCTGCACAAGCTGGTGCCCGTGGTTGTTGAGCATTACGGCGACGCCTACCCCGAGCTCAAGCGCAACACCAGCGCCGTAATCGGCACCATCCAGCAGGAGGAGCAGCAGTTCTCCACCACGCTGGAGCGCGGCCTGCAACTACTGGCCGGATTGATCCGCGAACACCAGGAGCGCGACGACAAAACGCTCGACGGCAAGGCGGCTTTCAACCTCTATCAGTCACAGGGCCTGCCGCGCGAAGTGGTACAGGACGAACTGGCCGCCGTGGGCATGTTGCTTGACCAACTCGGCTACGACGCCGCCGAAGAAGAGCACCGCCGGCGTTCCAAGGGCGACAAACAGGTCGTCGTGTTCGAGAAAGGCTGGTTCCAGGAGCTGAAGGGCAAATACAAGCCCACCCAGTTCCTGGGCTACGAAAGCTGCGAGGCCGAGTGCAAGGTGCTCGCCATCGTGCGCGACGGCGAGCCCTTCGAGATCATCGAGGCCGGCGACTCCGCCACGGTGGTGCTTGACCGCACGCCCTTTTACGGCGAGTCAGGCGGCCAGGTGGGGGACCGGGGCTCGTTGCAGCATGACGGCGCGACCTTCGAGGTGGCCGACACACAGAAGCGCGACGACTACTTCCTGCACGAGGGAAAGTTGCTGCACGGCAAGCTGCGCGTGGGCGACACCGTCACCGCGCGCGTGGACCAGCTGCGCCGCGACCGCATCCGTTCGAACCACAGCGCCACCCACCTGATGCACGCGGCCTTGCGCCAGGTGCTGGGCGAGCACGTGGTGCAGCGCGGCAGTATCGTGCAGCCGGACCGCCTGCGTTTCGACTTCAGCCACCCCAAGGCGCTCACCTTCGAGGAAAAGCAGGAGATCGAAAGGCTGGTCAACCAGCAGATCCAGGCCAACACAGAAGTAGGCACACAGGTAATGGCCCCCGAAGCAGCCCAAAAGGCCGGCGCCATGGCCCTGTTCGGCGAGAAATACGGCGACAAGGTCAGGGTGCTGACCATGGGCACCCGAGAGGGTGATGCGGCCGTCACGGCCGCACGTGATGCAGGCGTCACGCCTGCACGTGAAGCGGGCTTCCAGCCCGCCGAAGGCGCGCTGGAGAAGCGAAGGAGGGGACGCCTGCCCCACTGGGAAGCCGAAGGTGCCACGTACTTCGTAACTTTCCGACTGGCGGATTCGCTTGCAAAAGAGCAGCGAGACTTGCTGGAAGCGCACCGACAGCAGTTGCTGAAAGCAGCGGAGACGCAAGGCCGCAAACTGAACGCCCTGGAGAAGGAGCGACTTGAGGTCCTGTCTTCGGAACGAATGGATGAGTTCCTTAACGCGGGTTACGGGGAGTGCTGGCTGAAGGATGAGCGCTGCGCCCGGATCGTCGCAAATGCGCTTCAACACTTTGACGGAGAGCGGTACGAGCTCCATGCATGGTGCGTGATGCCGAACCATGTTCATGTCGTGTTCAAACCTGCGGCCGGGCACGGACTGTCAGACATTCTTCATTCGTGGAAGTCTTTCACGGCCAAAGAGTGCAACAAAGTGCTGGGCCGTAAAGGCGCGTTCTGGATGGACGAGTACTATGACCGGCTGATTCGTGATGAGGCCGAGTGGAGGGGTAAAATCGCGTACACGATGAACAACCCATCGGCCGCCGGATTGACGGATTGGAAGTGGGTTGGTTCCTCGATGGCGGCCGAGACGGCCGCAACACGAGCAGGCGGGACGCCTGCAGCACGTGCGGCCGAGACGGCCGCAACACGCACGGGCGGGACGCCCGTGTCACCGGCCTTCTCCATGGAGCTTTGCGGCGGCACCCACGTCGGCCGTACCGGCGACATCGGCTATTTCCGTATCCTCAGCGAAGGCAGTTCTTCGGCCGGCGTGCGGCGCATCGAGGCCGTTACCGGCCAGGACGCTTACCAGTTGGCGGCCGAGGAAGCGCGGACATTGGCCGAGCTGCATGGGCTTACGAAGGCGCAGCCGGGCAAGGTGGTTGAGAAAGTGCAGTCGCTGCTGAAAGAGGTGAAAGACCTCAAGGGCAAGGCCAAGAAGGGCGGCGGGGCCGATCAATCGAAGCTTGAAGCAGTCCGCAAGTCCGCCGAAACTGTAGGCGACGTCACAGTTTACGTCGCTGAGCTTGACGGTGTTGAAGCCACCGATCTGTTGACAATCAAGGACGCTTTGGGGCAGGATAGCGGCCCGTCAGCGGTGGTGCTCGGCAGTCGCGGCGATGGTCGCGCGCTGCTGTTGGTTGCATTTACCAAAGATTTGGTTGGACGGGGGCTTCACGCCGGCAAGATCGTTGGCGAAATGGCCCGCCTTGTCGGCGGGGGCGGCGGCGGTAAGCCGGATGTCGCCCAGGCCGGGGGAAAAGATCCGCAAGGCTTGCCGGAAGCGTTGAAAACCGGCGTGACACGTATCCGCGAAGCACTCCAGAAGGCGTAGACGCGGGAAGCAGGAGAAAGCAATGCCCACACCGAAAAAGAAAACCTCCAAGGCTCGACGCAACCAGCGCCGCGCCCATGACGCGTTGTCGCTGCCGAAAATCAGCAAGTGCGCCAAGACCGGCCTGCCCAAGCTGGCTCACCGGGTCTGCGAAGAAAGCGGATACTACGGCAAGAGCAAGCGGGTGTTCGAAGTCGAAGAACGCCTGTAGCCGGAAAACCTCAGGCCGGGGCCTTTCAGGCGCCGGCCTGCACACCTTGTAAGGAAGCGTCATGCCCCGTATCGCCATAGATGCCATGGGCGGCGACAAAGCCCCCGGCGTAGTCGTGCGCGGAACCTGGCGCGTTGCAAACGAGCGTCCCGACTGGCAGCTGCTGCTGGTCGGCGATGAGGCCGTCGTCAGCGCCGAACTTGCCAAGTGCGAAAAGCCACTGCCGAACATCCATGTAATCCATGCCCCGCAGAGCATCGGCATGGAAGAACACCCGGTGGAAGCGCTGAAGGCCAAGAAGCAGGCCTCGCTGCCCATCGCGGTGCACCTGGTGCGTGAAGGCAAGGCCGACGCGGTGATCAGCGCCGGCAACACCGGCGCCCTGGTTGCCGCCAGCACGCTGATGCTGCGCACCCTGCCGGGCGTGCGGCGCGCGGGCATTCTGACCACGCTGCCCACCCTGCGCGGGCGCATCGTGATCATGGACGTCGGCGCCAACGTGGCCGCCAAACCCGCCCACCTGGCCCAGTACGCGACCATGGGCGACATCTTCTACCGCAACGTGATCGCCGCTGAGCATGACAAGGTGCATGTAAGCCTGCTCAGCGTCGGCAGCGAAGAGGGCAAGGGCAGCCCTGTCATCAAGGAAGCCCACGCCCTGCTGAACCAGTCCGAGCTCGACTTCCGAGGCAACATCGAGGGCCACGAGGTCTTCGAGGGCGCCAGCGAAGTGATCGTGTGCGACGGCATGGTCGGCAACGTGGTGCTGAAGACCGCCGAGGGCCTGTGCGAAATCCTGGTCAAGATGTTCGTCCAGCACGCCCACAAGGCCGGCCTGGGCGATGACGAGCGTTTCCGCACCACCATCGGCAGCATGGTCCGCGACCTCGACTGGCAGGAAGTCGGCGGCGCCGCGCTGCTGGGCGTGAACGGCACCGTGGTGATCGCCCACGGCCGCAGCGACGAGCGCGCGATCGCCTCGGGCATCCGCACGGCGGCTGACTGCTGCGACAAGCACGTGAATGAGAAGATCATCGAGGCGCTGCAGCGCGAAGCCAGCAAGGCCGGCGCGTCAAGTTAACCACACACAACCCGGAAAGCCGCAGTGAGCAAGCAGCAGGCAGGCATTCGAAGCATCGGCGCGTACGTTCCCGAGCGTGTGGTCACCAATGACGACATGTCGAAAATCGTCGACACCAGCGACGACTGGATCTTTCAGCGCACCGGCATCCGTGAGCGGCGCTTCGCCGGCGAAAACGAATTCACCTCAGACATGGCGCTGCGCGCGGCGAAAATCGCCCTGGACCGCGCGGAACTGAAGCCGACCGACATCGACTACATCCTGCTGGCTACCGCCAGCCCCGACAACACATTTCCCAACACCGCCTGCTGGGTGCAGCAGGGCCTGCAGATGGGCGACATTCCCGCCCTGGACATCAGCACCGCCTGCGCCGGCTTCGTCTACGCGCTTGAGCTGGGTGCCGCGCTGGTGAACACCGACAGCTATAAAAACGTGCTGGTGATCGGCGCGGAAAAGCTTTCATCAATCACCAACTTCACCGATCGCGGCAGCTGTATCCTGTTCGCCGACGGCGCGGGCGCGGCCGTCGTGACCCGCACGGAGGGGCGAGGCACCGTGGTCTGCTCACGCAACGGTGCGCGCTTCGACTACGATGCCCTCAACGTCGCCGCCGGCGGCAGCCGCATGCCCGCCTCGCACGAGACGGTTGATAAGAACATGCACACCATCGCGCTCAAGGGCCGCACGGTCTACAAGTTCGCGGTGCAGAAGTTCACCGAGATGGCCGAAGAGGCCTGCAGCCGCGGTGGCATCAAGCCCGACGACGTCGCGCTGGTGATTCCGCACCAGGCCAACGTGAACATCATCGAGAGCGCCATGAAGCGCGTCGGTATCGGCATGGACCGCGTGCTGATAAACATCGACCGCTACGGGAACACCAGTTCCGCCAGCATCCCGATCGCCTTTGACGAGGCCCTGGCCGCCGGGCGCATCAAGCGCGGCGACTACATCCTGCTCGAAGCTTTCGGCGGCGGGCTCAGCTGGGGTTATAATCTGATCAGGTGGTAGTGCCGCCGCCCGTCGACAGGCGCGCGACGACAGTGTAATCCGACCGAAGCATCGGCCGCCAATTGCCGTTGAGGTGAACCGTGAACACGCCAGCCAAAGCCGCATTGCTCTTCCCCGGCCAGGGTGCCCAGCACGTCGGCATGGGCAAAGACCTGGTCGAGAAATACCCCGAGGCGCAGCAGGTCTTCGAGAAGGCCGACAAGCTGCTTGGATTCCGGCTTTCGCGCCTGTGCTTCGAGGGCCCGGAAGATGAGCTGAACCGCACCGATGTCTCGCAGCCCGCCATCCTGGCCCATTCGTGGGCCGTGGTGGCGTCGCTCAAGACGCACCGGCGCGGACGCGAGTTGCTGGAAAGTGCAAACTGCACGGCCGGCCTGTCCCTGGGCGAGTATTCGGCGCTGGCGGCCGCCGGCGCGATGTCGTGGGAAGACGCGCTGGTGCTGGTGCGCGCCCGCGGCAAATACATGCAGGAAGCCTGCGACCTGAAGCCTTCGACCATGGCCAGCATCGTCGGCCTGGACGACGACAAGCTTGAACAGGCGATCGCACCCGCGCGCGAAAAGGGCGTCGTGGTGCTGGCCAATTTCAATGCCCCGGGCCAGGTGGCGATCAGCGGCGAAGTGGCCGCCGTCGAGGAGGCCATGAAACTGGCCAAGGCGGCAGGCGCAAAGCTGACGGTGCCGCTGGCCGTGGCGGGGGCATTTCACAGCCCGTTGATGGAGCCCGCCCGTGAACGGCTGGCAGCGCAGATCGAGACCACCAGTTTCCACGCGCCGAGCATCGGCGTGATTGCCAACGTCGATGCCGCAGAGCATACCGACCCGCATATGCTGAAGTCGAACCTGGTGCGGCAACTGACCGCGCCGGTGCTGTGGGCGCGCAGCATGCAGAAGCTGGTGGATGCCGGCTACGACACCTTCATTGAACTCGGACCCGGCAACGTGCTTGCCGGTCTGCTCAAGCGTGTGGCGCGTTCCGCCAGTCGCATCAGCATCGGCAAGGCTGAAGAACTCGCGGCCGCTATCGCATAGAAAGGGTTGTAAAGATGGGCGCACTGCAAGGTCGCAAGGCTCTGATCACCGGCGCGTCGCGAGGCATCGGCCGCGCAATCGCCGAGGCGTTTGCAGCGGAGGGCGCGGACCTGGCGCTGATCGCCACTTCGCCGGAGCGGTTGTCTGACACAGTCGCCGCCTGCAAAGACCGCGGCGCAGCGATTGTGGAGGCGTTCGGCCTGGACGTCGCCAGCGGTGCGGCCTGCAACGACGTGGTGAAGCAGGCCCAGGAGAAGCTGGGCGGCATCGACATCGTGGTGAACAACGCCGGCATCACACGCGACAACCTGCTGATGCGCCTCAGCGACGAAGACTACGATCTGGTGCTGAACACCAACCTGAAGGGCGCGTTCAACATCACGCGCGCGGCCACGCGGCCCCTGATGAAAAGCAAGCACGGCCGCCTGATCAACATCGCCAGTGTGGTGGGCGTCGCGGGCAACGCGGGCCAAGCCAACTACGCCGCCAGCAAGGGCGGCCTGATCGCCTTTACCAAGAGCGTCGCCAAGGAGCTTGCGGGGCGCGGGGTGACAGCCAACGTGATCGCGCCCGGCTTCATAGAGACTGACATGACGGCCACGCTCGACGCCAAGGTAAAAGAAGAAGCCCTGAAGGGCATTCGCCTCGGCCGCTTCGGCCAGCCCACGGACATAGCCAACGCGGCCGTGTTCCTGGCGGCAGACACGGGCGCCTACATCACAGCGCAAGTGCTGGTAGTAGACGGCGGGATGACGGCGTAACGGAAGCGTGCTAGACTTTTTGAATGGCAAAATTCGAGCGAATCTCAGTAGATCCAGCCATCATGCGCGGCAGGCCGTGCATAAAGGGAACGCGCATTCCCGTTTCGACCATCCTCGGTATGCTCGCCAAAGGCCATTCTCGAGAGCGCATACTTGAGGGCTATCCCGATCTCACTCCTGCGGACATCGACGAGGCGCTGGCCTATGCCAGCTGGCGCATGACGGAGTCCGAAGTCCACGCGTGACAACGGGTCACCATTCTTTGTCTCGCTCAGTGAACATCAACTCCCACAACATACGGTAGTGTCAGTGATAATTTTCGCGACGACCTCAAGTCGTTGCTGAGCCATTAGTTGGTGTTTTGTTGACATCTTTTCCCGCGTGTCAGTGGCGCCGGGGGCCTTGCACCACCGGCAGTACGTGCGTATCTCGGGGACAGAGGTTGATCATGCTGATCTTGATCGATTGCTGTCTGACGACGGATTGGGTGGCGTTCCTACAGACGGCAGGTTTGTCAGCCATTCATTGGCGAAGCGTTGGGCCAGCCGACGCATCGGATGAACAGATTGCAGAGTGGGCGGCCAAGAATGATGCCATGGTGCTTACCCAGGACCTCGATTTTGGATCCATCCTCGCGACGCAAGGTTTGACAAAGCCTAGTGTCGTCCAAATTCGCGCAGACTCGCCGGCCCCGGAAGATGTAGGCGTGTTGGTGATTCATGCCATCCGATCGTACGCAGCCGAGCTTCTGGCTGGCGCCATCGTCACCGTTCACACGGGTTACGCGAGGATTCGCGTGCTTCCCCTCAAGTAAAGTTACTCGTTTTCGACGGTGTTCGTTCGTGGTTTCATGCCCGACTTTGGCGCGGACATCTCGTCTGCAAGCGAAAGTGCACTACCCGCGAAATACCCGTGTTCAAGCGCGCGGCGCATTGGTTTGATACGCGCCCATGGGAAAGACCAAGAAAAACACTTCGCGCCTGCGCCCCGACCTGCCTGAAGGCGTGCTTTCGCAGCGTGAGGCCCTTGAGCGCCTGGACCGCATGACGGAACAGGCCCAGGAGGGCGGCGGGGCTGCGCGCATCGAGAAACAGCATAAGTCCGGAAAGCTCACGGCCCGCGAGCGCATCGCATTGCTCTGCGACGAGGGCAGCTTCGAAGAAATCGACGCCTTCGTCACCCACAACGCCCACGAGTTCGGCCTCGCCGACAAGAAGTTCCTTGGCGACGGCGTGGTCACCGGCGTCGGCCGCGTTTACGGCCGTCCGGTGTACGTGTTCGCCCAGGACTTCACGGTGTTCGGCGGCAGCCTGGGCGAGCGTTACGGCGCCAAGATCGTCAAGATCATGGAACAGGCGCTCAAGAACGGCTGCCCGATCATCGGCTTTAATGACAGCGGCGGCGCGCGCATCCAGGAAGGCGTGGCCAGCCTCGGCGCTTACGCCGACATCTTCCTGCGCAATACGCTGGCGAGCGGCGTGATCCCGCAGATTTCCGCGATCATGGGCCCGTGCGCCGGCGGCGCGGTCTACAGCCCGGCCATCACCGACTTCGTGTTCATGGTGGAAGGCACCAGCCACATGTTCGTGACCGGCCCCAACGTGATCAAATCCGTCACGCACGAAGAGATCGACATGGAGGGCCTGGGCGGCGCCGGTGTGCACGGCGAGACCAGCGGCGTCAGCCATTTCACCAGCGAGTCCGAGCCCGATTGCATTGTCTCGATCAAGAAGCTGCTCAGCTTCCTGCCCCAGAACAACCTGGAGCCGCCGCCCTTCGTCGAGCCCGACGACGACCCGGAGCGCGAAGACGACCGGCTCGACCGCATCGTGCCCGACCACCCCGAGAAGCCCTACAACATGCTCGACGTGATCGAGACCATCGTTGACGACGGCGACTTCTTCGAGGTGCACAAGAACTACGCCCAGAACCTGATCGTCGGCTTCGCGCGCCTGGGCGGCCACAGCGTCGGCATCGTGGCGCAGCAGCCCATGGTGCTGGCCGGCTGCCTCGACATCGCCAGCAGCCTGAAGGGTGCGCGCTTCGTGAGGTTCTGCGACGCCTTCAACATTCCGCTCATCACGTTCGAAGACGTGCCCGGCTTCCTGCCCGGCGTGAACCAGGAACACAACGGCATCATCAAGCACGGCGCGAAACTGCTGTACGCCTACTGCGAAGCGACGGTACCAAAATTGTGCGTGATCACCCGCAAGGCCTACGGTGGCGCCTACTGCGTGATGTCCAGCAAGCACATCCGCAGTGACGTCAACTACGCCTGGCCGACGGCCGAGATCGCCGTGATGGGCGCCCAGGGCGCCGTGAACATCCTGTACGCCCGGGAGTTGGCGAGCGCCGAAGGGCCGGAGATGCAGCAGAAGCTGATTTCGGATTACCGGGAACGCTTCAGTAACCCCTACGACGCGGCCGCACGCGGCTACATCGACGGCGTGATCCGGCCGCGGGAGACACGCAAGAAGTTGATCCGGGCGCTCGAGGTGGTGCGCCACAAGCGCGACGTGAATCCGCCGAAGAAACACGGCAACATCCCGTTGTGATTTTGAATTCAGGATTTTGGATTTCGGATTAGAGTGGCTGCGCGTAGATCGGTTGGGAAGCTAGCCGAAACCAGCCCCGACAAGGATTTGCCCGTGAGTCGCCCAGCCAGTTCACTCCAACATCCAAAATCCAGAAACCTGAATCTCGCCCTGCTGCTGATCCTCTCGCTGCTGCTGGCCGCCTGCCCGCAGCAGGCCGAGTTGAACCCGGACCAGGAGGCCGTGCACAAGGCCATGATGGAATGGGCGGATTCCGTGATGAAGAAAGACACGGACGCCATGTGGGAGCGACTCAGCCCGGACGCGCAGGACTGGTTCCGGCGCGAACTGGAGGGCACCAGCCCGCCGGGTGTGCGAGCAACGGTCAAGATGAACAAGGCCGCGCTTGAACCGGGCGCGCGAACCAGTGAAGAAGATCGCCAGCGCATCATCACGCTGCTGGCCACGCTGCCGCCAGACCCGGACAAGATGACGCCCAAGGACTACTACGTGTGGCGAATGACGCCCCAGTTAACGCCGGAGGGCTCGGAGCGTACGCACCGCCTGTTCAGCAAGGCGAACATCAAGGACATCGTGATCGAAGGCGATCGCGCCACGGTGCTGGTGAAAAACGGCGACCCCGACAGATATTCATGGGTTCGTCATAGTGGGGTCTGGAAATTTGATGTAAAGCCTAGCATCCTGCGCGCGCTCGAAGACGCGCGTAAGCGCGAAAAACAGTAGTCGCTCAATAGCGTTGGAAAACCGGAAGAGGAGAAGCGGGGATATGAAGAATTTCATGAAGCTGGCACCTTTGTTTGTGCTTGCGGTTGCGATGGTTGGTTGCGGCGGCGGCGGAAGCGCCACTCCGGATGGCGTCGGAGACTCAGTCCTGAAGGCGATTCAGTCCGAGGACTTCCCGGCCATTTACGCTAACTTTGATCCTTGGACCGATGCGGCCCTTCAGTGGCGCAAAGACAGCGCGAAGTATGAGTCCGAGACCACCAAGGACTGGTGGAAGAACCACAAGGACGATTACGTCGGCGAAAACAGCATGGACCCGGGCAAGAAGTTTGACCTTGGCGATGCTGAAAAGGTGTTCGCCCTTGAGCCGGCCCAGGGCGCTGCTCTCCACGAAGGTTGGTACAAGAAGGCGCACAAGTGGGAGAAGTTCGCCGAGCGCATGGAAGACATGCGACTCATCAACGTATCCGTGCGCCACGGCCTTGAAGGCGACGGTAGCGGTTCAGTCACCTACAACAACAAGTACGGAGACTCTCTCACCGTTTCTGTGACACGCATTGGAGGCGTTTGGTACGCCGAAAGCGTGAAGCTTGAAGGCGCTGAGAAGCTGCCGGTTGCAGAGTAACGAACAGCACTTTCGAAAGGCGCGCTGCGGCGCGCCTTTCTTTTTGCCTCTGGCCCAAAGCGGCTCTGCGCCCTAAATTCCGTCCCCATGCTCAAACGTGTCCTGATTGCCAACCGCGGCGAAATCGCACTGCGCGTGATCCGCGCCTGCCGCAAGCTGGGCGTGCACAGCATTGCCGTCTTTTCCGACGCCGACGCACACCTGCCCTTCGTGCGCGAGGCCGACGAGGCCCACTACCTGGGCCCATCCCCCTCGGCCGACAGCTACCTGAACATCAAGCGCATCGTCGAGCTCGCGCTCGAACACGAGGCCGACGGCATCCACCCCGGCTACGGATTCCTGGCCGAGAACGCGCTGTTCGCAAAGGCCTGCGAAGATGCGGGCATCAAGTTCATCGGCCCGTCCAGCGGCGCGATTGATCGTCTCGGCGACAAGCGCAACGCCAAGGAAGTGGCCGAAAAGGCCGGCGTGCCCGTCACACCCTGGATCAAGTGCAGCGGCCAGGCAGACGCCGAGACGGTCAAGGCCGTGCAGCAGATCGGCTTCCCCGTCATGGTGAAGCCCGCGGCCGGCGGCGGCGGTAAAGGCATGCACCGCGCCGACAACCTCGAAGACCTCACGATGCTGCTGCCCAAGGCCGCGCGCGAGGCAAAGGCCAGCTTCGGCGACGACTCGCTGCTGGTGGAGAAGTTCCTGCCGGCGCCCCGGCACATCGAGGTGCAGATCGTGGCCGACGAGCACGGCAAAGTGCTGCACTTCTTCGAGCGCGAGTGCAGCCTGCAGCGCCGTCACCAGAAGCTGCTGGAGGAAACCCCCAGCCCCAGCCTGACGCCGCAGCAGCGCGCGAAGATCTGCGCCGACGCCGTGAAGATCGCGCAGACCGCCGGCTACACCAACGCGGGTACCTGCGAGTTCCTGTACGACGAGCAGGCGGGAAGCTGGTACTTCTGCGAGGTCAACACCCGCCTGCAGGTGGAGCACCCGGTCACCGAGCAAGTGACCGGCGTGGACCTGGTCGAGCTGCAGCTGCGCGTTGCCTCAGGCGAAAAGCTCGAGCTGGCGCAGAATCAGATCAAACAGAACGGCCACGCCATCGAGCTGCGCATCAACAGCGAGGACCCGTTCTTCGAGTTCATGCCCAGCCTCGGCTACATTGAGGCCTTCGAGCCACCGGAAGGCGACGGTATCCGCGTGGACGCCGGCTACCACACCGGTGACTCGGTCACCCAGTTCTATGACAGTTTGATAGCCAAGCTGATTGTGCACGGGGCTGATCGCAACTCCGCCATCAAGCGGGCGCTGGAAGCGCTTGGCCGCTTCACCGTGGTGGGTGTGTCAACCACTATCCCGTTCCACGCCAGCCTGCTGCGGCACCCGGACGTGGTGAAGGGCGCCTTCAACATTCACTGGGTCGAGAAGCACATGCTTGAGCTCACGCGTCGCGAACGCGGCCAGGAAGCGGCCGTGCTGGCGGCGCTGATGGAGTACCGCCACCTGAAGAAGGTGCGTGCCGCGCAGGGCAAGGCCGGCGAAATCGCCTTCGACCCCTGGAGTTCCAGCAGCCTGCCGAGGTTGAGGTAGCCATGGCCATGGACTACGAGATCGAGATTGACGGCGTGAAGCACCAGGTGCGCGTGTTCGAGCGTGAAGGGCAGCTGTTCGTCACACACGCCGGCGGCACATTTCCCGTGCGCGTCAGCACGCCCCTGCGCAGCAAGGTGCAGGTCGCGCAGCTGAACGGCGATTCCACGCGCTTCGGCTACCATCGCGGCAAGGAAGGCACAGACATCGTGCTCGGCGGCGTGGTCTACACGGCCGAGGTGCGCGAGCTCGAGCACGTGCGGCTGGCCAACGTCGCGCGGCGCAAGGGCGCGGGCGGGGCGGTTGACGTGAAGGCGCCGATGCCGGGCATGGTGGTGGCGATCCAGGTGAAGGAAGGCGAGCTGGTGAAGAAGAACCAGAGCCTGCTCAGCCTGCACGCCATGAAGCTCGAGAACGACATCCGCGCGCCCCGCGAGGGCGTGGTGAAGCAGATCGCGGTGAAGCCCAACGACGTGCTGGAGAAGGGCGCCCTGATGATCAAGCTCGCGCCGCCGGAGGGCGCATGAACTTACCGACCCTGAACGCCGTGATTTACTGTACGAAGGCCGTGTACACAGAGCCCTGGTGGCATCTGGTGGGTGAGTTCGATGACTTCCTGGTAGAAGACCCTGAGCATGCAAAGCTTGATGTCTTCATTAAGTTTGGAGACATGTCGTTAGACTATGATGCTGAAATGGAATTACGGATCATGGACCCCATGACCGGCGACCTGATGGAGAGGTTTCCCGCTCTCATCAGGGGCGACAAGGAAGGCGTCGCGACGCGAGTAATCTCCGTGGAGATGGCTTTCAAACGTGAGGCGACGTATCATGTTGAAGTGGTGATAGATGGACAGCTTGTGGGTGTACGCAAGCTGCCGGTGTGGTTTCAGGGATGAGTAAATCAGAGCCAAGGCGCGGGGCTGTAGTACGACAGAAGGGACTGGTGACTACCAGCAATCCCGACGGCTCTCGTTCCATGCACTGGTTTGACGATCCTCCCCCGCGCAAGGGCGGCAAGGCGGCCACGCCCGAGGAAATCGCTGCGATGCACGCGCGCCGGAAGGCCTACCTGGACGAGTACCTGGCGCAAAAGGAAGCGAAACGCAAGGCCAACCAGTCCCGGCGTTCTGCCTGACATAACCGCTTCATTCTGTCCGCACGGGCGCTAGACTCGCCCGCCATGGGCAACCTTCAACAAGACTACATCCGCTGGCTTGAGCAGACCCGCGCGCCTTACACCGCCAAGGCGCCGGAGCGTCGCGCGAAGTTCGAGACCTCAAGCGGCTGCGAATTCCCGCCGCTCTCCCTGCCGGCCCAGGGCCAGCTCACACCGGAGGGCGAAGCCGCCTACTCGGCCAAACTGGGCTTTCCCGGCGAGTTCCCCTTCACCCGCGGCGTCTACCCCAGCATGTATCGCGGCCGTTTCTGGACCATGCGCCAGTACGCCGGCTTCGCCAGCGCCGAGGAATCCAACCGCCGCTACCGCTTTCTGCTGGAACAGGGCGTCACCGGCCTGAGCATCGCCTTCGACCTGCCCACCCAGATTGGCTACGACAGCGATTCGCCCATGGCCGAAGGTGAAGTCGGCAAGGTCGGCGTGCCGGTCTGCAGCAGCGCCGACATGGACGTGCTGCTGGACGGCATACCGCTGGAGCAGGTCAGCACCAGCATGACCATCAACTCCAGCGCCGCCTGCCTGCTGGCCTTTTACCTGATACAGGCCGACAAGCAGGGCGTCGCATGGAACAAGCTGCGCGGCACGCTGCAGAACGACCTGCTGAAAGAGTTCGTCGCGCGCGGCACCTACATCTACCCGCCGCGCCCCAGCCTGCGCATCACCACGGACATCATCGAGTTCTGCGCCAACGAAGTGCCCAACTTCAACGCCATCAGCATCAGCGGCTATCACATCCGCGAGGCCGGCAGCACGGCGGCGCAGGAGATCGCCTTCACGCTCAGCAACGGCCTGGAGTACGTGAAACAGGCCGTCGCGCGCGGCCTTGACGTCAACCACTTCGGCAAGAACCTCAGCTTCTTCTTCAACGGGCACAACAACCTGCTTGAGGAAGTCGCCAAGTTCCGCGCCGCGCGGCGCCTGTGGGCTAGGCTGATGAAGCAGCGCTTTAACGCATCTGACGACAAGGCGCTGATGTTGCGCTTCCACACACAGACGGCCGGCAGCACGCTGACGGCCCAGCAGCCCGAGAACAACATCGTGCGCACCGCCATGCAGGCGCTGGCCGCGGTGCTGGGCGGCACGCAGAGCCTGCACACCAACAGCTTCGACGAAGCGCTGGCGCTGCCCACGGAAAAGAGCGTCGAGATCGCCCTGCGCACCCAGCAGATTCTGGCCTACGAGAGCGGCGTGGCCGACACGCCCGACCCGCTGGCCGGCGCCTGGCTGGTCGAGCAGCTGACCGACGAGCTGGAGCAGAAGGCAGAGGCGTTGATCGAGCAGATCGACAAGAAGGGCGGCGCAGTGGGCGCCATCGAGCAGAAGTTCATGCAGGGCGAAATCGCCCGCGCCGCCCTGCAGTACCAGCGCGCCGTGGAAAAGGGCGAGGCCGTGGTGGTGGGGGTGAACCGCTTCCAGAGCACAGCCGAGGCAGAGCCGCAGTTGCTGAAGATCGACGCCGGGGCGGCGCAGGCTCAGCTGAAGCGCCTGGCGCAGTTCAAAGCCGGGCGCGATGCAGCGGCCGTGAACAAGGCGCTGTCGGCGCTTGAGGAGGCGGCGAAAGGTGACGCCAATCTCGTGCCGAAAATTCTCGATGCCCTGCGTGCCAAGGCGACACTCGGCGAGGTTTGCGATACCATGCGCGGCGTCTTCGGCGAATACCGGGAAACTTGAACACCACACCAGGAACGGGCATGGCATCCGGAAAGACGGGCAAACAGCGCAAGACCGGCAAAATCAAGGAAGCGGTACCATCCAGGCCGACGGTGTCGCTGGATTCAACGCTGAAAGAGCGCAAGCAGTTGATCGAGCTGTGCTCGCAGATCGGCGCGCTGATCATCGGCCAGCGTCACGATCGCATGAACCAGGCCGTCGAGATACTGCAGAAACAGGCCAGCGGGCTGTTGCTCAAGCAGCACCTGGAGGTCTGGCTGCCGCGCTTTGAGGAACATTACAAGGCCCTGGAAGACGTGGTGGGCAAGGACCTCAAGCTCGACGGCGGCAACCTGGTCAACGACCTGAAGAAGAAGATCAACGACGCCGGCTTCAGCTCGATCCGCGATTTCGTGATCAAGCGCGTGCTGCCTACCGTCAGCTATCACGGGCTGCTGCTGTTCCTTAACAACCAGGGCGGCGTAGCCCTGCCGCCGCAGGTGCGTGAAGAGGTTGTGCAGCGCATGAACGGCATCAACAAGGTGCTGGGGGGCGCCTGCGCGGCCATGGTATTGCAGGATTCAATGGGAATTTAGCGGCGTTAGGCAGACATGGAACTGGACCACATCGGCATCGCGGTCAAGAGTATCGAGGAAGCCCGCGGCTTCTACGAGAGCGGGCTGGGCCTGCAGGCCGAGCCGCAGATCGAGGAAGTGGCCGGCGAAAAGGTCCGTGTGCTGAAGCTGATTGTGCCGCCCGGCACACACATCGAGCTGATCGAGTCCAGCAGCCCCGACTCGGCGATCGCGAAGTACCTCGAGAAGCGCGGCCCCGGCCTGCACCACCTGTGCTATGCCGTGGACGACATCGGGGCTGCCACGCGACGCATGATTGAACAGGGTTTCCAGCCGATCTGGGAGGAGGCCCATGTTGGTGCGGGCGGCTGCCTGGTCAATTTCTTCCACCCGAAGCAGACTCATGGGGTCTTGACAGAGCTTTCCCAGCGGCCAAATTAGCCGACTGATTGCTTCAGGCGTGACGCTTGCGGCGCCCCCGGGTGCTCGCTAAACTCCCGCCCCGTTGCGCAAAACTGGGGGCGCAACGGTTGTCATGGAAGTGCCTGCCGGCCGGCCTGGTCGGCGTTTGGGAAAGGAAAACAGCGTGCCCACACGGGAAGAAATTGAAGAATCGGTAAAACAGATCGTCTGCGACCAGATGGGCGTGAGCCGCGACAAGGTGACGCTCGAAACCTCGTTCGTCAACGATCTCGGCGCCGACAGCCTGGACACCGTCGAGCTGGTGATGGAGTTCGAAGACGAGTTCGAGCTGAACATCCCCGACGAGGATGCCGAAAAGATCCAGACCGTGGGTGATGCGGTCAAGTACATCGAGGACAAGACCGCCAGCAAGGCGTAGGCAGCTCATTCGCGTCCGGGCAAGCGGCGACGCGCCTGACATGCCGGGCGCTTGCTGCTTGCCCGGGCCGTTTCCAAAGGCTGCAGGGGCGCAGCCTGAACACAGGATATCGCAATGTCTCAGAACCATCGCCGACGTGTCGTGATCACCGGCCTGGGTGTTGTCAGCCCCATCGGCAACGACGTTCCAACTTTCTGGGATGCCGCCTTGCGCGGTGCCAACGGCATTGAGCTCCATCAGGAGTACGTGGATGCCGGCCTGACCACCACCATCGCCGGCCGGCTCAAGGGTTTCGACGCCGAGGTCCTGATCGGCGATCGCAAGTACGTGCGCCAGACTGACCCGTTCGTGCACTACGCCGTGGTCGCCTCGCAGCAGGCGCTGGATGACAGCAAGCTCGACCGCGAGAAGACCGACATGACCCGCGTGGGCGCCATCATCGGCTCCGGCATCGGCGGGCTCGAAGAAATCATGGACGGCAACCGCACGCTCATCGAGCGCGGCCCGCGCCGCATCAACCCGTTCTTCATTCCCAAGCTGATGCTGAACGCCGCCAGCGGCAACGTGGCGATCCGCTTCGGGCTGCGCGGTCCCAACTTCGCTACCGCCAGCGCCTGCGCCTCGGCCAACCACGCCCTGGGCATGGCACTGCGCACCATCCAGTACGGCGACGCAGACGTGATCCTGGCCGGCGGCACCGAGGCGGCCTGCACGGTGCTGGGCCTGGCGGGCTTCTGCGCCGCCCGCGCCATGAGCACCCGTAACGACGACCCCGAGCACGCGAGCCGCCCCTTCGACAAGGAACGCGACGGCTTCGTGATGGGTGAGGGCGCCGGAGTACTGGTATTCGAGGAACTCGAGCACGCCAGGGCACGGGGCGCGCAGATCTACTGCGAGGTCGCCGGTTTCGGCCAGACCGACGACGCCTTCCACATGACCTCGCCCTCCGAGGACGGCGAAGGCGCCATGCGTTCCATGCTGCTGGCCGTGAAGGACACCGGCGCGAAGCCCGAGGACGTCACCTACATCAACGCCCACGGCACCAGCACCGAGTACAATGACCGCACGGAAACCCTGGCCGTGAAGAAAGCGTTCGGCGACCATGCGAGAAAGCTGATGCTCAGCAGCACCAAGAGCATGGTCGGTCACCTGCTGGGCGCTTCCGGCGCCGTGGAGCTGGTCGCCACCGCGCTAGCCATCAAGCACGGCATGGTACCGCCCACACGAAACCTGAGCGTGCCCGACCCTGACTGCGACCTCGATTACGTGCCCCACGAAGGCCGCAGCGCGGACATCAACGTGGCGCTCTCCAACAGCTTCGGCTTCGGCGGCCACAACGCGACCGTTGCCCTGCGTAAGTTCAAGGACTAGCCGGAACATCCGGCACGACGGCAGCCCCCATTCCACGGGGGCTGTCCCTTTTTTTCGCAAGACCCGTACAATCCGCCCGGGAGGAATGCATGAAACTCTGTACGGCGTTACTGATCGGCCTGGTCTTGTCGGCGTGTGCCGGCGGAGACAAGTACTTCCGCCTCGAGGAGTACGGCGAGGGCTGGAAGCTGAACATCAAGGAAGAGGGAGAGTCATTCCGCGCCAGCTGGGTCGAGGGCGACAACCGCAGCGCCAAGCTGGTTGGATACCACGACGACCCGCGCAGCGACTACTACGTCGTAAACACCCTCTACCTGGAACTGGACAAGGACGGAAACGTTGCCAACGGCCGTCTCAAGCGCGTGGTACTGCCCGAGTTCGAGCAACGCTCCTACTACGAACGCAACGCCCAGTGGTTCCGCGTGCTGGAGGGCAATTGCCTGCTCGACCAGCAGTTGACGGGCAAAGTCAGTGTGCGCTGCGAGGGCGGCTACGAGTTTGACGCCAATGTCCAGCCCATGGAAAACCTGGAAGTCACCAGGCCGGAGAAGAAATGAGCAAGGGCGGCATCCCGTTCGTGAAGATGGAAGGTATCGGCAACGACTACGTCTACGTCGATGCCCGCAAGTCAGCGCCCTCCGGGCTGGCGAAGCTGGCCCGTGAGATCAGCGATCGTCATTTCGGCGTGGGCAGCGACGGCCTGATCCTGATCCGCAGCAGTCGCAAGAAGGGTGTGCGCCATCGCATGCAGATGTTCAACAGCGACGGCAGCGAATCCGAGATGTGCGGCAACGGCCTGCGCTGCGTGGCCAAGTACCTGTACGACCGCAACCTCGAGCGCAAAGAGGAATTCCCCATCGAGACCGGCGCCGGCGTGCTGACCGTGAAGGTGACGCCAAAACGCGGCACACACACGGCGCTCAAGGTGCGCGTCAACATGGGCAAGCCGCGCCTGACGCGCGGCGAAATCCCCATGACCGGCAACGCCGACGAGCAGGTGATCAACCAGCCCCTGAAAGTGGGCGACCGCGAGTTCCGAATCACCTGCGTGGGCATGGGCAACCCGCACTGCGTGATTTTCCTGGACCAGCCGCCGGACGACAAACTGGTGCACACCTACGGCCCCCTGATCGAGAACCACTCCCTGTTCCCGCGCCGCACCAACGTCGAGTTCGTGTACCGCGAGAGCTTCACCGTGCTGCAGCAGCGCACCTGGGAGCGCGGGGCGGGTGAAACCCTGGCCTGCGGCACCGGCGCCAGCGCGGTGTGCGCGGCCGCGTACCTGAACGAGCTGACCGGCCGCAAGGTAAAGATCAAGCTGCTGGGCGGCGACCTCGAGATGGAGTGGAACGAGAAGGACCACTGCGTCTACAAGACCGGCCCAGCGCGCGAAGTGTTCAGCGGAGTGTGGCCGCGATGATGTGGATCGCCGTCAGCCTCGGTAGCGTGGACCTTACCAGCGCTGTGCTGTGGCTGATCTGCTGGTTCCTGACCATCGGCCTGCACGAGGGCGGCCACGGCTGGATGGCCTGGTGGCGCGGCGACGACACGGCCTACCTGCTGGGTAAGCGCTCAATCAACCCGGTTCGACACGTCGACAAGGACAACAATTTCAATTTGTTCGCGACCGTCGGCCTGCCTGTGCTGACCGTGTTCACGATGGGTTGGCCGATCGGCTTCGCATGGGTGCCGGTGAACCCCGGCAAGATGCGTCACCCGGCCCGCGACAGCGCGCTGGTGGGCCTGGCCGGGCCGCTGGGCAACCTGGTGGGCGCCGTGCTTGGCGCGCTCGTGTTGTTCGGCATGATTATTCTGGCGAACGCAACGGATGGCGCCCTGGCGCTCCATCCCAGGGAGTTCCACAAGGGTGAAACCAGCATGGCAATCGCGCTGGTAGCTGCGCTGGCCTATCGCATGATGCTGATCAACATATTGCTGGGTGCCATCAACCTGCTTCCGATCCCCGGCGTGGACGGCGGCAGCGTGCTGTACTATTTCCTGAACTTCCGCGGCCGTGAGATCTTCAACCAGTTGCGGCCGTACGGAATGATGATTTTCGTGCTGGTAGCTTGGTTCCTGCTCGCCAAACCGATTGATGCGTTGTTCTGGTTCTTCGCCAATGATGTAGTCCTGTGGATGTACGGATTGTTGAGGTGAACATGGGTGAAGTGCGCGTACACACGCAGGTTTACACGGGGCCGCTGGACCTGCTGCTCTACCTGTGCCGCCGGGCCGAGGTGGACATCTACGACCTGCCCGTGGCCGAAATCGCCGAGCAGTACATCGGCGAGCTCGAGAAGATGGAGACCATCGACCTCGAGTACGCCGGCGAGTTCCTGTCCATGGCCGCCACGCTGCTGAAGCTGAAGTCCGAGCTGGTGCTGGCGCGCTCAGAGGAAAAGAAAGAAGCCGAGGCCGAGCGCGCCCGCCTGGTGCGCCAGCTGCTTGAGTACAAGCGCATCCGCGACATGGCCGCGCTGCTCAGTGACCGTTACGACGAGCAGGCCAGACGCCACGGCCGCCCGGGCGGGACACTGCAGGGCGAGACACCGGAAAGCGACAACGACACTTACCTTGAAGACTTCAGCGTGGTGGACCTGTACCGCGTGTTCCACCGCCTGTACGGCGAAGTGGCGGCGCCGAAGCCGCACCTGATTGACCTGACCGACAAGCCGGTGCGCTATTACATCGACTTGATCCTGCAGCAGTTGAAGGAACTGGGCAGGGTCGATTTCAACGCGCTGGTGGGGCCGAAGCGTGAGAAGGCGGACCTGATCGGTAACTTCCTGGCGCTGCTGGAAATGGTGAAGCAGCGCGAGATCAGCATCGAGCAAAGCGACAACGGCGAGATCATCATCGGCCCGCCGGTAGACTACGAAACGGGTGGACAGGAATCGTAGGGACACGCTGCTGCGTGTCCCACGGGCCACCCATTGCGGGGACACGCATCAGCGTGTCCCTACCGTCACCGACGCCCAACGTAGGGACACGCGGCCGCGTGTCCCTAGCGGCGACGACGCCAGGCCAATATCGCGAACAGACCAATCAACACCGGCGCCACACCGGATACGCTAACGGCGCAACCGGAGTCGTCATCACCGCCGTCTCCGCCCGTGGAGCCGCTGGCGGGCGGGGTTGGGTTCACACCCGTGTAACTCGGCGCCAATGAGCGCAGCACGCGCTGCATGATCTCGTCCCGCGCGGCCTGCTGGTTGATGGTCTCGAACGGGAAGCCGAACACCACCACGTTGGCGGACGCCACGGCCGCCGTGACACCCGCCGAGTACTCCAGCACAGGCACGGAAGCGGCGCCGCTGGCGGGCTCGATCACATCCGGGTAGCCCACGCTGTAGCTGCTGCCGCTGCCGTCGTCGAAATCAAACGGTGCGATGCCGTCAAACAGGTTGCCGGCCACGGCGCTAACGCCCCAGTCGTTGCTGCTGTCGGCCACGTAATTGGTTTCAAGGGGGCCGTTGTAGAAGGCGCGGTCCGTGGTGCCGCCCTGGGCGTCCAGGTCCCAGCCGATTTCTGCGCCGGTGGCAAACAGGCGGCCGCCGCCAGCGATATACGCAGCAACCTGCGATTGCTCCGTGGCCGAGAAGGTTTCGTCGGCCGTGCTTTCGTTGCCCAGCACCCAGTCAACCACCGCGTAGCCGCCAAGGTTCACACCGCCGCCTGACACCGCTTCGTTGCTCGCGGAGTCGAAGAAGTAACTGCCGCCGCCGGTTGTGGTCGCCTGTGCGGCCGACAGGGCGTGGCGAACCAGCGAGTCGCGCTGATTGCGCAGGTGCATGTCGCCGGTCTTGTTGGTGGCGCCCTGCTGATACCAGGTGAATTCATCCAACCGGTCGTAGCCCGCAACCAGCAGCAGCGGCGTGGTTAGGCCCTGCGCCGCCGCGTCGGGCGTACGGGCGCACACCACTTCACTCCAGAGGCTCTCGCCGCCGGCGTTCAGGGCCGTGACGCGCGCGAACTTCAGCTCGCCGGGTGCAAGGCCGTTCAGCACATGGCTGCCGGCGCCGTTGGCATCGCGGCCGTCGTCGAAGGCGATTCCGTCGTCGCTCAGGTAGACGCGATAACTGGTGGGGGTAGCGCCGGACTCCAGCGGGTCGCTTTGCGCCTGCCACGAAAGGGTGAGCTGGCCGTTGCCGGTGTTGCGCATGGACAGGTGGGTGGGGGGCAGCGGCATGATCACCGCGTTGGCGTCGAAGTAGCGCACGATGGCCTTGTAGATCGCGCGGGCCACGTCGTGGCGCCAGCCGGGCTGGCGGATGTACCAGGCATCCTGGGCGTTGTCGTGGAAGGCCATCTCCAGCAGGCAGCTGGGCGTCTTGGTGTTGGTGCGCAGCTCGCCGAAGTTGGCGGTGTTCAGGCCGCGGTTGTTCCAGGTGTCGCCCTGGTCGGCCGCCCAGTCGTCGCACACGCGCATCACTTCGTTCTGCACCAGTGTCGCGTAGTCAACGCTGGCATCGAGCAGCGCCTGAGGGTGCTGGGTCGTGCCGCTGTTGTCGTAGGTGTATGTGACCGTGCCGCGCGCCGTGCCCGCGCCGCCGCTGGCGTTGCTGTGCAGGGCAAAGGCGAGGTCAAACTCCTTCCATTCCTTGAGCATGCGCGGGGGCGTGCTGACGTTGTCGCTGCCATCGTCGGAGCCCGCCACGTCCCACACGCTGGAGGGGAAGCCGTGGAACTCGGCGTAGTAACGCGAACATTCCTCCCAGCGCGGACGGCCCGTGGTGCCGCCGCCGCGGTCGATGGTGCCCATGCCGCCGCCCAGTTTGCAGGCGTCGATCACGACTACGCTGCCGTTTGTGGAGGCGTTGCTGAGCTCAATGCGCGCTCCGCTGGCGGGCGTGAACTCCCACTCGCCCAGGAACACCCAGCGCCCGCCCTGGTGGGCGGTTTCCGGGATGCCGTCCCAGGGGCTGGTCCAGCTGTGCTGGTTCTGGTCGAGGCGGACTTCGCTGATTCCGGCGCCGTGGTGCACGCGATACAGCGCATCCGTGGCGCGGTCGGTTCCCTGGGTCCAGCGCACGTACACGGGATAGCGGCCGGCCTCGGTGATGTTGAAGTCCCAACCCGCGGTGGCTGTTTCCGTGGCGCTGGTGGATGCCCAGCGGTAGCCGCTGCCCCAGTAGCCGCTGACGTTCACGCTGCCGGTCCAGCTGCCGGTTTCGAAGTACGCGGCGTCGCCGTCGTCGCCGATGATTTCGAGGGGCTGGTAGCCGCGTTCGCGCGGCACCACCACGTCGGCGCCCGCGTTGATCAGGTACGGCACCAGGAAGTCGATCGCGAGCATGGCGTTGCTGAAGTCTTCAACCACGCCGTTGGTGACGCCGCGCTGCGTGTACCAGAACAGGCTGGAGTTCTGCCAGGTCCAGCCGTGGCCGGGGCTGACCATGATGCGCTTGCCGCTCAGCGGCCCGGAGCTCGGCCGGTGATGTGGGTCGGCCGAGGCCGTGTCAACGTTGATGAAAGCCGTCGCGACCACCGCGAGCAGCAGCATTACCGGCAACTTTCGCATCTCGATTATCCGCACCAATCAGGGCTGCGAAGATAACGAGTGAGGGGCGTGAGAAAAGACAAATGCGGCTGAAAGTGACGGAATGGAGCACCTCCGCGGGTTGTTACAAACTGCGGAGACCCACCATGCTCGATGAAGCGACACGTAACGCCAGCCGTGGCCTGGGCTTGCTGATTCTGCGCGTCGGCGCCGGCCTGCTGATGATGTACCACGGCTGGGGCAAGGTGCAGAAGATACTTGCCGGCGACTTCACGTTCGCCGACCCGATCGGACTCGGGCCGGAGCTATCGCTGGTACTGGCCGCGGGCGCGGAATTCGGGCTTGCCGCGCTGGTTGTGCTGGGGCTGGGCACGCGCCTGGCCGCCGCGCCGGTGGTACTGACCATGATGGTGGCCGCGTTCGTGCAGCACGCGGCCGACCCCTTCGCGAAGAAAGAGTTGGCGCTGGTGTTCGCCCTGATGTTCCTGGTGATCATCCTGACCGGCCCCGGCCGTTTCAGCCTGGATGCGCTGGCCTGGCCGGCGCTGAAGCGGCGGCGCGAGCGAAAGAAAAAAGCGGCCTGATCACTTGCGCACCAGGCCGCCGCCCGGGCCCGCGCCGACGCTGCTGCTGCGCACGTCGTCCACCACGATGAAACAAGCCGGGTCGCACTCACGGGCAAGTGGTGCGAGAGAACGCGCCTTCTTGCGACTCAACTGGATGAACAGCAGCTGTACCGGTCCATCTCGGCCCTTGCCTTCAAACTGCGTCACGCGGTAACCCAATTCGCGGAACATCGCCGCCATGCGATCGCCTTCATGGGAGAAAATGCGCACCACCTGCTCGCCGCGCGCCAGCAAACCCTCAAGCGTAACGCCGACGTAGGTGCCAGTCGCGAAGCCCAGGGCATAGAAGACCGCCAGCACAGGGCTGTTCAGGTGGCGCACCACGCTGGAGACCACCACAACCCAGATCAGCGCCTCGACGAAGCCGATGCCCCAGGCCGACTTGCGATAGCCGTTTCGCACGCTGGACTGACGCAGCACGCCCAGCGAAACGTCCAGCACGCGGGCCAGCGCGACACCCAGGCCGCCCAGGATGACTTGCGGGGTGATTTCGGAAAACTCGATTGCTGAAAGCATCCCAACGTCCGCGAGGTTTACCGAACCTTCATCGGCTGTTGCGACCCTTCAGGTTTACTTTCGAACAAGTTGCTGCGTTGCTGCGCGGCGGGCGGCCAGGCTGCTGCGTACGTCGTCCACCACGATGAAGCAGGAGTCATCCAGTTCGCGGGCGTGGGGGATCACCTTGTGCGCCTTCTTGCGTGGCACGTGGATGAACAGCAGCTGGATCGGCCCGTCGCGCCCTTTGCCTTCGAACTGGGTGACGCGCCATCCGTCTTCGCGGAACTTCGCGGCCATTTCGTCGCCGCGATGGGTGAAGATGCGCACCACCTGCTCGCCGCTGGCGAAGAAACCTTCCAGGGTAACGCCCACCAGCGTGCCCGTGGCGAAGCCGAGCGCAAAGGCAATCGCGTAAACCGGGTGCTGCAGGTTGGTGACGATGCTGGAGACCACGACCACCCAGGTCAGTGACTCCATGAACGCGAAGCCCCACGCCGCCTTCTTGCGGCCCTGGGCCTGCGCCGCCATGCGCAACACACCCAGGCTGACGTCAAACACGCGCGCGCAGGCGATCAGCACGCCGCCCAGGACTACTTCGCCGGTGATGTTGGAGAAATCGAACGAGATGGCCATGGCGGCCGCAGACTACTCGGCCTTGACGGATTTTGCGAGCGCTTCTGCCTGCTCTTCCAGCTTGGTGTCAGGCGCCGCGACAACCAGCACAAGCAGCTCGGCGTAGGGCTCGCCATAGCTGGGGTGGCCGTAGATTGCGGCGTCGCGCATGGATCCTTCCAGCGAGTTTTCGTCTTCGCCGCTGGTCATCATCTCGACGTCGGGCGAGTGCTTGAGCTGGTAGTCCACCACGGCCGTGTCGAAGATGTCGTGCAGGCGCGAGGTGTGCTTGCCGCCGTGCAGGGTGGCCCAGGCGCAGCCGGTCTCCAGCAAGCGCGCGGCGATTTTGCCGTAAAGCAGCTTGTCCGGCCGCTCTTTGCCGCCGGCGATCACCAGCGCGCCATAGGGCTTGGCGGGAACGGCCTCCCACTCGGCATCGGCATCAGCCACGCCCAGGATGGTCACGCTACGGCCGTTGGTTGTGGTTCCAGTGCGCATGTCAGTCGGCAATCCTGAACGCAAGCCCGTCGCGGATGATGCGAATAACACGATTCAACAGGGAGGAATGTACTCTGCCGTTCGCATCGGCGGAAACCTGCTTAAACGTTCCCTGCTCCGGCCGAGTGTAGAGCATCAGGGCACCGGTCCGGGGGTCAACAATCCAGTACTCGGTAACGCCCGCGCGGTCGTAGACGGAAAGCTTCGGGCCGAGATCATTCGGCGCCGTGGAAGGAGAGAGCAACTCCACGACGAGGGTCGGCAGCTGTGTTATGGGAACAACGCCATCCGCCGGCAGGCTCTCCCCATTGAACACCGCGATGTCCGGGCGCAGGTACGACTCTTCGGAGGGGAACCTGATGTCGCAATCCTGCAGCACCAGATAGCCGGACGGTTCCAGTTCATCCATGAGGAAAGCGGCCAGAACCAGCGAAATGCGCTGGTGTTCGGGCGTTCCGCTCGGCGTCATGCAGGGCACCCCCTCAATCAGTTCCCAATGATCTTCCGGCAGCCACTCCAGCCGTTCAAACTCGGCAAGCGCCATGCGTTCCGGCAAGCGAACTTCACCGCGCGAAGTGCGCATGGTTGAGGGGGTGTGGGGACTGTACGGCTGCGTCAACGGCATAGTCTCACCCCGCAGATTGTAGCAAAGATCAGCCGGGTTGAGCGCCAGTTCCGCCCGCAGGAGGGACGGCCGCCTGGGGGGGGGCCGAACTTCTCTTTAGTCTATCACTCGTCATTAACGCGTGCAGTGTCGGTGTCGCGGCCAGGGGTCGCGAATGTGCCGCCCCTCCGGGGCTCCGAAATAGGGGGCTCGGGGAACCCAGGGCAGCGTCGCGCCTTCGGCGCTCCTCGCCCTGGGCTAAGATCTGACGGCCGCTACGCGGCCTGAAAGCCAGAGCCGGATGCAGTGCAGCCCGAGCAGCGGGCGGCTGGAACGGCCGCGTCCTTACTCGTCAAACCCCGCTTGTGGGTACCGCTTCGTCAGGTAGTCGATGTCGTAGTACTTCTTCTCCTGCTCGGGTGTGAGGATGCCGTGTTCGCGGATCAGCTGCTTGGGCGTCTTGCCGGTGGTCAGCGTTTCCTTGGCGATCTTGGCGCTGGCCTGGTAGCCGATGATCGGGTTCAGCACCGTCACCAGCGCCTGGCTGGTCTCGAAGTAGGCCTTGCAGCGCTCCTCGTTCACCGTGCAGCCGGCGATGCTGTCCTCGGCGTACACCGGCAGGAAGTTCGCCAGCCAGTTCATGCTCCAGAGCGTGGTGCAGGCCATGGTCGGCATCATCACGTTCAGGTCCAGCTGGCCCGCCATGGCGCACAGGTACACGGTGTGGTCGTTGCCCAGCACCTGGTACAGCAGCTGGTTCATAGCCTCCGGGTTACTGGGGTTGATCTTGCCCGGCATGATGCTGCTGCCCGGCTGGATCGGCTTCAAACGGAACTCGTCCAGGCCCGTGGTCGGGCCGCACGAGAACAGCCGGATGTCGTTGGTGATGCGCGTCAGCTCCACGGCCATGGTGCGGATCGCCGCGCTGAAGTTGTTGAACTGCCAGCGCGAGTTCACGGCCTCAAACGGGTCCTCCGGCTCGCGCACTTCCAGGCCGGTGAACTTGCGCAGGTACTCGAAGGCCTTGGCGCGGTAGCCGTCGGCCGTGTTCAGGCCGCTGCCGATCGCGCTGCCGCCGAGCGCCAGCTCAAGCAGCTTGTCGGCCGCTTCCTTCAGGTTCTGGCGCACGTGGCGCACGCAGTTGCGCCAGCTCATGAACTCCTGGCCAAGGGTGATGGGCACCGCGTCCTGCAGGTGCGTACGGCCGGACTTGATGATGCCCTTCCACTCGCGGCCCTTCTTTTCGCAGGCGTCCTGCACGGCCTTGAGGCCGGCGTCCAGGCGCGGGAACGCCAGCAGAGCCGACAAGTGCAGATTGGTGGGCACGGTGTCGTTGGTGCTCTGGCCGTAGTTTACGTGGTCGTTGGGGCTGATCTTGACGGTGGGGTCAATCTGCATGCCGCGGTTGGCCAGCACCTCGTTCATGTTCATGTGGATGCTGGTGCCGGCGCCGGCCTGGAACACGTCGATCACGAAGTGTTCGTGGTGCTTGCCGGCCAGGATCTCGTCGGCCGCCTTGGCGATTGCGTCGGCGATCTTGCGGTCAATGGCACCGCAGTCGGCGTTGGCGAGAGCGCTGGCCTTTTTCTGGTAGGCGTAGGCGTTGATCAGGTCGGGCAGGTTGCGGCCGGTGATGCCGCTGACCGGGAAGTTGATCACGGAGCGGGCGGTGCTTGCCCCGTAGAGGGCGTCCTTGGGCACGGGCATCTCGCCCATGGAGTCTTTTTCGATGCGTGTCTCGGTCATGGCTGTTCTCCGGTCTGTGAGAACGCCTTCTACCCCGAGGCGCGTCATCAAGCAAACCCGACCGGCGGCGGGAAGCGCCGATCTCTTGAATCTTCCAGTATTGCTATTCGTCGGACAGGCGGTCGTCGATGATTCCACGGATGACGTCAGGATCCCTGCGTGCATCAACCACGGCAAGGATGTGAACGGCTGACTCCGTATCCCGATACAAAAGCAGCAATTGGAAGGGGATCAGCAACGCCTTTCTGGCGGAGTGATGGTACAGCTCTGAACTCTCGGGAAACTCGCGCAAACGCTCCAGGATTCGCTCCCAGTGCGCCATCAACGTGTCGCCAAGGCCCGGGCTGTAGCTGTCATACAGCAGGGCGGCCTGCACCAACTCATCGAACGCGTCGGGGTGGTAGGCGACCCGCCGGGTCAAGAGGCTCGCCTCTGGCGCAGCATCGCGCGGATGCGCTCATGTGCAGCTTCAGCGGGGATCAGCAGTTCCGGATGCTCATCGCAGAAGCGAATGCGCTTATCGATCTCCGCCATCAGTTCGTTCGAAAGCAGTTCGTCGTCTGCCTTGGCGGGTGACAGGCGGCCCAGCAGTGCCAGCAGCAGCGTCACCTGCTCATCAGGCGGCAAGGCAAAGGCTGCGTCGGTTATGGTTTTCAGGTCGCCTGCCATCGTTTCAGTTTAGGTTGAACAAGTGAGACTACCAAGCCCCCTCGTTGACAGCGGCGGTTGAAGCCGCTATTTCTAGCCCTTCATCGAATCTGGAGACACGCAGTGCTCAAGGCAACCGACCTCCGCAAGGGCAAAGTCATCAAGATTGACGGCAAGCTCGTGCGCATTACCGACTTCCAGCACATCACGCCCGGCAACTGGCGCGGCATCGTGCAGATCAAGTACAAAGACATCATTACCGGCAACGGCAGCCAGAAGCGCATCAGCCCGGAAGACAAGTTCGAGGACGTGTACCTCGACAACCGCAAGATGCAGTACCTGTACAAGCAGGGTGACAACTACGTCTTCATGGACATGGAGACCTACGAGCAGCCGGAGATCAGCGCCGACGTCGTAGGTGACGCCGCCAACTACCTGCGTGAGAACGACGAGTGCAACATCATGTTCTATGAGGGCAAAGTCGTCTCCCTCGAATTGCCGCCTAACGTGACGCTCACGGTCGAATACACCGAGCCGGGCGTAAAGGGCGACACCGTGCAGAACGTCACCAAGCCGGCCAAGCTTGAGACGGGCCTTGAGATCAAGGTCCCGAACCACATCCACATCGGCGACCGCGTCAAGGTGGACACCCGCACCGGTGAGTTCGTTGAGCGCGACAACTCCTGAGCGCCAGGAAACCCGAAACAAGGGGCGGCGCTCAGGCGCCGCCCCTGTCTTTTGGGAAACGAAAGTGCCTGCCTGTTCGTTGTGAATGCGGCCCATGGCAGAGGGCCTTCCGCCATACCAGAATACGATCCCCATGCGCCGCGCCTCTGAATCCGCGATCACCACCTCGGCCGACACCGCCAGCCAGAAACCCACGGGCGTAACCGGGCCGACGCCGCCGCACCCCCTGAGCACGGACAGCGCCGTTCCCGTCAGCACCCGCAACCTGGTGCCGGGCGTGGCCGCGCCCGCCGGCGCGACCGTGCCGATCCCCGCCCCGCAAGTGATAGAGCACGAGGGCGTGCTGGGTCACGAAGGTCGCCGCCTGTCGGGCGTGATCGAGCGCCGCACGCTGGCCGGGGGCGTGCGCGGCGCGCTGTTTGAAGGCCTGTTCGGCGGCCTGACCAGCATGAACACCTACGTGGCGATCAACGCGCTCGGCAACTGGGCGCGCTGGGAAGCCGAGATCACCACGCTGATGTCGATGCTGCCGTCGATCCTGATGGCCTTTGCCATGCTGTATTCCAGCGGCGGGCGCGTGCGCAAACGCCGCAACTACTTCCTGTTCGTGGGCGTCTTCGGCCGTTTGATCATGGCCTCGGTCGCGCTGCTGGTTTTCTTCCCGAACCCGTTCCTGTTCGTGGCGCTGGTGGCCGTGCAGGCCGCGGTGTGCGCGGGACTGGCGCCTGCGCTGAACCACATCTGGGGCGCGAACTGCACGGCTCGGTCAAGGGGCAAGGTCTTCACCTGGTTCAGCATCGCCAGCGAAATCGCCACCATGAGCGCCGCGCTGCTGGCATCGACGCTGCTGGACCGCGATTCCGGCAAGGCGTTCGTCTACATCTACCCTGTGGCGGGTGTGATCGGCCTGCTGGGCATGCTGACCTTCTGGCGCATCCGCCTGCGTTACACCAGCGCCGAGAAAGAAGACCTGGTCACGCCGGCCTGGACCGCACGGGTGAAGCGTTCGCTTCAGCAGGCAACCGGCCTGCTGAAGCGCGACCCGGAGTTCCGGCTGTATGAGTTCGGCTTCTTCCTCTATGGCGTGGCGTTCATGATGCTGGTGCCGGTGATCCCGGTGCTTTTCAAGAACTTCCTGAACGCCAGCTACGCCGAGTTCGCAACTGCCAACGTGGTGGTGGTGCAGATCATGCACCTGCTGATGGCGCCGCTGATCGTGCGGTTGGCAGCGGGCAACCGTGTGACGGTGGTAACGCGCTGGTCCTTCGTGGTTCTGGTGCTGTACCCGCTGCTGCTGGCGGCGACAGCGTTGATCGCACCCTCAGACCAGCGCACCGCCACCTGGGTCGTGTTCGGCGCGTTCGTGGTGTTTGGCGCCGGCATGGCGCTGCTGCACTTCGTTTGGAACCTGGGGCCCGTGGCGTTCGCCCGCGGTCGCAGCCCGCTGCCTTACACCAGTACCCACGCGGCGCTGGTGGGGTTCCGGGCCAGCATCGGCTTCCCGCTGGCCTACGTGATGATGAAAGTCTGGCCTGACCAGCCGCTGCCGATATTCGTGATCGCGGCGGCATTCTTCATCGCGGCCGCCGTGGTGATGACGGTACTGGACCACCGCCTGCGCGCCAAGGCAAGCCAGAGCCAGAGCTACACCATGACGGGTTAAACAAGCACGACGCCGGCGCAGGCCGGCGTCGTGTACCGTTTAAGGCGACTACTCGTCTTTCGGGTTTTCGTTCTGGTACTTCTGGATGCGCTCGAGATACAGGGCGCCCCAGGGGTCGTCGTCACCGACTTCGAAGTCGGTCCAGTCCTCATGGGCGGCACTCAGTTTTTTCTGGTCTTCGGGGCTGAGGATGCGGCCGATCTCTTCCTTGTTTCGGGCCTTCACGCCATTGATTACGTCCAGATAGGTACGCCCCTGGATGTCTCCCGGCACCTTCTTTGCCGCCAGTTCGCCGAACAGCTTGTGCACGTCGGTCATCTGCGCGTCGCCGTTCTGGATCTTGATGAAGGTGTCGATCAGCTCTTCGGCCAGCACGCGTCCGTCCTCGGTGGGCACTTCCAGAGCCTCCAGGATCTGCTGCTTGGCGTCGATGATCGACTGGCGGATCTGGTCCTTCTCGGCCTGGCTGACATCGAGCCGGTCCAGCGCCTGCTGCAGATTCTTGGTGGGGGCGTTGGCGGCCTGTTCCTCGGCCAGCTTTTTGGCCATCAGTGCCGCGATCTTTTCTTCGTCCATCTCGCCGGAGGCGGCCTTGGCGGCTTCCATCCGAGCGGCTTCAACGGCTTCGTCCTTGAGATTCTCCACCTTCTTGCCGAGCGCTTCGACTCTTGCTGCCAGCTCCGGGTCAGGTTTTCCGCCTGCATCCACACGTGTCTCGAGTTCCTTGATGCGCTCTGCCATCGGAGCGGCTGACTCGGTGTCCAGGGTACCGAGCTGCGCCTTGAGCGCCGCGATGTCAGCACGCATGGCGTCGCGCTCTGAGGCCCAGGTATCGCTGGCCGCGTCGAAGCGCTTCCGCTCGGCGGCCAGGTCGGCCTGCAGCTTGCTGATCTCGTGCGAGTTGTCCTGACAGCCGCACAGCAGCGCGGCGCAAAGCAGGCCGCCCAATGGTATCCATGTTTTCATGGCGCACCCCTTTCGTTCGGGCCGCGACGCAGGACCGCGTCCCAGTCAAGGAATCGATTCCGGATTATGCCATGATTGTCACTTGGCGCGGTGCGATTTCACTCCGGCAGTATTTTCGGTTCGTAATCGTGCTCTCGCAGGTTCTCGGCGCGGATCGAGACGATCTTGTCGCCCACGCGCAGCATGTCGGCCACGTCCATGCCTTCAACGACCCTGCCCACCACCACGTAGTTGCCGGTCAAGCTGAGCACGTTGGGGCTGTTGGCCGTGCAGATGTAGAACTGGCAGCCGGCGCTGTCCTTTGACTGCGAGCGCGCCATCGCCACCGTGCCGCGGAAATGCCCGCGACGGTTTTCTTCAAACTTGAGCTGGTAGCCGGGGCCGCCCGTGCCGTCGCCGTTGGGGCAACCGCCCTGGGCCACGAAATTGGGCTCTACCCGGTGGAAGTTCAGGCCGTCATAGAACTTGTTCTTTGCCAGCTTCACCAGCGACGCCACCGTGTTGGGTGAGTCGTCCTCGAACAGTTCAATCACGATCTTGCCGCGCGATGTTTCGACCACCCAGCGCGGGTTGGTTTTCTTGGCGTCCTCGGCCTGGAACTTCAGCTCTTCTTCCCATTGCTCTGCGGCCTGGCGCTGGAACTGCAGGTTCTGCTGGATCAGGCCGAACTGGTTGGTGTTCAGGAACTTGCGTTCGTCCTTCATCAGCGCCGTGTAGATCTCCACGGCGGCTTTCGCGTCGCCGGTTCGGATCGCATATTCGGCGCGCTGGAAGTTGTAATCCACGCGGAAGTTGTCGTCCTTCAGCAACTCCGGCTTGCCCTTGATGTACTCCAGCTGCGCGGCAGCCTCTTTGGTCAGGCCCCAGGGGATGCACAGCTCGGTCCACTTCAGGCGCATGTAGCCGTCGGTTCCCGGCCGCCCGGTGCAGAGCGGCGAATCGAAGATGGTCTTGGCGTGCGCGAATGCCTCGTCGTTCTTGCCGCGTGGCAGCAGGTTGCGCAGGTAGTCCAGGTGCGCGCTGGACTGGCCGGGGCAGATTTCAACGTACGCGCGCTGGTACTTCAGGAACTCCGCGTCGATGCCCTCGATGCCCCGCATCGCGGCCGTGTAGGAAAGCATGTACGCGAGGTAGTGGCCCCACAGCAGGTCGGGGAAATCCTCGGATGCCTTGACCAGCGCTTTGAAAGCGCCCACGTTGTCGCGCACTGTGAAGCGCGCCTCGATGTTGCGCTGGGCTTCGTGCACCTTGCGTTCAAGCTCAAGCAGCTCGTCGCGGGGGCTTTCGTCTTCTTCCTCAAGTTCCGGCAGAGTGCTGTACTTGAAGCTGAACAGACGGTCGGAAGTCTTGCCGGGATTCTGTACGTCCATCCCTTCGGGGAACACCTGCGTGGCGGCTTCGTTGCCCAGTACCAGGCCGGCCAGCCAGTTGTCGGCGCGGGAGGTGGGAGTGTTGCCCGGGATCAGCACATAACGCAGGTCCACCCAGATGGTGGCTTTCCAGTGATCCCAGAACCGCACGTTGCTGCTGCCCACGAAGGACGGCTCGTCCTGCAGGCGCATCGGCTGGGCCTCGTTCTTGTCGAATGAGTACTCGATGCGGTACGCCGTGAAGTTGCCGCGTCCGTCCGGCATCCAGACCGGGTTGGGGTAGAAGAACAGGTGGCGCCCGTGCAGGCCGTCAACGGAGAGCACCAGGTCAACGCAGCTGCCGCGGCTGGCCTGCCCGTCGCCGCCGCTGTAGGGCAGGCGCACGTCCAGGTCAACGCGCAGCATGTCGTTCTGGCGCGCGAACACGGCGTAACCCTCGCCGCGTTCGAACGTGATGGACCAGCGCAGGCCCTCGTCGGTCACCTCGCCGGCCGGCACTTCGGACATCGGCTTGGGCTTTTCCGGCTCGGCGGGCTTCACCGGCTCTTCTTTGGGGTTCTCCTGGGCGTTGTCCGCAACCGGTTCATTGCCGGTGTTCAGAGGGGTGAGTTGGCTCCGATCGCCTGATTCAGCGTTGTTGCTGCCGCATGCCAGCAGCCAGAAAACCATTGCCAGCAGCCCCATGGCCGCGATGCCGGGGAGAGTTCGTTTCACCTGGGTATCCTCCTGTCCTCGAGTTTCAGCTTACTTTCCACGGGCCGGGACGTAACCCTCGTGATGGTTGGTACTTGTTTCCGGGGGCATGAGTCGTTAGCTTCCCGGCGCAGAAAACTCGGTCGTGGTGGGCGGTGCGGAAGGAGTGTATCCCTCGCATCGAAAGCCGGGCGGAGAGGAAACCATGGACATCAACGAGATCCATCGGCTGATTGAGCTGATGAACGAGAACGAGCTGCTTGAGCTCGAGCTCGTGGAAGACAGCAAGAAGATCCGGCTCAAGAAGAAGTACGACGGCGGTCCCCGCGTAATCGCCGCACCCATGGCGGCCGCACCGGCTGTCCATGCGCCGGTTGCAGCCGCGGCGACGCCCCAGGCGGCGGCGCCCTCCGGCGTGCCGGCCGGCACCATCGAAATCAAGAGCCCGATGGTCGGTACTTTCTATCGTTCCAACAACCCGGAATCGCCGCCTTACGTTGAGGAGGGCGACGCGGTTACCGCCAGCACCACGGTCTGCATCGTCGAGGCCATGAAGGTCTTCAACGAGATCAAGGCCGAAGTGGAGGGCACCGTGGTGGCCATCCTGGTGGAGAACGGCCAGACCGTCGAGTACGGCCAGCCGATGTTCCTGGTGAAACCGAGCTAAGAAAGGCGTTCTGCGTGCCGAGTCCCGGGTGCCGTGTCAGACGGCGTTGCCCCGGCACCCGGGACGCGGGACACGGGAGACGATGTTTTCCAAGATCCTGATCGCCAACCGGGGTGAAATCGCCCTGCGCATCATCCGCGCCTGCCGCGAGATGGGCATCAAAACCGTCTGCGTCTACAGCGAGGCCGACCGCCACGGCCCTTGGCTCGAGGTTTCGGACGAGGCTTACTGCATCGGCCCGGCGCCCAGCGCCAAGAGCTACCTGGACATCTCGCGCATCATGGCCACGGCCGAGATCGCCGACGTGGACGCGATCCACCCCGGCTACGGCTTCCTGGCCGAGAACGCGCACTTCGCCGAGGTCTGCCAGAGCAGCGGCATCGCGTTCATCGGCCCGTCGCCCGAGGCGATTCGCCTGCTGGGCAACAAAGCCAGCGCGCGCGACCTGGCCATCAAGTCGAAGGTTCCGCTGCTGCCGGGCACCAAGGACCTGGTGGAAGACGACAAGGAAGCCATCGAGATCGCCAACGACATCGGCTACCCGGTGATCGTGAAGGCGGCGGCGGGCGGCGGCGGGCGCGGCATGCGCGTCGCGCACAACGAGATCGCCCTGGTCAACGGCTACATGCAGGCCCGCACCGAGGCGGCGACCGCGTTCAAGGACGACGGCGTGTACATCGAGAAGTACCTCGAGCGTCCGCGCCACGTGGAAATCCAGATCATCAGCGACAGCCACGGCAACTACGTCTACTGCGGTGAGCGCGACTGCAGCCTGCAGCGCCGCCACCAGAAGCTGGTGGAAGAAGCGCCCAGCCCCATCATGACGCCCGAGTTGCGACAGAAGATGGGCGAAACAGCCATCCGCCTGTGCAAGGCCGCCAACTATGTCACGGCCGGCACGGCCGAGTTCCTGCTCGACAAGAACGGCAACTTCTACTTCATGGAAGTGAACACCCGCATCCAGGTGGAACACCCGGTGAGCGAGCTGGTGACGCGCACGGATTTGATCCGCGCGCAGATCATGGCCGCCGCCGGCGAGAAACTGCCGTTCACGCAGGACGACGTCGAAGTGCGCGGCCACGCCATCGAGGTGCGCATCAACGCCGAGGACCCGGACGCCGGCTTCCGTCCCAGCCCGGGCAAGATCACCGACCTGGTGATCCCCGGCGGGCCGGGTGTGCGCTGGGACAGCCACATCAAGGTCGGCTACACCATCCCGCCCACCTACGACAGCATGGTGGCGAAGCTGCTGGTGTTTGCGGACGACCGTCCCAAGGCCATCGCGCGCATGCGCCGGGCGCTGGGTGAGACGAAGATCGAGGGCATCAAAACCACGATCCCGCTGCACCAGCGCATCATGAACGACGCCAACTTCATCAATGGCGATGTTGACACCGGCTACATTGAGAACGTGCTGCTGGCCAAGTAAGCCCCCGGCCTGAAATCTCCAACCTCGCCTCCGGAATAACCGGGTGTCTCGCCGCTGTTCATTTGAAGGCGGGCGAGAATGGTTGGAGGTCGGCCATGAGCTTCTTCGAATTCGCAATCTACCTTGCCGTAGGGGCCGCTTTGCTGGGCGCCGGCATTGGCATCTTCTCCACACTGTCGAGTCTTCGCGGCCGTGTCAGGTTCGCGTACGCCGATGAGGATTGTCGTGACACCGCGCTGATCCTGCACGGAGAAGGTCGTCGTAACTGCAAATAGGGATGTCGGCGGTCGCGCGATACGCCGATTCCGGGGCGGGCCGCGTGGGCCCGCCCTGTTCATTCGGAACGCGGGCCTCCGGCCCGCTGTGTGCGGACCAGAGGTCCGCGTTCCGTTAGCGTGAGAAAGTCTTCGCCGCGGCCGCCAGCTCGTCCTTCTGGGCCAGCCGCTGCTTGAACTCCGGCGCGTACTTCACGTCTTTGCGGCGCTGCATGGCCGGGTCCATTTCGTCAGCGGGAGCGTCCAGCCCAGTGCGGCAGGTCAGCGGGTCGACACCGCAGGCGATGCAGCCCGGCGAGTGTCCCGAACAGTCGCGGGTGAACTGCTCCAGGCGCGAGCGGGCACGTTCGTCCCACAGATGCTTCTTGCTGGTGCCGACGCTGAGCATGTCCCAGGGCATGAACTCGTGCTCACCGCGCTGGCGGTGGATGAAGAAGTCGGGCTCGATGCCGGCCTCGGCGCAGGCCTCGCGCCAGCGCTGCTGGTCGCAGCATTCGTCCCAGGCGTCGAAGCGGGCGCCGTTGCGCCAGGCGATTTCGGTGACGCGTCCCAGGCGACGGTCGCCGCGCGAGAACAGCGCTTCCAGCCAGCTGGTCTCGTAGTGATGCAGCTTGAGCCGGATGCTCTTGTGCCGGATCAGGCTGCGCAACAGCTTGCCGTGGCGCTCCAGCGTTTCCCGGCTCGCCATCGGCTCCCACTGGAACGGCGTGAAGGCCTTGGGCACGAACAGGCTGACCGTCACGTTCAGCGTGAAGCTGTTTCGCTTCATCTGTTTTGCCATGGCGGCGATTTCATTCAGCAGATCGGCTGACTCGCGGATGTCGTCCTCGGTTTCCGTGGGCAGGCCGATCATCATGTAGAACTTGATGGTCTTGTATCCGGCCTCCAGGGCGGCGCGCGCGCCTTCGCGCAGGTCGTGCTGCGTGATATTCTTGTTGATCACGCGGCGCAGCCGCTCGCTGCCTGTTTCCGGCGCCAGCGTCAGGCCGGCCTTGCGCACGTTGCGCGTAAGGCCCGGCAGGTAGGTGAGCTGCTGGTCCACGCGCAGGCTGGGCAGGCTGACGCTGACGTGCCGGCCCGCGAACTCGGCCTGCAGGGCCTTGATCATCGGCAACAGTTGCGGGTGGTCGCCGCTGCTGAGTGACAGCAGCGAGACTTCTTCGTAGCCGGTCTGGCGCAGTGTTTCGCTCGCCAGTTCAACCACTTTCTCCGGCGTGCGGTAGCGTTGCGGCCGATCGATCATGCCCGCCTGGCAGTAGCGGCAGCCTTCAGTACAGCCGCGCATGATCTCGATGGTGACGCGGTCCTGCACCACCTCGACGAAGGGGATGATCTGCCGGGTCGGGTAAAACGTGGTGTTCAGGTTGGCCACCACGTTCTTCTTGATGCGCTTGGGCAGGCCGGGGACCTGCGGCTCAAAGCGGCTGATGGTCCCGTCGTCGCCGAACTTCACGTCATACAGCGATGGCGCGTAACAGCCCGGGATCGCGCCCGCGCAAGCAACCAGGAACTCGCGGCGCGTAAGCTTGCGAATGTCGGCGAGCTCGGCAGGCAGCGCTGCCATGCGCAACGTGAAAGGTTTATCCGCGTAGACATCCTTGATGTTCACGGCCTCGGCCACGCGGTACTGCTCCAGCACCTGCGGCTGCAGGCGGCCCTTCCAGACGCCGAGCAGGTGCAGGAAGGCGGGCAGGGCTTCCTCGCCCTCGCCCAGCAGGAACAGGTCCACGAAATCGGCCAGGGGCTCCGGCGTAACCGAGCCCGTGCCGCCCGCGATCACGATGGGGGCTGCAGTGTCGGCAGCCTGCCCTTCAGGCGCCGTGGGCGAGGCGCCCACGGCCTGTGCAGGCGGGGCGCCTGCGCTACGACGCAGCCCGATCCCGCCGAGGTCCAGCATGTTGAGCAAGTTGGTGTAGCTGGTTTCGTTTTGCAGGCTGAAGCCGATGGCGTCGAACTCGTGCAGCGGCCGATAGTTCTCCATCGAGAACAGGGGCAGGGCGTTGTCGCGCAGCACCTTCTCCATGTCGAACCATGGCGCGAATGCGCGCTCGCACAGGAACTCGTCGTAGCACTCGTTCACCAGGTGATACAGGATGCGGAAGCCCTGGTTGGACATGCCGATCGCATAAGTATCGGGGAAGCACAGGGCGAAACGCACACGACCTCGCCAGTCTTTGCGGATGGCGTTCACCTCGCCGCCCATGTACTGGGCGGGCGTCTTCACGCTCAGCAGGTGCGGCCGTACTTGTTCGAGAATGTTCACGGCCTTATTGAACGGTGTTTTGCGGGCGGAACAAGGCCCGGCAGAGGCGAGGGGGCAGCACCCGACAAGCGGCGTCTCGGGGTGCGGAACCGGAGCGCCGACCTTGATGGGAAGCCCCGCGTGGGGTCAGGGCTTCCGCTGTGGGTACTGCCACCCTCGCCCGATAAGACGGGCAAGGGGATGGAAAAGATACGGACGATGCCGGGTGTATATGCAACTATACCGCGACAATCTTTACGCCGCACCAAACGCCGGTAGTTTCAAGCCATGGCCAAAGTGACGGTTCTCTATTTTGCACACCTGGCGGAGCGCGCCGGCACCCGCGAAGAGCGCATCGAGCTGCTGGGCGACGCCACGGCCGGCAGCGTCCGCAAGTTCGTGGCCGACCTTCACCCGAGGCTCCGTGACGCGCTGGGCGCCTGCCGCGTCGCCGTTGACGAAGAGTTCGCTGACGACGACGCCGTGGTGCGCGACGGCCAGACCGTGGCGTTCATCCCGCCCGTGAGCGGAGGTTGACGTGAGCGAAGGCCCCACACTAGACGCTCTGCTGCCTGCCGACATGGCCGTAAAGGCCGAAGCAATCGGCGTGAAGAAAGCGGGCCTCGACGCGCCCGCCATGTTCATGCTGGCCGTGCTGGCCGGCGCATTCATCGGCATGGGGGCAGTGTTTTCGACCACGGTCACCGCGGGAGCGGGCATCCCGTTCGGTCTGTCGCGCCTGTTAGGCGGCGTGGTGTTCAGCCTTGGCCTGATCCTGGTAGTTGTCGGAGGGGCTGAGCTTTTCACGGGCAACAACCTGATCGTGATGGCCTGGGCGGGCAAGAAGGTCCGCACCAGCCAGCTGCTGCGCAACTGGCTGATCGTCTACCTGGGCAACTTCGCCGGCTCAATTGCCACGGCCGCGCTGGTGTTCCTGGCCGGGCACTACAACCTGGGCGGCGGCGCGGTGGGGGCCAAGGCGCTGGCGATCGCCGACGCCAAGTGCGGTCTGGACTTTGCGCCGGCGGTGTTCCTCGGCGTGCTGTGCAACGCGCTGGTGTGCCTGGCTGTGTGGCTGAGTTTCAGCGCCCGCAGCGCCGCCGACAAGGTGCTGGTGATCGTGCCGCCGATCGCGGCTTTCGTTGCGGCCGGTTTTGAACACAGCATCGCCAACATGTACTTCATTCCGGTGGGGTTGTTCATCAAGCAGTTCGCTCCCGCCGAGTTCTGGGTGCAGGCGGGTGTCAGTGCGGACGCATACAGTAACCTGAGCTGGCTGGGCTTCGGTCGGAATCTGCTGCCTGTCACAATCGGCAACATACTGGGCGGCGCGGTGCTGGTGGGTATCGTCTACTGGTTCATCTACCTGAGGCCGCGAAAGAAAGCCGAAGCATGACCGACCCGCGCAAGCCATCTAACGCCGAGCCCCTGGTGCACCTGATGCCCGGCGGCTGGTTCAAGGCCGCAACGGCCATCGTGGTGGACAACGTGAAGGTGGGCGAGGGCAGCAGCGTCTGGTTCGGCAGCGTGATCCGCGGCGACATCGCGGGCATCGAGATCGGTAAGTACACCAACATCCAGGACCTGGCCTGCGTGCACATCGACCCGGAGCGGCCGAACCGCATCGGCAATTACGTCAGCGTCGCGCACCACGCCCTGTGCCACGGCGACGAGGTCGGCGATTACTGCCTGATCGGCATGCACGCGGTGCTGATGGGCGGCAGCAGGATCGGCGAGGGCAGCATCATCGGCGCCGGCTCCATCGTGACCGAGGGCAAGGTGATCCCGCCGCGCAGCCTGGTGCTGGGCATTCCCGGCCGCGTGATCCGGCAGGTGACGGACGAAGAGTTCGAGAACAACAAGTGGCGCGCGATGACGTACTACGACAACGCGCTGCGCTGGTACAACCGCAACTCCGGCGTCCCCGACGAGCCACTGGGCATGGGCCCGGGCCGTTAGGCCCTCTTGCGCGACAGTCTTCGGCGGCGATCTCTGCGGCGTGCATAGACGAAGTAACCGACCAGCAGAGACACGCCTCCGATGAAGATGGCGATGGCCCAATTCGCGTCGGAAATCCAGATAGCCCGCCAGAAACCACCAGCTTCGTAAAGTACGCCGGATGGAACCTGCATACGGTTGGGATCGCCGTCGAAGCCCGACCAGAAGTCCGGGTGCGTGTCCGGGTGCTGTCCGGCCTTTAGACGCTCAAGCATGTAGCTGGTGCGTGACTCGTGCCAGGCGTCAGCCTGTTGCCTCAGCTGGTTGAACTCAGACTCTGTGCCCGACTTGTCCTTCACAGGACTCGGCATATCTCGAAAACGCTCCGGCTCTAGTTGCGGCTCGTCACCCTGAAGCCCCGCTACTACTGAGCTGGCGCCGGAGCGGATCAGCTCCTCCAGCCGCAACCGGGCAAAGTAGGAGTACGCGGACTTGCCGTCGGCCTGCAGCGCGAGCGTCAGGGCGTAAAAAGCGTCGACACTTTCCCACGCGGCCCCGAGCGTAATCAGGCCGGCGATGCCTTCGATCGAGTCTTCGATGCCCAGCTCTTTCAGGTTGTCGTTGTCGCCGGTTGCGATCCTGATGCGCCCATCCTTGCCAATACCAAGCACGTTGGGGATCCACCCTGTATCCTGACCCAGCGCTTTGGCTTCCTCGGCGTCATCCGTGTAGCGCGGGCCTGCCAGCAGCCACTCGATGAACATCAGCTGGTACTTCTCGCGGCCGAAGTGAGCGTCGGGGTTCTCCTCGATGGCCTTGGCCACCAGTTCGCGGGCCTTCTGCAGGTCTTCCAGCTTCTCGCGATTCGCGCCGCCCCGGAACCAGCGGTGCGCGTAAAACGTGCCCAGGTTGGCCAGGTACCTGTAGCGGTGGTTGGGCTGAGTGGTCTCGGCGTAGCCCGTGCGGTCCATTGCCGCCAGCTTCTTCGCCATCCACTCGATGGCTTCGTCGCCACGACCCAGCCGGTCGCAGGCCACGGCCGCGCCGTCGTAGGCGTCTAAGTCGTCGGGGTTGTCGGCCAGCAGCTTCGTCAGCCGCTCCAGCCGCATCTCGTAGTAAAGGTCAGGGTTGCGCGCGAAGCCGCCCACGATCACGGCCTTGATGTCAGACATGCCGGCGGACTCCTGCGCCAGCGTGTCGTAGTCCCACAAGCAGGCCGAAAGCGGCGCGGCCAGCGCGGTCAAAAGCAGCAGCAGCAATCTCATCGCATCACCCCGCAAAACCTGCCATGAGTGTAACCGGCCGAATGATGTAACAGTCTGAAATAAGTAAGTGGAATTGCCGACCAGCGAACGGAACCAGCGAGTTGCGAAATTTTCAGATCTCGTTGACGTTGGGGTGCGGCGACTTGTTGCGCCCCAGGAACAGGATGAACACCAGCAGCAGGCACAGCACGAACACCAGCCCACCGATGCCCGCCACCAGCAGCGCCGTGCTGAAGGCGGGGTCCTTCGGTTCCTGGGGCAAGTCGGGAAGCACGACTCCCGGCTCCTGCAGGCTCCAGCCCGCCCAGAAGGCCGGGTCTGTGTCAGGGTGACGGCCATTCTTCAGGTTGGCTTCCAGGTACATCAGTCGGCTCTGGCGCCAGGTTTCGGCCTGGCTGGTCAGTTCGCTGTACAGCCGCTCGGCCGCGTCGCGCTCGTAGATAGCGCCCAGGTGTACGCCCATGGCGCGCTTCAGGCCGCGGGCCGCGGGCGCGTCGACCACCGCGCTGACCGCGCCGTTGTCGATCATCTCGCACAGCTTCAGCCAGGCCAGCACGGCCTCTTCATCACGGCCGCTGAGCGACAGTGCGAGCGAAAGCCCATACATCAGGTCGATGCTCTCCGTGCCCTCGTATGCGATGCGCCGGCACAGGTAGGGTATGCAGCCCGCGACCCTGTGGCGCGCCAACGCGTCCGCGTTGCGTTCGCCCCGGAAGGCCGCGATCGACAGACCCAGCAGGTTGGGAAACAGCGCAGCTTCGGCTGCGTAAGCGGGCCGGGAAAGCCGCCACTCGATCTCTGCCAAAGACCACTGGGCGTCGGCGTTGTAGGGGTCGTCCTTCACCACGGCCGCAAGCAGGTCGCGTGCGTCCTGCAGATCCGGCGTGCCGGGCGTCTGCGTCGCGCGGGCGGCCAGACAGGCGGCCTTGTTCGCCACGGCGCGGTACTCGGCCAGCTTGGCCGTCGCGGTGCGCTCCGGGCGGATTGCCTCGGCCAGGCGATTCTTGCGGTCGAGCAGGATGATGGCGCGTGCGAATTCTCCAAGCCGGAACTGCGCCACAGCCGCGTCGTCCATGGCAGGCAGCGCATCCGCAATCTGGCGTATCTGTTCGGGGCTGAGGGGGTTTTCGGCGCTGAATTCGGGCAGCGCGTCCAATGTTGGTTCAAGCCGGCGGGCACGCTGCTGGTAAAACGCGGCGGGCATGCGGTCGTAACGCCCGGAAACCACGTCGGCAGCCGAGGGCAGCGCATCGTCGGACGGGCGGTCACGGTCCCAGAGACCCGCTTCAACGGGTGCGGCCAGGAGCAGCATGGCCGCCAGCAGGGCGGGAACCCTCATGCCGACTCCTCTAACGGTTCGTCTTTCGGCTTGCCGCGCGAGATGCGGGATTTCACGAGCGCGCCAAGAACGAGCATCAGCGCCAGCACACCGAGCATGATCCAGGTTTGCATGCGTGACTTGGGAACGGGCTCTGATGAAGTCGCGGCCGGGGTCTGGGCCGAGGCGCCGGTCGCTGCGGGCTGTTCGGCGGCCGGACCGGACGAGGTCGGCGACAGTCCGGGAACTCCCTCACCGAACCGAATCGCTGCACGGCGCGAGGCCTGCCTGGGCTCAACCATGAGCAACACAACGCCGAGGCTGCCCCGCTGCAGCGGCGCTTGGCTGCTCGAGGCCAGGCCGGCAAAGGAGCAGCAGGCAGCGAGCAGCGAGGCCGGCAGCAGAAACAGGAGTACGGTACGCATTGCAAACCCGACTGGTCTTTTAGGCGCAATATCCTAGCAGCGCGGAGTAAAAAGTGGGTAGCATCAGGTCCATCGGGCCGGGAAACACGGAGAGAATGATGCGAGCCATACTGGGCGTGCTGGTTCTGGCGTGCGCGGCGCCGTTGTTCGCGCTGGATGCCTCCAACGTGTTGATCGTGGCAAACGAGAAGGCCGAGGGAAGCGTTGAGATTGCCGAGTACTACCAGAAGCTGCGCGGCGTGCCGGAAGGCCAGCTGATCAAGATCTCGGCCAGCGACAAAGAGGAAATCAGCCGCGACGAGTTCAACAAGGACGTGCTGCCGGCCATCAAGAAGTACGTGCTTGAGCACGACAACATCCTCGTGATCGTGCCCACCCGCGGCGTGCCGCTCAAGGTGAAGGAAACCGACAGCAGCAACGATTCCAACCTGCAGGGCGGCTTCATCCCCGGCCGAGACTTCGCCAGTGTAGACGGCGAACTGGCGCTGCTGCGGCAGGGCGACTACCAGATCGAGGGCGCCTTCGAAAACCCCTGGCTGAACAGCCACGAACGCCTGACGTTCGAGACGAAAATTCTGGTGGTGTGCCGCCTCGATGGCCCGACCGTCGAGATCGCCAAGGGCCTGGTCGAAAAGGCCCTGCTGGCGGAGGCGCTGGGCTGTTACGGCGAAAGTTTCCTGGACACGCGCGGTCCCAACCTGGAGGGCGGCTACAAGCAGCGCGACGACCAGATGGTGAAAGTCGCGGACGCCTGGAAGGCCGGCGAAATCAAGTTCGTGCACGACACCGACCCGGCCGTTCTTGACCTGTCAACGCGGTCCGAGACGCTGCATTATTACGGCTGGTACGCGGGCAGCCAGAAGCCCAAGGGTGCCGTCAAGTTCCGCACCGGGGGCATCTGCATTCACCTGCACAGCTTCAGTGCCGGCACGATTCGCGCGAACGACAGGAACTGGGTTGGGCCGCTGCTTAGCTGGAACGCCACCTGCAGCTACGGCACGGTCTACGAGCCGCTGACCGTGGGCTTCCCTTATGAGCACATTTTCTGGGACAGGCTGGTGAAAGGCTGGAGCTTCGGCGAGGCCGGACAGGTTGCCAACCACCTGCTGTCATGGCAGGCGGTGTTCTGCGGCGACCCGCTGTACACGCCCTACCCCGCCGGCCACGCCGAGCTGCACAAGCGCTATCGGGACGCCGCACTTGCACGCATGGTACCGCAACCCGACGGCGCCGTGCCGGTCCACGAAGACGGTCTGCCCCTGCTGACGCCCGTGCAGCAACTGCTGCAGGCACGGGCCGACAACATCAAGGCGCAACTGCGCAAAGAGCCCAGGCTCGCGCTGGAGTCCTTCAACGACCTGCGTTTCCTGGTATCCGACATGGAACTGGGCGCCTGGCTGAGCGAGTTGTCCGGTCCCTTCAACGCCGAGCTGGAGCGGCGCTTCGACGACATCAAGCGCGAAATCAAAGAGGACATCACCAACACCGCGGCCTTTGAGCACGCGCTCGAAGACTGGAAAGGTCTGCCAATCTACGCGGAACTCGAGAAGTACAAGCTGGAACTGGCCGAAGAGCAGGAGAAGGCGGCTGCCAAGCTGCTGAAGAAAGCGGAAAGCACCAACAAGCCCAAGAAGCGGCTGAAGGCCTGGATGCTGGCTGCCGAGGCTGCGGCGCACCACTTCGCCGAGTCAGGAGTCGGCGCGCAGAAGCTGCTGGATGAAATCAAGGCAGATGCGGATGCCGTCACGGAGATGAAGGCCGACAGCGACAAAGAGCTTGCGCCGCTGGTCGAGAAAGCCCAGAAAGAACTCGACAAGGGCAAGCCGGACCGCGCGGCCAAGTCGCTGGGCACCGAGTGGCGCTGGCATTTCCCGGAAGGCGAGCAGCGCAAGGCCGCCGAGGCGCTGCACGCAAAAATCACCGAGGCACTGGCCAAGGGTAACTGATGTTCACCGGCATCATCGAAGCCGCATTGCCGCTGACTTCCGCCGCGGACGCCGGCGGCGTGCGGCGCTTGACCCTTGACCTGTCAAGCCTGCGCGACCACGCGGGCATACGCCTGGGCGACAGCGTAGCATTGAACGGCTGCTGCCTCACCGTCGCGCGGCTAGATGGGAGCGTGGCGACCTTCGAAGCGATTCCCGAAACGCTGCGCCTCACCAACCTCGGCGGCTTGCAGCCCGGCGCGCTGGTCAATGTGGAACGCGCGATGCAGGCCGGCGCGCGCTTTGACGGTCACTTCGTGCAGGGCCACGTGGACGGCGTCGGCGAAGTCGCCGGCATCGAAGACCGCGGCGGCGAGTGGCGCGTGCGCATCGCCTGCGGCCGCGAGTTCGCCGACCAGTGCATCCCCAAGGGCAGCGTCTGCCTTGACGGCATCAGTCTGACGATCGCCGAGTTGCACGAGGACAGTTTCGTGGTGGCGATCATCCCGCACACCCGGCAGGTCACCAGCATTCGCGCCTGGGGTAAAGGCACCCGCGTGAACCTGGAAGCGGACATGATCGGCAAGTACGTGCGCCGCCAACTGCAGCAACAGACCCGCAGCAGCGTTGACGACGACCTGCTGCGCCGCGCCGGTTTCATATCCTGACGCTGCCATGGGGAACCTCGACCAATACAGCCGCAAACCTGGCCGTGACTCCGCGGGCGGCCGACGCGTGCCGCTGACGACAGCGCTGGCGGTGCTGTTCGGTGGTTTCCTCCTGCAGTTCGGCGCCGCATTCTTTGCCTTCGGGATGGTGTTCTGGTGGATTTTCGGGGCGCAGGCTGATGTGACATCCTGGTATCGATTTTCCGGCGAACTCGCGCACGCACCGGGCGAGGTGATGACTTGCACGGATACGGGCATGTCCGAGGGCGGCGGCAAGCACAGCCGGGGCACGCCGGTCTACCGTACCACCTACAGCTACGTTGATGCCCGCGGTCAATCCTTTGAAGGTGAGTGTTACGCCACTGGCCTGAGTTTCAGTCCCGGCGATGTCGTCGATGTCGAGTACGATTCTGCGGACCCCGCGACCTCACGCATCGTAGGGACGCGCAAGAAGCCATGGGCCGCTTTCCTGCTGTTTTCGGCGATCTTCCCGATCGTCGGCATGGTCATCATGGTGATCGGCCTGCGCGGCAACCTGCGCGCGGTGCGGGTGTTGAAGACCGGCAAACTCGCGCGCGGGAAGCTGGTCGACAAGCAACCGACCAACACGCGCATCAACAACCGTACGGTCTACCGCTTCACGTTCGAGTTCCAGGACGAGCAGGGCCGCAGCTACCAGGTCTCCGGCAAGACGCACATCACCGAGTTGCTGGAAGACGAAGAGCTTGAGCGCCTGCTGTACGACCCGGAGCACCCGGAAGGAGGCGTGCTGGTGGACGCCCTGCCGGGCAAGCCTGAAATCACCCCGGACGGCGAAATCAAAGGCGCTAACCCCGGCGCTACGCTGTTGCGCATGCTGCTGCCGGTCGGCGGCGTGGCCGTGCATGTGGCCGTTGGCGTGTGGCTGTACACTTCCTAGATCACGCGCCAGGGCGCGCTGTATACGGTAATCTGGCTGCCGATCGCCGTGCTGACGATGCACAGGTAGTAGTCGTTGGCGATTTCGATCGCGGCGTTGGAAGGCGGTGCGGCGGTGATCGCCATGCACACACCCGCGCGGGCCAGGCGCAGGGTCATCTGCTGCGTCAGACCGAAGTTGGCGAGCATGATGCGGTTCTGGGGCGCGACACCCGCGATCACCAGTTCCCCCAGCGCGCGGTACATGGCGTTGATGCGGTGAAAACCTTCCCCGTAGCTGTGGATTTCGCCGTTCTGGGCGAAGGCGGCGAGGTAACACATGCGGTCGCTGCTGCGCAGGCCCAGGAACAGCTTTCGGAAACGGCCGGAAAGTTCGCTGACCTGTTCGGGGTTGAGTTCCAGCTCGGTGGTCACTCGGCGCGGGAAGTCGGGCTCGGAGAGCTTGCCGACGGGTGCCGTGATGGCGCGGGCGGAAAGCCTGCTGCCGGCTTCCTCCGAGATGGTCACGCGGATGACCAGGTTGTCGAGGTCGGTGTCGATCGCCATGAAGTCGTCTTCGCGGTCGATCACCCCTTCGCCGATCAGCCAGCCGACGACCAGGCTTTTCACGCGGTGGGGGGCGCAGTGCAGGCTGGTTTCCACGTCGTTGTTGACGATGATCCGGAACTCGGCCTCCGCGGGCACGTATTCCACGGCCGCTTCGCCGATGCGGGTCTGGTCGATTTTGATGACTTCAACCTTCGACAATCCGGTTGTGGTTTCGCTGCTCACGGCGGCCTCCGCGGGGCGTTTTCCCCGTCGGTTTATCGGACTCAGGTCGGCCAAACCTTCAGTCAATTCACGAAGCTTGCCACTGGGGCGCTGAGCCGTTAGAACGTGGGTCCATGGACTTCGAACCGTTCCAGTACATGCGCTTCGCCAAGCGGCTGGAGTATGCCGACGGCATTTTCATGGCCGGCAGCGGCATGAACCGGCCCAAGGCGGACCTGCTGAGTTTTAAAGAGTCCGACTTCAGCCTCGAAAGCCTCTGCAGCAACTACGGCGACCCGCGCAACGTGGCCTGGCTGGCCGAGCATTACGGCACCAGCGGCGAACACGTGGTGCTGACCGCCGGCAGCAGCGAGGCGAACTTCCTGGTGTACGCGGCGCTGCTGTGCCCGGGCGACAAGGTGATCGTTGAGACCCCCGGCTACCCGCAGTTCTTCAGCCTCGCCAGCCTGGTCGGCGCCGAAGCAATCAAGCTGCCGCGCCGCTTCGAAAACGGCTTCCAGCCGGACATGGACGAGTTCAAGAAGCTGCTGGATGAGCATGTGCGCCTGGTGGTCCTCACCAACCTGCACAACCCCAGCATGGCGCGACTCTCGCCCGAGATCGTGAAGGAAATGGCCGAGGAAGCCGCCAAGGTCGGCGCCACACTGCTGGTGGACGAAGTCTACATCGACCACCTGCGGCCCGGCGACGGCGACGAAAGCGCCTTCAAGCAGGGCGAAAACGTGGTGGTCACCAGCAGCCTCACCAAGGTCTACGGCCTTTCCGGCCTGCGCTTCGGCTGGGCGATCGGCCCCAAGAAGCTGGCGTCCAAGATGCTGGACCTGATCGACGTAGTGGACCCGGAGCTTTCGACCGTCGCCCAGAACATGGCGCACCGCGCGCTGGAAAACCTCGCGCGACTGCGTCCTGTCGCGCGCCGCCTGCATGAGCGCAACTGGCCCACCGTGAAGGAGTGGCTGGAGACGCGGGACGACATCGAGTACTACCACCCGCCCGGCGGCATCACGGTATGGCTGCGCGTGAAGGGCGTCGAGGAAACCGGCAACCTGGCCACCGTGGCGCGGCAGGATTACGGCGTGCTGGTGGTGCCCGGCGAATACTTCCAGTCGCCCGGCTGGCTGCGCGTCGGCTACAAGATCGAGCCGACTTCCGTGCGTGAGGGCCTGAACCGCCTGGGCAAGGCGATCGACGACTTCAAGTCGCACTAGGGGGCGGCGTGTTCCTGGGGCCTGGCGGCGAGACGCTGTTCTACAAACGCAGGGTGGAAGGCCTCGACGCGCTGTTCGCGTTCCAGCCCGACACCGGCAAGATCGAAGTACACGCCCAGATCGCCAGCAGCACGGAGCAGCTGCGCGCATGGCCAACCCACAGCGGGCAGATCGTCGTTTGCAGCGGCTGGCCGCGCAGCCAGAGCGGCCTGCGTTTCCGGTTCTATGACGGCGCGCGCATCTCCGCCCTGCTCGAGAAACAGGCGTCGCGACTCAATGAGATGCTGACCGATGTGCCCGCGCTCGGCGACTTCAAGCTCGAGCGCAGCGCGCTGCCGGTGCAGGTGTTCGAGGCCGTGAAGGGCGAGCGCGTGGTACTGCCCGGCTTCAGCCCGCATTCTGTTGAGCCCGGCTTGCAACTGCCGGCGCTGTACGAAATCGACGGCACCTCGGCGTCGTATCGCCTGGTGCCGCTGCCATTCCTGAAACCCACCACGCTGCCGGGCGCCCTGGTGGAAGAGCCCGGTGGCGAGCGCCGCTGGCTGACGGTGGGGGATTCGAACCACCTGTTCGTGCTGGACGGTCGCAGCCACGAGCTGGTGGGGGACGTGATCTGGCCCATCGAACAGCAGGCACTGGCGCGGGTGACATTCCACCCCGTGCGGCCGGAGGCCTGGATCAGCGCGCTTTCAAGCGTGTTCGTCTACGACCGGGAACGGCTTACGCTGATCGGCGAGATCCATGTTGAGGAAGAGCTGCGCTGGCACCGCGGCGAGCGCGTGCTCGGCTTCGTCGGCGCCGTGTCGTTCAGCCAGGACGGCAGCCGGGCGCTGGTGGCACGGCCGCTGTCGGGCGACCTGCTGGAGATCGACGTGGTGACCCGCAAGCGGGTAGGGCGCATTCCGGTGGTGATCGACCCCCTGGAGCTCTGCACCGCCCCCGGCGTCGGGCGCGTCTACATGCAGAGCCTTCGCAACGGGAATGTAAGCTGGTTCCCGTACCGATAAGCAGGGAACTTCCGCTCCACTGGTTCGTTTAACCTGCAGACGTTGAGGACGCTGTTTGAAGCTGCGCCTGGCCGCGAAGTTGAAACGCCTGGGCCGCCGCCTGGCGGTGCTGCCCGTGCCGACCCGCCTTGGCTGGTACTTCCTGGGCGCGTCGTTGCTGCTGTTCGGCGCCGGCAGCTTTTACGGGGAGGCCAGCTTCATCCTGCTGAGCTGCATCCCGCTGGCGCTGGTGCTGGTGAACGGGCTGGCGGTCTGGCTGAACGTACGGAAGGTGGAGTTCAAGCGTCAGCTGCCGCGCGAGACGCACGCCGGCGAAAGCGTGGACGTCACCATGATGGTCCACAATGCGGGCGTGATCCCGCGTTTTGCGCTGGAGATTGACGACACCAACCTGCCGGACCTGTACCGCGACGAATCCACGAACCTGGTGATGTGCGTCAGCCCCGGCTTCGTGCAGAAGGCGCGCTACACGGCGGTGTTCGGGCGGCGCGGCCTGCACACGCTGGACAACGTGCTGGTGACGAGCGCGTTTCCGTTCGGTCTGGTGCGCATGACGCGCAAACTTGAGTTCCGCAGCGAGATCCTGGTGTATCCGCGCCCGGCGCGGCTTTCGCACGAGTTCGAGCAGCAGCTGATGCGTTCAGCCCGCTTCTTCGGCGAGTCTTCGGTCGCGCGGCTCGGCCAGGAGGAAGTCTACGGCGTGCGCGAGTACCTGCCGGGCCAGAACGTGGCGCGCATCCACTGGCGCACGACCGCGCGCACCGGCAAGCCGATGATCCTGGAGCTGGAGGGGCGCCAGGATGCCAGCCTGCTGCTGCTGCTGGACACCTCGCCGGTCGGCGACCCCGGCACGCTGCGGCAGCGCCTGGAGTCGGCCATCGGCCTGGTCGCCGGCTTGACCTGGTTCCTGACCCGGCAGGGCGTGCTGTTCCGCTTCGCCTGGTTCGACAGCATGCTGCACGCCAGCGCTCCCGGACGCGGTGATGCGCACTACCACGCGGTGATGGAGCGGCTGGCGCTGGCCGGCTTTTCCGAGAAGCGGCTGGGTGACTGGGTCGACCAGGTCGGTGTGGGCGTGGGCAACGAGGTGCCGGTGCTGGTCACGCTGGGGCCCAAGGAACACGCCGAGGCCAGCCTGCGCCTGGGTACGGGCGCCATGGTGATCGGCGCGGGCGCGTCCGACTTCAAAGATTACCTGCGTTTCGATCAGCTGGGCCGACGCAGCATCGCCTCACCGGAACTGGAAGCCTCGGGCGTCAGCAAACGCAGCAAGGCGGCTCCGTGAAGAACTCCGCGCGCGACGCCACCTACGCCACGCTTGCCCGGATCGCGGGCCTGGCGCTGGTTGTGCTGTGCGTGCTGTTCCAGCGCCGCGGCCTGCTGGACTGGAGCGAGCTGGCATTCCTGGGAACCTGCATCGGGCTGCAGGAAACCTTCCTGCGAATGCATACACTGCGACGGCTTCGCACGCCCATGCTGGTGCTGTACTCGATGCTGCCGCTGCTGCTGGTCCTGTACCACGGCGTCGAGATCAAGTCACATGCCGGCGACTTCGTGAAAATCGTGCTGTACACACCGCTGCCACTGGTGCTGGTAAGCGTGCAGATCATGGTGCTGTACGTGCGCGAATCATCGCGGCTGATCAGCGTGGTGCTGGTGCTGGCGCTGTTCTCAACCGTGATCGGCGTGCGCCGCCCGCTGGATGACGCGGTGTGGCCCTGGCTGGCCGCGATCGGCGCCGCCGGCTCGCTGTTCCTGATGCTGCAGTATCCCGGCATGCTGTACCACGGCGTGTACGTGGCAAGGCGCCGCGGCACCCTGCCGCCTGCCGGTCGTCCGGGAGGCATCATGCGCGGTGCGTTCTTCGGCGTACTGCCGCTGTTGACCAGCTCGGTGCTGCTGCTCTCGCTGTTCCTGTACTTCGCGCTGCCGCGCTATGAGCCGGAAGAGCAGCCACCCGGTCCGATCGGCACAGGACCGGAGCAGCCCGGAGGCAGACAGAGCCCGGGCGGTCCGCTCGGCGGCCCGCGCGAGCCGACCGGCGGACCCAGGGACCCTGCCGCGCCGGCATCCGTTTCCGGTCTGTCGTCGGGCGTCGACCTTGGCGACTTCGGCGAGATCAAGCGCAGTCAGACCCCGGCCCTGGATCTGCGCCAGCTGGAGGCGGGCGGTGACGCGCTGCAGCGGGTTTACCTGAGGGCGTTCACCTATTCGAGCTTCGACGGCATGCGCTGGGCGCCACTCGGGGCCGGCGCCACCACCACGTTTGAAGTCCAGGACGGAGCAAACCGCACGCTGCCGGGCGCGCCGCGTCCGCGCGGGCGTGACTGGAAGACGCGTCGCTTTGTGGTCACCCTCCGCGAGGCAGGCCTTGGCTCGGGTGGGCAGCTGCCGCTCGCGACCGAGCCCAGCATGATCGGCGCCTACAGCGGAGCGCTGTATTACGACACGGTCTCCAACACCGTGCGCGCGCCGTCGATCAGGGCGGCCGAGTCGTACGAGGTCACTGCCATCCAGCTGCAGTCGACGCCTGCGCGCTTGAAAGCGCTGTTCGCCGGTCGCGGACCGTCGCCGACGCCGCGGCCCGAGTACCTGCAGATACCGAATGGCCTGAAGGAGCAGATCCGGCGCTGCTTCGGCTTCTACCCGCGTTTCGCCGAGATGGTACGCGCGGCGCGGCCCGGGGAGAATGCGGGCAACCTCGGCGTGTACGCGGCGGCGACGGACATCGTCGCCATGTTCCGTGAAGCGCGCCTGGAAGGCACGCAGACCCCAGCCTGGACCTACTCGCTCGATTTCCGCCCGGAACCGGGACCGGACGCCCTGGCCCGCTTCCTGGATACCACCACGAACCAATCGGAGCGTTTCGGGCATTGCGAGTACTTCGCCAGCGCGATGTGCATCCTGCTGCGCTGTTACGGCGTGCCAGCCCGGGTCGCGGCCGGTTTCCTCGCGGACAAGCCCAACGAGGAAGGCGTGTTCGAGGTGACGGCCTCGGCGGCCCACGCCTGGGTGGAAGCGTACATCGAGGGCTTTGGGTGGATTGCCTTCGATCCCACGCCGTCCGAGGGCGGCAGTGACGATTCGGGTGCGCAGGTGGATGAGCCGCCCGTGCAACCCGACACACCGGATACCGTCCAGGATGATGGCCCGGAAGGCGAAAGTGCGGAAGCACCGCCGCCCACCGACTGGCTGCGGCGCTACGACGGCAAAGCGCAGAAGCAGGTGTATTCGCAGCTCGAACAGATCGTGTCGGACGCCTCAGGTCGCGTCGATGAGTTCCTGGACAGGCTGACGAGCTGGCTGCCCGACACGTTGTTCCCCCAAAGCGGCATTCTGCGCACGCTGCTGCTGGTGCTGCCGCCCGCAATGCTGGCGGCCTGGCTGCTCTGGCGCAGGCGCCGGCGCAAGCTGATCGAGGCAAAGGTGCTGCGCCAGATGGGCGAAGGCGGCCGTAAGCGCGAGCGCGGCCTGTACCTCCAGTTGCTTCTGCTGCTGGCACGTTACGGGTTCCAGAAGCGCGCCAGTGAAACGCCGCGTGAATTCGCGCGCCGTGTGCTGCGCAGGGGAGGCAGCCGACATGAACCGGTGCTGGAGCTGACGGAACTCTACTACGCGCTGCGCTTCGGACTGGATGCCGACCTTGAGGCGGACTTCAGGCGCGCACTCGCACAGTATTCCGACGCCTTGCGGGCTGCGTCCGCGGAGAAGTCGCCGCCTCCTGCGAGCGCGTAGGAAACTTGCGCCGGAACCAGAACCATTCGAACAGCAGCAGGGCCGCCGCCAGCAGCGCCAGCCACGGGTGCAACTCCAGGTCGCGACTTTCGCCCTCCCCTTCAAAGCCCTGCATCCACTCCGACATGGATTCCGGCGCCCAGGCGGCCGGGTCCGCAGTCGAAAGGTCGGACTCAGCGGGGTCGAGCAGGCTCACACCGAGCAGCGGCAGTTCCGTGTCATCCATGCCCTCGAACACGTACACGCCGCTGCGGTCGAACTGCAGCGCACGCCCGGGAATGCCGGGTTCGCGTCCGGGCGTGCCGGCCGGCCCATAGTGGAAATCCCCGCGCCCGTCGAGCGGATTCACGCGCATGGTGTCACGCGTGCTGAGAGGCCCGCGCGGCAGCGGATCACGGCTGCGGCGCACGTAGTCAAACCAGTTGGCCCAGAAGATCGGGAAGGACAGGTTACCGGTGAAGCCGGTTGCGCTTTCATCCAGCGGGAACGCCACCAGCAGATCCTGCAGCCCGTTTTCGCGCGGCAGCAGGCAGATCGCCGGTCCCTGGCCCCCCTCAAGCACCGGGCGCGTGTACCGGGTCGTACGGATGACGTTGACACGGGGAATGCGGATGTCCGGCGTGCCAATACCGCGCCACAGGAAACTGGTGGTGGGACGCGTGGCGGACTGCGGTACGTCAATCGGAAGATCGTACGAGACGTCGCGTGGCGCCGCGGGCGCAAGAAACGCCGAGGGGAGCCGCGCTTCCACACCCGAGGAAGCCGCATCACAGAACACGTAGCTGGCCCGTTGGCGGTCTTCACTGCCGGCCGGCACCAGGCGTACCAGTCCCATTCCCGCCTCGATGGCTTCGACCGCCTTTGCCAGCGCCGGCGGCGGCGTGCCGCTGAACACCACGTCCTGCACGGGCAGCGCGCTGTATCGAAGCCACGCCACGTTATCGAGGGCCAGGCCGTCATCGTGCTTGATGCGCAGGGAGTACAGGCCGGGCGCGATTCCGGCGAAGGTGAAGGAGCCGCGCCGCCCTGGCTCCAGTGTCGCGTCGCGGGCGTCCACCAGCTTGCTGCTGCCGTCGGGCTCGACACGCTCCAGGACTAACGGCACGCTCAGCGGGCGATCGGTGCCCGTCAGTTCGATGCCGAAGAACAGCTCTACCTGGCTGAAGGTGATTTCACTCAGGCTGGCCGAGACGATGGCCGCGTTGGCCTTCGGGCTGCCGCAGGGCACGAAGTGCGCGCCGGAGAGGTCACCGGGCAGGTGATCGCTGACCACGACCAGCCGGCGCGAGGCGCCTTGCCCCTCAAGGGCACGAATCAGCGCAGTGTCCGTGGCCCCCAGATCGGTCGGCTCAAGCCCGGCTAGCGCGGCGCGCGCCACGTCGGGCTCCGAGTCCGTGGGCGTGAGGGCGCGCAGGCTGCCGTCCCAGGCGAACAACGAGATTGCGCTGTTGCCGGCCGCATCAATCACGGCTTCCGCGCGTTGACGCGCGATGCCGATGCGGGTGCCGCCGGGCTCGTTGGCGCCCATGCTGGCGGTCACGTCGACGACCAGGGTGACCGGCACGCCGCGCCGCTCGCCGCCTGGAATCCGCAACCCGGCAAGCGCCAGCACCAGCGCAATCAGCGCCAGCAGCATCAGCAGCAGCGACAGCGACTTGCGCAGCCGCTGGAACGGCGAGGTGGCGATCTGCGACTGCGCCACGCCGGTCCACAGCACCACGCTGGCGACGCGCCTGCGCACGGGCTTGTGCTGTAGCATGTAAAGCAGCAGCAGCGGCCCGATCAGCAGGCCCAGCCAGAGCGAGGACGGTGATGAAAAGAAAGCGTCCATGGTCCTTGAGAATGCACTCGCGCTCGGGAACCGCAATGACCTGTGCTGAAGCGGCGCCGTTCATACGCGCGGCCAAAAGAAAACCGGCGCGGAAACCCGCGCCGGTTTTGAAGCTAAGGCTGCCTAGCGGCGGAAGCTCATCACCACGACGGTGCCGCCCTTGGGGTGCGGCCGCATGGCGAGGTCCGGCATGATCTGCGCGGCCATCGGGAAGTACGCCCGCGGGTCGCCCTGCATGGTGGGACCTGCCACGATGAACTTGATCTGCAGGTTGCGGCGCGCGGGCAGGAACGCCACGGCGTAGGATTCGTAGATCCGGCCCTGGTAGCAGTTCTGGAGCACGCCCTGCAGGATCTGCTCGAGGCCCTGCTTGAGCTGGTTGTAATCCGCCTCGCTGTACCCGGCGCGGCGGCACATCGAGCCCAGGTACAGGTTGAAGCCTTCGCGGCACTCCGGAGTGAAGGCCAGGGTCAACTGGCTGGTGGCCGGCGCGAGTTCGACGCCGAACTGCGGGTCCACAACGAACGCGGTCGCGCAGGACGGGCACTTGTATCGGCCGGTCTGGCTGACCTTGAAGCTGGCGCCGCAGTTTGGACACGCCACCACCTGCGGGTTGTCGCGTGAGGGCGGCACCCACTGGCCGGTACCCGGGCGTCCGTACTGTCCGGTGGGCGGACGCTGCACGGTGCCTGTCTGGCGGCGCGCCTGCACGGGTGCTGTCTGAGGCCGCGGCGGAGCATACTGCGGCTGAGGCGCCATCGGCTGCTGCGAGGTCGGCGGACGCTGCTGGAACTGGCCGGTGGGGGGGCGCTGCGGCTGGGGCGGAGGCGCCTGTCGAGCGGGCGCCGCCGGTGCGGCAGCAACAGCCTCTCCACCCTTGCTGGAGGCGAGGAAATTCACGGCCTCGTCTTCGTTGGTGAAGATACGGAAGAAGGAGTTGAGGCCGAGCATGTCGAACACGACCTTCACCTTCGGGTGCACCCGGATCAACGCCAGTCCGCCGCCAACCTTTTCGAGGTTGTCGGCAGTGGCCACCAGGCTGCCCAGGCCGGTCGAGTTCACGTACTTGATGCCCTGCATGTCGAGCACGAAGTTGGTGTAACCGTCCTCCTGCAGCTGTTTGAGCTGCGATTCAAAGGAGATGACGGTGGTGGCGTCAATGGCGCCCTCGACAACCACACGGGCGGTGTTGGCCAGTGCATCAATCGGCGTGATATCAAAGCGTAGATCGGTCAAGGGTGCTCCTTGAATGATGCCCAGTGTGCATTGCCCACAAAACGCAAGTTATGCACACCCCCAACGCGGGGTTCGTCACAAAAGTCGAAACATAGACCGAGGTTCTGGCCTGTCATTGATACATCACGCCAAACCTAGAGTCAACCGCAAACGATAGTTACGAGATTTGACAAGAGTCGATATCTTACAGTCGCCCACCTTGCCAGCGGCTGCAGCTTCAATACAATCCAATTAGTAATGGTGGACTGTTCCTGAACTTTTTGTGTTAAGCGTAGGAAACGCCTTGGCTTGTGGCACTGCCGCTCTGGAGTTGCCAGGTTCCACCGTGCAAGCAGTCGTTTCCTTTCCCTGACGGCGTAATAGTGCACGGACGTAACTCCGCTGCATGCGCCTGAAAACCGGTGTCGCTGCATGGTTCACGTTCCAAAAGATGACGACACACCTACCGGACAGCACCGCAGGCCGCCTCAGCGCCCCGCAAGCCAGCCGCAACAGCGTCCGCAGACAGGCCAGAATCAGATACCGGCTTCGGGGCAACAGCCCCAGGCTTCCGATCGCAAAAAGACCGGGCCCGTAGGCAACACGCAGCAGAAGAAGCGCTCGACCCAGCTTCTGTCCCTGGAGCCGCCAAAGCGTTCGCGCGGACCCTCTCTTGGCACGCAGAATACGCGCCTCGATTCCATGGGCGGTCCCGCTACCAAGTCACAGCGCAACCGCAACCTGTTCGGTACCATCGGGCGCGAGAAGTCCGGCCAGACCGATATCAACCCGGCCGTACAGTCCAGCGCAATGCCTCGTCCAACGCTGCGCAAGCCGGGACAGACCGGCGCCGTTGACCTGGGCGCCAGCGCGTCCGAAGTAGACGGCATGATCGTGCGGCGCAAGGGCACGCGGCGTATTCCCAAGGCGGGTGGCGGCGTCGAGGGAGAGGCTGCACCGCTGGACAGCATGGGTTCCGGGCGGCGCCCTTCGATCGACCCGGGTCCAGCGCCGCGAGCGGAGTTGCCGCCGGTTGTGAACATTCCGATTCCGCAGGCGCCGGTCGTCAGGCAGCCGGCCCCGCCGCCGGATCCGCGCGCGCGAGGCAACACGCTGGCCGGTGTCAGCGCCGAGGATCTGCTCGGTGCAGAAGGACGCGCCGTACTCGAGAAGATGCGCCAGCGCGAGCAGCAGGCTCGCATGGCGCCGCAGCAACCGCCAACCGCGCCGGAGCGCCCGCAGCCGCGGCCCACGGGGCAGCCGCTGCCGCCGCGTATGGAAGACTCCAGCCGCATGGCATTCCATTCCGCTGAGTACTCGGCGGGTGAAACCATTGAAGAGGTGACGCCGCAGGACGAGCTTGCTCCGCAGGGCAGCTTTCTGGCCGGCCCCACGCGACAGCACCAGCGTGACGTGGTGCAGACGCCGATGCCCGCTGCACCCGCCTACGGCGAAGAGCCGCCGCCCGACGACCTTGGCTATGAACGCCCCGTTGACCTGGGCGTTAGCGAGGCGCCCGCCTACTACGAAGGGGGTGGAACAGCCGAGGAGCCGACGGCCCGTGAGTCCGCCGCCCACGACGAAATGGAGCAACGGGCGGGTTATCTGCTCTGGCTGCAGGGCGTGATCACGGCCGAGGAGGTCGAAGACGCACTAAGCAACGATGAGCAGGTGCCGGAAGAGATCCGCGGTCTGCTGTACGACTGCGCGTTCACCGACCAGGTCACACTGCACCGCTTCCTGGCGCGGCACGAGTCGCTTTCGCCCGTGGACCTGGAGCAGGTGCAGCCCACGGAACGCGCGCTGGCCATGCTGCGACCGGCGATTGCTCGGGCTTATCGCGTGATACCCATCGAGCGCGTCGGTGAGTTGCTGCTGGTGGCGGCGGCCTTCCCGTTTGATCCGAAGCGGCTGCTCGAGCTGCGCCGGCTGACGGCCAGCAAAGTGAAGCTGTTCGTCGTGACGGAAGAAGAGATCGAACTGGCGCTGCTGAAGTACTACCCGGGCGGACAGGCGACGCTGCGCTCGCCGAAGCCGCCGGGCATCGACCAGCCTTCAGAGGACGAGGAATCGGCGGTCACCGGCGAGGGGGAAGCGCTGGAAGAGAGTTACGACCCCACCCTCAGCGGCGGAGATTCCGGCCTGTACGCGCCGGTCGAGGGCGGTTACGAAGACGAGGATGCCGGTGCAGAACTCGGTCTCTCGGAGGTGGAGGAAGGCGGCGCCCACGACCAGCCGATCGGCAGCGCCGGTGATCTTGACGAGTCAACACTCGGCGGGGCCCCGGACGCGTCCACGGACCCGGACCTCGAAGTGCCCGGTGAGTTCCAGCAACGGGGCAAGAAGGGCGCGTCCGACGATGATCTGCAGACAGGACCCGAAGAACTGGACCCGTTTGCCGAGTAGTGCCAGGACTGTCCTGCAGGCCGGGTATCTATTAACCTGATGACCGACACGACCGTACCGCCGGGGAAGACGCTTCATGGTTCCTGACGACAGCAACGAATTCTTCGGCCACCTGAACCAGCCCTCAACACCGCGCCGTACGCGACGCCCCTCAAGCAACCGCATGCAGCGACCCGAGGAGGGCGATTTCGGCAGCGTACCTGACCCGTTCGGTGAGGATGCTGAGCCGCCGCTTCAACCGCCACCCGTTCAAGGCGGACCGTCGTCTGTCCTGTCCGAGCGCGGCCGGGCGCGTACCCGTGCGCCTCAGGGGCCGGGCTTGAGCCCCGGCATTCCCCAGGCTCGCGAAGAACGACCCACCCGGGAAATTCCGCGCAGCGGCGTAGTGCTTACGCCCAGCGGCGTGAAGCGCGTAGACGATGATCCGCCGGCGCAACCCGTCCGCCGGGTCGTTTCCCAGCCGGTCGACATCCCGGCCGACGAGCCCGAAGACTTCCACAGCCAGAGCCGCAAGTCCAACCAGGAAGACGACGTAAGCTGGGAAGAGTATGCCGCGGACGGTTTCCCGGCCATGGCGGCCGAAGAGTTCGGCGTAAAGACCAAGACCACCGACAGCGGGCGCGTCGTGCCGGTGGCGGTGCGCTCGGACCTGACGGACGAGGCGATCAAGGGCCGCTCGATCAAGGGTGGGGGACGCAAGCCCAAGCCCGTGAAGGCTTCCGCCCCCGCTGCGCCGAAGTCGCTCTGGGGCCGGATCGGCGACAGCCTGCGGCTCACACGCCCGGTGCTGGACGAGCCGGAAGAAGAGACGGAAGGAGAGTCCCGGCCCACGAAGGGCTTCGCGCGCTCCGGCAGCCAGAAACCGAGCCGCAAGACGACCCAGAAGAAGACTCCGCTCGGCGTGGCCTGGAGCGTGGTGGCCGAGGTCGCAAAGATCCTGATGCTGGTGCTGCTGCTGCGGGCCTACGTGGTGCAGGTCAGCCAGGTCCAGGGTCCCAGCATGGAGGGGACGCTCTACGGCGGCGACCCGGCGGCAGGCATCGCTGCCGACCGGTTGATCGTGGAGCGCATCACCCCCATGGTGGCGAACAACGGGGACAAGTGGTGGATAGGCTGGCTGCCCGGCTTCCTGACACCCGAGCTGAAACGCGGCGACATCGTCGTGGTGCGCAGCCCGGAAGACCCGGGTTCGGAACTGGTCAAGCGCCTGATTGCCCTGCCTGGCGACACCATCAAGTTCGAGGACGGTCGCCTGTACCTCAAGCCCGCCGGGGCAAGCGATTTCCAGGAAGTAAAGGAAGATTACCTGTCCGCCGAAGACCTGAAGCGCGAGGACGGCAGTTTCCGCGCCTACGGCCCCGGTGACCTGGGCGGTTACATCGACGAAGGTGACGAGTTGCTGGTGCCGGCCAACCGACTGTTCGTGATGGGAGACAACCGCACGCACAGCAACGACAGCCGCCGCTGGCTCGAGATCGACGTGCAGATCACGGAACCGAAGGGCATCGACCGCCTGTGGCTGCACAAGACCAGTGTCGAAGGCCGCGTGATCTTCCGCATCTGGCCCTTCGACCGAATCTGGCCGCCTGTGAAGTAGCCCCGGTTAAGTGAACAGGCCCCGGACTTTTCGCCCGGGGCCTCGTGTTTCAGCTGCCGATTGCCGCGCGGACCACCTTCAGCGTGCCTTCAAGCAGTTCGCGGGCTTCCTTCTCGTAGCTCTCCGCGCGAGCCTGGTACTTGCCGCGGAATTCTTCGTCCTTGATGCCCGGCAGGTTGATGTAGATGTTCAGCACGGCCGCATTGATGCAGGCGAACAGCGAGAGCGCGCCGCAGCCGCAGTCGCTGATAGCGTGCTTGTTGCCCACCTGCGCGATGGCGTTTACTTGGCGCAGCGCCTGGATGCCAAGCTCGGCCGTCGCGTCCGGCGAGAGCGTTGCGGCCTTCAGCGCTTTCTGCATCGCCTCGGCGCGAGCGGCTTTCTGCTCGTCGGTGTCCTTGGGCAGCTTGCCCGCTTCGCCGAAACCGTCGAAGGCGGCGGCGTCCTTCTCGAACATCGCCAGCATCTGCTCACGGCAGGGCGTCAACTTTTCCATGGCCGCTTTCACCTGGCCTTCGACCTCGGCGTACTTCTTCTTGCCGATCGTGAGGTTGCCCACCATTTCGCCCAGTGCGATGCCCGTGGTGCCCAGCACGGCCGCCGCCGCGCCGCCACCCGGTGTGGGGGCAGCAGAGGCAAGGTCAGCCGCGAATTCCGAGATGCCCTTCAGGTAGTGAAAGCGTTCCATGGCGTCCTCATGCGTTTGAAAGTTTGTTCTCGATTACCTGCTCAGCGGGGTCGAAGTCGGTCAGCCGGAGCTGCTCAGTCACGAAGCTGTTCCGCGTGTTAGCGTCTGCCCCGCCGCCCTGCAACTGTCTGGCGCACAGGTCCATCGCGTCCTGGGGAAGCAGGCCCACTACCTCGCTGTTGCGGATGTCCACGCCGGCCTCACGGGCCAGCTCCTCGATGCGCCGGTACGCCTGCGCCGGTGACGTTTTGCGGTAGTCCACCAGGTTCATGCTGATCTGCACGCAGTTTTCAGCCTTCAGCTCGAAGCCCATGGCCTTTACGCCCGGCATGCCGCCGTCCTTCTCGCGAATCGCCTTGGCAATGCGCTTGGCAAGCTTCAGGTCGGTGGACTTCAGGTTGACGTTATAGGCAATCAGGAAGAAGCGCGCGCCCACGGCCGTGGCGCCCGCGGTGGGGTGAATGCGCTCGGGACCGAAATCAGGCTTGCGCGAGGGGTCGCGCCCGATTTCGTCGCGCAGGGCCTCGAACTCGCCCTTGCGCACGTCGGCCAGGTTGCGGCGTGCCTCGTTGCGGGCAGCATCTCCATAGAGGAAGACGGGAATATCCAGTTCGCGTCCGACGCGCGCGCCGAGCTGTTCGGCAAATCCAACGCAGTCAGCGGTGGTCACACCGCTGATCGGGATAAAAGGGATCACGTCCGTGGCGCCCATGCGAGGGTGTTCGCCCTGGTGCTGGTTCAAGTCGATCAGCGCGGCCGCCGTGCGGCACATGCGGAAGGCAGCCTCCATCACCGGCAGCGGCTCACCGGCCAGGGTGAAGACGCTGCGGTTGTGGTCGGCATCGGCCTCGTAGCCGAGCAGCCTGGCGCCGGCAACCTGACGGGCGGCGGCGGCGATGTTCTCAATCACGTCGCTGCGGCGGCCTTCACTGAAGTTTGGTACGCATTCGACAATCTGCATGAGGCGCTCCGTGCATGCGGGTCCGGCTCGGCCGGGAGTATGAAGTTGGGCCCTGCGGCCCGCAAGCGTCGCTTGACTGGCGAAGATGAGCGCATTCGGTAAACTGTCCGTTTCCGAAGGGGGAGAGCGTGTTACCGGACGTCTGGAAGAGATACTTCAGTGAAGAGCTGGCCAGGCGCGACCAGGCCAAGCTTACCCGCAAGCTGCGCTCTCTGCGCCACATGGGCTCGACCAAAGTCCAGATCGGCTCTCACGAGTTCCTGAACTTCAGCAGCAACGACTACCTGGGCTTGACCGGCGACCTGCGCATCGCCGAGGCAGCGGCCAGCGCCGCCGGCCGTTTCGGCTGGGGAACCGCTGCTTCGCGCCTGGTCACAGGAAGCTCGACGCTGCACACAAAGCTGGAGGGCGAAGTCGCGGCGTTCCGTGGCACGGAGGCCGCGCTGCTGTTCGGCTCCGGCTACCAGGCGAACCTGGGCGTGATCTCTGCCCTGGTCGGCAGCGGCGACACCGTCCTTTCCGACGAGATGAACCACGCCAGCATCGTAGCCGGCTGCAAGCTCTCCGGCGCGACGGTGCGAGTCTTCAAGCACCGGAACTGCGACGACCTGGAGCGTCACCTCAACGGCGTCAAGAAGGGGCGCGTGCTGGTCGTAACCGACAGTCTTTTCAGCGTCGAGGGCGACGCCGCCGATCTGCCCCGCATCGTCAAGCTGTGCGAACGCTTCAATGCCCTGCTGCTGGTTGACGACGCCCATGCCAACGCCTGCCTTGGCAAGCGCGGGCGCGGCATCCTTGAGATTCAGGGTGTCAACGGACAGGTGCCGATTGTGATCGGCAACTTCTCCAAGGCACTGGGCAGCTACGGCGGTTTTGTCGCCTGCGACGAAATGGTCCGCGACTATCTGGTGAACCATTCGCGCCCTTTCATTTACACCACATCGATACCCATCGCGCTGGCGGCCGCCAACCTGGAAGCTCTCAAGATCGTGCGCCGAGAAGGCGATGCCCTGCGGCAGAAACTGGCGACCAACACCGCGTTCGCGAGGACCAAACTGGAGAGCGCCGGATTCGAGCTGACGGGCAATTACCACATCATCGGCATCCACGCCTCCAGCCCGGATGAAGCACTGTTCCTGGGCAGCGAGGTCGAGCAGCACGGCGTGCTGGTGCACCCCATGCGCTGGCCCACGGTACCCGAGGGACAGAACTGCCTGCGCGTAAGCATCACGGCCGCGCATACCGAGGACGACATCAACCGTCTGGCGGAGGCCTTGAAGAAGGCGCGCAACTCGATTTCCAGGAAGAAGACTGACGGCCTGACGCGCCGCGTCTCGCGCCGCCCCACCGAGCAGCAACTCGAGATGATGACGGCCCCGCCGGTTGACGACTTCGACGACTTCGAGAACCTTCCCGGTGAAGCGATGATGTCAGCGGCGGACAGTTCCAGGTTGCCGCCGCCGGAACAGGTGGCCGAGTTCAGCGAGGACGCGGCACTGCCCGCGTCCGGCGACACCATGATTGCCGAACAGGGATTCCCCGGAAACGACAAGCCCACTGCCCCGGTCGAGAAGACTTCCGAGCAGGCGCCGGACGACGGACCGGTGCCGGAGTCGGCGATCGAAACTCCGACTGCACCTGTCGAAGAAGAAATCCAGGAGGAACTGCCGATCGATGAGCCGGAACAGGCGTTGCCGCCCGTTGAGGCAGGCGGTTCCGGCGCAACACTGGCCCCGGAAGCCATGGAACTGGCGGATCCCGTGATCGCCGAGATCGAGGGCGGCACCCGGAAGCGGCAACGCAAGACCGCAAAGCATAAGAAGTCCGAAAACTGACCGGGATACCTGTTGCGAGTGCGGCTCTTCGCTGAGCCCTGTTGACGAAACGCCAAAAGGTGCGACCCTGTGTGCGGCGCAACCCTTGCTCTGAAACGAGCGCGCCGCGGGGCCAACCTGAAACAGGGAGACGTCATGCCGCGTCAAATTCTGCTGTCCACTTTGTTGCTTGCCGTCTGCTTTTTTACCAGCGGCGTCTGCCAGCAGGCTCCGACCGAGCCCGAGCCGCCGGTCAAGGGCTACGCAACCTACGACGAGCTGTTCGACGATTTCCAGAAGCAGCGGGAAGTGCTGTTCACCCGCATGGATCGCCTGCGTGAACAGGAAACCACCAAGCCTGAGGAAATGCAGGCCATCGAGAGCGAACTGCGCAGGCTGGATGGGCGCTACGCGGACGCGCTCGATACCTACATCCAGGGGCATCCGGATGCCAAGGACCTGATGCCCGCACGCTTCGAGCTGGCGGTAGCGCTCTCGCGCATCGACGACAAGCTGGAGCGCGCGATTCTGGCAGCCGACGACTTCCTGAAGAACCACGCCGACGCCGAACTGGCGCCTGACGTGCGTTTCCTGAAGGGCCAGACCCTGTTCCGGCTGCAGGGCCGCGAAAACGAGGCCCTGGCCGCCCTGGACGAGTTCATAGACAAGCACTCCGAACGACAGGAAGCCGACTCCGCGCGCATGATGCGTGTGCGGACGCTGTTGTTCCTGGACAAGACCGCCGACGCGCGCCGCTCGCTTGAGGCGCTGCTCAAGTCCGAGCGTGTGAAGGGCGATGAGGATGCCGCGGAATTCCTGCGCGTACAGCTCGAGAACCTGGACTGGATCGGCAAGAAGTTACCCGCGTTCAAGCTCGCGGACCTCGCCGGCCAGGTGCGCGAAAGCGCGGATTACGAGGGCAAGCCCACGCTGCTGTTCGTGTGGGACAGCAACAGCACGGCCTGCCTGGGGGAGCTGCCCTTCGTGCAGGAGGCCTTCAAGCGCCACAAGGACAAGCTGAACTTCCTGGGCATCAGCGTGAACGAGAGCAAACCCGCGCTGGAGCAGTGGCTGGCGCGCAATCCGGAAGCCGTAGGCTTCCCGACCGTCTGGATCGACCGCGACGAAGAAAACTCGCTGGTCAAGAAGCTCAGCGTTTCGCTGATCCCGTTCCTGGTGCTGGTCGGCAGCGACGGCAAGATTTTCCGCTACGACGTGCGCAGCGACGACATGCTGCGCTACGCGGCGATGCTGGCAAAGTAGGGGCATGACGGAGTTCGAGCCCAAGCAACTGGCCTGCCCCTGCTGCAGACACGAGTTCGAAACCCGGCTCGTGACCGGCTTCCGCATCGGCGAGAAAGAGCCCGACTTCTGCCCGCGCTACCTGGACGGCAACCCGCTGCCCGATTTCCTTCACGTCTGCCCCGAGTGCGGCTTCATCGGCTTCGAGGCCGACTACCGCAGCCTCAATGACGAGCAGAAAATCAAGCGCGTAAACACCCTGCTGGCCGGCTTTCACTGGCAGAAGGGCCAGCAACTGGGCGGCGCCGAGCGCTACCGCCGCGCGGCGCTGATCGGCATCTACGCCGGCAAACGCAGCGCCGAGGTCGCGGACCTCTACCTGCAGGCCACCTGGTGCAGCCGCATGGAAGGGGAAGACGACGAAGAGCAGAAGGGCGCCCGCCGCAAGGCCGTGAAGTACTTCGAGCTGGCACTGGCGGCCGAGGAATTCAGCCCCGACGATCTGCCGGTGGTGAACTACCTGCTGGGTGAATTGAACCGCAGGCTCGGCGAGAACAAGAAAGCGCTGAAGTACTTCGATGCCATGGACAAACTGGAGAAGGTAGATCCCTGGCTGATCGAGTGGCGAGACAAGCAGAAGGCGCTCATCACGTAGGGGACTGTCCCCGAAGTTGGGGACTGTCCCCGTCATCGGCCGGGGGTTGCAGGGTCGGACGGCGGTCCGACAGCAAATTACCAATAACCAATTTCCAGTTACCAATGCCGGTGGTCACTTGATGGCTGGATACTGTTTGACGATTTCGAATGCAGGGACAGTCCCCAGAATCGGGGACAGTCCCTAATTCGCCGGTGGTGCGTCGTCCAGCTTGAGGGGTTTTTCCGGGGCGAAGCCGCCCATGCGTTCGAGCTGGCTGATGGTGCGGGCCGCGCGCTCGATCACGTTGCGCGTCTGCATCTGCTGCAGCTTGAACTCCGGCTCGAAAGGCAGATAGCCGCAGATCATGTCCGTCAGCGGCCCCAGCTCCACGTGCTCGGCCAGCATGCCGCGGAACTTCTCAGCCTGCTCGCGCAGCAGTGCCAGCGCCAGCGCCTTCAACTCCACGCCGAGATTGCGTTCCCAGCTGCCGCCCGGTTGCGGCCGGATGTCCGGCAGCCACTCGGCGCCGAACACGCGGTAGCCGCGGATCAGCGAATGCTCGTGGGAGAGTCGCACGCGCCCGATGCCGCGTAGCACCATGGCGAAACGGCCGTCAGGCATACGCGAGTACTCGCTGATGCGCCCCACGCCCGCAAAGCGATAGACCGGCGGGTCGCCAAGGGTTTCACCGGAAGCCGCCTCCATCAAGGTCCCCATGGCGAAGCAGTGCTCGCTTTCAGGCTTGTGCAAGGTGTCTTCCATCAGGGCGCGGTAGCGGTCCTCGAAGATGTGCAGCGGCAGCAGGGTGTGGGGGAACAGCGTGACGCCCGGCAGAGGAAACACCGGGATGCCGTGGCGCAGCTCGGGCAGGTCGTCTTCCATCGGGGGGCTGACCCTGTTTTCGCGTCTTGAGGCCTACCGTCGCGTTAGACCCCGCACGCGAAAACAGGGTCTGACCCCCTTGGGCTACGCACGCCGCTTCACGTACAGCGCGCGGCCTTTCTTGTACACCTCGACCAGCCCCAGCTTCTCCAGGATCGGCGGAAAGTAGCTGGCCAGGTTGCCGTGGATGCTGAAGCTGCGCAGGAATTCCTCCAGCGTGTCGGGCTCAGGGATGGATTCCTCGCGGCAGGGCCCCAGGCGCACCTCGCCCAGGCGGTCGATCAGCGCCATGGACTCGCTGATTACGCGGTCTTTCTCCCAGATCACCACGTTTGCTGCGTTGTCGAAGTCGCGCGTCTTGTTGCGGAAGCCGACGAAGCACTGGATGTCGCCATCCCGCGAGATCACATAAAACGGCTTTTTGAGCCCGCAGGTAACGTAGTCGCCATCAATCGGCTGTTTCAAGGCTTCTTCAAGGGTAGGCACGTTCACTCTCCGGCCGCAAGTGTAGCAAGCGCAAGAAAACAGGCCACGCGAAGCCCGGCACCCACGTCGTCAAAAATGCTTGTGGGCTGGCGTGTTATGGCTATTCTCACGCCGATCCCCCGGCCGGGGCAGTCCCGGCCCTGACAAGAGACGAAGGAGTGAGCGATGCGCTACGCATTGACTCTGTTGATTGCGCTGACGGCGCTGTTGGCAGCGAGCCTGACCGGCTGCAAAGACAAGGGCAACGAAGCGGGCGGCGGCGATGCTGATGAGATCCGCGTGGGCGTGTTCCTGAGCCTCAGCGGCGCGAACGCCGACTTCGGGAAGACGACGAAAAACGGAATCGACCTCGCAGTTGAAGAGATCAACGAAGCGGGCGGCATCAACGGTAAGAAGCTGGTGATCATTGCCAAGGACACTCGCAGCAAGCCTGAAGAAGCCCAAACCGTGGCCAAGCAGCTGGCTTCACAGGACAAGGTTGCCGTAGCAATCGGTTCAGTCGAATCGGGGCAGAGCATCAAGGCCGCGCCTGTGTTCCAGGAAGCCGGTATCCCGATGGTCAGCCCCAGCAGCACCAATCCCGATGTCACCAAGCAAGGCGACCGGATTTTCCGAGTTTGTTATCTCGATGATTTCCAGGGGCAGGCCTGTGCGGCCTTTGCATACAAGGACCTCAACCTCCGTAAGGCGGCGCTGATCTACGCTCAAGACGATGACTACAGCAAGGGGCTGGCCCAGTACTTCCGGGAAGCATTCAAGGGCATGGGCGGATCTATTGTCGAAGAGGCGCCGTTCCAAGGCGACGTATCAGAGTTCAAGGATCAGGTCAGCAAAATCGCCGCAGCCGGTCCCGACGTAATCTTCGCCCCGGTCTACTACGCCAAGATCGGACTGATAGCTCGCGACTTCCGCAAGCAGGGCGTTACCGTTCCGTTGCTCGGTGGCGACGGCTGGGAAAGCCCGCAGTTGATCCAGCTCGCGGGTGAGACACTGGAGGGAAGCTACTTCGGATACCATTACGACCCTGACGACCAGGATGCGAAGGTGCAGGGGTATCTGAAGGCATATAGCGCGAAATATGGATCTGAGCCGAACAGCCTTTCCGCCCTGGGCTATGATGCTGTCTATGCGGTAAAGCTCGCAATCGAACTTGGAGGCGGCAGCAGTGCTGATCAGATCACCGAGGGGCTGCGCAAGATTAACGACTTCAAAGGCGTCACCGGCACGTTCAGCATCGACGAGAACCGCAACGCCAAGAAGTCGATTACAATGCTGAAGATCGGTGGCAGCAACCTCAGTAAAGTCAAAGTCATCAAGCCGGAAGACCTGAAGTAAACGTCCGAGACCGGGGCAAGGCGCTGGCCTTGCCCCGGTTTCTATTGCGAGATGGTTCCCGTGGCATCAGTCGACTTCACCTCGCAACTGCTGCAGTACTTCGCGAATGGTGTGGCCAAGGGCAGCACGTATGCGCTGATGGCCGTCGGTTACACGTTGGTGTACGGCGTTTTGCAGCTGATCAACTTCGCGCATGCGGAGGTCTACATGCTTGGTTCCCACTTCGCCTACTACCAGGCGAAATGGGGCGGTTATCTGCCCGACGAGCCTGGGGCGAAACCGGAGTCGGTGCCCATCCTGCTGGTGGGTACGTTCATCGCAGTTGCAATGCTCGCATGCGCCGCAGTCGGTATGCTGATCGAGCGTGTTGCCTATCGCCCGCTGCGAAACGCGGGCCGACTTGCCCCGCTGATCACGGCTATCGGCGTTTCGCTGTTTCTGCAGTACGGGGGTCAGGTGGTGTTCGGCACCGAGCCCAAGCTGTTTCCAACCTTTGTCGAAACAGAAGTGTTCGAAATCGGCTCGGTGAAGATTCCGAACACCAATCTTCTGATTGTGGTGACCACGTTCGTGCTCATGCTTGGACTGACGCTGTTTGTGTCGAAAACGAGGCCGGGCGCTGCCATGCGAGCCTGCAGCCACGACATGCGCACTGCAAAGCTCATGGGCATCAACGTGAATGCCACCATCAGCCTTACTTTCGCGATTGGCAGCGCGTTGGCTGCGGTCGCCGGCGTCCTGGTCGCAATGGACCAGCCGGCGATCACGCCCCTGATGGGCGTCAGGATCGGCCTGAAGGCCTTTGTGGCGGCGGTTGTCGGTGGCATCGGCAGCATACCGGGGGCTGCCCTGGGTGGTCTGGTGCTGGGAGTCAGCGAGTCGGTGGTCGGCGGGTTGTGGGATACAAACTACGCCGAGGCTGTGGCATTCGTGTTCCTGATCGTGGTTCTGCTCTTAAAGCCTTCAGGACTGCTTGGCAAGGCGACACGGGAGAAGGTATAGGCATGGCCAAAACCGTGGGACTTCTGCTTGCGGGTTTGGTTGCCTGCTACGGGCTGAACTGGTTCCTCGCCGAGTTCATTGAAATCGTTTACGTCGATTACCTGAACCTGATCGGTATTGCCATCGTCCTCGCCGTCGGGCTAAACGTGATCAACGGGCTCACTGGCCAATTCAGCCTGGGTCACGCTGGTTTCATGGCGATCGGCGCGTTCGTGGCGGGGCTCGTTTCCATTCAACTGACTTATGGCGAGATGTCTTCGGGGCCCCTGGAATTTGCCGGGCTTGGGACGTTTTTGCTCAGCCTGCTGCTGGCCGGTCTCGCGGCCGCTGTCCTCGGGGTCGTGGTCGGCGCGCCCGCACTTCGGCTGAAAGGCGACTATCTTGCGATCGCGACTCTCGGCTTTGCTGAGATTACCCGCATCCTGCTGACCGCCCAGGACAGCCTGGGTGGGCCCACAGGCATCAAACGCATTCCGAAAATGCCGCTCCTGCCAGGAACGGGGGGGTGGGACGGCGGCACCAGTGTGTTCTGGATCTTCTTGGCGGTGTTTACCATTGTCTTGTTCAGTGCGAGGCTGCAGCGAAGCACCTATGGGAGAGCTCTGATAGCCATCAGAGAGAACGAGTTGGCGGCCGAAACAATGGGCGTGCGCGCCGCCAGGATGAAAGTAATGGCGTTCGTCTACGGGGCGTTTTTTGCCGGAATCGCTGGCGGATTGTATGCCCACTACCAGCATTCGGTTCGACCGGATGATTTCACGTCGATTCGAAGCATTGAAGTCGTGGTCATGCTGGTGCTTGGAGGATTGGGCAGCATTACCGGCGCCATCCTCGGCGCTGTTGCTGTGACGTTGGTTCCGCAGTTGCTGAGACCTCTCGAAGAGCAACTTCAGGTCAACGGGCTCAGCATGGTGGTGTACGCTTTGCTCCTGATCCTGATGATGATCTTCCGGCCGCAGGGGATCTTTGGCCAGCGGGAGCTTTCTTTGAAACTGCTGCGGCGGATTCTGCCGGGAGGGCGCAAGTGACGGCCCTGCTGGCTACCGAGAACCTTACCATCCGCTTCGGCGGCTTGACCGCCGTGGACGGCTTCAACCTGGCCATTGAACCCGGCGACCTGTTCGGCCTGATCGGCCCAAATGGCGCGGGCAAGACCACCGTGTTCAACATGATCACCGGCGTTTACCTGCCCACGGAAGGCAGCGTGCACTTTGACGGCCGGCTGGTAAACGGTCTGCAGCCGGCCCAGGTGGCGGCCTTGGGCGTGTCGCGCACCTTCCAGAACATCCGGCTGTTCGATGAGCTGAGCGTGCTGGAGAACGCCATGACCGGCGCGCACCAGCACGCGAAGATCAACCTGTTCGATTCGCTGCTGCGTACGGCGCGTCACTACCGCGAAGAGCAGCGGCAGCGCGACCGGGCTTACGAGCTGCTGACTTTCATGGGTCTCGAGGACCGCGCCGGCCTTCCCGCCAAGCAGTTGCCCTACGGGCACCGCCGCAAGCTGGAGATCGCCCGCGCGCTCGCCACGGAGCCCAAGCTGATCTGCCTGGACGAGCCCGCGGCCGGCATGAACACCGGCGAAAAGGCCGAGTTGTCGGCGCTGATCCGCAAGATCCGCGACGAACTGAAGATCACGGTGCTGCTGATCGAGCACGACATGAAGCTGGTGATGGGTATCTGCGAGAAGATCCAGGTGCTCGACTACGGCAAAACCATCGCGCTCGGCACGCCGCAAGAGATCCAGAACAATCCCAAAGTCATCGAGGCATACCTGGGAGGCGAGTAGGTTTGGAACAGCAAATTACCAATAACCAATTTTCAATTACCAATGCCTCGGCGCATGCGATCCGTGCACGGCATTGGTCATTGGTAATTGGTTATTGGTAATTCGCTGTTTGAAAGGCCACATGAGCGACCCGATCCTCGAACTGGCTGATGTCAACGTCTTCTACGGCGCGATTCATGCGCTGAAGGGTGTTTCGCTGTCCGTGCGCCACGGTGAGGTTGTCACTTTGATCGGCGCCAACGGCGCGGGCAAGACCACCACACTGGCCACCGTCTGCGGCCTGATGCGGCCTCGTTCCGGCACTGTGCGCTACGGTGGCGAAGACATCGGAAAGGTTGCCACGCACCAGCTTGTTGCGCGGGGGCTGGTGATGGCGCCGGAGGGGCGCGGCATCTTCCCGGCGCTGACCGTTGAAGAAAACCTGCGCCTGGGCGCTTACGCGCGGCGCGACAAGGCGGGCATCGAGAAAGACCTGCAGCACGGTTTCGAGATCTTCCCGCGCCTGGCCGAGCGCAGGCGCCAGCGCGGCGGAACGCTTTCCGGCGGCGAGCAGCAGATGCTGGCAATCGCCCGCGCGCTGATGTCGCAGCCCAAGCTGCTGCTGCTGGATGAGCCATCGCTGGGCCTGGCGCCGCTGATCGTGCAGACCATTTTCGAGACCATCGACAACGTCAACAAAGAGGGCGTCACCATCCTGCTGGTCGAGCAGAACGCCCGCATTGCGCTGAAGCACAGCCACCGCGCCTATGTGATCGAAAGCGGCGAAATCAGTATCGAGGGCGAGTCGGCCGCGCTGCTGGATGACCCCCGCGTAAAGGCCGCCTACCTGGGCGAGGGCTAGATTCCGGGCAATTGCCGATCCGCGAATACCGGGCCGTCCAATCGCCGTCAGGCGACGCAGACTATTTGCGGATTTGTAATCCGGCCCAAATGGGTTACCTTATAGCTGGCCCGCGTGGGGCCGGTCTCCCCGTCTCCAAAGCCCCTTGGAGCAACCGTATGACCCGAATGTTCCGCCTGTTTGCACTGGTTCTGCTGCTTGGCTTCGTGTCAGCGCCGCTGTTCGCGGGTGACGACAAGGACGAGGCCACCTACCGCAAGATCGAATCGCAGCTCGAAAGCACCACGATCGACAGCCTGGCCTACGAGGAGGCCGACGTCACCGAGGTGGTGAAGGACATCGCCAGGAAGGCCCGCATCACCATCGTGATCGACAAGAAGGCACTGGAGGACGTCAGCGAAGACGACCGCCTGATCACCCTGGAGCTGGCTGCCGTGAAGGCCGGCAACGCGCTCAACATCGTGCTGGACCAGATCCAGATGGTGAAAATGTACAAGAACGGCGTGCTGTACATCACCAACAAGGAGAAGGCCGAGGGCGTGGTCAGCACCAAGGTCTATGACGTTCGCGACATCACCGTGAAGATCAACGACTTCCCGGCGCCCAGACTGCGCCTCAAGTCCGCCGACGACGACTCCAGCGGCCCGATCATCGACTACGGTGCAGAGCCGGACGACCCCACCACGGAAGACATCATTGAAATGATCGAGGAGAGCGTTGACGCCGACTGGGGCGGCACCGCCAGCGTCTCCATCGTGAAGGGCCAGCTGATCGTGCGCGCCCCGCGCGACGTCCACAAGGACGTGGCGGATCTGCTCGACCAGCTGCGCAGCGCCAAGTAGCACTGGGCACCAGTGAAAAGGCCGCCTGCGGGCGGTCTTTTCTCATGGCATACAACCGGCGCGGTCTTGCTAAACTTCGGCGATGGAAGAAGAGGCGCGCGAGACTGAACCCGAAGTCTCCTACGAGCAGAGCCACGCGGAAACGCGGCGTGCGCAGTGGGCGCTGAACACCCTGGTGGTGTTCAGTGCGATTGCCGGCTCGGTGTTCTTCTTTTACGTGCTGTACACCATTCGTCCGTTCGGCTCGAAGGAACCGCCGCCGGTCGAAGTGCCGACCAGTTCGGTGGGCGCCAAGTACGGCCTGCTGACCGGCAGCGATGAGGCCAGCGGGCTGGGCGTGGTCCTGCGCGACATAGACGAAGCCCCCAGCTACCGCGAGCAACTCTCCGAGGTCATGCGTCGAGACCTCGGCATTGCGGGTAACGGGCGCATGTACCTTCTGATCATACGCAACGACGGCGAAGCGCCCGCGGCCGTGGATGCCGCGCTGCTCAGGGTGCGCGACGCCGCCGGACAGAGCTGGGAAGTACAGTGGCTCGACAAGGCCGCCAGCCCCGCGTCGGCTACGGGCAGATTGCGCCTCGCGCAGTCAGGCCACAAGTTTGAACTTTCCAAGGGCGAAGAGCGCCAGTTGTACGTGTTCATTCCATCCGCCGGGGAAGCGCTGCCGCCGTCGGCGGAAGATTTCTCGGGCGGCAGCCTGAAGCTTGCGAGCGGACTGGAAGTGTCGCTCAGCCACACCGAAATCAAGGCCACCCAGAAATGATCCAGTTGAAACGCGAACAGGTTTTCGAAGGACCATTGTTCAAGGTCGCGCGCGTCACCCTGCAGACCAGCGAAGGTAAAGAAGTGGTGCGCGACGTGGTCGAGCACCCGGGTGCCGCCTGCATCATCCCCATGCCGGACAAAGACAGCGTCCTGATGATCGAGCAGTGGCGCATCGGCGCCAAGCGCCCGCTGTGGGAGATCCCGGCCGGTACGCTGGACCCGGGTGAAGATCCGCTGGCCTGCGCGGCCCGCGAACTCGAGGAAGAAACGGGCCTGAAGGCCGGCAAGCTCGAGCACCTGTTCACGATGTACCCCAGCCCCGGGATCATGGACGAAAAGATGCACATCTTCATCGCCACGGATCTGAGCCAGGGCGAAAAGAACCCGGACGACGACGAAGAGATCACCACGAAGGTCTTCAGCTTCCGGGACCTGCGCATACAGTTGAAGGCCAACAACATCAAGGACGGCAAAACCATCGCAGCGCTCGGCTATCTGATGGTGTTCAAGCCGTTCCTGGGCAAGGAATAACCCGGGCTTTTGCGAAACCCGGGGCAGGCCGCGGGGTTAACCTTACCACTGACCCTGTGGAGATTCGTGATGAAGACGTTCCTGGCGATTCTGGCGGCCGGGTTGCTTGGCGGGGGCGCCGCCATCGGCGCCGTCATGCTTGGCTTCATTCCGCTGCCCGTCCAGAAAACCGAGGTAGCCCGAACTGTCGGACCCCTTGAGGGTGACCCCGAGGCGTCGTCGCCCGTTGCAGACACCCGCGACGAAGAGATCGCCGAGTTGAAGATGCAGCTTGCCTCCCTTGAAGTACGCATCGACAAGCCGGCAGCCGCTTCATCCAGTGACGAAGTCGCCGCCCTGCGCAAGGAAATCGAAGCGCTCAAGCATGCCCGCACCATCGCGCCAGCCACGGCGGCAACTGACGGCGAAGCAGCCGTGGAAGTCGCGCCCGCGCCGGCCGTGACGCCGGAGTTCGACAGCGCCGTGCGCGAAGTGATGACGCGGGTGGCCGAGGAACGCGCCGCTGAGCGCAAACTGGAAGCGCAGGCCGAGCGACTGGCCCAGCTGGAGCAGCAGAAGACGCAGATCGCCGAGTTTGTGCCGCAGCTTGTGAAGAACCAGGCCGCCAACCTGAACATCCCGGAAGCCTCAATCCCGGATGTCAGCAATGTGCTGGTCGCCCACGCGCAGATGCGGGCGGAACTGGCCAGCGAAATGCGCGGCCTGCGCATCGACGGCGAAGAAGTGGACGATGAGGCGTACAAGCTCAAGTTCGAGGAGCTGAACCAGAACACAGTCGCGGCGCTCAGCAGCTACGTGGATGCCGACACCGCCGACAAGCTCGTGAACAGCCTCGACCGCGCGGCACGCAACAACGGAAGCAACGGCCGCAACCAGGGGCGCGGAAACCAGCCGGGCCGCCGAGGCAACTGATTCAAAGCAAGTACGAGCCCCCGCTATCGCGGGGGCTCTTTTGTTTCAGCGCCCAGGGGAAGGGGCGAGGGAGTGCCGGCATAGGTCCACTCTTCAGGCTTCTCGACCAGCAGGCCTCGCACCGGGTTGGCCAGGATGTACGCCCGCGCGCGCGCCAGCGTCTCCAGCGTAACCGGGTAGCTCTTGCAGCCGTCCAGCCAGCGCAGCTTGTGCCACTCGTGGCGCTCGAAGGCTTTATTGATGCGGCGCTTCACGCGGCCGGCAAACGTATCCACGTCATCCAGCGGCTCGTCGCGGCCGAACAGCAGGTGGATGTGGTCAGGCATCACCATCCAGGCGTAGATATCGACCTGCTTCTCATCCAGGTGCTGCAGCACTTCGGCGACGGCCTGGCCGTGGCTGTTGCTGGTCAGTCGCCGCGTCTCGGAACCGCGGTTGAGCATGATCGTGATGTTGTAGAGAAACGGAGGCCCCTGCATCAGCAGCACCTTGGCGTCCGTTGCAGGCGCTGCAGGATGCGCTCCGGCGTCAGTACGCCGGTTGCGCGGCCGGCGACCACGATCGGCAACTCAGGCAGCAGGCGGCGGACCTCGCCGGCGTATTGGCCCAGGTTGCGCTCGGCGACGACCACGTGCTTGATGCCGTTGGCCGCGCGCAGGATTTCGGCTTCCGGGAACGGCCACAGCTGGCGCACGCGCAGCAGGTTGACGCGCTGGCCCTCGTTGCGGGCAGCCGTGACGGCCTGCTCGGCCGGCGCTACGGTCGAGCCGAACGCCAGCACCAGCCACTCCGGCTTGCCCATCTCAGCGGGGCAGGCATCCAGCACCGCCGATTTCAGCCCCCGCGGCGGCTGGGCGAGGCGCGCATACAGGCCGGCGATCTCGCTTTCTTCGCCATCCAGCATCACGGCGTCCTGCGGCCCGGTTTCCGGCATCATCAGTTCCGGCTCATCGCCCGGCAGAACGACGGCAACGGCGTCGGCAACCGGCCTTTCCAGGAGCAGGAACACCGGTCCCGGTATCAGCCTGGCCGCTGAGACGGCCACGGCCGCCAACTCGGCGCACTCCTGCGGGTTTGACGGGCACAGTACCAGCGGTGTCACGCCGGCCGGGAACATCCAGCGGAGGGACATCACGTCCAGCGCGCCGACGGTGTCGGCGTTGATGATCACCACGTTGGGCTCGCCCTGGCGCAGTTGCTCAAAGAAGCGCGGCGCGCGCTGATGCAGCTCCGAGAGATCCGTGCGGGTGATGTGTACGCCCGCATCGGAAAGTACCCCCTCTACGGCGGCGCGGCCCGTAACCAGTTCCGGTTCAAATTCGTTCAATGTTTCACCCCGGCTGCTTCTTCGTGTTTACGGGCCGCTTCATCGTTGCCTTCCCGGCGCTCGAGCTCGGCCAGTGCAAGGTGCGCGGATTTGAACTTCGGGTCCACCTCAAGCGCCTTCAGGAAAGCTTGGCGGGCCTCCTCCAGCTGGCCGGACTCGTAGGCGAACATGCCCTCCAGCATCCACGGCTGCGGCCAGTCCTTGCGCAGGCGCTTGGCGTTCGCGAGGTCGCCGCGGGCGGGCTCGCGCTCTCCGGCCTCCCACAGCAGGCCTGCGCGCGCGATCATGGCCAGCACAAAGTTTGGGTCAAGGCGCAGGGCCTCGTTCAGGTCCTTGAGTGCTTCGCGGTCTTTCCCCAGCGTGTGCTGCAGGACCGCGCGGTTGTACATCGATTCCGCGTTGTTGGGCGCCAGGTCAAGCGCGCGGTCATAGCGTTCGATGGCCAGCGCTGTGTTGCCGCGCACGTAGGTGACGCCGGCCAGGTTGTTGTAGAGCGTGCCGAAGATTTCGCGGTCGGTCAGGGGCGTGAGGTACACGCGGTTTTCGACCGACGTCGCCGAGAAGCGGTGTTCCGACCAGTACCAGGTCTCGTCGCGGGTGTCGCCGAAATCGGTGGCTTCCAGGATCACCTTGTAGGGTTGGCCGTTGGGCTCAACGTCCTGGTACTGCACGACGAAATGGCCGGGGATGCGCATGCCCGCAACATCCAGGCCCGCCGCCTGCCCGAACACCAGGTACGCCAGTGACAGCGTGACGCAGTAGCCGTAGCGGCGCTGCAGCACGCGGTCAAAGAACAGGTTCTCCGGGTTTTCGCCGCGTGAGTCGTTCTGGTCGAAGCGCAGCCCCAGCTTGATGTGCACGAAGTCAATCAGCGTGCGCACCCGCTGGCGCGGTGAATTGTCGCGGTTCAGCTCGGTTCGCAACTGGCGGGTGTATTCGTCGAAGCGCGCCAGCTTTGCAGTCACGTCCACCTCGTGCCGCGTGCCGGAGAACTCCGGGTAGTACGTCTCGCTGAACAGCAGAAGGGCGAGTGGCAGGTCGAAGTCATCCTGCTCCAGCATCTGCTCGAGCGATCGTGCGTCTTCCGCGACGTCCGTGACGGCAGGCTGGTAGGGGACCTGGTCGCCGCCCGGTTCACGTTGCTGGGACGCGCAGCCCGCGAGCAGCGTAACGGCAATCAGCAGGAAGCTCGGCAGACGCATGGGCACCGGTGTGGAAACCGCACAACAAGCGGGTTCTATTCCGCTTCAAATTGTACGGATACCTCGGCAGTCTCACCAGCCACCACGGTGAAGCTCTCGCTGACGTCCTTGAAACCCGGCAGCTTGAGCGTGATGGTGTAAGTCTCCGGCGGCAGGTCCTTGATCACAAACGAGTTGTCCTCGGCGTTCTGGCTGGTGCTGCCGTCAGAGTTGAAGAAGTCCAGGAACGTGAAGCGCTTCTGGAACGGCACGCCCTTGCTGTTCACGATTTCGTACTCGAGGCCGAACGCCGATTGGATGCCGATGTCGTTGTTCAGCAGCTTCACCTTCACGTTGCCTGAGCTGACAAACACGAATTCCAGCGCCACGGTCTGCCCGGCCGTGAACTTCACGCCCGCGTGCGTCACGGGAGTGTAGCCAGTGATGGATAGCGTGATGGTGAAGGTGCCTTCCGCCAGGTTCTTGACCGTGAACTCCTTGCTGTCGGTCAGGTTCACGCCGTTGTCGAAGCCGCCCAGCGCCAGTGGGCTGCCCTTTTCGTCCTCGATGGTGAGCGCGGCGATCAGACCGAAGGGGGTGTTCTTTTCTGCGTTATCGAGGCCCTTCACCGTGCCCTTCAGCGAGGCGCCTTCGCGCGGCAGCGTCATCACCACGCCCTTCACGCTAGCGCGCAGGTTCAGGTAGGGCTTGGTGACCATGCCGTTCTTCTCGCTGCGCACGGTGAGGCGATAGAAGCCGGGGGACAGGCCCGTGATTTCGAAGGCGCCGGTTTCCTTGTCGGCCTGCACTTCCCGGAACACCATCATCTCGAGGCTGTTGACGTTCTCGTCTTCATTGCCGGCGTCGTTGTCGTCGGGGCTGACCGGGCTGGCGAGCACGCGGATGTTGCCCTCCGGCACTCCGCCGCCTTCGAGCTCAACGCGGCCGCTGATGCTGACGGTGACGAAGTCGACGTTGATCTCGATGTCGCCTTCCTTGTCAACGCGCACGCGCTTGCGCACCAGGCTGGGCATGCGCCCGCCGGACTGCGCGATCTGGTATGTGCCCAGCGGCACGCTGCGGAACTCGTAGTTGCCGGACTTGTCGGTGCGGGTGCTGTTGGCGGCGAAACCCGTGAAGTTTCCGCCCAGCAGTACCAGCTCGCTTTCCGCGTAGGCCTGCCCGTCCAGTGTGACACGCCCGTAGATGCGCGCGGTGCCGGGCTTCTGCGAGTAGATGTCAAACTGCACGCGCTCGCCGGAAACCACCTTCACCTGGTTGGCGGGATTGGGCAACAGCAGCTTGGTGAAATCGCCTTCATTGCGGATCACGGTGTAGGTGCCCGCGCTCAGACCGCTGATTTCGTAGTTGCCGCCGCGGTCCGTGTAGGCCGTACGCACGCGCACCGAGTCGGTGCCCAGGATGCTGGCGCAGGTGACGGCCACACCAGGTTCCGGCTTGTTGTCGGCGTCGTAGACGCGGCCGAAGATGATGCCGCCTACGGAAAGCTGGATGTTGTGCTCGGTGGTTTCGCCGGATTTCACCTTGAGCGGCGGGCTGATGTACTTCTCGAAGTCGCGCGAGTTGGCGATCAGCACGTGCTCGCCGGTCTTCAGACCATCAACGCGGTAGCGGCCCTCCGCGTCGGTGCGCACGCTGGCGGGGAACATCGTGCTCTCACCGCGGTCCGGCAGCGCCTCGCCGAAGAAGCTCTTCATTATGAAGCCGAGTTCGTTGGGGCCGCTCGCGTCGTACACGGCGATCGGCACGCCTTCGATCGGGTCGCCGCGCTCGTTGGTGACCACGCCCGCGATCGCGCCCGCGGGCTCCAGCATGATGGTGGTCTCGACCGGCGTGCCGACAACCAGCGTAAACCTGGCGTCTTTGTTGGCAAAACCTTCGGCCGCCGCCGTGATTGTGACGTCGCCTGGAGGCAGGCTGCCCAGGCTGAACTTGCCCTGCGCGTCGGTGGTGGTGGAGACAGCGCGCTCCGGCAGGCTGATGCCTGCCACCATTTCGCCGCCGCGCAGGAACTGGGTGTCGTTGTAGTAGACGCGCGCGCCCGCCACTGGGCTTGACTTGTCGTCAAGCACGGTCCCGGTCACGCTGCAGCCGTCATCGAGCAGCAGGTCAAGGCCGCTGCGGGTCTGGCCGCTGCGCACGCGGAAGTCGCGCGTGGCAAGCGCAAAGCCGGAAGCCGTGGCGCGCACAGCCATACCGCCCGCGCCGCCGCCGGGACCCTGGTCGCCGCCGATGCCGGGCGGGACACTTTCGAAGCGGTATCTGCCCTCGGCGTCGGTCACTACTGAATCCAGGCTGCCGCCCAGCACGGTGCTGAGCTCAACGCTGGCGCCGGCGATGGGGGACTTGTCTGATTTTCGCAGCACGCGTCCCTCCACGATGCCGGCCTGCACCAGGATGAACGGCAGCAGCTCGAAGTTGGCGTATTCGTCCAGCACCATTTCCTGGACCGCGCGTGTGACCGGGTTGAAGTCGTTGGCCATCCAGCCCTGCTTGGCGGCGCGCACCAGGTACTTGCCCGGCGCAACGCGCTCGATGGCGAAGCTGCCGTCGGCGGCGCTGCGGATCGGCTGTACGCGCCCGAGCAGCCGGCCCAGGCGGGTCATGCGTTCATCGCGGCCTTCCAGCGTGATGTTCACGTCTTCCAGGGGCTCCCGCGTGTCGCCATTGATCACGATGCCGCTGGCGCGGGCGGGCGCGTAGATCTTGATGGTCAGGCCTTCGACCGGCTTGTCTTTCTGGACCGTGAAAACCTCCGTGGCAGTCAACGCCTTGTCTTCCTGCAGGCAGGCCACGAAGTAGCTCAGCCCCTCATACAGCGCGAGCTCGAAACTGAAGCGGCCCTCCGAGTCTGTCACGGTCGTCGGGCCTGTGATGTCCTTGCCGTCCTCAGCCAGCAAGGTAAGCATGATGCCGCCCGCGGGCTCATCGAAGTAATCGGTTGCAATGCCGCTGATGCTGGCCGCCAGCTCAACCAGGATGACTGGCTTCTGGACTTCCGGTTTGGGCAGCGGCGTGGTCGTGTCAATGCCGCCAGCGTCTGCGGTGTTGCTGCCGGACGCGCCCGGCAGGGCGGACTCGTTGCGAGGTTTATCGAAGGGTGATTCGTCAACCGAAACGCGCGGTGCGTTACTCTCCACTTCGCGCGTGTTGAACAGGGAAAGGGCAACAGCGAGCCCCGCCAGAATCAATACCAGCAGGCCCGCGAGGTAGGGGATGCGTTTGTCTTGCATGTCTCGTCGCTCGATCAGTGTCCGTGTCAGGTGTGGTCACGAACGGCGGCAAGTCCTCACGCAAAAAGCTAACGCACCAGCTTGGCGTTGGCCCAGTTTGCGCGATCCTGGATATCGGCGTTGTCTGCCGCGGTAACCTCGAGCACGATCCGGCTTACGTTCAACACCTCGAGGTCAATCGACTTCACGCCAGTGGTTCGGCGCAGCACACCGGACTCGTACACCAGCTTGCCGTCTGCGTAAACCTTGAACTCGACGCTGCCAAGGTTTCCGGCGCTGTCATCAAGTCCGATGTCGGCCAGGAAGCGTTTGTATCCGCGGTTCAGGTCGAAGCTCAGGCGGCTGATGGCATGAACGCCCAGTCCCTTGGCGTAAACCTTGCCCCGGATGCTGAGCGGCCCGCCGCCCTGGGCCTGGTCTTTGCGCACCTTGAACAGGTAGTCGTCGTACTTGAAGTCGGAAGGCAGGTAGTAGGGGCGCTCCTCGGGCTGGTCCGAGAACTCCATGTCACTCAGGTAGACGTAGCGCCCGTTCTTCATGGTGACGCTGATCAGCGCGTTCTCGTCCAGCACGATTTCCTTCTTCAGCACCGTGTGCTCGATGGTGAGCCTGGCTTCGCCCCAGCCTTTCACCACGCCGCTCAGCACGCTGCCGTCGCGCAGAGTGGCGATGGCCATCAGCTTGTCATAGGGCTTGTAGGTGCCGCGGTAGCACACCACCCCGCGCATCCGCGCCCAGGGGAACTTGTTTCCGGCCACGTTGTCTTCGTCGATCAACTCATTGTAGAGCCAGACGCCGTCCTTAACGACGCGCACCAGTTCGGAGGAAGGATCGGTCTGCGCCGGGCGGTTGCCGTCTGCCGCGAAGTAGGCAACGTCGTGATCGGCTTCGGCATCCAGTTCCGGCAGGACGTTGGGCTGGACGTTGCGCACCACCTCGATGCGCTTCACGGCCTGGATGTTGATCGTCAGCGTTCCGAAGCGCGTGCCCTTCAGAACAAACACCTCTTCATCGTCGGCGGGACCGTCTTCCGGTGCACCGTGCAGGATGTCGCCGTTGACGAGGTAGACACGCAGGGGCGCTTCGTCCGGCTTGCGTTCGTCGCCCTTGAATCCGAAGGAGATTTCCTCGACCTCGTCAAGCGGAACTCGCTCGGGGACTTCGCTGCCCTTGACCTCGACCTCAAGGCGTCCCTGCACGTCCAGTTTGGTGATCTTGCCGTTCACCGGTTCCTTGAAAATGCTGGTGATGGTGGCTTCGGCGGCCAGGCAGGGCGCAAGCATCAACAGGCAAAGCAGCAGTCTGGTCACGGCAATCTCCCTTCGTCACAAGCTCTTTCATGATACGGACAACCGACGGACTGCAACGACCAATTGCAGAAAGGCTGTGCAGCGTTTTCAGCAGCGTCTGCCCGATTGGCAGGAGTCCGATGCGCGTCTCAACCCGCCTGTCACATTGGCGGAACTGCGCCGTGTGCCTCTTTGCACCGCTGCATAGAACTGCGTATATCCTAGCTATTCATGTAGTTATGGTGCCACGTCGTCCCGCTCTCAGACGCCGGCAGTTGGCACCGTGTTTGCACAAACCGCCGGACGAGTTCGACCCATTCAAACGAGAGGCTGATACATGGCTGCCAAGCAAATCGTCTTCGACGTTGACGCCCGTGAAAAACTTGCCAAAGGCATCGACAAACTCGCACGCGCGGTCGTCAGCACCCTGGGCCCCAAGGGCCGCACCGCCGTGCTGGATAAGGGCTGGGGCGCGCCGAACATCACCAAGGACGGCGTCACCGTGGCCGAGGAAATCGAGCTGCAGGACCCGTACGAAAACTGCGCCGCCCAGATGGTGAAGCAGGTCGCCAGCAAGACCAGCGACGTGGCCGGCGACGGCACCACCACCGCCACCCTGCTGGCCCACGCGATCTACGGCGAAGGCCTGAAGCACGTAATCAGCGGCCGCAACGCCACGGCGATCTACCGCGGCATCAAGCACGGCGTGGAAGCCACCATCGAGCAGCTGAACAAGATGGCGCGCCCGGTTGAAGGCAAGAAAGAAGTCGCCTACGTGGCGACCATCGCCGCCAACAACGACCAGCGGGTCGGCAAGATCATCGCCGACGCCCAGGAGAAAGTCGGCAAAGACGGCGTCATCACGGTGGACGAAAGCAAGACCAGCGAGACTGTGGTGGACGTGGTGGAAGGCATGCAGTTCGACCGCGGTTACCTCAGCCAGCACTTCGTGAACAACCAGGAAGAGATGACCTGCGAGTTCGAGAAGCCGCTGGTGCTGGTGTACGAAGACAAGATCAGCAACGCGCCCGCGCTGGTGCCGCTGCTTGAGCAGGTCAGCAAGGCCAACCGCCCGCTGCTGATCATCGCCGAGAACATCGAAGGCGAAGCGCTGTCCACCCTGGTGGTCAACAAGCTGCGCGGCGTGATCAACGTGTGCGCCGTGAAGGCCCCCGGCTACGGCGATCGCAGGAAGGCGATGCTTGAAGACATCGCGATCCTCACCGGCGGCAAGCCCTTCATGAAGGACCTGGGCGAGAAGCTCGAGGACGTGAAGCTGAAGGACCTCGGCACCGCCAAGAAGATCATCATCAACAACGAAGACACCACCGTTATTGAGGGCGCCGGCAAGACCGCCGACATCAAGACCCGCTGTGAACAGATTCGCAGGGAAATCGGCCTGACCACCAGCGACTACGACCGCGAGAAACTGTCGGAGCGCCTGGCCAAGCTTTCCGGCGGCATCGCCGTGGTGAAGGTCGGCGCAGCCACCGAGCCCGAGATGAAGGAACTCAAGGCCCGTGTCGAGGACGCGCTGCACAGTGTGCGCGCGGCAACCGACAAGGAGGCGGGCGGCATACTGCCGGGCGGCGGCGTGGCCCTGCTGCGCGCCTCGCTGGCCCTGCAGAAGCTGAAGCTCGAGAACTCCGATGAGCAGGTAGGCGTCGAGATTGTGAAAGCGGCGCTTGGCCGACCGATCCGCCAGATCGCCGAGAATGGCGGCAAGAACGGCAGCGTGATCGCCCGCAACGTGCTGAGCGAAAAGAGTTCCAGCTACGGCTACAACGCACTGACCGACAAGTACGGCGACATGTACGAGATGGGCGTGGTTGACCCGCTGAAGGTCACCAAGAGCGCCCTGCAGAACGCAGCCAGCGTCGCAGGCCTGATGCTCACCACCGACGCCATCATCACCAAGGCCGAAGAAGACACGCCCACCGACATGGGTCACGACGACGAGGGTATGGACTACTAGTAGCGCAGGCGCCCCGCCTGCACCGGCCGGGGGCGCCCCGCCCCCGGCATGAACAACGGAGAAACTTACATGGCAACCAAACTTCGCCCACTCGACGACAACATCATCGTGAAGCCCCACGAAGCTGAAGAGAAGACCGCCGGCGGCATCGTGCTGCCCGACAGCGCCAAGGAAAAGCCCCTGCGCGGCGAGGTCGTCGCGGTCGGCCCCGGACGCACGCTGCGAAGCGGCAAGCGCCTGGAGCCCAGCGTGAAGAAGGGCGACATCGTGATGTTCGGCAAGTACAGCGGAAGCGACGTCAAGGTCGACGGCGTGGAACACAAGATCCTGCGCGAGGCGGAGATCCTCGCGATCATCGAATAACCAGGGAACAGCAAATGACCAATAACCAATTTCCAATAACCAATGAACAGGCGAAATCCTCGCCCATTGGTAATTGGTAATTGGTAATTGCGGTTGAACAGGCGGCGGCAGCACGAACTGCCGCACCAGGACCAAGGACCGAGCAATGAGCAAACAGATCCTCTTCGACGTGGAAGCTTCCCGCAAGCTGGCCGACGGCGTGCAGAAACTTGCCAGGGCCGTCAGCGCCACCATGGGCCCCGCCGGCCGCAACGTGATCCTGCAGAAGTCCTTCGGTGCCCCGCTGGTCGTGAACGACGGCGTGACGGTCGCCAAGGACGTCGAGCTCGAGGACCCGTTCGAGAACATGGGCGCCAAGCTGGTGATGGAAGTGGCCAGCAAGACCAACGACGAAGCCGGCGACGGCACCACCACGGCGACCGTGATCGCCAACGCGATCGTCCAGCAGGGCCTCAAGATGGTGGCCCAGGGCCACAACGCCCAGGACGTCAAGCGCGGCATCGACAAGGCCGCCGAGGTCGCCGTCAAGTGGCTCACCGAGAACAGCAAGAAAATCAAGAACAAGGAAGAGCTGAAGGCCGTCGCCACCATCAGCGCCAACCAGGATGCCGAGATTGGCAAGCTGATGGCCGACGCCATCGACCACGTCGGCGAAGAGGGCGTGGTCACCATCGAGGAAGGCAAGGGCGTCGACAACGAGCTCACCTTCGTCGACGGCATGATGTTCGACAAGGGCTACATGAGCCCCTACTTCATCAACAAGGCCAACGAGCTCACGGTCGAGTACGAGAACTGCAAAGTGCTGATCTACGAGAAGAAGATCAGCGGCGTGCGCGAGATCGTGCCGATCCTCGAGCGCGTGGCCCAGACCGGCGCGCCCCTGCTCATCATCGCCGAAGACATCGAGAACGAAGTGCTGGCCATGCTGGTGCTGAACCGCCTGCGCGGCATGCTGAACGTCGCGGCCGTGAAGGCACCCGGCTTCGGCGACCGCCGCAAGGCCATGCTGGACGACATCGCGGTGCTGACCGGCGGTACCAGCATCACCGAGGACCTGGGCATCAGCCTGGAAAACGTCGACTTCGGCCACCTGGGCACGGTCAAGCGCCTGATCGTGGACAAGGACAGCACCACGCTGATCGAGGGCGCCGGCAAGAAGAAGGACGTCGAAGCCCGCATCGAAAGCCTGCGCAGCCAGATTGCCGCCAGCACCAGCAACTACGACAAGGAAAAGCTGCAGGAGCGCCTGGCGAAGCTGTCCGGCGGAGTGGCGGAAATCAGCGTCGGCGGCCACACCGAGGCCGAAATGAAGGAACGCAAGTTCCGCGTCGAGGACGCGCTGAACGCCACCAAGGCCGCCAAACAGGAAGGCGTTGTGCCGGGCGGCGGCATCTCGTACCTGCGTTGCAGCCAGGCCATTCGCGCCGCCAACTTCAAGGGTGACGAGCGCGTGGGCGCCGACGTGCTGGCCGACGCGCTGGAGGCCCCGTGCCGCCAGATCGCCGACAATGCGGGCCACGACGGCAGCTACATCGTTGAGACGCTCAAGGAATCGAAGAAGCCGACCGACGGTTACAACGCGCTGACCGGTGAGTACGACGACATGCTGAAGGCCGGCATCCTGGACCCGACCAAGGTTGCGCGCTGCGCGATCCAGAACGCGTCCAGCATTGCGGGCCTGATGCTGACCACCAACACGCTCGTTACCGACCTGAAAAAGAAGGACAGCAAGATCAGCGGCGCCACGGCCTAGCGCCCAGACTGCGAAGGATCAGGGCCCCCGTTGTTGCTGACCAAACGGGGGCCGGCCTTCTCCCGGCAGATCTTGGGAACCCGTGAGCCGCTAAAGCTGTTTCAGGGAGGTCCCTGAACAGGAGCATGAAATGAAAACCAGGATCTTGGCGGGTGTGGGTGCGATCGTTCTGCTGGCGGCGGCCGTGTTTGCCGGTACGGTGTTCAACGGCGGCGAAGTCGGCGCCCAGGACGCCGGCGGCTACGAGTATGGTTACCTCGTGGGCGTGCCGCGCATCGAAAGCTACGAGATCGACGTGAGCCGCTGGGCCGGCAGCGCTGAAGACAAGAAGTACCTGGAAACGCACGTGTTCGTGTACGAGCAGGGCCAGACCAGCTTCGACCGCCAGATCAACAGCCTGCGCAAGATCAACGAGCTCTCCGGCCAGGGCTGGGAGCTTTATGACGCCGAAGCAGGTGTGGTGCGGCGCAAGAGATGATTTTGGATTTTGGATTTTGGATTGAGGTGCAGTCACGCGTGACGAAGTTCGGAACAATTCGGTCGTTGTCGCCGATGACTCTGGTGTGGCCGTGGCGGCAAAGGGCCGTCTTCGGGTGGACGGCAAACGCCTGAGCATTGCCGCCCCAAAGCTCGATTGGCCCGCATGCGCCACGAAGGCTGCGTAAGAGGCAGTCAGTGCCGGCATCTGGCAATGAATCAAAAATCCAAAATCGGAAATCCAAAATAACCCCGGCGACACTATGGCAAAACGTGATTACTACGAAGTCCTTGGTGTCGCCAAGAACGCTTCCAAGGCCGAGATCAAGAAGGCCTACCACAAGCTGGCGCTCAAGTACCACCCCGACCGCAACCCCGGCGACGCCGAGGCCGAGGCCAGTTTCAAGGAAGCGGCCGAGGCGTTCGGCGTCCTGAACGACGACGACAAGCGGGCCCAGTACGACCAGTTCGGCCATTCCGGCCCGGGCTTCGGCGGCGCGGGCTTCAACAACGTAGAGGACATTTTCTCCGCGTTCAGTGAAATCTTCGGCGGCAGCAGCGTGTTCGGCGACTTCTTCGGCGGCAGCACCCGCACCCGCACGCGCGGCCGCCGCGGCGCCAGCCTGCGCTGCGCCATAGAACTCGAGTTCAGCGACCCGGTTGAACCGGCCGAGAAAACCATCAGCCTGCGCCGTGCCGAAACCTGCGACGACTGCAGCGGCAGCGGCGCCAAGGCGGGCACCAAGCCCTCGCAGTGCCCTCAATGCCAGGGCGCCGGCGTGGTGATGACCAGCGCGGGCTTCTTCAGCATGCGCAGCACCTGCCCGCGTTGCCATGGCCGCGGCGAAGTGATCACGGACCCGTGCCCGTCATGCCAGGGAACGGGGCGCAAGCTGAAAGAGCGTGAGATCACGCTGAAAGTGCCGGCCGGCATCGAGGACGGCATGACGCTGCGCATCGCGGGCGAAGGCGAAAGCGGCGAGCAGGGCGGCCCGCCGGGCGACCTGCTGTGCGAGGTGCACATCCGCCCGCACCCGCTGTTCAAGCGCGCCGGCGCCGACGTCTACCTGGAGCTGCCGATCGGGTTTGCGCAGGCGGCCTTGGGCGCAAAGCTGGAAGTCCCCACCCTGCGCGGCCGCAAGGAACTCAAGGTGAGCGGCGGTACCCAGGGCGGCCAGGTGCTGCGCATGAAGGGGGAAGGCTTCCCGAAGCTGGACGGCTACGGCCGCGGCGACCAGCTGGTTGAAGTCGTGGTGGAAGTGCCCAGCAAGCTGACCAAAGAGCAGGAGAAGCTGTTGCGCGAGTACGCCGAAACGGAAGAGCAGAACATCACCCCGGAACGCAAGTCGTTCATGGACAAGTTCAAGAAGCTGTTCAGCAAGTAGGAACAGCGCGCGGCCGGACGCTCAAGACGCGTTCAGGAAACCAGAGATGGCCAAAGATAAGCACGAAGAAGTAGTCCCGCAAGGCGAGCCCCACGAGGGCCACGAGGCTGAGCAGGCCCTGCACGACAAGCAGGCCATGCACACGGCCGAGGAAGCCCTGCACGGCGAGCAGATCGCCGCCGACGAAGAACTGCCGCCCCACAAGCGCGCCAAGAAGCTGCGCAAGCTGAGCGATGAAGAGCTGCTCGCGCTGGCGGAGCAGGCGGCCAAGGCCGAGCATTGGCTGGAAGTAGCCAGGCGCTCACAGGCCGAGATGGACAACGCCATCAAGCGCCTGAAACGCGAAGCCCAGGACGACCTGAAGTACGCGGCCGGCTCGCTGACGCGGGAACTGCTGCCGGTGCTCGACAACCTGGCGCGCGCGCTGCAGTCGGCGCGGCAGGCCCAGGATTTCAAGGCGCTGGCGGAAGGCGTCGAGCTGACCAGCAAGATGTTCATCGACGCGCTGGCGCGCCACGGCATCACGCCCATCGAGGCGCTGGGCCAGCCGTTTGATCCGGCCGTGCACGAGGCGCTGATGACCACCAGCAACCCGGAGCTTGAGAACAACGCGGTTGCCATGGAGCTGGAACGGGGCTGGAAGCTGCACGACCGCGTGCTGCGCGCCAGCAAGGTGCAGGTCAACAAGAAGTAGGGTCTGACACCCTTTTCGCTTGCGAAAAGGGGTCTGACCCTTTTGCGGCGCCGGGATCCGAAACACCATGCCTACCTACGACTACAAGTGCGAAGCCTGCGGTCACGAGTTCGAAGAATTCCAGACCATGACCGCCAAGGCGCTGCGCAAGTGCCCCAAGTGCGGCAAGCTGAAGCTCAAGCGCCTGATCGGCAGCGGCATGCAGCCCATCTTCAAGGGCAGCGGCTTCTACGAGACCGACTACGTCAAGAAGTCCAAGCCGGCCGAGGGCGGCGAATCGAAACCGGCCGCAAAGACCGAGTCAAAGCCGGCCGAGGCCAAGCCCGCCAAGCCGGAAAGCAAGCCCGCGGCTAAGAAGTAGCGGGCCCACCCTTGCGGGAAGCGTCAGCGTCGCCATGCTTAAGCAATGGCCACCTGCCACCAGAAACGTTGCCCCGAGTGCAAGCGCAAGTTCAGCTTCGTGGACCTGCAGCAGCACCCCTGGTTCCCGTTCTGCAGCGAGCGCTGCAAGGTCGTTGACCTGGGTCGCTGGTTCAACGGCGAGTACGCGGTGGTGGAGGACCTGACCAAGGGGCACGACCTCAAGGACAAGGTCGACCTCGACGACCCGGACGTGCAAGACGCGCTGGATCAGTTGTAGAGGTCAGACCCCGAGCCCCAGCCGCCGCGTCACCATGGTGCCGAAGCTGCCGCGGCCGAGCTCGAACTTCACCACCACCTTCTTAGCACCCGGATTCAGCTCGTCGGGCTGCGGCTCGCCCAGCTCCAGCCCTTTGGGCCACAGCAGCGCCTTGCGCGCCGACGCCTTGAAACCGGTGCGTTCAAGTTCCGGCAATGACAGCTGCTCAAGCGTGATCCCCTCGGCATCCAGCACCGCCTGCAGGTGGGGCGCCGCATCGGGAAACTCTCTCAGCCTCGTTCCCGGGCCGGGCAGCGGCAACTCAACGGCTCGCCAGCGCGCCAGCAACTCTTCCGGCAACTCGCGATAAAACGCCAGCACGCCCGCCTTGTACTTCACTGGCTCAAAAGCCACGGCCGACTCGATCATGCGGCGCAGGGTTTCGTTGAACAGCCAGCTCTGGTAGGCGGCGACGAACAGGTTGCGCAGCGAAGGCGTGATGCGCTCAAAGCAGCCGGCCCAGTCGGCCGGGTGACCTTTCAGGTACTCGACCAGCGCGCGCTCGGGGCTGCGCTTCATGCGCTGGTGCAGCGAGTCCCAGTCGCCCCACAACTGGTCGGCTAGGCGGCGGTTGCTCTTGTCCGTCAGGCTCTGCTTGCGGTGCGGCGCGGCCAGGTGCAGGCACAGGGCCTGCTCGAAGTCGCCGGCAACCAGCGCGCGGCCGATGAATCCGCGCCCATGGGCGATGCCGCCGAAACGCTGGTTGTCGTAGTAGTTGGGCAGGCCGAAGCGCCGGATCTGCTCGGCGTTGCGGGGCAGCGCGGCAACTTCCTCTTCGCGCAGGTTGCGCAGCGTGATGGTGAAGCGATTGCCGACAATCGAGCCGGCGGTCAGCTTTTCGGCGCTTTTGCCCAGCAGCCGCAGTTTCAGCCGCTCGTCGCTGACAGCCGGCAGCGCGCGCGGCGAGCTGAACAGTTGACGCGTCAAGCCATGCTTGTCCTTCAGCCCCGCCGCAGACAGGTCGCGTTCGCGCATCCCCGCCGCGCGCGCGATGATGTGCAGCGCCTCCAGCGTGGCCAACGAGCGCTTCTCCAGTTCATAGACGAAGAAGCGGCCGCCCGGGTCAGGCGTGAAGTCGCTGACTTCTTCAACCACAAAGTCTTCAGGGACCGACTTGAGCTTCATGCAGCCGAGTATAGGTGCGCAACGCCCTGATCAAGACGCGCGCTTCCTGGCGTACTCGTAGAACTTCAGCAGGATAGTGTCGCGTTGCTTGCTGGTGTCGTTGTCGTGCCAGACCTGCAGGGCGTCGCGCGCGGCCTTGAACTCGTTGCGGGTGCACTGGATCACGCCGTAGAGCAGCCATGGCGTGCTG
>JAANMY010000074.1_pt1 | contig 119616 bp, 110 predicted proteins | sample 7279691 | NCBI WGS metagenome assembly JAANMY01 (sample SAMN14094543, study PRJNA606508) | bioreactor metagenome | isolation source: A lab-scale SPAN reactor treating ammonium-rich wastewater day 388 | place: Ireland: Galway | collected 2018-02-07
GTGATGGGAATGCTGACCGTCGCCAAGGGCTATCGCGAGGTCGTGCGGGCGCAGGATCGCCGCGAATGGCTGATGGATTCGCCGGGCAAGGTCGAACTGTTCGGATCGAAGGCGCTGCTGCTGGGCTATGGCGCGATCGGCAAGCTGATCGAGGAGCGGCTGAAGGGCTTCGCGGTCGATGTGACCATCGTGCGCCGGTCGCCCCCTAAAGACTCAGGCGACCCCAACACGCTGACGCCCGACCAGTGGCGCGCGAAACTGGGCGACTTCGACTGGGTAATCCTGGCGGTTCCGGCGACGCCCGAAACCGATGGTATGATCTGAAATCGTAAAAATTATCGCCCGTGAAATCATGGATTCGCGCGGCAACCCAACTGTCGAAGCCGATGTGTATTTAGCCAGCGGCGCTATGGGCCGTGGCTGTGCGCCATCAGGTGCCTCTACCGGTTCACGTGAAGCCCTAGAGCTGCGTGACGGTGACAAGAGCCGTTACCTGGGCAAAGGCGTAACCAAAGCGGTGGCCAATATTGATGGCCCAATTCAGGCCGCCTTAAAAGGCAAAAGCGCCTACAACCAGGCGCAAATCGACCAGATCATGATCGACTTAGACGGCACCGACATGAAAACCAAACTGGGTGCTAACGCGATTCTGGCGGTGTCACTGGCCGTGGCGCGCGCCGCCGCTGCCGATAAGAAAATTCCCCTGTATCAGCACATTGCCGACTTAAACGGCACGCCTGGCGTGTACAGCATGCCGGTGCCGATGATGAACATCATCAACGGGGGTGAGCACGCCGATAACAACGTCGACATTCAGGAGTTTATGGTACAGCCGGTTGGCGCTAAGAGCTTTGCTGAAGCCCTGCGTATGGGCGCGGAAATTTTCCACAGCCTGAAAAAAGAGCTGCAAAAGCGCGGCCTGAACACGGCGGTAGGTGACGAAGGCGGTTTTGCGCCGGATTTAAAATCAAACGAAGAAGCGCTGTCGGTTATCGTTGAAGCGGTAAAAGCTGCCGGCTACGAGATGAATAAAGACGTAACGCTGGCGCTGGACTGTGCGGCGTCTGAGTTCTACAAAGATGGCAAATACGTACTAAGCGGCGAGAACAAGAGCTTTGATTCTTACGGCTTTAACGACTATTTAGCCGGTTTAACCCAGCGCTACCCCATCGTATCGATTGAAGATGGCCTGGATGAAAGCGACTGGGATGGCTGGAAAGACTTAACCAATAAAATTGGCAGCAAAGTGCAGCTGGTCGGCGACGATTTATTCGTCACCAACACCAAGATTTTAGCCCGTGGTATTGAGCAGGGTATTGGTAACTCGATTTTAATCAAGTTCAACCAGATCGGTTCGTTAACTGAAACTTTAGCGGCAATTAAAATGGCCAAAGATGCCGGCTTTACTGCCGTTATCTCGCACCGTAGCGGCGAGACCGAAGATGCCTTTATTGCTGATTTAGCCGTAGGCACTGCAGCAGGCCAGATTAAAACCGGTTCACTGTGCCGCTCTGACCGCGTGTCTAAGTACAATCAGTTACTGCGTATCGAGCAGGAGCTTGGCGGTAAGGTGCCATACAAGGGCCGCAGCGAAATTAAAGGCCAGTAAGACTTAGTTAACAAAGCCACCGCAAGGTGGCTTTGTTTTTAATACGCGTGGGGCAGAAGGCATGTGCACTAAATTTGCGCTGAGCCGGCTTTTGTCATATTGTGATGGCAATATAGGAACACACTAATATAGTTTAGGTTGGCGGAAAGGATAATGCTAAACAGCTTGTATCGATATGGTGTTGCACTGCTGGGTATCAGCTTTGTGCTTATTGTGCGGCCAGCGGTGGCTGAGCCGGTATTTAAGGTAGCGATTTATTACCCTCAGGTGCCGCCTTATATGTATGCCAGCGATGATAATACGCCCAGGGGCGTTATCCCTGAATTATTAAACGCTTTTTTTGCGCAACAACCCTATAACTTGCAATACGTATATGAAAACCGCTATCGGGCTGAAATTGGTTTGTACGACGGCAAGTATGATGCGTCAGTATTAGCCGCTAAATGGACCATGCAGCCCGAAGAGCTGTTGTTTTCTCAGCCGGTGCTGGAACACCGTGACTATTTATATGCCACCAGCCCTTTTAATGATGAGCCTGCTAGTTTAGCTGGCAAAACCATTTGCCTGCGCCGGCACTACATTTACAGTGCAATTAACGCAGCGCTGCAAAGTGGTGAGATGATTAGAATTGATGCAGAATCCGAGTTCGACCAGTTAAATATGCTGGTGAATAACCGCTGTCAGCTGGCGTATATGAATGAACATGTCGCCAGCTGGCTGGCCAACAACCGGTTTGCTGAGTACACCTTTTACCGTCGCCATAAGGCTGCTGATAAAACCGATCTTACCCTGGCATTACACCCGAAATGGGCAGATTTAAAACCGCAATTGGATGCCTTTATCCGCGAGGCTCACCGCACCGGTGTTATTGACCGCGCCTTAGCCCTGCATATCAACACGTCTGAGTAGGTCGTGTAATTATCAATTTCAAGATAGGCTAATTTGCTCTAAGTGGTTTTGTATATGTAAGTAATGCGCGCTGTAATACTGCTGTTTGCTCAGATGACCATAAGCAAAGTGCGGTGCCAAGTCACCTTGCCAACTGATAAACAGCTCCAGTTCGTGAATAAGCTCGGCCAACGCTACATCGGCCGGCACCGCCTTAACTAACGCCGGTGCGCCGGGGATGGCTTCATCTAACGGGTGCTGCATAGTGCCTACGGCCGCAAAGGCATTAAAAGCTAAACTTCCGGCGGTATATTGAAACAGCGTGCTGTTAGCCAGCGGATACCCCAGGCGGGAGTAGCGTACACTTTGCGCCAGGTGCTGAAAAATTTCGCTGACGCTCCAGCTTCCGCTGCTGGATAGCTTATCCGCCGGCAGGCGTTTTAGTGACAAGACCATCTGCTCCAGTGAATAGTGGCGCGCCATAGCCACCACTTTGGTGCCACTAAGCAATACCAGCGGTGTTACCACGCTGAGCTTTAAAAAAGTGCGTTTATTCATATCCCTGCCAGTGATTGCCATAGCGTAGCGACAAATTAACATAAAAAAGGTGTTGCCGGCATGTCGTCGCCCACTCGTGATAGCACAAAAATGCTATTTAGCAAGGCAAACAGGGAAATAATTGCTGTAAAAATCAGCGCATGTTAAATTCGTTTAACAAAAAATAAGCGCAGTTGGCTTTTTATATGCAACATGAAGCAGTACTTACTGAGAGTGAAATCGGATTTTTATCAGAAGTATTTGATGAACCCACACCGGCGTTATCGTCGGCTGATGGTTATCACCACATGATCTCGGTGACAACAGAGGTGCCACAACTGGTTGCCTCACTGCTGGGGCAGGCTAAATTTACCCTGCTGGCAGAGGTCGGCCAATACAAGCTGTGGTTTCCGCTAGAGATGTCATTAGGCGAGTTTGGTCAGCCCAACCCGGTGTTGGGCATTCCCGAGGTGGTAGAGTACAGTGGCAACGAGCGCAGCTGGCGTTTAGCCGCCGCCGGAGATATCAGGTTGCAGGACGACTGTTTTGCCGAAAAAGTGCAAGTGTTGTCACTTTCCAGCACTGGGGTCTCGCTGGGTTTGGCCTGCGACGATATTGCCCGGCAATTATTGCAGCGCAAAGAACTGCGGCTAATGTTACCCGACGGACAAGCGCTTAAAGTAGAAATTGAACCGGTAAGGCAGCATGACAAAGTATTAGCCGCCCGCATCAGCACCTGCACGCAACAACGTGAGTTATTGCGCCGCTTTTTATTTCAGCGCCACCGTCAGTACTTTCCAGCCTTGTATAAAGACTTAAGTTAGACTGGTGTTAGCATAGGATTTTGCTAGGAAAATACGGTCTTCTTGGCTAACATCAGCTGATGTCCGATATGACTAACCTTCAACCACATTTCTGGCAGGTGTCCAGAGAAAACCAGACTTATACTGAGCTGTGTAACGCTTTGTATGAGCGCGAACTGCTGCGCCTGTCACAGCTTAGCACCGAACAACTTTTGCGCTTGCCCAACCGGCTGGCCAGTTTGCCGTTTTATATCCGCCGCGCCGCCAGTAATATCTTACAGCAGCAGACCGAGCTGCAATTAGACAGCCAGAACGCGTCCTGGTTTGCCAAACAGGCGGCCACGTGCCCGGCACGCAAGCAGCAGGCCGACCCCATAGATGCGTTCTACCGCAAATATGCCAAGCCCGGTTTAATAGTGCCGGTGTATATAACACAGCTGACGCACGAGCAAATCGTGCTCGACAGCGTTGATGAAGTAGACAGCCAAGGTATGCGTCTGCACTGTAACGAGCATGGCTGGTTTAGCTTTGGCGGTACACCGCTGGAAAGCGGTAACAGCGATAAATTTTTGCTCAAACCGGCCAAAGCCATTATTACCGCAGCCTGTTGTGGCCATCAGTGGTTAAATGGTGACAAAAAGCCACCGCGTTTACTTAGCCTGCGTGAGTTGTTACTGGCCAGCCGCATTAACTGGCACAATTTTGCCAAGCCGTTGCCGGCGTTGTTAAGCTGATGTGCGGTTTCGGGCTTTGCAATCGCCGTCTCAGGCTTCATAATAGCCCCATCCTGTCAACTGAAGCTGTGTTATGCGCTTACTTACTGCCCTGTTACTGATTTTACTGGCACTGCTGCAATACCGGCTGTGGTTTGGTCAGCACAGTATTGCCGACTATTTTCGCCAGCAGGAAGAGCTGCGCAGCCAGCAGGCCAGTAATTTGGAGCTGGAAAAGCGTAACCGCGTGCTGCGCGCCGATGTTAAAGATTTACAACAAGGCCTGGAGGCGATTGAAGAGCGCGCCCGCAACGAGCTGGGGCTTATTCGCCAGGACGAAGTGTTTTTCCGCGTATTTAGCCAAAGCGCCGGGGGCAGTGATGCAAAACCCTGAGTGGCCGGTGATTGCCGCTGTTATGCCGGCGGCAGGTATTGGCAGCCGTATGCAGGCTGCGCTGCCAAAGCAGTATCTGCAGCTGCATGGTAAAACCTTGCTCGAGCACAGCGTCGACCGCTTAAAGGCAGTACCGGCCGTCTCGGCCATTTGGCTGGCATTGGCAGCGGATGATCCCTATTTTGCTGATACGCCGCTGGCAGACAGCGACATTCAGCGCGTGAAAGGCGGCGCCGAAAGAATGCACTCAGTGTTAAACGCGCTGCAGTTTATCGATGAGCATCATTATCCCTGGGTATTGGTGCATGACGCTGCCCGGCCACTGGTGCGCCCTGACGACATTGAAAAGCTTATCGCACAGTGTTTAGCGGCTAATGAGGGCGGCATTTTAGCCTGCCGGGTGCGCGATACCATGAAGCGCGGTGAGCTGTGTGTAGCAGAAACCGTCAGCCGCGAGCATTTATGGCATGCTCTGACACCGCAGTTTTTCCCCACCGCCATGTTAAGGGCGGCGCTGAAAGATGCCATTCAGGCCGGCGTCGCGGTTACTGATGAAGCCTCTGCCATGGAGTGGGCCGGGCATAAGGTGTTGCTGGTCGAGGGGCGTAGCGACAATATCAAAATTACTCAGCCGGCCGATTTAGCGCTGGCAGCATTTTATCTGGAGCAGTTAGCATAATGACAATGCGCATTGGTCATGGCTTTGATGTCCATGCCTTCGGTGGCGAAGGCCCAATTACGCTGGGCGGTGTAAAAATTGCCTGTGAACAGGGTTTAGTGGCGCACTCTGACGGCGATGTGCTGCTACATGCCTTAGCCGATGCGCTACTGGGTGCTTTGGCACTGGGCGATATTGGCCATCATTTTCCTGATACCGACGCCGCGTTTAAAGACATAGACAGCCGGATTTTGCTGCGTAAAGTATTTAGTGAAGTTAAAGCCCGCGGTTTTGCCATTGGTAATGTCGACATGACCATCATGGCGCAGGCACCGAAAATGGCGCCGCATATTCAGGCAATGCGCCAATGTATCGCTGATGATTTAGCCTGTGATATCAGCCAGGTCAATGTAAAGGCCACTACCACCGAAAAGCTGGGTTTTGTTGGCCGTAAAGAGGGTATCGCAGCTGAAGCTGTGGTACTGCTGGTTGGCGCATGAGTGTAGCGCCATTAGCCTATTTGTATGCCAAGCCAGAGGCCACTGCCTTACTGCGCCAGCAGCCCGATGATTTTATTGTTGAAGAGCAGCTGAATTTTACCCCCAGCGGCAGCGGTGAGCATGTGCTGCTGTATATCGAGAAAACCGGTCAGAATACGCAATTCGTTGCCAAACAACTGGCTGAACTGACCGGTTTACGTGCCCGTGATATCAGTTATGCCGGCTTAAAAGACCGCCATGCGGTAACCCGGCAGTGGTTTTGTTTTAAATGGCCAATAAAAGCAGAGCTAAATACGCAGCATTGGGCGTTGCCCGGCTGTCAGATCCTGCAGCTACAGCGCCACTACCGCAAACTGCGCTTAGGCGCGCTTAAAGCTAACCGGTTTCAAATCAGGCTGCGTCAGGTGTCTGATACGCAAAGTGTGCTTAAGCGTATTGAGCAGGTAAGCCATGGCGTGCCGAATTATTATGGTGAGCAGCGCTTTGGCATCAACGGCGGCAACCTTGATTTGGCCCGGCAGCTGTTTACCGGCCAGAGCATTAGCGATCGGAAACTGCGTGGTCTGGCGTTATCGGCCGCGCGATCTTTTGTGTTTAACCAGCAGGTATCGGCCCGTATCACTGCCGGTATGTTTAGCACGGTATTAAATGGCGATGTATTGCAGTTAAATGGCTCTGGCTCAGTATTTAAAGTACGAGAGGCTGACCCAGCTTTGCAGCAGCGGCTGAACGAACGAGATGTGCACCCAACAGCCTGTTTGCCGGGCCTGGGCGAGCCTATGGTAAGCGCCGACGCCCTGGCATTTGAGCAACAGGTACTGGCGCAGCATCAGACGTTGGTGCAGGGGCTGATTGACTACCGTTTAAGCGCAGAGCGTCGTGCTATCAGGCTGTTGCCGCAGCAACTGACAGCCAGCGTGCAGGGCAGTGATATGGTACTGAGCTTTGCTTTGCCCTCAGGTTGCTTTGCCACCAGTGTACTGCGCGAGTTAGTGCAGTACCGCGATTGCAGCAAAACGCCGGATCTGGAGTAACAAATGCGAATTCTTTTAAGTAATGATGATGGTGTGCATGCCAAAGGCATACAGGTGCTGCAGCAAGCGCTAAGCCAGATTGCTGAGGTAACCACGGTCGGGCCGGATCGCAATTGCAGCGGTGCCAGTAATTCCCTGACGCTGATTAACCCACTTAGGGTGCAACAGCTGGACAATGGCTTTATGGCGGTAAACGGCACGCCGACCGATTGCGTGCATCTGGCGATCAGTCAGCTACTGAATTTCACCCCGGATCTGGTGGTGGCTGGCATCAACCACGGTGCTAACCTCGGCGATGATGTGCTGTACTCGGGCACCGTGGCCGCGGCAACCGAAGGCCGCCATCTGGGGTTACCGGCGCTGGCGGTGTCGTTGGCCGGGCGCGATGAAACGCATTTTACCACTGCCGCCTATGTTACTGTGCAGGTGATCAAAAAGCTGAAATCGCACCCGCTACCGGCCGATCAGATCTTGAATATCAATGTACCCGCCGTGCCGATTGAGCAATTAAAAGGTATACAGGTAACCCGGCTTGGCCGGCGCCACAAAGCCGAAACCATGACCAGCGCGACCGATCCCTGGGGGCGTAAGATCTACTGGTATGGCTCTTTGGGGCCTGAGCTGGATGCCGGTGAAGGTACCGATTTTTATGCTGTTGCCAATGGCTATGCGTCTATTACACCACTGCAAATTGATATGACGGCCTATAAAAGTATGGACAGACTACAAACCTGGTTAGAGGGGATCCGGCTGTAACATGGCAGTAGCAACATCCCGCAGCGCCGCGGTATTGGCGCAAAAGCTTCAAAGCGAAGGCATTAAACAGCAACAGGTATTAGCCGCTATTGCCAACACCCCCAGACACCTGTTTGTCGAAGCGGTGCTGGCACATAAAGCTTATGAAAATACCGCCCTGCCAATCGGCCAGGGCCAGACCATTTCCCAGCCTTATATCGTGGCGCGTATGACCGAGTTGCTATTGCAAGATAAAGCGCCGGGCAAGTTGCTGGAGATTGGTACTGGTTCTGGCTACCAAACGGCGATACTGGCGCGGTTGTTTCCGCATGTTTGCACCGTAGAGCGGATAAAAGCGCTGCAGTTTCAGGCTAAAAGGCGGCTGCAGCAGCTGGATTTACACAATGTGTCGATGAAGCATGGTGATGGTTGGCAAGGCTGGCCCAGTAAAGCGCCGTTTGACAGTATTATTGTTACCGCCGCGCCCACTGAAGTGCCGGTAGCCTTGCTGCAGCAACTCAGTGATGGTGGCCGGCTGGTGATCCCGGTAGGCGCACAGGAGCAGGTGCTAAGGGTATACCAGCGTAGCGGCGATGACATTAGTTCGCAGGACATTGAAGCGGTGCGTTTTGTGCCGCTGGTGCCAGGTAGTTTGGCCTAAAACTGGAGTCGCAATGCAGTATCTACAATGGATTATCAAAGGGCTGGCCATGGGCGCAGCTGATGTGGTGCCCGGTGTCTCCGGCGGCACCCTGGCGTTTATTTTAGGCATTTATGAGCGCTTACTGGCGGCCATCAGCCGGTGTGATATACAGGCGCTACAGCTTTTGGGGCGCGGCCGCTTGCAGGCATTCTGGCAGCATATTGATGGTACCTTTTTGCTCTGTTTGTTTGGCGGTATCCTGGCCAGTATCTTTTCGCTGGCCGGGCTTATCAGTTATTTCCTGCAATATAGACCCATTCCTCTGTGGGCGTTATTTTGTGCCTTGATTGTGACTGCCTTGCCTCACTTATGCCGCACTTTACGCTGGAATATCTGGCGTCTGCTATTGTGCGCGCTGGGCATTGTATTCGCCGTCTTGGTGGGCATGCTGACCCCGCGTGAGCTGGAGCCGCAGGCCTGGATGTTTTTTGTTGCTGGCGCTATCGCCATTTGCGCCATGATTTTACCCGGTATTTCCGGTAGCTTTATTTTACTGATGTCAGGCATGTACGCGCCGGTACTGTTGGCGGTAACACAGCTGCAAGTTGGCGTGTTGTTATTGTTTATGCTGGGCTGTATTGTCGGCTTGCTGAGCTTTTCGCGCTTACTTAATTGGCTGTTAGCGCATTACCATGATGCCAGCCTGGCGCTGTTAATTGGCGTTGTGATAGGTGCTTTATATCGTATCTGGCCCTGGCAGAGCGAACAGCAATGGTATTTACCCTGGCAGTATGCTGCTGAGGTGGCACCGGCAGATAGTATGGCAGCGTTTGCCAGCGCTGTGCTTGGCATGGTAATAATGTTGCTGTTACTGAATATGGAAAAGTGGCTTAAAACCCGTACCCCTGCAAGCGGGCAGTAGCAGGAGGGTTAAGGCTCAGGCCCAGCGCCGTTGCGCTGGAAAAGGAGTGCGTTATCTGTTGCGTTGTTAATCTGATAACTGGCTGGTACAAGAGCGCTGCCTGGCTTTGCTATGGTAAGGGTGTGTTATTAGCCGTGTTATTAGTGCTAACGGGCTGCTCATCGCGCACTGCGCCGGCACCGGTAACCACACTGGAGCTGAGAGAAAATTTTTATCAGGAACGTAATCGCGGCAGTTTAAGTGGTAGCAGTTACACCGTGCAGCGCGGCGATACCCTGTATTCAATCGCCTTTCGTGCCGGCAAAGACGTGCGGCAACTAGCCAGCATTAATGGCATTGCCAACCCTTACACTATTTACCCTGGCCAGCGTTTAAAATTATCCGGCCCGGCGGCACAGGCCAATAGCAAAACCAAACCGGCCATCGCCAAAACAACACCGACCAAAAATACAAATAAGAATAGTTCAAGCCAAGCAAAATCAAATAGTTCGGTAAAACCGGCTAAACCTGTTGCGCCAAAAAATCAAACGGGTTATGTTCAGACAACAGCAAAAAAGCCAGAAAAAACCGCGAATCCTACCTTAAACAGGGACTTGGTGCAATGGCAGTGGCCGGTAAAAGGTAAAATTATTTCCGGCTTTTCCAGCCAGCAACATGGTAATAAAGGCATCGATATTGCCGGAAGAGAAGGTGCCAGGGTTAATGCGGCGGCAAGTGGGCAGGTAGTCTATGCCGGCAATGCCTTACGAGGCTACGGTAATCTGATCATCATAAAACATAATGATGATTACCTCAGTGCCTATGCCCACAACCGTAAATTGCTGGTGAAAGAGAAGCAAATGGTAACAGCCGGTCAGCAGATCGCCGAATTGGGCAGTACTGATGCGACAGATCCCCGTTTACACTTTGAGATCCGTTTTCGTGGCAGTTCAGTAAACCCATTGAAGTATTTGCCAAAATAATAAGATCGACAACAAGTAATATCAGGAATGGATGCGATAGCGCTTGCAAAGCCCCAACACCCTGTAGACGTGGGAGAAAGGATATGGGACAAAAAAGTGACGATGAAGTATTAGAATTTAAAGAAGATGAGTTGTCAGAAGACGCGCTGCTGGAAGATGACATAGAGCCGGATGCCGCGGCACTGGCCAGCGAAGAAAGCAGTTCTGACGATATCTTCACCCGCGACGACAGCCAGAAAACCATGGACGCGACGCAGATTTATCTGGGTGAAATAGGTTTCTCGCCGCTGTTGTCCGCCGAAGAAGAAGTGTATTTTTCACGTCTGGCGTTAAAAGGCGATCAGGCGGCACGTAAGCGTATGATTGAAAGCAACTTACGCTTAGTGGTTAAAATTGCCCGCCGTTATATTAACCGTGGCCTAGCGCTGCTGGATTTAATTGAAGAGGGCAACCTGGGCCTTATTCGCGCGGTAGAGAAATTTGACCCCGAGCGCGGCTTTCGTTTTTCGACCTATGCCACCTGGTGGATCCGTCAAACCATTGAGCGGGCCATTATGAACCAAACCCGCACCATCCGGTTGCCGATTCATGTGGTTAAAGAGCTGAACATCTACCTGCGTGCCGCGCGGGAGTTGTCACAAAAGCTTGATCATGAGCCAACACCGGAAGAAATTGCCGCTGCACTGGACCGTCCGGTCGATGAAGTGCGCAAAATGCTCAAGCTGAATGAAAAAATCACTTCGGTTGACACACCGGTGGCCGGTGCATCCGAGAAACAACTGCTGGATGTAATTGCCGACGAAAAAGAGCTGGGGCCAGAAACCGAGCTGCAAGATGAAGACATTCGTCAGCACCTGGTGCTGTGGCTAAACGAGCTTAACCCGAAACAGCGCGAGGTATTAGCCCGCCGTTTTGGTTTACTGGGCTATGAGCCATCAACACTGGAAGATGTTGGCCATGAAATTGGCTTAACCCGCGAGCGGGTGCGGCAAATTCAGGTAGAAGCACTGCGGCGGCTTAGAGAAATTGTCACCCATCAGGGGCTGAATATCGAAACGCTGTTTCAGGAATAGCGCAGCGTTTCAGGCATAGTGCAGGTACGGCTTATATCAGCTCATTAAGCAAAAGGCGCTCTCAGGCGCCTTTTGTCTTTTTCAGATATTGGACCAGCAGGGCACTGGCATTGCTGATATGTTCGGTTAGCACTTCGCGAGCCGCCGTTGTGTTGCCACTGCGTAACAGCGCAACCAGCTGCTGATGTTCCAACGCACTGGTATCGGTGTAGGCCAGAGCCTGCTCCTGATAGCCCAGATAGCGCGACACTTGTTGGTGTAGTAAATCCAGTAAACGCAGTAAATGCGGTTTACCGCAGCTTTGATACAGCAGGCGGTGAAATTGCCAGTTTAACTCGCCGCGCTGATAAGCGGGTAATGCCGTTTGCGCCGCTAATTGTTTAAGCAGATCTTCAGCCTGACCCAGCTGGCTAAAGCTAAGTGCCGGCGCAGCTAACTTCAGGGCCAACGGCTCCAGTTGCAGGCGCAGCAAACACAGCTCTTCGGCTTCCGCGGCGCTAAAACCGGCCACCTGCATCCCAGCCTTGCCGTGGGCGCTTAGCCAGCCTTCGCTCATCAGTTGCTGCTGCACATCGCGCACCACGATACGACTTACCGCATAATGCGCTGCCAGCTGTTGCTGCGTCAGTACCTGCTCCGGCGCCCAGTGTTGCAGCTGAATATCCTGCTTTAACAGCTGATAAAGCTGCTGCTTTTTTAACATGCTTTACTCCGGCGCAGGCCATTAACGATCAGCATAGTGAATACGCCGCCAAGCAGGCCCCAGAAAGCAGCCGCTATGCCAAAGAAGCTGACACCACTGGCAGTAACCAGCAGGGTAACGACGGCGGCTTCACGGTACTCGCCATCGCTGCTGGCGACCGCCAGATTAGCGCCTATGGTGCCAAGCAGGGCTAAGCCTGCCAGGGCGGCAATCATCTCTTTGGGAAATGCAGCAAATAGCGCCACCACAGTGGCGCCCGCCAGACCCGCCAGCAGGTAAAATATGCCGGCTGCGATACCGGCGATATAGCGCTTGCTTTGCTGTGGGTGGGCTTCCGGCCCGGTGCAGATAGCCGCCGTAATAGCCGCAAGGTTTATAGAAAAGGCGCCCCAGGGCGCGAGCAGCAGGGTGGCCAGCGCTGTGCTGCTAATAAGCGGTGATACCGGCGTTTGATAACCGCTGGTGCGGATAACGGCCACACCGGGGATATTCTGTGACGCCATGGTGACCAACAGCAGCGGCAGTCCCACCCCCAACAGGGCACTCACAGACCAGTGCGGTGTGACCCACACCGGCGTGGTCAGGTTGAGCGTTATCGCGCTATAGTGAAATTGCCCTTGTATGACGACACAGACCAGACCGGTAACTAACACCCATAAAATGGCATAACGGGGTGACAGCCGTTTCGCCAGCAGGTAACTGAGGCACATTATGCCAACCAAGACCGTCTGGCTTTGTAGTGAACTAAAGATGCTCAGACCAAACTGCAGCAGAATACCGGCCAGCATGGCACTGGCCAGGGGTAGCGGAATAAGCCGGGTGAGTTTATCAAACCAGCCACTTAGACCAATAACCACGCCCAGAGCGGCAGTAAAAATAAACACGCCAACCGCTTCGTTAATGGTTAACCCTTGCAGACTGGTGGCGAGCAGGGCAGCACCCGGCGTAGACCAGGCGGTGATGATCGGGGCTTTGTAATACCACGACAGGCCAATGCAGGTGGCGGCCATGCCTATACCCAGTGCCAGCAGCCAGGAAGCCATCATATCCTGACTGGCGCCGGCTGCACTGGCTGCTTGCAGCACTATCGCCACTGAGCTGGCAAAGCCCACCAACACGGCGACAAAGCCGGCGACAATGGCCGACAGACTCAGATCTTTGACTCGCATAGCAACACTCAACGATAAAAAGTATACCTAATTTAAAATGTATACATTTTATGTCAAGTTATAACTGCTGCTTTAACTGGTACAACAGATCCAATGCCTGACGGGCACTAAGATCATCCGGATTTAGCATGCGTAGCTTTTCCAATACAGGGTGCTCAGCCGGCAGCAGTTCAAGCTGGGGTTGTGCTGCTGTGGCACTCATGCCCGGTGTGTCGTTATGACTATGCTGCTCCAACAGGCTAAGTTTATGGCGCGCGCGCTGAATAACCGCTTTAGGCACCCCCGCTAACTGGGCTACCTGCAAGCCAAAACTTTTACTGGCCGCGCCTTCCTGTACGTGGTGCATAAACACAATATCATCACCGTGCTCTACCGCGTCTAAGTGCACGTTAGCCAGACCGGGTAACTGGCTGGCCAGCTCGGTAAGCTCAAAATAATGGGTAGCAAACAGGGTTAAGGCTTTGATCTGGCTGGCAAGATAATCGGCGCAGGCCCAGGCTAAACTTAAGCCGTCGTAGGTGCTGGTACCGCGGCCAATTTCGTCCATCAGCACCAGGCTGTGCTCGGTGGCATGGTGCAAAATGGTCGCGGTTTCGGTCATTTCGACCATAAAGGTCGAGCGGCCGGAGGCTAAATCATCTGAGGCGCCAATGCGGGTGAAAATACGATCCACCGGGCCAATTTCGGCACTGTCGGCTGGCACAAAGCAGCCAATATAGGCCATTAATACGATAAGCGCGGTTTGGCGCATGTAGGTTGATTTACCGCCCATATTCGGCCCGGTAATCATTAGCATGCGCCGGCTGCTGTTGAGTGTTAGCGGGTTGGCAATAAAAGGCTCGGTTAATACCTGCTCTACCACCGGGTGGCGTGCCTGCTCAAGCTTAATGCCGGTTTGGCTGACCAGTTTCGGCCGGCAATAACGCAAGCTGTCGGCCCGCTCGCTAAAGCAGCACAATACGTCCAGCTCAGCCAGCGCCTGCGCTAATTGCTGTAGTGCGGCCAAATAGGGTGCAGTTAAGTCAAACAACTGCTCATATAATTGTTTTTCCAGTGCTAAGGCTTTGCTTTGGCTGCCCAGTACCTTGTCTTCGTACTCTTTTAACTCGGGAATAATATACCGCTCATTATTTTTCAGCGTCTGGCGGCGCACGTATTCTGCCGGCACTTTAGTGTCAGCACTGCGGCCGGTTTCAATGTAATAGCCATGAATTTTATTAAACCCCACCTTTAAAGACGCAATACCGGTGCGCTCGCGCTCGCGCTGCTCCAGCTGCTGCAAATAATCCGTGGCGCCGGTAGCCAGCGCACGCCATTGATCCAGCTCGGCGTTGTAGCCCGGTGCAATCACGCCGCCATCACGAATAAGCACGGGTGGTGTTTCAACAATCGCCTGTTGCAGCAACTGCTGCAAATCGGGTAGCGGCTGGCTGTGCTGGCAGATCTGCTGCAGCAGTGGTGTTTGTTGTGGCTGTAATAACGGCGCCAACTCTGGCAGCTGGCTTAATGCCTGGCGCAGCCTGGCAAAATCGCGCGGCCTGGCACTGCGCAGTGCTAAACGGGCGATAACCCGCTCAATATCACCAATCTGTTTTAGCAGTGGTTGTAGTTCATCGTAATGCGGTTGTAATTCTGCTACCGCGTCTAAGCGGGCATTTACCTGAGCTTGCTGGCGAAGCGGTGCGTGGATCCAGCGCTTTAACAGGCGCGAGCCCATCGCAGTCTGGCTGCGATCGAGCACCGCAGCCAGTGTATGTTCATAGTTACCCGCCAGGTTCTGTGTCAGCTCAAGGTTACGCCGGGTGGCGGCATCCAGCACGATATTGTCCTGGCTGCGCTCCAGCGCGATGGCGCGGATATGTGGCAGCGCTGCGCGCTGGGTGTCTTTTACGTATTGCATCACACAGCCGGCAGCCATCAGTGCTACCGGGGCATCTTCTACGCCAAAGCTGAGTAAGTCTTTGGTGGCAAATTGCTGGCACAATAAACGCTTGGCACTGGCCAGTTCAAATTCCCATTCTGGCCGGCGCCGCGCACCTTTGCGTTTTTCGGTTAGGTAACTGTCGCTGAAATCTTCCGGGTACAACAGCTCAGCCGGGTTTAACCGCTGCAACAAGGCGGCTAAGTCGTCGCTGTTATCCACCTGGTTTAATAAAAACCGGCCGCTGGTTAAATCCAGCTGTGCCAAACCATACTGACCGCGCTGCTGGTAAATAGCACACAGCAGGTTGTCCTGGCGCTCATTGAGCAGGGCTTCATCGGTTACCGTGCCCGGCGTAACAATGCGCACCACTTTGCGCTCAACCGGGCCTTTGCTGGTCGCCGGGTCGCCAATTTGCTCACAAATAGCCACCGACTCGCCTAATTGCACCAGCCGTGCCAGATAGCCTTCCACCGCATGATAGGGTACACCTGCCATTGGGATCGGCGTGCCGGCACTTTGGCCGCGCTTGGTCAGCGAGATATCCAACAGCGCGGCGGCGCGTTTTGCATCGTCGTAAAACAGCTCATAAAAATCACCCATGCGGTAAAACAGTAAAATGTCCGGGTGCTGGGCTTTTAAACCCAGGTACTGCTGCATCATCGGGGTATGTGCGCTTAAGGCTTGCTCCGTTTTCATCTCTGACGGCATAATGGCGTTGTGTATTCCCTGTTGGATAAGCTATGACGGTCGCAGCAGACAGCCTGCAGCTGGCGACAGATTTAGGCCAGCTATTATTACGGAAAAAGTGCAGTATCACCACTGCTGAATCCTGCACAGGAGGCGGTGTTGCTTACAGTTTAACCGCCGTGCCCGGTAGCTCGGCTTACGTCGATCGTGGTTTTATTACCTACAGCAACAAAGCCAAGCAGCAGTTACTGGCGGTGCGCAGCGCCACCTTATTGCAATACGGCGCGGTAAGCGAGCAAACAGTACGCGAAATGGCGCAGGGTGCGGCCAACGCAGCCGGCGCTAATATGGCGATTGCCGTTTCCGGCATCGCCGGGCCAGACGGTGGCTCGGCCTATAAGCCGGTGGGCACTGTTTGCTTTGGTTTTTATCTTAACGGCCAGTTGGCCAGCAGTCAGCTGGTGTTTGCCGGCGACCGGGCTGCCGTGCGAGAGCAAGCCATTCATTACGCGCTGAAACAGAGTATTGCGCTGTTGACAGCAGAAGTAAACTAGACTACTGTACGAGCATACAGTGTTAATTGTCCGGTGACGCCGGCGCAACCATGGATATAAAAATGGACGACAATAAACAAAAAGCCCTTGCTGCCGCCTTAGGCCAGATTGAACGTCAGTTTGGTAAAGGCTCTATTATGCGCCTTGGCGACAGCACCGCCCTGGATATCGAAGCCGTATCTACCGGCTCACTGGGGCTGGATATAGCCCTTGGCATTGGCGGTTTACCTTATGGCCGTATTGTTGAAATTTATGGCCCTGAGTCTTCCGGTAAAACCACCTTAACGCTGCAGGTAATTGCGGAAGCACAGCGCTCTGGCAAAACCTGTGCTTTTATCGACGCTGAGCACGCGCTGGACCCGGTGTACGCGAAAAAACTGGGTGTTGATGTAGATGCGCTTTTGGTATCACAACCCGACACCGGTGAGCAGGCATTAGAAATTTGTGACATGTTGGTACGCTCTGCAGCGGTAGACGTAGTCATTGTCGACTCGGTAGCGGCGTTAACACCGAAAGCCGAAATTGAAGGCGACATGGGCGACAGCCACATGGGCTTACAGGCACGCTTAATGTCGCAGGCGCTGCGTAAGTTAACTGCTAATATCAAGCGCTCTAACACCTTATGTATTTTCATCAACCAGATCCGCATGAAAATTGGCGTGATGTTTGGTAACCCGGAAACCACAACCGGTGGTAATGCGCTGAAGTTCTATGCTTCGGTACGTTTAGACATCCGCCGTATTGGCTCGGTGAAAGAAGGCGATGAAATTACCGGTAACGAAACCCGCGTTAAAGTGGTGAAAAACAAAGTTGCACCGCCGTTTAAACAAGCTGAGTTTATTATTCAGTATGGCGCCGGCATTAATAAGCTCGGCGAACTGATTGATTTAGGCGTCGCACAAGGCCTGGTGGATAAAGCCGGTGCCTGGTATGCCTATCAGGGCAATAAAATTGGCCAGGGTAAAGCCAATGCGATGAAGTTTTTACAGGACAACCCGGCGGTGGCAGATGAAATTGAAAAAGAACTGCGTACCCGCTTGCTGTTAAAGCCGGGCGAAACACCGGTAGAGCAGGCTATTCCCGAGGCATTTGAAGCCGACTTATAACAGCTGTTCATCTAACGTTAATAAAGCCAGCCTACGCTGGCTTTTTTTGTAATAAATTTTATCTTGCTGTGTTGTTAAGCCAGCGATAAGCTGTCGGCATGGTAAGTTAATGCGTTGCGCCATCCTGCCCCCGCAGTAGAAGCAAGCTGGTATAAAAATGATAATAATAACAAGAGCATGCCTTCTTGCAGTCTGTTTGTCACTGCTGTCCTGTAAAGCCGACATCAGTGTGCAGCAAGAGCCTGTTGACCCTGTGGTGCAGGAAATTGCGCTGGCGTTTGTCGAGCGTCCGCTGCTGATTAACGAAGACGAGCCGTTCCAGCCAGCATTATTTGACCCCAGTGCCTTTAACCCAGGCGCCCGCCTTATGTTAAAACAAAACGCTTTTGCTGACTCGCCGGAGCGTGACCTAACGGCGGCACTGTTTGCTGAAGATGCCGTGTACGACGTAAAAGATCTGGTAGCATCGCCGGATGGCAAAACACTGGTTTTTGCGCTGCGTGCGCCAGAGCTTGATAATGTGCCAGATGAGCTACAGCCGAAGTGGGACCTGTGGCGGTATGACATGACGACGGCCAGTTTAAGTCCGTTAATTGCAGATCCGCAGCAAGCACAGCGCGGCCATGATGTCAGCCCGGCATTTTTAGCCGACGGCCGCATTATTTTTAGCTCTACCCGCCAGCTGAAATCCCGACAAATTCTGCTGGATGAATTTAAGCCACAGTACACCGCATTAGATGAGGATTTAAATGCCCCGGCATTTAACTTACATGTGATCAATGCCGATGGTACTGGCCTGGAGCAATTAAGCTTTAACCTCAGCCACGATCTTTATCCGGTGCTACTGCCGGATGGGCATATTCTTTACAGTCGCTGGGATAATCAAAGCGATCGCAACATGCTGAACTGGTATCAAATGCGCCCTGATGGCAGTGAAAACCAGTTGGTCTATGGCTGGCATTCACATAATAGCGGCGCAGAGCAAAGCCAGGTGGAGTTTGGCAAGGCCATTGTATTGGACGATGGCAGCGTATCGCTGGCACTGAGCAGCGTCGATGCACCTTATTACAACAGCTGGCCACAGCGTATTGCTATTGATATTGCCAGTGACAATAGCCAGCCGCTGGCAGGGCAGACCCTGATTGAACCGGCGCAAACGCCACTGTTTCCCTGGGCTTTTGATAATACCGGCCGTACCGAGCGTTCTGGTGCGATAAACAGTTATATTCCATTAAAAGATGGCAGCGGCCGCTACCTGGTAAGCTGGTCACCCTGCCGGCTTGTCGTCGAAGAGCAAGTACTCAGCTGTGCACAGGTTGAGGACAGCACTGAGCTCGAGCTGGCGCAGCCGCTTTACGGCCTCTGGCTGTTTGATACGGTAAAACAAACTCAGGTGCCGGTAAGGCCGGGGCAGGAAGGGTTTTTGGTCAGCGAGCCCGTGGTGCTGCAGGCTTATGATGAGGGTGCTTTTTTACCGCCTAATCCAACACTGGATACTAGCCTGATTGACGAGAACGCCGCCATTTTGCATATCCGCAGCGTGTATGATTTTGCCGGCAGCAGCAGTGTTGACCTTGCCAGCCTGGCTGATCCGATGCAAAACAGCGCCAGCGACAGACCTGTCAGATATTTACGTTTGGTACGCGGTGTGCCCTTACCCCCCGAAGAGGTATTAGACACACCGAATTTTGCTTTTGGCGTAAGCAGGCGCCAGTTAATGCGCGAAATTCTCGGCACTGTCGCGGTGGAGCCTGACGGTTCTGTGCTGGTGAAAGTGCCGGCCGATGTGCCGTTTAATTTAGCGCTGTTAAATGCCCAGGGCCAGGCGGTATCGCCGCTGCATCAGCAATGGATCAGCTTGCGGCCGGGCGAAACGCGCAGCTGTAATGGCTGCCATACCGCAGACAGTACTGCGCCACATGGCCGGGTAGACGGCGCAGGCGAGGCTGAACCTGCCAATAGCGGTGCCGGTGCTGCGGCACCTTTTGCCAACGCCAACCCACAACTGATTGCCCTGCCTGGTGAAACCATGGCGCAAACTGCGGCCCGCATTAACGGTGTGCCCGCGCTTGATGAAGCGCGGCGTTATTTTGATATCTGGACCGATCCGGCCCGGCGCGCGCCGGATACAGCGGAGCAAGTCAGTTATCAGGACTTAAGTACAGAGCAGCCGGTAGGCGTGGCCTGCTTTGAACAGTGGCTGGCCAGTTGCCGGCTACGTATTGACTACCCGACGCATATCCAGCCACTGTGGAGCCTGGATCGGCGCCGCTTTGATGGCCAAAGCAATGAGCTGATCGCCGATAACACCTGTGTCAGCTGCCACAGCCGCACCGATGCCGATGGCAATGCCCGGGTACCGGTAGCACAACTGGAGCTTGATGCTGAACCCTCAGATCTGCAAGCTGAACATTACCGCAGTTACCGCGAGCTGCTCAGTAATGACAATGAGCAAGAGTTGGTCGGTGGTGTCTTGGTCGACCGTTTAGTGCAGGCCACAGACGCGGACGGTAACCTGCTGTTTGTCACCGACGAAGACGGCAATCTGGTGCTGGATGATAATGGCAATCCGATCCCGCTGATGGTCACCGTGGCGGTAAACGCCAGCATGCGCGCCGGTAGCGCCTTGCAAAGTACGGCGTTTTTCAGCCGCTTTAGTCAAAACGGCAGCCATCAGGGCTATCTGACAACCGCTGAGCTAAAACTGTTAGCGGAATGGTTAGATATCGGCGCCCAGTATTACAACTCGCCTTTTGCCGTGCCGGAGCAATAAATGCGCAGCTTAGTTTTTGCCCTGCTGATATTGATAGGCTCGTCGCTACTGGCAGTGCCGCTACTGGCAGAGCCGCTGCAGGTGACGGTGCAGACCGATTTTGTCAATTTACATTCCGGCCCTGGCCGCGGTTATCCAATCATACAGGTGGCGATAAAGCATGAAAGGTTAACCTTACTTAGCCAGCGGCACGATTGGGTACAGGTAGAATTTAAGCAGCAGCGTTACTGGCTGGCACGCACAGATCTGATGGCGCTGCAAAGCGAAGCTGGCGCCCGGTTTAGTGTCAGCGATGACAAACTGGATGCTTACCGGCAGCGCCAGTTCGAGGCCGGTGTCGCCTTTGGTGATTTTAACGGCAGCAGTTACTACCAGCTGAACGTGTCTTACCTGTTTAGCGAATTTGTGCAGGCCGAACTGGCACTGGGCCAGGCCAATGGCCAGCAGGCGGATAACCTGTCGGCCGAGCTGAGCATTTACCTGAGCCCCATGCCACACTGGCGCTTATCGCCTTATTTTGGCATTGGTGGTGGTGTACTGCGTACTACGCCGCGCACTGTGCTGGTGCAAACGCCGGATCGCAACAATACGCTGGCCAGCAGCGAGCTTGGCCTGCGTTACTATATCAGCCGTAATTTTATTGCCCGTGCCGGCTACCGGCGCAGCGTGATCGTCACTGACCGTAATGACAACGAAGAGATTGATACATGGAAACTTGGCTTCAGCGTATTTTTTTAGTGCTGTGTCTATTACCCGCCTGGGCGAAGGCACAACAGGTAACGCCGGATATCGAGCGCACTGTTATCAGCGAAGATGTGCTGGATAGTGAAAATTGGCTGCTCGGGGTGCGCGCCGGCGTGCTTAGCATTGAAGATTTTGGCAGCAGTGCGCTGGGTGCGGTGCAATTAAGCTATCAAATTAATGAAGACTTTTATCTCAGTGCCGAGTATGCCTTTGCCAAAGCTGGCCTTACCTCATTTGAAGAATTAAGTGGCGCCGCACCGCTGCTAACCGATGCGCAGCGTAAATGGCAATACTATGGTGCCCATGTTGGTTACATGCTGTTGCCGGGCGAAGTGTTTTTAACACGCGATTTCGCGCTGAACAGTGGCTTGGCGCTGTTTGCCGGAGGCGGTAATGTTGATTTTGCCGGTGATAAAGTGTTTGCGCTGCACCTGGGCAGTCAGTTCAGGTTGTACGCCACCGACTGGCTGGCTGTGGAGCTGACCTTCAGCGATTATATTTTTGAAACCACCATTTTGGCGCGCAGCAAAACCACGCATAACTTAAGTTTGTCGCTCGGGCTGGCGCTGTATTTTTAGCCGTAAACAGAAGGTAATAACGCATGAAATTTCGCATCATCACATTAGTGCTGGCCGCGCTGGCAATGCCGCTACAGGCGGCGCAGGCGCCCGATTTTACCCTGAAGGCATTGGATGGCAACAACCTGCGTCTGGCTGAACAGCGCGGTGACATCATGCTGATTAACTTCTGGGCCAGCTGGTGTGGCCCCTGTATTCAGGAAATGCCGGCACTGGATAAACTGGCGCAAAAATATCAGATGCTGGGTGTGCAGGTGTGGGGCGTTAATGTGGAAAACGACAGTAAAGCGGCGCTGGCTTATCTGAACAAGGTGCCGGTTGGATTTCCGGTACTGTTTGATGTTGATAACAGCGTATCTAAAGCCTTTCAGGTAGAGGCAATGCCGACCACCGTTATTATTGATAAAAACGGTGCAGTGCGCAGCGTGCATCGTGGTTATCAGCCCGGTTATGAGAAGAAATATGAAAACGATATCAAAGGCTTGCTACGTGAATAAGCGCTTGTTATGCGTCGTGCCGGCACTGTTGCTGGGCGGTTGTGCCAGCCTGCAGCCCTGGGTAAAGCCCTATGAGCGTGACAAGCTGGCTGATCCTATTATGGCGTTTGGCCGCCATCCGGTCGCGCTGCAACATGTGGTGCATGTGCAGGACTCGCGTGAGGCGGCTAAAGGCGCTAACGGTAGTGGCGGAGGCGGCTGTGGCTGTAACTAGGCTGCTTTTAGTGCTTGGGGTATTGGTGGCACTGTTGCTGCTAAGCCCGCTGCTGCAGGCTGCGGTATTACCACAGGACAGAGCCGACTTAATGTATCACGGCTACCAGGGCGGCGGTGTCTCTATAGATGGCCCGGCGCTGATGCTGCGTAAAAAAGTCGGTCAGACGGTGTCACTGTCTGGCTATTACTACATTGATACCGTCTCTGGCGCCTCAATTGATGTGCAGGCGACAGCCTCGGCGTATACCGAAACTCGGCACGAAAAACGCGTCGGCGTCGATTATCTGGCAGGCAACAGTATCCTTAGCCTGAATTATGCGCAAAGCGATGAAGATGATTACAACGCTAAATCAATGTCCTTTGCTATCGCCCATGACACCTTTGGCGGCATGACTACGCTAAGCCTGGAAGCCGGCTTTGGTGATGATACGGTAGGCCGTAACGGTGACGAGAGCTTCACGGCAGACGTTAAGCGCTACAACTACAAACTGGGCTGGACACAGGTGCTGAGCAGCAGCTGGATAGCGGCGCTGAATATGCAGGTCGATTTAGACGAAGGCTTTTTAAATAACCCTTATCGCAGCGTGCGTTATCGCGACAATACCGCCCCGCTGGGTTACAGTTACCAGAGTGAAGTCTACCCCAATACCCGTAATGCGCTGGCCGTCTCGCTGGTGAATAAAGTGTATTTGCCTTATCGCGCCGCACTTAGTTTAAACCTGCGGCATTATCAGGACAGCTGGGATATTCGTGCACTGGATGCCGAGCTTGAGTATGTGCACCCGCTAACTGCTGACTGGACACTGGAAGCTAAGCTGCGCTGGTATGCGCAGGGCCAGGCCGAGTTTTACCGCGACCTGTTCGACTTTGCCAATCAGCAAAACTTTATGGCGCGGGATAAAGAGCTCAGCGAGTTTAGCAATATTACGCTGGGGCTGGGCGCCAGTTATGCGCTGCCGCTATGGTCGTTCTGGCCTGGCGCCAAACCCGAGCTTAACCTGCAGTGGGATCACATCCGTTTTAGTTACAAAAATTTTCGTAATGTTACCGTTACCGAAGCGCAGCCGGGGCAGGAGCCGTTATACCGGCTCGATGCCAATGTGGTGCGGGCCTTTTTCAGCCTTTATTTTTAACAGGAATAGCAGATGAGAGTGCTAGTGTGTATTGCCTTGTTGTTTGCCAGTCTGCTGGCCCGCGCCGAGCCGCCGGTAGCCACCGAGCTGGAGCAGCTAAAGCAGCAGGTTATCCAGTTAAACCGTGAATTATTCCTGCTGGAAGAGGAGTTACTGTTTCCACCGCAAACTCAGCTGGCAGTGTTTGTCTCGGCCGATGCCGGCCAGTTTTTCCAGCTCGACAGTGTGCAGCTGCTGTTAAACGACACGCCGGTTGAGTCACATTTGTATACCGCCCAGCAGTGGGACGCGATAAAGCGTGGCGCTATTCAGCCGCTGTATAAGGGCAATATTAAAGCCGGCGAGCATAGCCTGACCGCGGTATTTGTTGGCAAAGGGCCGGATAACCGTGATTATCGCCGCGCGGTCAGCCATAAATTTACCAAAGCCGAAGAGGCGGTGTTGCTGGAGCTGCAGATCAATGATCGCAGCAGTGATTATCAAGCTGATTTTGTCGTTAAGCCATGGTCCAACGACTAAGCCGCACTTTGTTGCTAACGCTGTTACTGCCATCATCGCAGTTAGCAGCGACACAGACTACCCCCGACAACTGGCATTACCGTCAGGCGGCCTGGGCATTCTATTTACAGCAGCCTGAGCAGGCGTTGGAAACCCTGCAGCTGGCCAAAGCACAAGACCCGCGCACTGCCTTACTTGAAGCGGGTTTGTACCTGCAGCTGGGCATGCCACAGCACGCCGCCGATATTTTGCAGCGCTTGTTAAACCAGGACGAGACCGGCGACAGCGCTTTACCGCGCACGCTGCGTAATGTTGCGCTGTTGCAGTTTGCCCGTTACCAGCTGGAGCTGGGTAATAAGGCGCTGGCGCAGCAATATCTGGCGCAGGTGCAAATAGGTGCCGACGGCCAGTGGCTGGGGGAGCAGCAGTTGCTGAGTCAGCTAATCTATTGGCCCGATATCAGCTTGCCTGAAACGCCGCCTATTCGCGTACTGGCAGGCCAGAGCGAAATGCCCTATATCGTCAGCAATCAGGCGTTGGCGCTGGCCCGCGCTGGCCAGTCTAATGTGGCGCTGAACTGGCTTAGTCAGTTGCAGCAACAGTTAACCGTACCCGAACAGCGTGGTTTCTGGGCGCTGCTGTTCAGCGGTCAGTGGCGCTCGCTGCGCGCGCCGGCTGGCTTTATTTATCCGGCGGACGAAAAGGCCGCGCTGAGCGATTATGTCACTCTGCTCAAAGCTCAGCTGCATATTGACCGCCAGGAGCTGGCTGCTGCCGAAGCCCTGCTGGCAAGCTTCCCGCTCGACAGTACCCTCAGTGACACTGCGCTTGGTTTGTACAGCCATATTTTGACCGAGCAGCGTCATATTCCAACCTTATTGGCGGTGCTGCAGCAGCAAATTAAGCAACAGCCGTTTAGTCTGACAGCCTGGCAGGCGGCTACCCGCCTGGGCGAGCAGCTAGAGCGGCAAGCGAACTTTTCCGGCGCGCTGGCCGCTTACCAATGGGCCGAGCAATATTATCAGCAGCAAAGCAGCTTAATTAACCAGCAAGCCAGGCCGTTGCAGGTGAGTCAGTTACAGCAAGGCTTGTCAGATTGGCAACAGTTACAGCTGACTGAACACAATGACTTATACCGGCTGAGCCAGGACATTTTAACCGTTGAGCAGCAGTTAGCGGCGGCGCCACAGCGCCAACAGCGCTTACAGCGGCTTACCCAGGTGGTGCAGTTTAAATTAGGCCAGCAGCAGCAACTGCTTAGTCGTCGGCTGCCAGAGCTGAGCGGCCTTACTGCGACACTGACCCGGCGTTATGACGATTTGCAGCGGCAAATTGCCGATGCTGAACAGCAACCGCTGGCGTTGAGTCTGACCGATGGCGAGACTTATCAGCAGCTGCGCCGTTTAGAGCAAGCGGAGCGGCGTTTTGCCAGCATAAAAAATGCGCTTAGTAGCGACAACCGCTATGCCCAGCGGCTGGGGCGGCTACGGGGCTTATTGCACTGGCAATACAGTGATAATAGTGCGCAGGGGCGCTATCAGCGCCGCCAGCAACTAACCGCATTAAGCACCGCCCTGCAAACGGCAGAGCAGCAACTGGCACAGCTGGCCGCACAGGGCAGCAGCACCGAGCGTTTAAAAGCCCAGCAACAACGCCTGGCGCAATTAAGTGCATCGCAACAGCAGCTAAACCTGACGCTGCTAAGCCAGCAGCAACAGTTACTGGCACAGTTAAACCAGCAATTACAGCAGCAGCGTAGCGTACAACTGGCCCGGTTAACCGAGTTACAGCGTCACAACAAACAGGCGATGGCGCGCATGATGGAGCGGCTGTTGCCCGCTGTACTGACACACGCTGAGGTGAGCCGATGAGCGTATTTCAGCCAGGTAAACCGGCATTATTGGTCTCGCTTAGCCTGTGTAGTGCCCTGCTGGCGGGCTGCGCCACTGAGCAAAGCCAGGTCACGCGCCCGGGGTTGGCCGCTTTACCGGCCTTTGACCAAAGCATTTTGCAACAGGCCCCTGTGGTGAGTGAGCAGCAGCTGGACAACCTGTATCAGCAAATACTGGCATTAGCGCCGGCTGAAGCTACCCGGCAGAAAATTTTATACCGCTTGTCGCAGCTGCATACTGCTCAACTGGATCGCCAGGAGCTGCCGGCCGCGCAGGAGCGTGACGCCTTATTGCAGCTGGTGCAGCGCTATCAGCAGTTGCTTAACGATTACCCGGCGGATCCGAATAACGAGCTTATCCGCTATCAGCTGGCGCGCAGCTACGATTTACTCGGCGAGCAGCAAGCCTGTCTTGACCAGCTGATAATGTTGTTGCAGCAGTATCCTGACTCGGCCTTCGCCGCTGAAGCCTGGTTCCGGCTGGCCGATATTTATTACAGCCGTGCAGCCTATGACGAGGCGCTGCAGGGCTACCTGGCTGTGCTGCAAACCGGTGAGCAGAGTTTGCAAGCGCAAGCACGCTACATGGCAGGCTGGAGCTACTTTAAGCAGCAGCAGTTTGAACGCGCCGATGAGCAGTTTTTACTGCTGTTAGACAGCCTGTACAGTGATGTTATTACGCCAGCGGACGACAGCCGCCAGAGCATGCAGCAGGAAGTGCTGCGCACCTTAAGCATTTCGCTCAGTTATCAGCAGCAGGCTGACAGCTTAACGGCGCTGATTGATAGAGTCAGTTTTAAAGGCAACCAGCGGCCGCTGGCAATGGTGGCGCAGCTGTATCAGGCGCTGGCCGATTTTCTGCTGGAGAAACAGTTGACGGCGGCCGCACTGGCAAGCTATGCCGCCTTTGTTGAACACTACCCAGGCTCAGTGCTGTCCGCGCGAATGCAGCTGAATATCATCAATTACCATTTGTCAGACGCTAATGCCAGTGCGGCATTGGCGGCGCAGCAGCAGTATATCAGCCTGTTTGGCCCTTCAGCCGTATTCTGGCAGCAGGCCGATAGCCAGGCACTTAGCGAAGTGCAGCCTTATGTGCTGCAATATCTGGATTATTTCGCCCGCAGCGGTTACGCCAGCGCCCAATCGTTACCACAGACACAGCAGCAAGCCGCCTATGCCGCTGTGGTGCTGCTATGGCAGCAAATGTTGCAGGTGCTGGCTGAACCTCGTCTTGAAAATACAGCAGCGGCGAACAGCTATCAGGCCGATGATCTGCGCTATTTACTGGCCGAGTCGCACTTTGGCGCTAAGCAGTGGCAGTCGGCATTAGCGCTGTACGCTGAGTTGGGTTATGCGCAGCAGCTTAATGCCAGCCTGTTTAGTGCCCCTGACGCTGCCTATAAAGCCTTATTACTTAGCGAACAGCTGGCACAGAGTGCAGCAGCCAGTGAGCTGGAGATACAGCAATGGCAGCGCCAGCAGCACGACTTTGTCCGCTACCACAGTGCGCATCCCGCCGCGCAGCAGGTCGCATTGCAGCAGGTGCAGCAAGCCTATCAGGCAAAAGACTACCAGGCGGTGCTCGCGCTTAGCAGCGTAGTAACGCAGTGGCCAGCGTCCAGCACGCCAGCATTAGTGGCCGAGGCGCAGTTTTTACACAGTCAAAGTGAGCTGGCACTGGCGCAGTATGGCGCCGCCGAGCAAAGCATCAGTGCCTTATTGCAAGGTAGCCTGAGCGCAGCGCGCCGCCAGCTGTTAACCGAACAACTGGCGTCCAGTATTTATCAGCAGGCGCAGTTGCCAGCGCAAAGCCCTGAGCAGATCTTAAGCCACTTACAGCGGCTACAAAGTGTGCTGCCAGACTCGGCATATCACCAGGCGGCAGCTTTTGAGCAAATAAGCTTGTTGCGCCAGCAGGGCCAGTATCAGGACGCTATCACATCGCTTAAGCAGTTTATGCAGCGTTACCCGCAAAGCGAGCGGCTGTTAAGCGCCCGCGCTATGCTGCTGGACAGCTACGAGCAGGCAGGGCAGTGGCAGGCCGCCGCCGATGAGCTTAGCACTCTGGCGGCAAATAGTGCAGCGCCTGAGCAGCAGCGCGAGGCGCTGTACCTGGCGGCGCAGTATTATCAGCGCGCCGGTGCGCAGCAGCAGGCCCTGGATAGCTGGCGCAGTTATGCCAACCGTTACCCGCAACCACATTTGTTGGCGCAGGAAGCCCGGGCTCAGTTAGTGGCGTTGTATCAACAACAGCAGGATCTGTACCGGCAAAACTTCTGGCGGGAAAAAATTGCCAGTTTTGAGCAGCAATACGCCAGTGACGGTAACAGTCGCAGCCAGCAACTGGCGGCGCAGGCGCTGTTGGAGTTGGGGCGGCACAACAGTATGCTGTTTCGCGGTGTGGCGCTGACACACCCGCTGAGCAAAAGCCTGAAAGCTAAACAGCAGCATATGAGTACCGCCATTAAGCAGTACCAGCAAAGTATACAGTTTGGAGTGGCGGAGCTGGTGAGCGAAGCGCAGTTTCAGGTGGCAGAGTTGTATCAGCAAATGGCCAAAGCCATTTTAACGTCAGACCGGCCCAAGGGACTGGACGAGCTGGCGCTGGAAGAATACGAGCTATTGTTAGAGGAACAGGCTTACCCGTTTGAAGAGCAGGCCATTGCCATTTATCAGCAAAACACCCGGCTGACGCAGCAGCAACTGTGGGACAGCTGGATAGCACAGAGTTTCGAGCGCTTAGCGCAGTTATTGCCGGCGAAATTTGATAAACCAGAAGCCTATAGCGGAGCTGCCGATGCAGCCTATTAATCGCAGTCTCATCCTGTACCCGACGCTGTTGCTGGCGTTGTTGCTGACAGCCTGTAGCCAGACACTGCCAACGGCGGCGGTGCCCGATGCACCGGTAGCGCCTGCCACAGCAGAGCAGCATAAGGTAGTTAAAGGCCCGGCGCTGGCGCCGCAAAACCTGACCGATGCCGAACAAGTGCAGTTTGCCGCAGCGACAGCCTTGCTGCGCCAGGGCGACGTTGCCGGCGCCACCGACGCGTTTAAGCGATTGCAGCAGCAACTGCCAGAGGCGCCCGGGGTGGCTTATAACCTGGCCTTAAGCCAGTGGCGCGCCGGCGATACTGACAGTGCTGAGCAAACCTTAACCACGCTGCCGGTTTTACAGCAGTATGCGCCGGCGCTGAATTTAGCCGGGGTACTGGCACGTCAGCAGGGGCGTTTCGCGAAAGCGGAGCAGTATTTCAGCGCAGCGCTTAACGCCGATAGCCAACATGCACCGGCACATAAAAATCTGGCGTTTTTGTACGAGCTGTATTTAGGCCAGCTATTAAAAGCGCGCTATCACTATCGGCAATATGAAGCCTTAAGTCAGGATCCGGCCGTCGCCGGCTGGCTGGCATTGCTGGAGCAACAATTAGCGCAGGAGCAAACCGATGCACACTAAACTCTGGCTGCTACTGCTGGTTGCCAGCACGGCAGCAGCACAGCAAACTGTCGACGTGCAAATTGACAGCACCATCAGTGGTAATCAGGAGCAGCCGAAAACCATTTATGTGCTGCCCTGGCAAAGCCAGGTGGGCGAAATTCGTATTGCGGCAGAGCCTTTGCCGACGCAAAAAATAACCTTGTCGCCGCTCGATCGGCCGCAATTTTTACGCTTTATCGCGCTAAAGCAAGACAGCAACAGCGCACCAACCCAAACCACAGTTAACGAAAAACAGCAATAAGAGGACAGGTTTCATGGAGTTGTTCAACGGCATAGTTCGGTTTTTACAGGAAGGTGGCGTTTTTATCTATCCTATCGCCTTTATACTGGTGTTAGGCATAGTGATTGCCGTTGAGCGCTGGTGGTTTTTACGCTCGGTCTATGCGGTAAACCAACGCGCACTGGCTCAGGTGCAGCCGGCGCTGGCACAGGCCGATACCAGTAAAATTCTGCAGTTAGCGCAGCAAAGTAGCGCACCGCTGATTGCCATGTTGGCCAGTGGCATACACCGGTTACGCTCGTCAAAACGACGTGAAGATATGGAATACGCCATGGAAGAGGTCGTGCTGGAATACAGCCTGCGCCTGCAAAAGCGTACGCCGTTTTTGGCGACATTGGCCAATGTGGCTACCCTGCTTGGGCTTTTGGGTACCATTATGGGCCTTATTGCGGCCTTTTCGGCGGTGGCCAATGCCGACCCTTCGGAAAAAGCCAGTCTGTTATCGTCCAGTATTTCGGTGGCGATGAACACCACAGCCTTTGGCTTGATCACCGCTATTCCACTGGTGTTTGTTCATGCGCTGCTGCAGGGCAAAACCGCCACCATTATCGACACCATGGAAATGGTCGGCATTAAACTGATGAACAGCATTGCCAAGCAAACAGACGGTGGACGGGATGATCAAGCGGCGTAAAAACCGGCTCACTGAGGCTGAGCTAGATATCACGTCTTTTATGAACCTGATGATCGTGCTGGTGCCGGTGTTATTACTCAGCCTGGTATTTGCGCAAATCCGGGTGCTGAATATTCAGCTGCCACCATTAACCGAACAGCAGTTACAGCAAGAGCAGCAGCAATCGCAGCAGTTGGAGCTGGAAATTCACCCCGACCGGTTAAGGCTGAATTATCCTGCCGGTCAGCCGCTGCGGGTATTCCTGCTTAACGGGCAGGGGCAATACGACTTTGCTGCCTTAAGCCTGTTTTTACAGGATTTGAAACTGACCTTGCAGCAAAAAAATATCGATAAGCAGGATATCAGTATTCTGGCGGCGGACGATCTGGATTATCAAACTCTGGTCAGCGCCATGGACACGGTACGCTCGTTTAAAGCCGTGGTCGCGGCCCAGCTGGTCGATGCCGAGTTGTTTCCGCAAATTGCGCTGGGTCAGTTGCCGGCTAAGGTGAGCGAATGAAGATGTCATTTCGCGCTAAGCGGCTGGAGCGGCAAAACCAGCGCCTGGCTCAGGCCAGCAAGCTTAACCTGGTGGCACTGATGGACATTTTTACCATACTGGTGTTTTTCCTGATGGTAAATCAGTCTGAAGTTAAAGTGCTGCAAAGCAACAAAGAGATCAGCCTGCCGCGCTCGGTATCCGAGCAGTTACCCACGGAAAAAGTGATGCTGACCATTACCAGCGGCGGCATTTTAGTGCAGGGTAAGCCGGTATGGCAGGGCGACTGGCAACAAGACAGCAGCTTGTGGCTGCCGCAGTTAACGCAAGCACTGACAGCTGAGCTGAGTTACCTGGCCAGCCGCGCCGGTGCGCTGGACGAGGCGCAGCAAGCTGTGGGCCGGCCGCTGACTATTTTAGGCGATGCAGCCACACCTTATGGTGTGCTGCGCCAGCTGATGGCCATTTGTGCTGCCACGGAATACCGTGACTTGTCGCTGGCGGTGGAAGTCCTGGCACCGGCCAGGGCGGAGGCACCATGACGACGGCGGTAATCAGCCAGCACAGCTGGCAAACCGAAGATAAACGCTTTTACCAACTGCTGTGGCTGGGGCTATTGTTATGGCTGGTGTTTGCTGTGCTGGTGCCGGCGCTGCAGGTGCCCGAGCGCAGCCGCGAAGTGCAGGAGCAGCTACCGCCAACACTGGCGCGGGTCATGTTAGAGCAAAAACAAATACCACCGCCGCCTGAGCCTGAACCGTTGCCAGAGCAAAAAGCCGAGCCCAAACCCGAGCCCGAGCAGAAACCTGAGCCGGTAGCTGCACGCCCCGATTCGGTAAAGCCCGATCCGCAACAGGCGCGTAAGCAGGCCGAGCAGGCCGGCTTAATGGCAATGCGTGATGAACTGGCGACACTGCGGCAAAGTTTTCAGCTGGATAACAGTGCACCGCAGCTGAAAAACCGTGGTGAACAGCAGGCAACTCAGGTAGAGCGCACCTTGCTACGCAATGAAGCTAACAAGCAATTTGCCACCGCAGAAGCGGCCGCGGCAGCCGGTGATATAGTACGCTCAGAGCTGGCCGACACCGGCAGTGTGGCGCTGGCAGAGACCGAGCTCAAAGGCTTATCGGCCGTGGGTCGCAAAGACGGCAGCACGAATACGGCCGATAACAGCGCGCGCGGCAGCAGCGAAGGGCAGGGCCGCTCAGAGGCGGGCATTCGCCGTGTGCTGGAAGCGAATAAAAGTAGCTTATATACGCTGTACAGCCGGGCGCTTAGGGCCAACCCGCTGTTAAAAGGCAAAGTGGTATTTGAATTAGTGATAAACCCCGACGGCAGTCTGGCGGATGTCAGCATTAAAAGCAGTGAGCTGAATGATGACAAACTGGAGCGCTCGTTAATACTGCGTTTACGTTCGGTCAATTTTGGTGCCGAAGCGGCGGCAGTTACCCGTTCGCAGTGGACAGTGGAATTTTTACCGGGCTAAACCGGAGGAAACTTATGCGTAACCTGATGATCATGTCCAGCCTGCTGCTGGTGTTAGTGCAGGGCTCGCCGGTGCAGGCCGGCGCGCTGGAGCAGGCAAAACGGCTGCATGACCGGCTGGCGGGGGTCCCGGCTGATTCCGCCACGCTAAGTCAGATGCAAACACTGATTGAGCAGGGTAATGCCCGCGCTGCTGCCGAGCTTGCTATGCAGCACCCGGATTTTTACCGCACCACGTTAAAGCTGTTTGCTGCGCCTGCGACCAACCGCGATCTGGACGTGTTTGAGCCATTAAATGACTACACGGCTACCGTGATTGGCCTGGTGCGTGATGAGGTAGATTTTCGTCAGTTGCTGCAAACCGATATTTTATACGTCGGTGCCGACAGCCTGGGCCTGCCGCCTTACCAAAGCGATAACAATGCGCATTATGTGGCGCTGGAGCAGCAAGCCGTGGACCTGGCACAGTACCTGGAGCCACGCGCGCAAAGCAGTTTAAATGGCATCCCTGCCGATGCCGCTGCCGGTGTTATGACCAGTCGCGCCGCTGCCAAAGCGTTTTTTTACCTTGGCACCAACCGCGCCATGTTCCGCTTTACGCTGATGAGCCAGTTGTGTACCGACCTTGAGCCGCTGCAGGATATTAGCCGAGCGACCGATCGCATTCGGCAGGATGTCAGCCGTAGCCCCGGCGGCGACAGCCGCATCTTCAACAACCGTTGTGTTGGTTGCCACGCGGGTATGGACCCGCTGGCACAGGCCTTTGCCTATTATGATTATCAGTTTACCGATGAAGATGGCAGCAATGGCCGCATTTTTTATCAGCAAAGCGGTACCCAGAATGAGCAGACGCAAAGCCGGGTGCAGCCCAAATATCATATTAATGCCGGTAGCTTTCCCTATGGTTACCGCACACCGGACGACAGCTGGGTCAACTACTGGCGGCAGGGCCAGAACATGGCACTGGGCTGGGATAACAGCCTGCCCGGGCAGGGCAGTGGCGCTAAAAGCCTGGGCCAGGAGCTGGCCCACACGGAGGCATTTGCCCAGTGTCAGGTGAAAAAGGTGTTTCGCACGGTGTGCCTGCGTGAGCCGGAAAACCTGACCGATGTCAGCACCTTGCACAGCATTACCGCCAGCTTTCAAACGGGTGGCTACAAATTAAAGCAGGTGTTTGCCGACACGGCCACCTACTGCATGGGAGACTAAGCCATGAAGCATATACTGTTGCCCGTGCTGTTTACACTGCTGCTGGCCGGTTGTGGTGGCGCTGAAGTAGAGCAAAACCCACCGCCACCGGTGCAGGAAGATAACACCAACTACACCGGCCCGGCACCGCAAACGGCCGATATTCAGCTGTTTAAACTCACCCTGTGGGACAATATTGCCAGCACTAACCGCTGCGGCACCTGCCATGTGCAGGGCAATACTGCGCCATTTTTTGCCCGTAACGACGATATTAACCAGGCCTATGCCGCCGCGACAGCGCTGGTAAACCTGGCTGACCCGGCGCAATCACTGCTGGTGACTAAACTGGCCGGCGGCCATAACTGCTGGCAGGCCAGTGACAGTGCCTGTGCCGATACCATGGCGCAGTGGATCCGTAACTGGGCCAACAGCAGCGAAACCGAAGCGGCCACGGTAACCCTGGTGGCACCGCCGCTGCGCGAACCGGGCGCCAGCAAAGTATTACCGGAGGATCCGGCGTTATTTGGCAGCACGGTGTATCCGCTACTGCGCCAGTATTGTGTGAATTGCCATGCACCGGACGCGGCGCAAACCCAGTCGCCGTTTTTTGCCAGCAGCAACCTGGCAGCCGCCTATGAGGCGAGCCGCAAGCTGATTAATCTGGATAACCCTGAGTTGTCACGCTTTGTCGCCCGCTTAGGTGGCGAGTTTCACAACTGCTGGTCAGATTGCAGCGCCGACGCCGCGCAAATGCGCTCAGCCATTGAGCAAATTGCTGCCAGTGTTGAATTAACCTCACTCGACCCGGCATTGGTGGTGTCAAAAGCACTGCGGCTGGAAGATGGCGTGGTTGCCTCCAGTGGTGGCCGCTTTGAAGCCAGCCAGATCGCCTTTTACCAGTTTAAAACCGGCAGTGGCGCTATTGCCTACGATACCTCTGGTGTAGAGCCTGCCGCCAATTTAAGCTTGCAAGGCGATATTAGCTGGGTAACCGGCTGGGGTATTCAAATTAATTCCGGCCGGGCGCAGGCCAGCACACAAAACAGCCGCAAGCTGGCAAACCTGATCACTGCCACCGGTGAGTTGTCGCTGGAAGTCTGGCTGGTACCGGCCAATGTCACGCAGGAAGGGCCGGCGGCCATTGTCAGTTATGCCGGTAGCAGCAACGAGCGCAATATCACGCTGGGGCAAAGCCAGTATAACTATGACTTTTTGCTACGCCATGACCAAAGCGATCTGGCCGGTTTGCCGGCCGCTAGTACCGCCGATGCCGATCAGGTACTGCAGGCGACGTTACAGCATGTGGTGTTAACGCAGGACCCGGTGAATGGCCAACGCATCTACGTTAACGGCGAAGATACCGGTGTGCGTGCACCTGCGGTGGCTATCCGTAATTGGGATAACAGCTTTGCGCTGATGCTGGGGAATGAAGCCAACGGCAACCGGCAATGGCAGGGCACAGTGCGGTTGCTGGCGGTGCATAACAAGGCGCTGAACGCGGCGCAAATTCAGCAGAATTACGAAGTGGGGGTAGGGCAGAAGTTTTATCTGCTGTTTGCCATTGGTGAGCTGATAAACCTGCCTGATAGCTACATCGTATTCGAGGTCGCGCAGTTTGATAATTACTCCTACCTGTTTAATGCGCCTTATCTGGTCAATCTGGAAGGCCGTACGCTATCACAGCCGCTTAACATCAGCGGTATGGTGCTGGGGTTAAACGGTAAAGAAGTAGTGACCGGCCAAGCCTGGATTAGCCAGCAATTTGAGCTTGGCACTAATGCTGATCTGGCTGTCGGTGCTGTACTGTCGGCGCAGGGCACTATTATTGGCAGCGAATTAGGCGCGCAAAGCGATGAATTCTTCTTATCCTTTGACCGCATCGGTGAGCTAACCAATGTGCGCACCGACAGCACTGCACCGGTGCAGCAAATTATCGCCAGCAGCAGTAACAGCAGCGAGATTGGCCTGAGAACCTTTGCCGAAATTCATGCCAGTATGAGTGCGTTAACCGGCGTGGCCCAGCAACACGCCAGCGTGGCGCAGGTGTATCAGACCATTCAGCGCCAGCTGCCATCTTCCGATAGCATCGATACCTTTGTCTCAGCGCAGCAAATGGCCATTACTCAGCTGGGTATTGCCTACTGTAACGCGGCGATTGAAGATAACACTATCCGGCAAAGCTGGTTTGCCGGTATTGATTTTAGTGCAGCGCCCTCGACCACTTACAGCCTGGCAAACCGGCCATTGTTTATTGATGCGCTGTTAACGCGCTTAATGCCGCTGGCACCGTTAAGCTCAGCGCCCCGTGCTGAGGTAGAAACCGAACTGGATGCGCTGATCAGCCGGTTAAGTAACTGTAATGGCAGCTGCAGCAGTGATCGCAGCCGCACCATTGCCAAAGCGGCCTGCACAGCAGTGCTGGCCAGTGCCGAGCTGGTATTGCAGTAGGAGAGCAAAATGAAACGACACAAAACCTTACACCCGGACAGCCCGTTACTGCATGCCTGTCACAGCAAACCGATAAGCCGGCGCGACTTTATTGCCTGTGGTTTAAGTTATGGCGCTGCCGTGTTAACCACCGGCTCTGTGTTTGGCTTGTTTGCCAACCCGAATAAAGCCCATGCTGAACTGTCCCCTGATCTAGAAGCTCTGAAGCAGCTGTGCGGCATTAATGTGCAGGGCGCCGGTAAAATTCCGTTTATCTGCTTTGATTTGGCTGGTGGTGCCAATATTGCCGGCTCTAACGTGCTGGTGGGCGGCGCGGGTGGTCAGCGCGACTTTTTATCGGTGCAGGGCTACTCCAAGCTGGGTTTGCCGGCCGATATGGTGCCCCAAGCAGTGAACAGCACTGACCCCGCTGCCGGTTTCGTGAATGATCAGCTGGGGTTGGCGTTTCATAGCGACTCACAAATGCTGGCCGGTATTTTAGAGCGTACCAGTTTGGCCACCCAGGCGATGACCAATGGTGCTGTGCTGCCGTCGCGCTCGGAAAATGACACTGGTAACAACCCGCACAACCCTATGTATGCCATTGCTAAAGCCGGTGCCAGCGGCTCGTTAATGCCGCTGATTGGTTCGCGTAGCTCCGACTCTGGCGCAAATTCGATGATGCCGCTGGAGTTTTATAACCCTGAGCTTAGGCCAACGAAAATAGACCGGCCCAGCGATGTGACCGGCCTGGTCGATGTGGGCGATTTATTTGGCCTGCTCAACCAGAATGATGCGGTAGCGGTGATGGAAGCGGTACAGCGCATCAGTGACAGTAAACTGGGCCGGGTGAACACCAATATCAGCCGTGATGCGGTGCTCAAAGAGCTGGTGCGCTGCGGTTATGTAAAAAGTGCAGATTTAGCCGACCGCTTTGGTAACCCGGCGACGCTGGATCCAGCCGCCGACCCGGACATTGTCGGTGCAGCCGGTATTTTCAGCGCTGCAGAATTTAACAGCGACGGCGAGTTTCGCAAAACCGCGTCGGTAATGAAGCTGGTGGTGAACGGCTTTGCCGGTGCCGGCTCTATTACCATAGGCGGTTATGATTACCATACCGGCGAGCGGGGCACAGGTGAGCTGCGAGACTTACGCGCCGGCCGCTGCATAGGCGCTTGTCTGGAATATGCCGCCCGCATGAATCAGCCGCTGATGATCTATGTCTACAGCGATGGCTCGGTGGCCAGTAATGGCCGCATTGATGACTCAGAATTTGGCCGTGGCAAAGGCGAGTGGACCGGTGATAACTCATCCACTGCAGCGTCTTTCATTTTGGTGTACAGCCCTAATGGCCGGCCTACGCTGTTAGGCGGCAGCGCTGAGCAGCAGGCCCGCCATCAGCAAATCGGCTTTATGCGGCCAGATGCGTCGGTAGAAACCGGCTCGTCGGTGGCGGCCAACAACGTGAATTTGCTGGTGCAAACGGTGCTGCTAAATTATCTGGCGCTGCATGGTGAACAAGGCCGGTTAGCCGAAGTCGCACCCTTTCATGGTTTAGGTAATGCGGCCAGCCTGGATCGCTTAACGGCGTTTGCTCCAATTGTCTGACGCTATAGTTTTTTCTGTCGCGCGCAGGCAAGTTAGTCGCGGCGCGTATATAGTTGATTAAGTTTCAGCTCAATAAACTGAGCTGATTAAGTCAAACTATAGCGGAGCCTTATGTGATGAGATGGCTATGTCTGGCGCTGTTGGGCGCGCTGCTAAGCTTGCCGGCGAAAAGTTGTGTCTGGCGCATGGGCATTGAAACCAGTTTTGCCCCCTACATTATGCAGCAGGGCGACAGCTGGCGTGGCCTGAACGTTGATTTACTCTCCGCGCTGGCAACAGAAATGGGCTGCCAGCTGGAGTTTATTCACAGCCCCTGGCTTCGGGCGTTAAAGCTGATGGAGCAGGGGCAGTTAGATGTGGTAACACATCTTACCTACAACACTGAACGCAGCCGCCAATTTGCCTTTGTTGGCCCTCACCATCAGGAAGTGATTTATCTGGTGGGAATACCTCACGCTTTTCCGGGTCTTACCGATTTATCTGAACTCAAACGCAGCGGCACGCCCGGCATTATCGCCTTGCTGAACGGTGCCTATTACGGTGATGAGCTGGACAGCATTTTAAATGATGCGAAAAACCGTACCCGTTTTGTTTTTATTCGCGGTAATGAGGATAAGCAGGCTTTGCTGCTTAATGGCCGGGTGCATGGCGTGCTGGAAGATATAGCGGCTTATCATTACTGGAAAAAGCGCGCCAGCTTGCCTACAGCAGACTATCAACCGCTGTTTCAGGTTTTTCAAAGCCCGGTCTATTTTGGTTTTAACGTAAATACTTTTAATGCGCAGCAACTTGAAGCCTTAGCCGCTGCCTGGCAAAAGTTGTATGACAATGGCAGTTTGCTGCAGGTGATGCAGCCTTATCAGCTGGACGAATATCAGTTTAGCTTGCCGGCGCCACAGCCGAGGCTGGCACCCTAACCAGGAATGGTGCGCTGCTTACAGCAGCGGCGCAGGTACCAGCTTTGCGTCGGCTACTATCTGGTACTTCTGATAAATAGCGTTTAGCTCGCCTTGCTGGTACAGGCGCTGCCAGGCTTCAGCTATCTGCTTAAGTTGGCTTTCCTTTAAGGAGGCTTTACTAAAGCCAAAATACACCGGACTTTCGTACACTTTAAGCAGGGGCTGATACCGCTCTGCGTCCGGGTAGTGATGCTGCTGCCAGTAATGCAGCACGCTAACGTCTTCCAGAATGGCTTTAACCCGTTTGGCCCTCAAGAGCGCCAGCTTGTCCTGAATACTGCTGATGCTTACCAACTGACGGGCGAAAGTGGGTTGCTGGCTTAAGCGGCTGAATTCTTCGCCATAATAAGCACCATGTAAGGTAGCGATGCTACCCAGATCAACGCCGTCTGCCAGCTGTTGCAGGCTGGCCGGCGCACTGATTTCGCCCGGGTCACCCACCAGATAAATGCTTTCAATATGATGTGGGCCGATAAAAGCAAACTGCACTCTGCGCTCGTTACTCACCGATAAGTGGCTTAACACATCCAGCTCGCCCTGCGCACTCATTTGTAAGGCTCTAAGCCAGGGGCTGTTGATAAACACCAACTCACAGTTAAGCTCCAGGGCCAACCGCTGCATCAGCTCGACACTTAACCCGGTCCATTGTTGTTGCTGCTGAATTAAATGCGGCGGAAAGTCGGTTTCAGCGGACATGCGAAGGGTACAGCCAGGCTCGGTAGCACCGACCAGCAAGGGGCTAAGGCCAAACAACAGGCTTAGTGCCAGCTTACGCAACATAGGGTGCTCCCTGCACATTAAACTTTACTAATGAATGTACATCAGCATGCTTCGGCTGTACAGCAACAAATGCAGGGTAACTTAGCCTGAATAAACACGCCTTAGGGCGTTAAGCCGCTGGAGAAATACATCTTACGCTGGGCATCAATAAAAATGGCTTCATAGCCGTCAATTTGCTCAATTAACGCCATACCTTGCTTAAGCCCCAGTACAAATAAGGTGGTCGACAGCGCATCGGTCTGGGTGGTATCGGCGCCAATCACTGACACGCTTAACGCGCCAGCCGCACTTTTACCGGTTTTAGGATCCAGAATATGGTGATAACGCACACCATCTTCAATAAAAAAACGCTCGTAATCGCCAGAGGTACTAATGGCGCTATCTGCCAGAGGCAGTGTAACGGCATATTTGTCATCCTGTCGTGGGTGCTTTACCCCAACCAGCCAGGGCTTGCCGGTTTTATCCCCCAGCAAACGGCTATCGCCACCGGCGGTAAGCTGGGCATGCTTAATACCTTGTGTTGCTAACAGGCCAATGGCGCGCTCTACTGCGTATCCTTTAGCAATACCGCCTAAATCAATTTTAATGCCGGGCTGGCTGTATTTAACCTGGTTGTTTGCCAGTAGTTCAACGCTTTGGTAATTCACTAACTGCCGGCCTTGTTCCAGCTGGCGGGCGTCTGGTTTCTGGCCGCTGCGATAATCGTAGTAAAAACCCACCGAAGCGAAGGTAATATCAAAGGCGCCGTGGCTTAGCATCGAAATATGCCGCGCCCGTTGCAGCAACTGATACATCTCAGCCGAGACCGCCACCGGCGCAGCGGCCGCCTCACGGTTTAGCAGGCTTAACTCACTGCTGGCAATATAGGGGCTCATCAGCTGGTTAATCCGTTCAAACTCAGCCTGTACCTCGCTGATTAACCGCTGTGCCTTGCTGCTATCGTCACACCACAGCTCAATATAGGCTTGGGTACCCAGAGTTTCGAAGGCCTGGCGATGCCACTGCGCCTGGGCAGTAGTGGTCATTAATAATGAGCAGAGCAGGGCATAACAGCCCGGATAAAACCAACTGCAAATAGTACGCACCGACGAGAATCCAACTTTAAAAAAGCAGAACTGCATTGTTGCAGAGTCGTTAGCTTTACTCAATGTTAGCGCTTAACTTTTAACAACTTGTCGGCTGTCACGGCCATTATCGCCACGTTGCCGTCAACGGATACTGACACTATGCCTTGTTTGTTTGGCCATCTAAACGTATAGAAGTTGACTTTGTCGATGGTTTTGCGCAAAGTAGCCGCTATGTACGTTAACCGGGTATGGCTATGCCTATTAAAGTGATCGATCAGTTGCCGGCGGTAGAAGCGCTGTCGGCCGAAAATGTGTTTGTGATGACTGAAAGCCGGGCGCAGTCGCAGGATATCCGGCCACTTAAAATTGCAATTTTAAATTTAATGCCAAATAAAATTGCCACTGAAATTCAGCTGCTGCGTTTGCTGGCCAATAGCCCGTTGCAGGTAGATGTCGATTTGCTGCGCATTGACGACCATGTCAGTAAAAACACGCCGCCCAGCCACTTAAATTGTTTTTACCGCTATTTTTCTGAAGTACAGCAGCAAAAGTACGATGGTTTGATTATTACCGGCGCGCCGCTGGGGTTAGTGGACTACGAAGATGTGACTTACTGGGCGCAGTTTAGCGATATTCTGCGCTGGGCCGATCATAATGTTACCTCTACCTTGTTTTTATGCTGGGCGGCGCATGCGGCGCTGTATCAGTATTATGGCTTGCAGCGTGAAATCCGTGGTGAGAAGCTGTCCGGTGTGTACTGGCAGCAGGTTACCCAGCCGCTGTGCCCGCTGGTGCGCGGCTTTGACGATGAATTTTTAGTGCCGCACTCGCGCTATGCCCAGGTGCCGAAGCAAAAATACCAGCAACATGATGATTTACATATTCTGGCCGAGGCCGATGTCACCGGGGCTTATCTGCTGCAAAACAGCAGTGGTAGCCGGGTGTTTGTTACCGGCCATCCGGAGTATGATTTAACCACGCTGGATGATGAATATCAGCGCGATGTTAGCGCCGGGCTGGATCCTAAACTGCCGGAAAACTATTACCGTAATAATGACCCGCTACAAGGGCCGCAAAAGCTGTGGCAAAGCCATGCCTTTTTACTGTTTAGCAACTGGCTAAACTACTATGTGTATCAGGCCACGCCGTTTGAGCTGAGCCAGATTGGCCAGCAGCAGTAAGCCCAACAACAACTTTGTATGACATTGAGTATTTTATGACAGCCAGACTTACGCCAGAACAGTTCAGACAGTTGCTTAGCCAGCGTATTTTTATTCTGGATGGCGCCATGGGCACCATGATCCAGCAGCACCGGCTGGAAGAAGCTGATTATCGCGGTAGCGAGTTTGCTAACTGGCCTTGTGATGTTAAAGGCAACAACGATTTGCTGGTGCTGACGCAACCGGATCTCATTGCCGATATTCACCGCCAGTATTTACTGGCCGGTGCTGATATTGTCGAGACCAACAGCTTTAATGCCACCACTATTGCCATGGCCGATTATCAGATGGAAGGGCTGTCAGCGCGCATTAATCGTGAAGCGGCCGCACTGGCACGTAAAGTCTGTGATGAAGTGACCGCACTTGAACCACACAAACCGCGCTTTGTCGCCGGTGTGTTAGGACCGACTAACCGCACTGCGTCGATATCACCGGATGTGAACGATCCGGGCTTTCGTAATGTCAGCTTTGATGAGCTGGTCGCAGCCTATACCGAGTCGACCCACGCTTTAATTGCAGGCGGCGCCGACATTATTATGCTGGAAACTATCTTTGATACGCTAAATGCCAAAGCCGCCGCTTTTGCCGTGCTGCAGGTATTTGATGAGGTGGGCTTTAAACTGCCGGTAATGATCTCCGGCACCATTACTGATGCCTCGGGCCGTACTTTATCCGGCCAAACCACGGAGGCGTTTTACCACAGCCTGGCCCATGTTGAGCCGGTGTGTTTTGGCCTGAACTGCGCCTTAGGCCCGGACTTGCTGCGGCCTTATGTCGAAACCCTGTCCGGCGTGTCTGAAGCCTATGTGTCGGTGCACCCCAATGCCGGCTTGCCGAATGAATTTGGTGAATACGATTTAGGCGCCACTGAGATGGCGGCAGAAATTAGCGATTGGGCTAAACAGGGCTTTTTAAATATCGTCGGCGGCTGCTGCGGCACCACGCCGGAGCATATTAAAGCCATTGCTGATGCGGTAAAAGATGCGCCGCCACGCCAGCCGAAAGTGGCCAGCCATAGTTTTCATTTAGCCGGCCTTGAAGCCTTTTCTCTGGAGTGGTAATGCAGCAACAGGCCCGATTTATCAATGTTGGCGAGCGGACTAACGTTACCGGCTCGGCAAAATTTAAAAAACTGATTTTAAACGGCGACTTTGAAGCGGCGCTTGATGTGGCGCGCCAGCAAGTCGAAAACGGCGCGCAAATTATCGATATCAACATGGACGAGGCGATGCTCGACAGCAAAGCCGCCATGGTGCGCTATCTGCAGCTTTTAGCGTCCGAGCCGGATATTTCGCGGGTGCCGATTATGGTCGACTCGTCGAAGTGGGAGGTAATAGAAGCGGCGCTTAAGTGCATTCAGGGTAAGGCGGTGGTCAACTCCATTTCGCTAAAAGAAGGTGAAGCGCCGTTTTTACAACAAGCCCGTTTGCTGCGCCGCTACGGTGCCGCTGTGGTGGTAATGGCGTTTGACGAAAAAGGCCAGGCTGATACCAAAGCGCGTAAAGTCGAAATTTGTGTCCGTGCTTATAACATTCTTACTGAGCAAATTGGTTTTCCGCCGGAAGATATTATTTTTGACCCGAATATCTTTGCCGTGGCGACCGGTATTGAAGAGCACAACAACTACGCGGTGGATTTTATTGAAGCCACCCGCGAGATAAAGCGGCTGTGCCCTTACGCCAAAATTTCCGGCGGCGTATCTAACGTGTCGTTCTCGTTTCGCGGCAACGATGCGGTGCGTGAGGCTATTCACTCAGTTTTTTTGTACCACGCCATTGGCGCCGGTATGGATATGGGTATTGTAAATGCCGGCCAGCTGGCGGTGTATGACGATATTCCTGACTTACTGCGCGAGCGGGTAGAGGATGTGATTTTAAACCGCCGGGACGATGCTACCGAGCGTTTACTGGAGATTGCAGCCCAGTTTAAAGGCGATGGCAGTGTGGCCGAAAAGCAGGACGATGCCTGGCGCAGCCTGCCGGTAAATAAACGGCTGGAGCATGCGCTGGTTAAAGGCATTACCGACTTCATTGATATCGACACCGAAGAAGCACGGCAGCAAGCAGAAAAACCGCTGCATGTAATTGAAGGCCCGCTGATGGACGGCATGAATGTGGTCGGCGACTTGTTTGGTGAAGGCAAGATGTTTTTGCCGCAGGTAGTAAAGTCGGCGCGGGTAATGAAAAAAGCCGTCGCCTATTTGCAGCCCTTTATCGAGCAGGAAAAAGAAGGCGGCCAGGCACAGGGCAGGGTGCTGTTGGCCACCGTTAAAGGCGATGTGCACGATATCGGTAAAAACATTGTTGGTGTGGTGCTGCAGTGCAATAACTTTGAAGTGATAGACCTTGGCGTAATGGTGCCCTGTGCTGAGCTTTTGCGCGTGGCGAAAGAGCAGAATGTCGATGTCATTGGTTTATCGGGGCTGATTACGCCGTCGTTAGATGAAATGGTGCATGTGGCCAAAGAAATGACCCGTTTGGGCTTTACCCAGCCGCTGCTGATTGGCGGTGCCACTACCTCTAAAGCGCACACGGCGGTAAAAATTGAGCCGCATTATGCTAACGGCGTGGTCTATGTGCCCAATGCGTCGCGCAGTGTGTCGGTGGTGCAAGCGTTAATTGGTAAAGACAGCAAAGCCGACTATTTAGCCCGTATTAAACAGGAATATGTGGTCTCGCGCGAGCAGCATGCGCGTAGCCGGCCCGGCGAAAAGCTGCTCAGTTTTACCGAGGCCAAAGCGAATAAATTCCAGCTTGATTTAAGCAAGGTAGCGCCAGCGCCAAAACGGCCCGGCGTGCATCTGTGGCAGGATGTTGATTTAAACATTTTGCGTGATTATATCGACTGGACACCGTTCTTTTTAACCTGGCAATTATCCGGCAAGTACCCGGCGATCCTCAACCACGCAGAGGTGGGCATAGAAGCGCGCAAGCTGTTTAAAGATGCCAATGCGATGCTGGACACCATGATTAACCAAGGCCATGTCAAAGGCAAAGCAGTGTTTGGCTTATTCCCGGCCAATAGCGACGGTGAAGATATTATTGTTTACACCGACGAGACACGGACACAGGAAAAAGTCCGCTTGTATAACTTGCGCCAGCAACTGCAGCTTAGAAACAATGCGCCGAATTGCAGCCTGGCGGATTTTATCGCGCCGGTGGACAGCGGCGTTAAAGACTACATCGGCGGCTTTGCTGTTAGTACCGGTTTTGGCGCCGATGAGTACGCTGCCAAATTTGCCGCCGAGCATGATGATTACAACAGCATTATGGTCAAAGCGCTGGCCGACCGTTTAGCCGAAGCCTTAGCCGAATACCTGCATTTGAAGGTACGCCGTGAGTATTGGGGTTATGCCAGCGATGAAAGCCTGGATAACGAGCAGCTTATTCGTGAGCTGTATCAGGGCATTCGGCCGGCGCCGGGCTATCCGGCTTGCCCGGAGCACACCGAGAAAGGCAGCTTGTGGCAGCTGCTGGATGTTGCAGCGCAAACCGGAATAGTGCTAACCGAAAGCTATGCCATGTGGCCGGGTGCTGCCGTCAGCGGCTGGTACTTTGCGCACCCGGACAGCAAGTATTTCGCGGTGAGTAAAATAGGTGAAGATCAGCTCAGCGACTACGCTGCGAAAAAAGGCTGGAGCCAAACCGAAGCTGAAAGCTGGCTGGCGCCGAATTTGCGCTGATCTTTTTCAGTTGCCGAACCAGATCGGCTAAGTGATTGTAATAGGTGGAAGATTTATGTTCCTGCTACAGCAAATCGCTTGCAATATAGCGCTGCACTCAGGTAAAACCATCTACACTTAATGCAATAAGCGGCTGCTGGAGCGTGTTATGGTCAGGTGGGTTATCTTGGTGTTGGGGCCGGTGTTGACACTGGTATTGGCCCTGCAGGCACTGGCGGCACCGCTTAATGTGCTGGTGGGGCAAAACAAACCGCCTTATATCCGGCTGGAAAATGTCAGTGGTTATGAGATAGAGCTGCTGCGCGAAGTGGTGCGCCGCATGGGGCATGAAGCGGTGTTTGTGTTTGTACCTAACTCACGCATCCGCGGTTTGCTGGAAAGCGGCAATGGTGATATTGCCACCTTGCAGCCAAACGAGCCGGATGAACCGGGGTTATTCTTTTCCCAGCCTTATATCCGTTATCAGAATATTGCCATCAGCCGCCGGCGTGATGAGTTGACACTGCAACACCCGGCCGATCTGGCGGGTAAGAGTGTTATTGCTTTTCAGGGCGCCACTAAGGTATTGGGGCCGGATTACCGCGACAGTATGGCGCAAAATGCAGATTATCAGGAAACAGTCGATCAGCGCGCTCAGGTCGATATGCTGCTGTTTGGCCGCACCCAGGTGGTGGTGTTGGACCGTAATATTTTTACCTTTCATATGCAAAATGCGGCGCAGCCGGTTGAGGTGAGTATTCACCCGCTGTTTGGCTCTACCTTGTACCGGGCGGCGTTTCGCGATCCGGTATTACAGCGCAGTTTTGACAAAGCCCTGCTGAGCGTGTTGCTGGACAACTGGTATCAGCAGCTACAGTTAACGCACTTTTTGCAGGTTAACCAACAGCTACCGAACCGCTTTTATTGCCCCGAGCAGGCGGCTGCGCCGACTAACACTCCTTAGTCTGGCCTTTTGCCGGGCGTTAACCACAATGCCAGTTTGTCTGCCAGCAGCTGCGTATCGATTGGCTTGCTAACTAAGTCGTTGATACCGGCATCGTCGCACTGCTGGCGTACCCTGTCTGTCTGATGTGCTGTCATGGCGATGACCGGCAGTGTTGCCAGTGCGCTCTGCTGTCTTATTGCCCGACAGCAGGCGTAGCCATTCATGCCGGGCAGTTCAATATCCAACAGTACCAGGGCGACCGGCTGTGTGGCTAACAGGTCAAGGGCTTGCTCGGCACTGTCTGCGGTCAGTACCTGATAACCCAATTTCTTCAGTAAAATCACTGCCAGCGTTTGGTTAAAGTAGTTATCTTCTACCAGTAAGATGCAGCTGCTGGCAGCGCTGGTTGTTACAGTACTACTGGTTAAATATGGGCTGTACTTAACCTCATCCTGATGTGGCTTGGGCGTTGCCAGTGGCAGTTGCAGGGTAAAGCTAAACACGGTGCCGACACCGGGCTGGCTTTGTACACTCAGTTCACTGTGCATCAGCTGTAACAAACGCTGACAAATTGCCAGCCCCAGGCCTGTACCGCCGTATTTGCGGCTGATAGAGCTGTCAGCCTGGCTAAAGGCGAAAAAAAGTTGCTGCTGCTGTGCTGCACTGATGCCAATGCCAGTGTCACTGATGGCAAAACTAAGCTGGCATACGCCGTTGCTGTTTTGTGCCTGCAGCCGAAGCCCGACGCGGCCGCGCTCGGTAAACTTAACCGCGTTACCCAACAGGTTAATCAGCACCTGCGATAAACGCAGCGCATCGCCTGTCAGCCGCGCGGGCAGTTCGCCATCAACTTGCAGCGTAAAGGCCAGGCCTTTTTGCTCCAACTGGGCACTAAACATATCGGTCACCTGAGTCAGCATCTCTTGTGGCGAAAATGGCACCGCATCCAGTTCCAGCTTGCCGGCTTCTATTTTAGAAAAGTCGAGAATATCATTGATTATACTCAGTAAAATTTTCCCCGCCGCGCGGATCTTCGCCAAATAGCTTTGCTGGCTGGCATAGTCGTTATTGTGCTGCGCCAGCTCGGCAAAGCCCAGCACGGCATTAAGCGGTGTGCGCAGTTCATGGCTCATATTGGCCAGAAACTCACTTTTCGCCGCAGTGGCCGACTCGGCAGCCTGCTTGGCATGTTGCAGCTGCTGCATGGTGTGCTGCAGGTGCGCTGTGCGTTGTTGTACCTGTGCGGTTAATAACTGCTTTTCGGCTAATAACTGGCGGGTGCGCCATTTAAGTAGCAGGTACAACAGGGTGCAAAGTGCCAGCAGATAGGCCAGATAGGCCAGTGGGCTGGCATACCAGGCATGGGCAATATGGATATTCAGCGGTGTTGACAGTTGCTCGTTACCCTGTTGGTCACGGCTTCGCACCATAAACTGATAATCGCCGGCTGGCAGGTTGGTGTAATCGCGGTACAGCTCGTTGCTCCAGGCGGACCACTGGGTGTCGTAGCCAACCAGCTTTACCTGAAACTGCATAGCAAATACATGGCTAAAGTTAGCGCTGGCATAGTCAAAGCGCAGGCTGTTATCGGCTGCCGCGAGCGTTAGACGCGATGGCAGGGCGCCACCCTGATAAAACAGCCGGCCATCAAGGGCTCTGAGCTGGCGCAGTAACGGCGGTTTGGGCGCCAGTTGGCGGTGTTCATCGGGGGCAAAACGAAAAATGCCTTCGGCGCCACCAAACCAGATCACCTGTTGCTCGTCAATCAGCACCGTATCCAGCGGAATATCCTGCAGTGGCGCCAGCGCCGCGGCATGCCAGCGGTACAGGCCGCTTTGGTCAACATACAACACACCGGCGCGGCGACTGCCGTTGTCGTTGTCCCAGGTCAGTAACCACAGGTTATTGTCGGCGTCAGCTTGCGGATAACGCACCCAGGGCTGGCTGGGGCCGAACGCCTGCGCCATGGCGGCATCGAGGTAGAACTTTTCCTCGGCAGCGTTAAAGCGATAAAAACCGGCCACGGTGGCCAGCAGCAATTGGCCATTGTGCCAGTGCACCGTAGTGCGGTTATTGCTGGGTAAGCCCTGAACTTTAGTAAAGCGCTGTACCGGCAATGGCAGGGTGTCACCACCGGGCCAGTTTGTCGGCAATTGTAAACGGTAAACCCCATGCGCCAGGGTGCCTAACCACAGCTCGCCATGGTCAGTTTCTAAAATGCTGTTGAGGTTACCGCTGACACCGGGCACCCGGCCTTCGTCCAGCCATTGGCCGTTTGCCCAGCGCATGCTGGCCAGGCCATCCTGCAGGCCAATATAAACCCGCTCTGGTGTTAGCCTTGAGCGATACAACACTTTACTGGCCAGCATCGACGCGCGCACCAGACTCAGCTGTTCCTGTTGCAGCTGATAGACACCATTGCTGTTTGCCAGCAGCAACTGGTTATCAAACTGCATAAAATCCCAGGTTTGTTTTTGCACCGCTGTCACCGCATCGAAACGGTTAGCCGCGTTTTTCACAAACAGCCCCAGGCTGGTACCGGCGTAAAGTTGATCTTGATGTTGATACAGCGCCAGCACATTGCCCTGTAAGCCATTAGCGCTGTTGTAGTAAGTCAGGGCAGATGCCAGATCGATGCGGCTTAAGCCATGATCCAGCGCCAGCCAGATACCTTGCTGGTGGTCCTGATACAGCGCACGCACGTTCTGATCGACCAGCCCGTACTGGCTGTTAATATGGCTTTTTAATCTGCCGTCCGGCTGCAGGATAAACAGGCCATCCTGACTGGTGCCCAGTGCAAAGTCACCGTTTTGTAACCTGAGACCGGTGTACAAGGTCGCCTGCGCCAATTGCGCGTCAATATTGGTATGCCAGCGTGTTGCACCCTCAGGGGTAAGTAAAAACAGCTGGCCTTCGCGGCTACCGGCCAATAAGGTATCGTTATCATAGTGTTCCAGCATAAAAACACTGGTGTTGGCGAAGAACTCTGAGCCAGGCAGTAGGGTAAAGCTGCCCGCTGTCAGTTCAAGCAGGCCCGTGCCTTCCTCGCGCACTATTAGCTGGTTATTCAGCCAAAACGCTTTATGAAAGGCGCTGTTAGTGGTCCAGACCTGCACATCATCCTGGCTTAGCCAAAAGATATAGTCACGGCTGATAAAATACACGCCCTTGTCGGTAGCAAAGGTTTGCCGTACATCCTGAAACTGGCGGTAATGCTCGGGAATGCGTGCTAATAAGGAAACGTACTGGCTGCCGCTGCTACTGCTGGTGTCCAGATAACCAATTTCACCCTTTGAACCAACATAAATACGTCCGTCAGCAGCTGGTGCCAGGGAGCGCACCACGGCTTTGTTGCGGGTGGGGATCATGCGCCAGTTGGCGCCGTCATATTCCAGCACACCGACGTTATTGCCAACATACAGCAGGCCACGCTGGTCTTGCACCACGGCCCAGTTCTGGGTGCCGCCGTTATAATCTTTCGGTTTAAAGTTAGTCAGCAGGGGGGTGCCATGTTGGCCAACAGCCAAAACAGGCGCGCACAGGCAGATAAGCCAGAGCGCAACAAGGCGGAGTAGTAACGTATTCACTATGCTAACCTCCTGTTGGCACAGTTGTACCGGCACAGGCCGCGACTAGCGCAGTAGCCTGGCCGGAAGAAAATTATTTGCGCAGTACCTTATCAAGGTAGCCCATAGCAAAGGCCGACAGCACAAAGGTGATATGGATAAGCAAATACCACATAATTTTGTCGTTGGCGATGATTTCGGTGTTCATAAACACCTTTAACAGATGAATAGAGGAGATGGCGACGATAGAAGCGGCGACCTTGTTTTTCAATGAGCCTGAGTCAAGTTTGCCCAGCCAGCTTAGCTTGTCATCGTTACCCTCTAAATCCAGCCGCGAGACAAAGTTTTCATAGCCGGAGAACATCACCATCACAATTAACCCGCCGACCAGCGCGATATCAATCAGTGACAGCACCACCAGAATAAGCTCCACCTCTTTCATGCTCAATAGCACCGGCACTATATGGAACACTTCCTGAAAAAATTTTACGCCTAGCGCCAGTAACGCCAGGCTTAAGCCAAGATAAATCGGCGCCATGATCCAGCGCGACGCATACATCAGTTTTTCAATAAAGTTTTCCATAGTCACCCCATAACAGCCGAGGCAGTATTATGCGGCGTCACTGCCAGATATCAAGATCTGCACCGCGTTTTTATCGTAGCTGCTTGCTTAGCGCTGGGAGTTACCGCATATATTTGCGCTTTGCCGCAACGTTGGTCAAAGCATGCGGGCATTGTGTTAGCCTCGGCGCAATGTGTAAAACTACCGAATGTTATGAAGAAAATTGCCGGTTACGCCCTGGGCTTAATGCTGCTGGGCAGTGCTCACAGCCAGGCTGATGAAGGTTTTTGGTTACCCCAACAGTTAGATGCCAACAGCCCGCTGCTGGCGCAGTTAAACCTGACGGCGCAAGAGCGCGCCAGTGGTTTGCCGCTGACACAACTTAACCAGACGGTGGTACGGTTGGGCCGTTGTAGTGGCGCCTTTGTCTCGGCCAGCGGCCTGCTGCTCACCAGCGCTGATTGTGTGGCGGATTATTTACCGCCAGATGCTACAGCGGGACTAAGTTACACCAACCGCGCTACTGAGCCGTCTTTACCAAAACTTACTGCCAAGCTGTTACTGCAAAGCCGTGATGTCAGTAACCAGGTGCAAAGGGCGCTTGGTGTAGCAGTAGATGCACAGGACAAGGCCGCGCGTCTGGCGCAACTGAAATCTGCCATGCTGGCGGGCTGTCAGAGTGGCGCCGATATCCGCTGCCAGCTGGTGGCAGAGCATCATGGCTTGCTCTACCGCTTAGAGCAGTACCGGCTGCTGAGCGATATTCGCTTAGTGTATTTACCGCCGCCAGCCGCTAACGACACCCCTGGTTGGCCGCGATATGCTGCCAATTATGTCTTGCTGCGGGTCTATGCCGATAGTCAGGGGCAGAGTTTGTCTTATAACGCGGCACATCAGCCGCTGCATAGCCGTTTTGCCCGCTTAAGCAGCGCAACGTTGAGCGAGCAACAGCTACTACTGACGGCCTTGTTTGTGGGCCAAACCCGGCGTTATCGCCCGGCCAGTGAGCTGAAATTCCAGTTTGACAGCGCCCACCCTCAGGCACTGGCATACCAGCAGCAAATGCTACAGCTACTGCGTAACCTGGCGCCAGCAGGCTCTGACCGAGCACTGCGTTACGGCGCTTTGCTGCTGCAGGTGCAACAGCAGTTTGACCAGCAGCAGGCCAGGCTGCAGCAATATCAGCGCAGCAACCTGTACAGCGACAAACTGGCGGTGCAGCAACAACTAGCGCAGTGGATAAGCAGCAGCCCGGTGCGTCAGCAGCTTTACGGGCCAGCGCTGCAACAGCTGGAAGTGCTGTTGCAGCAACAGCAGCAACTGGCACTTAGAGATCTGGTACTGGACTATTTGCAGTACGCCCGCTTACCGGCATTGGCACGTGAGTTATTTCAGCTGGCACAACTGCCCGATAACGAACGGGCACAAGCTGCCAGTCGGTTTTCACCAAGGCTGGTGGCCTTTGAGCAGCAATTTGATGCCAGAGTCGATATGGAGCTGGCGCTGCATTTTCTTGGCCAGTACGCCAATTTGCCACCTGAGCTGCGGCTGGCGGCACTGGATCAGTACTTTGCCTTAAACGACGGTTTTAACCGTGAAATTGTTAAGCACAAATTAGCCGCCATCTACCGCGGTACCGCTTTAACCCGTGCCGACATACGCCAGTATTGGCTGGGCCGGCCAGCCAGCGATTTTGCGCAAAGCCAGGATCCACTGCTCAGTTTTACCGTCGCAATGGCGCCGGCACTTGAGCAACTGGCTACTCAGCGCCAACAGCTGGCGATTGAGCTGGAGCAAGCCAGAGCCGCAGCGATGGAAGTGGTACTGGCTTATAACGACGCGCATAATATTGCCAGCTACGCCGATGCCAACGGCAGTTTGCGCATTAGCCTGGGCCGGATCAGCGGTTTTGCTCCAGATGATGCGGTGTGGTATCAGCCATTTAGCAGTATGACCGCCTGGCTTGGCCGCCAAAGCCCGCTGCAGCTGCCTGAAACCGAGCCTGACATTGCAGTTAACTTTTTAGCCAGCAATGATAGTTGCCATAGCAACCCTTCGGGTATCAGCTTTAATCAGCAGGGTGAGCTGGTCGGCGTAATGTTTGGCGCAGTGCCGGCCAACTTGTTGTCAGACTGGCAGTATCAGGCGCAAACCGGCCGCACAGTGCAGGTAGATGCGCGCTTTATCCGCTGGCAGCTGAAGCAGGCCGGCCAAACGGCCATTTTGGCCGAACTTGATAACCTTGCTGCCACAGCAAAATAAGGCTTTAACAGACGCTCTCTTAATTTCAACGCTTTTGCAGTATCATAGCGGTGCAGTAACGGCAGACCCTTGTCTGTTGTCGTTATTTTAGCCGGAGTGGTTGTGAATAAAGCGTTTAAGTTAAAATTGATTATCCGCCGGGCACCCGCCCAGGCTGCCTTGGGCTGGCTAAAACAAGCCTGGGCTATTTTTATGCAGGCACCGCTGGTCTGGTTATTCATCTATCTGCATATGCTCGGTTTTCTGCTACTTAGCATGCTACTGCCACCGATTAGCAGCTTTATCGTCGCCTTGCTGATGCCTTTTCTTACCGCTGGCATTTATAAAACCGTGGTGGCACTGCAGCAGGGGAAACAAATCAGCGTGACCGGCTTATATCAGGTGTTTAAAGAGCCGCAGTATCGGGTGGTGTTTATCCGCTTAGCCTTAGCCGAGCTGGTGGCTTCTTTGCCACTGGTGTTTATGTACGCCTTGATGGTAGAGCAGGCTGAAGCTGGCGAGTTCAGTATGGCACTGGCGCTGGCGTTTGCGGTCTGGTTTACACTGAGCAAAATGGCGTTTGCCTACACCATAGCGGTGGCGTACTTTCTGCAGCAATACAGTGTATTGGTGGTAATGCAGGCTAGTCTGGTGGCCTGCTGGCGTAATATAACGCCGCTGGCATTATACAGCCTCTTGAGTCTGGTGCTGATTATGCTTACCATGCCAACCTTGTTTATCGGCTTAATCGTGGTATTACCAATACTGCACATCGCGTTCTTTTTATCCTTTAATGAGTTTTTTGCCCTGCAGGTAAAAAGTGCTGATGACGGTGTGCTGGAAGTGTGAGCGTGACGGAGCCAGACAGCAGCACACTTAAGCAAGCGGCATTAAACTGGTTAAGCCGGCGCGATTACAGTGAGGCGCAGCTGAAGACACGGCTACAGCGCCTCGGTGGCGAGCCGGCGCAGGTACAAGCGGTGCTGGATTGGTGCAAAGCACAGAACTATTTAAACCAGCAGCGTTTTGTGCAAATGTTAGTGCGTAGCCGCGCCAATAAAGGCTATGGCCTGGCGTACATTATTCAGGAGTGCCGGCAGCAGCAAATTAGCCGCCAGCAGGTGCTGGACTGCGCCGGCGAACTGGCGCTGGACTGGTTTGCGCTGGCGCGCCAGCAATACCTGAAAAAATATGGCTTAAGCGCAGTGACAGACTATAAAGACAAGTTAAAGCGGATGGCCTATTTACAGCGCCGCGGCTTTAGCAGTGAACAGATCGAATTTGCCATTAATCAAACTGAGTAACACCCAAGCGGACAGGATTTCTTCATGACTATGACATCGGCCAGTATCAGGCGTGCTTTTTTAGACTTTTTTGCCAGCAAGCAGCACCAGGTGGTGCCCAGCAGTTCGCTCATTCCGGGTAACGATGCCACCTTGTTATTCACTAATGCCGGCATGGTGCAGTTTAAAGACGTATTTTTAGGCCAGGACCCGCGCAGCTACAACCGTGCTGTGTCAGCCCAGCGCTGTGTGCGGGCCGGTGGTAAGCATAACGATTTGGAAAACGTCGGCTACACCGCGCGTCACCATACCTTCTTTGAAATGCTGGGTAACTTCAGTTTTGGCGATTACTTTAAGCAAGACGCTATTGCCTATGCCTGGGAGTTTCTAACCGAAGTCGTTAAGCTACCGAAAGAAAAGTTGTGGGTGACGGTATACCAAACCGATGATGAAGCTTACAACATCTGGAAAGACACTATAGGGGTGCCAGCCGAGCGTATTATCCGTATTGGTGACAATAAAGGCGCGCCTTATGCGTCAGACAACTTCTGGGCGATGGGCGATACTGGCCCTTGTGGCCCGTGCACCGAAATTTTCTACGATCACGGCGAGCATATCTGGGGCGGCCCACCGGGCTCAGCGGAAGAAGACGGCGACCGCTACATCGAGATCTGGAATATCGTCTTTATGCAGTTTAACCGTCACAGTGACGGCCGGATGGAGAAACTGCCCAAACCCAGCGTTGACACCGGCATGGGGCTGGAGCGTATTGCCGCCATTTTGCAGCATGTACACAGCAACTATGAAATTGACACCTTTGTCGCACTGATTAAAGCGGCAGCAGAGGCCACCGGCGCCACAGACTTAGCCGATAAATCACTGCGCGTGGTCGCCGACCATATCCGCAGCTGTGCCTTTTTAATTGTCGATGGTGTACAACCGTCGAACGAAGGCCGTGGCTATGTGCTGCGCCGTATCGTGCGCCGCGCGGTGCGTCATGGTAACAAACTGGGTGCCAAAGGCGCCTTCTTCTACAAGCTGGTGCCGGCATTGGTAGCGCAAATGGGCGAGGCCTACCCGGAGCTTGCCGCCAAACAGGCAGTAGTAGAAAAAATCCTCAAATTGGAAGAAGAGCAGTTTGGCAAAACGCTGGAGCGTGGTCTGACGATTTTAGAAGAAGCGCTGGCTACGTTAGACGGCACGGTACTGCCCGGCGAGCTGGTATTTAAGCTGTATGACACCTATGGCTTCCCGGTCGATTTAACTAATGATGTGGCGCGCGAGCGTAACCTGAGCATTGACCAGGCCGGCTTTGATGCCGCTATGGCCGAGCAGCGCAAAAGAGCGCAGCAGGCGTCTAACTTTGGTACTGACTACAACGCCCAGTTAAGCTCAAGTCAGCATACCGAGTTTACCGGTTACCAGCAGGAATTTGGCAATGCCACAGTAGTAGAAATTCTGCAACAGGGCCAGGCCGTGTCGGCGCTTGACGATGGTGCAGAAGCGCTGCTGATTTTAGATAAAACGCCATTTTATGCCGAGTCTGGTGGTCAGGTAGGCGATACCGGCAGCTTAACCCTGGCCAGTGGCGCCGTGTTTGTGGTGGAAGATACTATTAAGCTGGCAAAAGCCTTTGCCCATAAAGGCCGCCTGCAAGGTGCGCTGCAGTTGGGCGATAAAGTAGATGCGCGCATCGACAGCGCCCGTCGCGCGGCCATTAAACAAAACCACTCTGCTACGCATTTGCTGCATGCGGCGCTGCGTAAAGTGCTGGGCGAGCATGTCACACAAAAAGGCTCTTTGGTTGGGCCGGAGCGGCTGCGTTTTGACTTTAGCCATTTTGAAGCAGTAAAACCTGAACAGCTGCGCCAGATAGAGCAGTTGGTTAACGAGCAAATTCAGCAAAACAATGCTTTAGATACCCGCTTAATGCCTATTGAGCAGGCCAAAGCGGCTGGTGCTATGGCGCTGTTTGGTGAAAAGTACGATGACGAAGTCCGCGTGCTGTCGATGGGCGACTTCTCCATTGAATTGTGCGGTGGTACTCATGTGAGCCGCACCGGCGATATCGGCCTGTTTAAAATTGTCTCTGAAGGTGGTATCGCCTCAGGCGTAAGGCGGATTGAAGCGGTTAGCGGTGCCGGAGCCATCAGTTTTATTCAGCAGTTAGAGCAGCAGGCACAAAGCGTTGCCGCCGCGCTGAAAGGTGATGTGCTAAGCATCGCGGAACGGGTGCAGCAGGCGCTTGAGCGCAGCAAGCAGCTGGAAAAAGACATTGAGCAGTTAAAAGCCAAGCTGGCCAGTCAGGCCGGTGCCTCTTTACTGGAGCAAGCCGAGCAGCATGGCGGTGCCACGGTGTTGGTGGCGCAGTTACCCGCCACTGAGCCCAAAGCACTGCGTACCACCTTGGATGAGCTGAAAAACAAACTCAGCAGTGGTGTGGTGCTGCTGGCTACCGTGAATGATGACAAAATTAGTCTTATCGCCGGTGTAACCGATGATTTGACCGCTAAGGTGCATGCGGGGCAGCTGGTGGGCTGGGCCGCTGGTCAATTAGGCGGTAAAGGCGGTGGCCGGCCAGATATGGCGCAGGCAGGCGGCACTGATGTTGCAGCCTTATCAGCGGTGTTAACTGAAGCAAAAACGCATATCAGCAGTAAATTAAGCTAAACTGCTTGTGTCAGCCAGTGTGGCAGGTGTTGCCTGCTGGCTGATCGCTCTGTAAGCTAGGGGCGTAACACTAAAGCGCACTTTGCCGTGTCGGGCGGGTGGAATATCGCGTATTTGTCGGTAACAGACGGCAGAATGCTACACTGGCAGCGTTTTGCGGCGAATATGCCGGTAATTATGACCATTTATTTAAACGCCTGACTTTTAATCAGCCAAGCAGCTGAGTTATGATACGGCGCTTTCGTGTACACCGGTGTCGCTGGCGCTGGATTAAAGGATAAAGGAGCAAACGAATGCTAATTCTTACTCGTCGTGTTGGTGAGACACTGATGATCGGTGATGAAGTTACCGTAACGGTGCTGGGTGTGAAAGGCAACCAGGTCCGTATCGGCGTGAATGCACCTAAAGAGGTATCGGTGCATCGTGAAGAAATCTATATGCGCATCCAGGCCGAAAAAGGCTCTGCAGATTCAACTTATGGTGAAGACGACTAATTTCTACGTTTTTACCGCGACTTGCTGACCATTTGTGCCGTTTTTGTACGTTTTATAACTTAATCATGGCGAATTGCTTAAAAGGTCGGCAAACGCACTTTTCAGTTCCAAAAATTGTTTGACTTATTTTCCTGAGACATTAATATACACGCCGCAACACAGCGCGGAGATGTGGCCGAGTGGCTGAAGGCGCACCCCTGCTAAGGGTGTATAGGGGAAACTCTATCGAGGGTTCGAATCCCTCCATCTCCGCCAGTTTTTCAGATTGGACGCGTAGCTCAGCTGGATAGAGTACTCGGCTACGAACCGAGCGGTCGGAGGTTCGAATCCTCCCGCGTCCGCCATCTGAAAAAAGCACACAGCACAGTGCCGGATAAAGTGCTACTATTTGCAACACCCAGGACGCGTAGCTCAGCTGGATAGAGTACTCGGCTACGAACCGAGCGGTCGGAGGTTCGAATCCTCCCGCGTCCGCCATATACGAAGAACCCGCTAAGGTTAACACCAAAGCGGGTTTTTTATTGCATGTATGAAGAACCCGGTATAACGCCGAAGCGGTTTTTTTATTGGCTGCGTAAAGCTAAGTGGTTGTGATTGTGCTATAAATTGCATCTTCACCCGGCTGTTTTCTGGCAACTTGCTCAGGCACTGTTCAGCCAGTCTCAGCTATAAGCCCGTTAAGGCATTATTACGGATACACCGGCATGCTGTCGTCAACCTCAGCAGATAATTCAGCGCAACACAGCGCAGCGGAAGATGAACTGGCGTTGTGTCCGCATTGCGATTTGGTGCAGCAGCTGCCCGAATTACAGCCCGGCGAGGAAGCGTCTTGTATACGCTGTGGTCATCATCTGGATGCCTGCCATGTTGAGTCGGTGATGCGGCCGATGTTATACGCCGGTTCGGCGCTGTTTATGTTGCTGCTGGCTAATCTGTTCCCTTTTGTCAGCATGTTTGCCGCCGGCAATAGCAGTGAAATGAATTTCTTTGATACCTCCTCTGTACTGTTTCAGCAGCATCAGCAGTGGTTGGCTATTTTAGTCTGGCTGTTTATTCAGGCCGTGCCGGCCACTTGTATGCTGGCGATTATTTATCTGAAGCTGGGTATGTTGTACCGGCTGCCGGCGCGCACCTGGGTCGCGCGGGTACTGTATATGCTAAAACCCTGGAGTATGGTCGATATCTTTTTAATGGGGCTGATCATCAGCTTTGTGAAGTTGGTGGCCGATGCTGATATTTCACTGGGGCCGAGTTTTTGGGCTTTTTGTTTGTTTTGTCTGCTACATTTGCGCGCTTTTCAGGTGGTAGACCGACGCGAGCTGTGGTCGAAAATTGCACCTAATCCTAAACCGCAGCTGGCGGCGCATGCCGGTAAAAGCGGCTTAGCGCAAAATCTAAAGCTGTGTAAAGTGTGTACTGCCATGGTGCCGGTGACGCTAACCCATTGCAGCCGTTGTCATACCAAGGTGCCGCTTAGGCGCAAAACCAGCGTGCAAAATACGCTGGCGCTATTGCTGGCGGCAACGCTGCTGTACATCCCGGCTAATTTATTACCGATAATGCGTACCGTCTCCTTTGGCGAAACCATAGATTCGACTATTATCAGCGGCCTGATTTTAATGTGGCAGGATGGCGCTTATCCAGTGGCCATTATTATTCTGATTGCCAGCGTACTGGTGCCAGTGGCTAAAATTATTATTATGTTTTGGCTATGCTATTTAACCCGCTTACCACTGGCGCAGCGACAACGCTATTCGACACAAATTTACCGGCTGGTTGACTGGGTAGGGCGCTGGTCAATGGTGGATGTGCTGGTGGTGGCCATTATGGCCGCGCTGGTGCGGTTTGATTTATTAATGAGTGTCTACCCCGGTGTCGGGGCTTTAGTGTTTGCCGCTGTGGTGATCCTGACCATGCTGGCGGCACTGAGTTTCGACCCCAGATTACTGTGGGACCCGTTACCCGAACAACAAAAGGGAGTTCGTTTTGACGCAGCAACAGAGCGCTAAAGTTAGCCGGATCAAACAGTGGTCACCGATTTGGGTGGTGCCAATAGCGGCAGTGCTGATAGGCATGTGGATGCTGTACAACCACTATCAGCAGCAGGGCGCCTTACTGACCTTACTGGCTGGCGATGCAGAAGGCATTATTGCCGGCAAAACCCAAATTAAAAGCCGCAGCGTTGATGTGGGCCAGGTGGTGTCGGTTGAATTAAGTGAAGATTTAAAGCAGGTCATTATTAGAGCGCGGATGAAGCCGGCGGTAACACCGCTGTTAAATGCCGACTCGCAATTTTGGGTGGTAAAGCCACAAATTGGCCGCGGCGGCATTACCGGCTTAAATACGCTGTTATCCGGCGTCTATATTGAGCTGCAGCCTGGCGAGTCGACAGCACAACAACTCGAGCATCAACTGCTTGATACGCCACCGGTGGCGCCGGCTGATGCGCCGGGCATTCGGGTTAGCCTTACCACGGCCAATAGCGGCGGTTTAGCGGTGGGCGATCCTGTGCTGTATCGCGGGTATGAAGTGGGCACGGTAGAGCAAAGTGAATTTGAGCTGGCCAGCCGGCGTACCCGTTATCAGCTGTATATCCGCGAGCCGTTTGATGTGCTGGTGACAGAAAATGTGCGGTTTTGGCTCAGCAGTGGCTTTTCCTTTGATTTATCTGCCGAAGGCCTGCAAGTGGATGTTGGCTCGGCCACGACCTTACTTAGTGGTGGTGTCAGTTTCGATTTAATGCAGGGCTGGCCATCGGGTGCTGCCGTCAGCGATGGTACTGAGTTTCAGCTGTTTCCGAACCAGCAAAGTATTCAGGATGGCTTGTACAGCGAATTTGTCGAGTACCTGCTGTTTTTTGACGAATCGGTGCGTGGTTTAAAAGCTGGAGCGCCGGTAGAGTATCGCGGCGTGCGGGTAGGAACAGTGGCCAGCGTGCCGTTTTTCTTTTCTATTGATAAACCTTTTGAAGTGTCGCTGCAACAGGGCATACCGGTGCTGATCCGTATTGAAGCTGGCCGGCTGTATGAAAACCTCAGCCTGGTGCAGCTAAAGCAGGAGTTGGATAAAGCGGTGGCGCGCGGTATGCACGCGGCACTGAAAACCGGCAACCTGCTTACGGGGGCGCTGTATATCGATTTAGATGTCAATATCGATGCGGCGCTGCCAGAGCCAACTGAGCTGCAATTGCAGCGGCTGGCGCTAAGCCAGAGTGCCGGCTATCCGATGCTGCCAACGGCCCGCAGTGGCCTGAGTAATATCGAGCAAAAAGTGCTGATGGCACTGGATAAAATAAACAACCTGCCGGTTGAGCAACTGCTGACCCAGAGCGAGCACACCATGCAAAGTGCTGATCAGATGCTGCAATCGGCCAATACTATGCTGGCGCAGCTGGATAAACTGCTGGGCGACCCCAAGATGCAGCAGTTGCCAGCACAGCTACAAAGCAGTTTGCAGCAACTGCAACAGATGCTGGCCGGGGTCAGCCCAGGCTCGGCGGCTTATGATAAGTTAAGTGGCAATTTGCAAACGCTGGATCAGGTGCTGCGCGAGCTGCAACCGGTATTGCAAACCCTGAACCAGCAAAGCAACGCGCTGGTGTTTGAAGCTAAAGCGCCAGCCGACCCAGAGCCGACCCGGGCAAGACAGTAAAGGAGATACACACTATGGCATTACGCCTTGCCACACCTTTGTTAAGCGCAAGCCTGCTGTTACTGCTATCAGCCTGCAGCAGCCCTGCAACCACGCATTTTTACCAGTTACCAGTGCCATCGTATAGCACAACAAAAAACAGCAGTGTAAACAAAAGCTTATTTATCGAGCCGGTAAAGGTCGCGCCCTACTTAAATGGCCGTGGTTTGGTGTTGCAAACCTCTGCAGTAGAGCTGGTGATGGCGCGCCAGCACTTGTGGGCTGATGCGCTGGACCAACAGTTGCAGCGCCAGCTGCGCCAGCATTTAAGCCAACTGGCACCCGCTTATGCGGTGCAGTTGCAGCCGGGGGAGCAAAGCACCCGCTTGTGGCTGCAGCTGGATAGTTTTCATGGCAGTGCCGATGGTTATGCGCTGTTAAGCGGGCATTTTTTGTTGAGTGGCCAGCCGCTCAGTCAGTCTTTTAGTTACAGGGTGCCACTGGCAGATGATGGATATCCGGCGTTGGTTGCCGCGCTCGGGCAGGGTGTGCAGCAACTTAGCCAGCAAATCGCCGCCCAGCTGATGCCGTAACCTTGTTCACTGTAACACCTTCCAAAGATAAAACTCCCTGAATATGTCAGCGCAGTGTCCGATGCCGGTCACTGCGGCTCAGGCTTTGGCCGCAAACTTCACCGCGACCTTGGTCTGGTACTTTTATGGTTGGATGGCTAGACATTCGAATGTCTTTACGTGTACTGTAGCTGCGTTATGCATATTGTTAGCATAAATAGCAGTTATCACGCCAGGTTATTTATCTGACGCGGGCTTACTGCGCATAATGTCGGGTCGTCTGGCTAAAATCAGCCCGACAGAGACAATTCTACTATGCTGAAAGTACCGGCGCTGACAGTAGTCGCTGTTGCCGGTACCCAAACAGACGGAGCACACCGCTATGGTTGCAGAATTATTACTCGAAGCCGCCAGCCTGATGCTGATAGGCATGGGGGCAGTATTCGCCTTTTTACTGCTGTTGGTGTTTATCGTGCAACTGATAAGCCGTGTTATGCAGCGCTATTTCCTCGCTAAGGCCGCTGCCAGCACTGCAGTGACGACATCAGGCAGCTCAGGGCCATCGCCCGCTGTCATCGCCGCCATTTCAACCGCGATACACCAGTATCGGCAACAACAATAAGAGGACTCAGGCATGAGCAAACCATTATTACTGACAGAGTTGGTGCTACGTGACGCCCACCAGTCATTATTAGCCACGCGGCTTCGGCTGGAGGATATGCTGCCGATTGCTGCCAAACTGGATAAGGTCGGTTACTGGTCGATGGAGTCCTGGGGCGGCGCCACCTTTGATGCCTGTATTCGCTATCTGGGTGAAGATCCCTGGCATCGGATCCGCGAGCTGAAAAAAGTCATGCCAAACACTAAACAGCAAATGCTGTTGCGTGGCCAGAATTTACTCGGTTACCGCCATTATGCTGATGACGTGGTAACTAAGTTTGTTGAGCGCGCGCATGAAAACGGTGTGGATGTATTCCGTATTTTTGATGCGATGAACGATATCCGTAACCTGCAAACGGCCGTGCAGGCCGCGATAAAGGTGGGCGCCCATGCACAGGGCACCATCTCGTACACGGTAAGCCCGGTGCATACTATCGACATGTGGGTAGACATGGCGCGTCAACTGGAGGATATGGGGTGTCACTCTATTTGTATCAAAGATATGGCCGGTCTGCTGAAACCCTATGAGTGTGAAGAGCTGGTTAGCCGCATTAAAGAAGCGACCAAAATTCCGCTGGCGATGCAATGCCACGCCACCACCGGGCTTAGCACGGCAAGTTACCAAAAAGCCATTGACGCCGGTATTGATATGCTCGACACCGCCATTTCCTCCATGAGTATGACGTATGGCCACAGCGCCACCGAAACCATGGTGGCGATAACTGAGGGCACCGAGCGGGATACCGGACTGAACATGGAGCTATTGGCGGAGATTGCTGCTTATTTTCGCGATATCAGGAAGAAATACGCCCAGTTTGAAGGCTCATTAAAAGGCGTCGATGCACGTATTTTATTGGCGCAGGTGCCAGGTGGCATGCTCACCAACATGGAAAGCCAGCTAAAAGAGCAGGGCGCGCTGGATAAGCTGGATGCTGTGCTAAAAGAAATCCCGCAGGTGCGGCAGGATTTAGGCTATTTACCACTGGTTACGCCAACCTCGCAAATTGTCGGTACCCAGGCGGTGCTGAATGTGCTGACCGGTGAACGTTACAAAAGCATCACCAAAGAGACGGCCGGTGTATTAAAAGGCGAATACGGCGCTACGCCTGCGCCAATGAACACTGAGTTGCAACAGCGGGTGTTAGCTGGCGAAAAAGCCATTACCTGCCGGCCGGCCGACTTACTGGAGCCCGAGCTGGACAAATTGCAGCAGGAGCTCAGTAGCCTGGCGCAAAGTGAGAGTATCCGTTTGGCCGAGCAGCAAATTGATGATGTGCTGACCTATGCTTTGTTCCCGCAAGTTGGGCTGAAATTTTTGAAAAACCGCGACAACCCGGCAGCGTTTGAGCCTGCCCCCGATGCACCAGCAGCTGCGCCAACCGCCGCTAAGCCAGCGGCTGGCAGCACAAAACCCGCGCAAAGCGGCCCGGCCAGTTACAGTGTGCGGGTGGATGGCAAGGTGTATGAAGTCGAGGTTGCCGCTACTGGCGAGCTCAGTTCAGTAAAACCTGTGGTGTCAGAAAATATCCCGGCCAGTGCCTCAGTAACCGGTGCTGCCACCCTTAACGCGCCGCTGGCCGGTAATATCTGGAAAGTGGTGACCAAGGTGGGTGCCAGCGTAAAACGCGGCGATGTGGTGATTATTATGGAAGCGATGAAAATGGAAACGGAAGTGCGCGCCGTGGCCGATGGCCAGGTGGCTAATATTCATGTCGCGGCCGGTGATGCCGTCAGCACCGGTGATGTGCTGATCAGTTTTAACTAGGCGCCGGGGATAATCAATGGATGCTGTAACAACCTTAATTGCCTCGACCGGTTTGGTGAACTTCACCGCCGGCCAGGCTGTGATGATGCTGGTCGGTTTTACCCTGCTGTATCTCGCCATAGCACGTGGCTTTGAGCCACTGCTGTTATTGCCAATCGGCTTTGGCGCAGTGCTGACCAATATTCCGCTGGCCGGCATGGGCGAGCCGGGCGGCCTGCTGTATATGATTTATGAAGTGGGTATTGGCACCGGCATTTTCCCGTTGCTGATTTTTATGGGCGTCGGCGCCATGACCGACTTTGGCGCCCTAATTGCTAACCCGCGCATGCTGTTACTGGGTGCTGCTGCGCAGTTCGGTATTTTTGCCACCTTACTCGGTGCTATCGCGCTTAATGCGGTGCCAGGGTTAAGTTTTAGCTTAAAAGAAGCTTCGGCCATTGCCATTATTGGTGGTGCCGACGGCCCGACGGCCATCTTCCTTGCCTCGAAACTGGCGCCGGATCTGCTGGGGGCTATTGCGGTAGCGGCCTACTCTTATATGGCACTGGTGCCGATTATTCAGCCACCCATTATGCGGGCACTGACCAGCCAGGCAGAGCGCAATATTGAAATGGTGCAGCTGCGCACCGTGAGTAAAAAAGAAAAGATCATCTTTCCGCTGGCCGTACTGCTACTGACCATTTTGCTGCTGCCAAGCGCCGCGCCGCTTATTGGTATGTTTTGTCTGGGTAATCTGATGCGTGAATGCGGCGTGGTTGAGCGGTTAAGTAAAACCTCGCAAAACGAGCTGATTAACATTGTCACCATCTTTTTGGGCCTGGCGGTGGGCTCGCGCCTTAGTGCCGATAAGTTCCTGACGTTGCAAACCTTAGGTATTTTAGTGCTGGGCGCAGTGGCCTTTGCTATTGGTACCGCCTCCGGCGTACTGATGGCCAAGCTGATGGCTAAGCTGTCTAAACAGCCAATAAACCCGCTGATTGGCGCTGCCGGCGTGTCCGCGGTACCTATGGCCGCGCGGGTGGTAAATAAAGTGGGCTTAGAAGCTAACCCGCATAACTTCCTGCTGATGCATGCCATGGGGCCAAACGTAGCCGGGGTAATTGGTTCAGCTGTGGCAGCGGGTATTTTGCTGGCGCTGGTGGGTTAGTCGAAGTCGGCAAGTCGGTCACTTTTGTGTGCGACAAATGCCCTAAGTTACAAAGGTGCTAAATGACAATAAAAAAGCCCGCGTTATAACGCGGGCTTTTGCTATTTAGGCAAGCGGTTTACGGCGCTGCGGTAGCGACAGGCGTTGCTTCATCAGCTTTCGCTAACAACACCCGCTCTTTGGTTTGCAGCTGGGTTAATATCTGTTGGGCTTTGGCAGTAAACTGCACTTTATCGTTACCCTGCAGTGGAGTGGCTTGTGGCAGTTTTACGGTTCTGGGGTTACGGTGTACGCCATCTATGACAAATTCATAGTGCAAATGGGCGCCGGTAACGCGGCCGGTAGCCCCCAAGCGACCAATGGCCTGGCCCTGGCGTACTTTATCGCCTTTGGCCACTAAACGCTTAGACAGGTGCAGGTACTTGGTGACAATATTATTGGCGTGCTGAATAAACACATAATGACCATTCACATTGTTATAGGCTGATGCCACCACCCGGCCATCACCTGCCGCCATAATAGGCGTGCCGACCGGAGCAACATAGTCCACACCATTATGTGCCCGGACTGTACCCAGCACCGGATGTAATCGACGAGGATTAAAATTGGAGCTGACATACTGAAAGCTAACCGGGGCGCGTAAAAACGCCTGGCGCATACTGGCACCGTCTGGCTTGTAGTAGTTACCGTCACTGTGCAGTACGGCCTGGTATAAATGGCCCTGGTTGGAGAATTGCGCCGCAATAATATTGCCGTTGCCGATAAACTCACCGTCAACATATTGGGTTTCATACAGCACGCTAAAGCTGTCGCCGGCGCGGATATCTAAACCAAAGTCGATATCCCAGCCAAAAATACCGGCCAGGTTCATGATCTGCGCTTCGCTTAAGCCAGCCGCAATACCTGCGCTCCAGAAGTTGCTGCGAATTGCTGCACTGGCAAACTGGTTGCGTAACTCAACCTCTTTTTTCAGCTCTTCGGCGACAAAGCTGCCTTCGCTGTTGCGGCTAATACGCAGGGTGGTCAGGTGGTTAAGTGCATAGCGTAGCTCTTGTAGCTCGCCTTGTGCATCAACACCAAACTCCAGCTGCTCGCCCGGAAATAACCGGGTTAAGGTTTTTACTTGCTTGCCCAGCGCCAGGATATCCAGCATGACCTGCTGGCTGACATTGGCTTGTTTAAACAGTGCAGATAAGGCATCGCCTTTGCGTACCTTTAACACTGACCAGTTTAACGATAAATCTTCCGCCGGTAACGGCGCCAGCGCTGATAGACTTTGCTCGGGCAGCAATACATCGGCTTGCTCTGGCAGATCTAAGCTGTAACGCTTACCAATTTCCAGACTGTCGGCTTTACTGCTTTTTGACGCCGCCGCTTGCTCTGATGGTAATAGCAACACTACGGATAAGAACACTGAGGTTGCGACAATGAGCACCCGGTGCTGTTTTGGAATGTTAGTGACGAATTGACGCATAATTCTGTTCTTGGCTCAACAAACGCACAAAAACCGAGCATATACCGTTTTTTTCACTGACACCAGACTTTTGTGCGTTTCCCCTGGGCTAAACATGCTATAGAATGCGGCTTCAACGGGTAAACAGGTGAAAAATCAGGAGGCCATAATGGCGGATTGGGAGCAGGCTTTAGCTGAGTTAAAACGCGGTTGCGAAGAAATTCTGCTGGAAGAAGAGCTAATTGCCAAACTCAAAGAGGGCAAGCCATTAAAGATCAAGGCAGGCTTTGACCCAACAGCCCCTGATTTACACTTAGGCCACACGGTGCTGATCAATAAGCTGCGCACTTTTCAGCAGTTAGGTCATGAAGTGATCTTTTTAATCGGAGACTTTACCGGCTTAATTGGTGACCCTACCGGTAAAAACGTGACCCGTAAGCCACTTAGCCGCGAAGATGTATTAGCTAACGCGCAAACCTATAAAGATCAGGTATTTAAAATTCTTGATCCGGCGAAAACCCGCGTAGCCTTTAACTCAGAGTGGATGGAAAAACTCGGCGCCGCCGGTATGATTAAACTGGCCGCCCGCCAGACGGTAGCCCGTATGCTGGAGCGTGACGACTTTAAAAAGCGTTATGCCAATAATCAGTCAATTGCTATCCACGAGTTTTTATACCCGCTGGTGCAAGGCTGGGACTCAGTCGCGCTTGAAGCTGATGTTGAAATGGGCGGTACCGACCAGCGCTTTAACCTACTGATGGGCCGCGAACTGCAAAAAGACGAAGGCCAGCGCCCGCAAACGGTAATGATGGTGCCGTTGCTGGAAGGCCTGGACGGCGTGCAGAAAATGTCCAAGTCGCTGGGCAACTATGTCGGTATAACCGATGCGCCTAACGACATGTTTGGCAAAATTATGTCGATTTCAGATGAGCTGATGTGGCGTTATTACGACCTGTTAAGCTTCCGCCCGCTGCACGAAGTGGCGGCATTGAAACAGCAGGTAGCAGAGGGCGCTAACCCGCGCGATATTAAAATTCTGTTGGCAAAAGAAATTATTGCCCGCTTTCATGACGAGGCCGCAGCAGAAGCTGCGCATCAGGATTTTACCCAGCGCTTTAGCAAAAATGCCTTGCCGGATGATATTCCAGAGCTGACCGTCAGCTGCGAAGGCGCCAGTATGCCCATTGCCAATTTGCTCAAAGAAGCCGGTTTGGTCGACAGTACCTCAGAAGCGATCCGCATGATCAAGCAAGGCGCGGTAAAGCTAAACGGCGAGCAGAAAATTGACGACACCAAGCTGGAAATCGCCAAAGGCAGCAGCGAGATTTACCAGGTAGGTAAGCGCAAATTTGCCAAGATCAGTCTGCAGTAAAGCTTAGCCATCCTTATTTGGGCGTAACATCGCGCTGATGTTACGCATCCTCCTGTACCGGCTATCTGCCGTGTCAGCCTCGAACTGTGACGCTGATGAACTACACTGTAGTGAATCAGAGCCATAACAGAGGGGGAACCATGACTTCAGCGAATCCTTACATTGACACCCTAAGCGTGGCGCAGCAGCAATACCGTATTTATAGCCTGTCCAAAGTAGCTGAACGTTTTGGCGATATCAGCCGTTTGCCGTTTTCATTAAAAGTGTTGCTGGAAAATCTGTTACGCCATCTCGATGGCGACAGCGTAACCGACGCCGATATTCAGGCGCTGGTCGACTGGCAAAAAACCGGTAGCTCGGAGCGTGAAATTGCCTTTCGGCCGGCGCGGGTATTAATGCAGGATTTTACCGGTGTACCCGCTGTAGTCGATTTAGCCGCGATGCGGGCGGCCGTAGCGGCGCTGGGAGAAGATCCTGATAAAGTTAATCCCTTATCGCCGGTCGATTTAGTTATCGATCATTCCGTAATGGTAGATCGCTACGCCAGCGCCGATGCCTTTCGTGAAAACGTTGATATTGAAATGCAACGTAACCATGAGCGTTATGCCTTTTTGCGCTGGGGGGCTAAGGCTTTTGCCAATTTTCGTGTGGTGCCCCCGGGCACAGGGATTTGTCATCAGGTGAATCTGGAATACCTCGGGCAAACTGTGTGGGCAGAACATACCGAAGACGGCCAGCTGGCCTATCCGGATACGCTGGTGGGTACCGACTCTCACACAACGATGATTAACGCCCTAGGTATTTTAGGGTGGGGTGTGGGTGGCATTGAAGCTGAAGCGGCAATGCTGGGACAACCGGTGTCGATGACGATTCCACACGTCGTTGGGGTAGAGCTTACCGGCAAATTGGCGGCCGGTATTACTGCAACTGATTTGGTGCTCACCTTAACACAGCTGCTACGTAAGCATGGTGTGGTCGGTAAATTTGTCGAGTTTTTTGGCGCTGGCCTGGCACAGTTGTCGCTGGCAGATCGGGCGACTATTGCCAATATGGCGCCGGAGTATGGGGCAACCTGCGGTTTTTTTCCCGTCGATCAGATTACGCTGGATTACCTGAAACTTACCGGGCGTGATGGGGCTGTGATTAGCAGAGTAAAAGCTTACTGCCAGGCACAGGGGCTGTGGCGAGAGGATAACGATGAACCGGTGTTTACCGACAAGTTGCATCTTGACCTTGCCACAGTGCAAGCGTCATTGGCCGGGCCTAAGCGGCCACAAGATAAAGTCACGCTGAAACAGCTAAAACAACATTGTGATGATACAAAACCACTGGATAGCAAAACGCAAGCGCGCGAGGCTGAACTGGTTAGCGAAGGCGGTGGCCAGAGCAAGGTGGCAACCACAGATAATAGTTTTGATTTAAATGGCAGTAGGATCAAATTGCCTGAACATGCGGTGGTGATTGCGGCAATAACATCCTGCACCAATACGTCGAACCCCAGCGTGTTGATGGCCGCCGGTTTGCTGGCCAAAAATGCGCTGGCCAAGGGCCTGCAAGCAAAACCCTGGGTGAAAAGCTCTTTGGCCCCTGGCTCTAAGGTGGTTAGCCGTTATCTGCAACAGGCGGGGTTGATGTCTGCGCTGGAGCAAGTAGGTTTTTATCTGGTGGGCTATGGCTGTACCACCTGTATCGGCAACTCCGGCCCGCTGGCCAAACCCATTGCAGAGGCTATTAACAAGTGCGATTTAAATGTGTCGGCGGTGTTGTCAGGTAACCGTAACTTTGAAGGCCGTATTCATCCACTGGTGAAATCAAACTGGCTGGCGTCGCCGCCGCTGGTGGTGGCCTTTGCGCTGGCTGGCCGGATGAATATCGACCTTAGCGTTGAGCCTATAGGACAGGACGCACAGGGTAATGATGTGTACCTGAAAGATATCTGGCCCGACAATGACGCGGTAGCGGCAGCCGTGGCAACAGTGCAAAGCAGTATGTTTTCTGCCGAATATGCCAAAGTGTTTGACGGTGATGCCAGCTGGCAGGCCATCGAAGTGGCTAAAGCGAAAACCTATAGCTGGCCAGACTCCAGTTACATTCGCCAGCCGGATTTTTTCCGTGGCTTATCACGTAAGCCCAAGCCGGTGCGCGATATTGTCAATGCCAGAGTATTAGCCATACTCGGTGACTCGGTGACCACTGACCATATTTCGCCGGCTGGTAATATTAAGCAGAGCAGCCCGGCCGGGGAATATTTGCAGCAGCTGGGTATTGCACCGGAAGATTTTAACTCGTACGGATCCAGGCGCGGTAATCATGAAGTGATGGTGCGCGGTACCTTTGCCAACGTACGGATCCGCAATGAAATGCTGCCGGGCAGCGAAGGTGGTGTAACCCGGCATTACCCTTCTGGCGATACCTTGTCGATATTTAATGCCGCAATGCGTTATCAGCAACAGGAACTGCCTCTTATCGTCATTGCGGGTAAAGAATATGGCACCGGCTCTTCCCGTGATTGGGCTGCCAAGGGCACGCTGATGTTAGGCGTGCGGGCTGTGCTGGCCGAGTCTTTTGAGCGGATTCACCGTTCTAACTTAATAGGTATGGGGGTATTACCACTGCAGTTTTTGCCGGGGACAGATCGTAAAACGCTGAAACTGACCGGCGAAGAGAGTTTTACTTTACGCGGTTTAAGCGAACTGACAGCAAAACAAAAGCTGCAGCTGTTGATCCGTTACGCCGACGGCGGCAAGCAAGAGATAGATGTGCATTGCCGCATTGATACGGCGACCGAACTGGCGTATTACCAGCATGGCGGCATTTTACACTATGTATTGCGCCGGATGATTAGCGCCGCATGAGTGAAGGGCGCCTGCTTTTCTGGTAGGCGCCGAAGCTGTGTTATGGTGGCTCAGTCAGGATGGCAGTGTGGGTAAGCCAGATTTAATATGCAAATCACGTTGCGGGTAAGGAATGGTAATACCCGACTGTTTAAAGGCGCGCCAGATGGCCACGTTAATATCTGAGCGCACTGTGTCTGCACCGTATTCCGGATCGGCTATCCATACCCTCAGTTCCAGTTCAATGCCATTGTCGGCAAAACTCTTTAGCATGACCGTCGGCGCCGGCTCGCTTAATACCCGTTTAGAGCTGTTAGCACATTGCAGCATCAATGCCATCGCCTGCTCCGGATCATCGTTATAGCTGACCTGCACCAGAATTTTCACCCGCACATTGCGGTCTTCATAGCTCCAGTTAATTACTTCTGAGGTGATCAGGTTTTCGTTTGGGATCAGCGTATCCACGCCTTCGCGATTACGTACCACCACATAACGGGCTTTTAACTCGTGCACCCAACCAAAATTATCGCCAACCGAAATGACATCACCGGGCTTGACGCTGCGGTCGAGCACCAAAATAAAGCCACTGATAAAATTTGATGCAATGCGTTGTAAACCAAACCCCAGGCCAACACCTAAGGCGCCGCCAAATACTGTCAGCGAGCTTAAGTTAATGCCAACCGCGTTAAGCGCCACCAAAAATGCCAGGGTAATCAATGCCACCTTTGCCACTTTGCTAAAGCCTACCTGCATGCTGGGGCTGATATGTTTGGCGTTTCTCAGTCGCTGGTTTAACAACTCGGCTAGCCACAGTGCCAGCGTAAAAGCCAGAATAACCACCAGCAGTAATTTAACCGCACTGAGCAGCGACAGCCTGCTCTCACCCAGCGTAAAGGCCAGCGCATCCATCATTTGCAGCAGCGGTGGTAACCAGCCGGCTAAGTGCAATACCACCAGCAGCCAAACGCTGGTGGTTATCACCGGCTCGGCAGATTTGACTATCGGACTGGATAAAAACGCTTTACGCAGGATATACACCAGCAGGCGTACAACACCCAGCGCCAGCGCAATAGGCACTAAAAACTTCAGTAACTGTGCTGGCAACTGGGCGCTGGCAAAGGCTTCAGCCGTCAGTGCCAGCAATGCTGCCAGGCTAAAGGGCAATACAATACGCTGCGAGCTGTGCAGTGCCACATGGCGCAAGCCCTTGCCGCCACTGTCATTCAGCCGTTTAGCTAATACCCGGTTAAGCCCCCAGGCCAGGGTTAAGGCCGCAAACACGGCCACTAATTGGTACCACAGGGCCGGTTGTTGCAAAAAGCTTACTAGCTGCTGAGACAGCAGGGTTATTTTCTCGCTGATCATAGTTTGTCTAACATATTGATTGAATTAGGCTTAGCATCAGGCTATCAGTGTAGCTGCATAACTGTGCTTTTGCCGCAATCATTGCCTTTTTAGCCGCTGCATTGCTCCAGCCAAATCCAGTCAGCCGGTTTAATACCCAGCTCGGTAGCGGTTTGGGCGAAGACCTCGCACTGCGCTTGTACCGGCGTGTTACTGCGGGCCAGCAGCCAGGCATAATCCAGCGATGGCCCTACTACCAGCGCCATGCTGTAGTCATCACTTAAGCGTGCCACATTATAGCTGCCGTAAAAGGGGCCAAAAAACGACACTTTCAGCGCGCCGGTGTTAGTATCGCCAACAAAGTAAGCTTTTCCTTCAGCCTCGCGCCAGGCATTATCTTCAGCATTAAAACCACGGTTAAGCACTTTTACCCCACCATCCTCACGCATACTGTAGTTAGCGGTTACTTGCGTTAAACCGCGCTCAAAGCGGTGGTCCAGCCGGGCAATTTCATGCCACTGGCCTAAATAGCGTTCAAGCTCAAACGGGGTAACGGGTTTAACGCCCTCGGGCGTGCCGGTGCAGCCAAGCAGTAGGGCTACAGCAGCAAACAAGAAAACCTTGAGTAGTATTTTCATAGCAACCTTTGATAACACAATAAGATGCAGATACTACGGTGTTAGTCAGGGTTTGTCTCAGTCAGGGGGGCTGATTTTTTGTTGCCGGTAACTGGTATAAATTAACACCGTGGCGAGCAAGGCCGGTATCGTCACACCATAAAAGTCATCCCACACCGATGCGCTGTCGCAAATGCCTATTAGTACCTCCCAGAGATGGAAAAGTGCGTGCCCCAGCAGCCAGCCGCTGGGGACCAGCCACAGCGCTAGACGATGTTTCGGCTTAATAGCGCCACAGACAAAAGCTATGCCGCTAAGCAGATAAATCAGGCCAATATCACGCAGAAAATGCTGGTTATAGGCTCCTCTTTCTGCCACGCCCTTTACCTGCCAATACCAGAATTCAGGCGCAACTAACATTAAACTGCCGTTTATCAGTGCGGCTAAACCGAGCAATATCGCGCTTATCGTAGCAAAATAATTAGGCATGATATGCGTCTCCCGCGTGCTTGGGGGCTATTGATTGATCATTTAATCTGATGCGACTACAAGATTTGCCGTACCCCATGGCATATTTCAGCGTTGGATACACCCGGTAGGTACTGATCGCAAAGGCCAGGCTTATCAGCCCTTTATCACCCCATAAGTTACAAATTTGTAGTCGTAACGCATCGGCGTGCGGCTGATGTGCCAGCACCTGCTCGGTAAATTGCACTACCAGTACAATCTCAGCAGGTAACAGTTGCAGCTGGCGCTCAACAATGGCCTTAACTAAGCTTGCTGGCACACCAGACTCCAGTGCCATATCCACCACTAACTGACTGCAGGGGCCGCAATCTTCCGCCAGGATAGCGCGAATTCTGGCGGCATATAACGCTGCCGGCGGCACATCAGCCTGGTGGGCGGGCATGCTTTGAAAACCGCAAAACTTAATATAAGCCCTAAGATCAGTGTGCAAAATGTGCTGCTGATAGCGCACATCGTACTGGTAGCGTTTTTGTAATTTAAGCAGCATCCGGTTTAATATAAAGCGCAGCATAGTGGTTACCTCTGATACTCAGGTTTAACGTCAATGGCAGAGCTAGCCGCTGTTGCCAGCCTATCCAGAGCCCGCACCGGGATAAACAGCAACAGATAGCTAAGTAAAAACAGCGCAGCGCAGCTGAACAACAGAGCGGAAAAATTGTTGTTATCCGCCAGCGCCGCACCCAGCAAAGGGCCGCTAGCCAGGCCTAGCGACGAGACAAGGGCGGCGATAGTGGCCAGACGGCCGCTGCTATCGAGCTCTGCACTTACCGCCAGTAAAAAGCTCACCACCGCCGGCCAGCAAAAGAACAGCAGAGCCAGAGCGCTGCCATACAAGATCGCATCTATCGGTAGCAGGTTAAATGTCAGTAATAATGCGCTAAGCGCTGATAAAGCTGTTGCCGGCAGCAGCAGAGTTAAACGGCTCACACGACGGCCGCTGAGTACCGGCAGCATAGCCCCGGCCAGGCCGGCTAAACCGCTGACGGCGATAGCACTGCTAACCTTGTCAGCACTGATAGCCGCACCTTGGCCCATCAGACCGGCATAGGCCCAGATAGCACTGGCCGCCGCCTGATATAACGCAATGGCCAACAGCAATAAGGTGGCATAGCTAAGCCGGTGTGCTGGTGTGCTGACTGCGCTATCGACGTTGGCCTGTGCGCTAGGCGTTAATGTTATTGCCTTCACGCATTGCAGTAACATTAGTGCCAACGCGGCAATTGCAGTACTGACGTAGAACACAGCATTAGCGCCCAGCCACAGGGTCAGTTTGGGCAACAGGTAAATCACCAGGGAGCCGCTGCTAAACTGGATAAACAGCAGCATACCAAAAGCGCGGTCAGGGTTTGCCAGCCGGGCCAGTACCGAAACAGCCATGCCTAAACCGATGCCGCCGGCAATGCCGGCAACAAAGCGCCAGCTCAGCATCAAAGCGTAGCTACTGGCCAGGGCGCTGGTTAATTCAAGCAGGCACAACAGTGCCAGACAGCTTAGCAGTATGCTTTGCCAGCGCAGCTTACTTACCAGATAAATGGCGATAGCGTTGCCAGCCAGGGCGCCATAGCCATTGGCCGCGACAATTTGGCCGGCTTGCGCCTGGGTAAAACCAAGTGCGTCAGCCAGGCTGAGGACCAGCGCCGGTAAATAATTCAGGTAAGCCAGCGTGGCCATGGCAATAAATGCCAGCAATACATAGGCAAACATGGGTTGCTGCGTGTTTGTTGTTAAAGGTCCACTGTGGCGCATAGTTCCTCCTGTTCACAGGCCATCATTGTCGGCGGGCCACAGCATAAACAGGCAAAAACAGTAGAAAAACCGCTGTTGTTGCCAAACAGTTGTGAAGATCTTTCACGAGTCTTTATGCTAAGGTCACGGCTCTGTGCAAAAGGACGATGGATTGCTTATGGATAAACTGCGTTTGATTGAGCTGTTTGTTGCTACCTGTGATGAAGGCAGCTTCGCCGCTGCCGCACGGCGCTGCCAGAGTGATCCCTCTACGGTAAGCAAAGCAGTAAGCCGGCTGGAAAGTCAGCTTGGCTGCAGTTTGTTTCAGCGTTCTACCCGGCAACTGTGCATCACGCCTGCTGGCCAGCGTTACGCTGCGACGGTGCGCCCCTTGCTACAACAACTTAATGCTTGTGAGCATGCTTTACAGCATCTGAACGATGCACCTGAGGGCACATTACGAATTACCAGTGCCGTGTGCTATGCCCATCTGTATCTGCAGCCTTTGCTGCAGGCATTTTGTCAGCGTTATCCTGCTATTCAACTGCAGCTGGAAGTAAATGATTTACATCAGGATCTTATCGATAACGATATTGATGTGGCGCTGCGAACCGGCTATATAAAAGACAGCCGTTTAGTGGCGCGCCGCCTAAGCCCGATGGACTTTCTAATCTGTGCCTCACCACACTATCTGGCGGCCCACGGTACGCCGCAGCGTGCTGAAGACTTTTCACAGCACAGTTGGATAGGCTTTCGCATGAAACAAAGCCAGCTGCTACAACCCATTTTTTTACCTGACCGGCATGGCCGCTATCAGTTGCACAACTTGCAGCGCTGCCATATTACTGACGATGGCGAAACTATGGCAGCACTGTGTGCTGACGGCTTGGGCATAGCGCAGTTGCCACATTTTCTTGCCCGTCAGGGGCTACAAAGTGGTGCCTTAGTATCGTTATTTCCGTATTACCGGCCGCCGCAGCCGGACAATGGTGTCTTTGCTATTTATCCCAAGCGCGATTATTTGCCGGCCCGGGTCAGGGTGTTTATTGATTTTCTTTGTGCTTATTTAGACACGCTGGGCGAGGGCAGTAATTATACCTGGGCCGAACATTGGCCGTCGCTGAATGACGCTAAAAGTGCATCAGGTTAAGCAACTGTTTGTGTCCTCTTCTACACTTGATGCGCCGCCCGGAAGAATCTGTCGTTGTGTGTTTGGAGCCTCGCGTGAAAGCCATATTAAACTGTTTCAGCTGTTGCGTGTTACCCTTGCTGCTGTTAGCGCCGGCTGTGCCTGGTGCAATAGAGACGACCAGTGCTGCAACGCCACTGCGCATTATCACCGAGCCAGCCATTCGCGGCCGGTTGTATGACAAACATGGTCAACTGTATGGCATGTCAACCGAACTGATTAAGGCGCTGCAGCAGCAGGTTGGCGACAACAGCAAAATAGAAATCTTGCCCTGGGCGCGTGCTTATGCCATTGCCGTGAGCAGCGACAATGTGGCGGTGTATGACACGATCAGGACGGCCGACAGGGAAGATAAACTTAAATGGGTTGGCCCGATTAAGTTGTATGCGGTGAATTTGTACGCCCGGCGGGGCGTGGTAACGGCTAATGCCAGCCTGGCCGACTTGCTGAAAAACCATGTGGTCTGTGAAACACGCAACACCAGTATTGTCAGCGAGCTGTTGGCACTGGGGTTTGAGATAGATAAAAACCTGATTTTAAGCCTTAAATCCGGTGATTGTTACACTATGCTTAAACTGGGCCGTGCCGATTTAATTGCTATGCACAGTGATATGACAGCCAAACGCCAGAGCGAACTGTTAGCCGCCGGGCTGGATTTACAACCGGTGTATCCGCTGCAAAATATTGAAATGTATCTGGCCTTTTCCAAGGCGGTGGACGATGCGGTAATACTCAAATGGCAATGTGCGCTAAACAAATTGGTGCAGCAAGGTCAGTACCGCCTGCTGTATCAGGATGAATATCCAGAGCCGATGATTGCGGCAATTGAACGCCATGCTGCACTGTCGCAGCAACAACTGCAGTGTCAGGAGCAATAACATATTGACCGCAAATTCTTTTAGCCGCTTAGTTGTAGTTATTACCGATATCTTCGGCCAAGGTGCAGGCCTTAGCCGTCTGCTGGCTGATTTACGCCAAAGCGGCGCCACGCTGCACCTTGTTGACCCCTATCAAGGCAGGGCACAGCAGTTTGCTGATGAAGAGCAGGCCTATGCTGCTTATAGCGCTGAGTGTGGCCATGATGCCTATGCCACACTCGCCGCCGAGGCACTGCAACACAGCTCGCAACCTTTTGATCTGGCTATCGGCTTTAGCGCAGGTGCCAGTGCCTTATGGCGTGCCTTGGCAAGCACTGACAGCAGCAGGTTGAAGCAGGCGGTATTGTTTTACCCGGGGCAAATTCACCAGCACCTGACGCTGAAGCCTCAGGTACCGACGCAAGTGATTTTTGGCCACAGCGAGCCGCATTTTGCCGTAGATGATATCTGCCGGCAGTTGCAACAGCAGGGTGTTACTGCCATCAGCACGCCTTACGCCCATGGTTTTATCAATCCAGCATCAAAGGCGTTTAATGAGGCGGGCTATCAGCAGCAGTTAAACCAACTGCTTCGGCTATTATGTTAGCGTTTGCCCTGTCAACACTAATTTTTGAATTAAGCTTCTACAGCTCTACCAGCGCGGTTATGTCCTGGGGTCTATCAGACATATGTCTTTTTTCAGTACATAACACCACTGCCCGTTGTTATAGATCACGCTGCTGTTGTCGTAAGGGTTTAATGCAAAGCTGCTGAAGTCTAATTTTTCACTATATCCGTCTCCTTGCAACAGCGGCTGAAGTAAAAGTAGCTTAAGGTCAATTTGGAATATTTGTTCGTCAAAACTGTAATACATAGGCATAAGTGTTGATATAACAGTGGCCCCAACCAGGTTGCGATAATTCGACAGCTTAAAGCTTAAGCCGGTAACATCGCTATCGTCATTTTTGCGGGTAGTGGTAAAGTGATACCAGCCCAGTTTGCTATTTACCTGAGCTATTTCATCCAGGTGATGTAATTGGTACAGGGTGTTAGCGCTAAGGTTAGGTTTAAACAGTAATCGATAAGCCAATGACGGAAACTCTACCTCACCAGCGCTGTTTTCAACCTGGCGGATGAATGCAAGCATCTTTACAAATTCATATTGCTTGCTGGAAATGCTAATTAACTCGCTCAGGCTAAAAGGTTGCAATACCTCTGCTAAACCTTGCTGCAAGCCGGTGCTACGCTGGCTAAGCTCCAACGCCAGCGGTATATAAAACTGTGAGAAGTTAAACGCTGTAAGTGTAGGCTTCAAGCCGGGCATGGCATTGTTCAGAAAACGGCGCTGCTGTTTTATCAGCGTGACTAATTTGTACTCAGCCTCGCTAAAATCGCCTTGTAGCATCAGCTGATAAATATGCAGCGCATAAAGGTGTTCAATCGTTACTACACTGCCAATGCCCAGCATTACTTGGTCATTTTCGCCACTGGTAACATCTGTCAGGTATTGCAGCGCTTCGTATTGTTTTAGCAAGCCGTTGTACCCGGCCAGTAAGGTGCTAAGCTCGTGCTGCTGTGCGGCAATGTCCAGACGGCAAGACACGTTGCTAAACTCACACAGTAGCGGGTGTTGTAAATTTTCTAACGACTCAATCTCAGGCAAACGCAGGGTTTTAAAGGGGTTATCAGCCGGCGGCTGATAGTTAAGCACCTTGTCTAGGGTGGCTTGTGGGGCGGGTTTACTCTCCGACAACGCCATCAGGTTAATGTCGTAGTTATCTGCAGTCACCGGGCTTTTCGCGTACTTTTGCTCCAGTAGCGGGATGTCTGTTATCAGCGCATCGTCAGCCAGTAAGTGGTAACCCAGCGGTATCCATATCACTAACACTATGCCAAGCAGGTGGCGGGTTCTCATGCTGCATTCCTTGCGTTAATTCAGTGTGTTTTGCTAAGAGAAGAAAGGTCAAAAAATATCAGCCTACTACAAGCTTGTACAGCCAGATCATTCTTGCGCGATAGACTATTGCTGACCATACTTGCTGACGTTTAACCAGTTTGCGTTCATCAGGGGGCATTATGAAAGCCTTAGCGTTACTATTCGCAATACTTCTGGCCGGGTACAGTGTCGCTCAGGAGCGGGGGCCTGTCATCGACATGCATTTGCATGCGTTTGGCTTTGACGAATTTGGTAATCCGCCACCGCCGAATGACATTAGTGGTGTCGTGCCCGCCGCGCAAACAGATGAAGCCGCTATGCTGGCTACTTTTGCCGAGCTGAAAAAGTACAATATCGTGCTGGCAGTCACCAGTGGCTCGATAGCTGATGTCACGCGCTGGGTTGCGGCTGATCCTGCCAGGCTTATTGCTGGCGCTGGAATTGGACCAATGGATGCGTTGCCTGACGTAACAGTGTTAAGCCGTCAGGCAAAAGCTAAGCAGTTTGCTGTACTCGGCGAGCTTGGCTTGCAATACCATGGCTTAAGCGCGTCAGATCCTAAGGTTGCGCCATACTTTGCTATGGCCGAGCAGCTGGATATTCCGGTGGCCTTACATACCGGCCTTTCGGCGCCCGGCACAACCTATACCTGTTGCCCAAATTTCAGAACAAAACTGGGTAGCCCCGCCACGGCAGAGGATATGCTGGCGCGACACCCTAAACTGCGGATTTATCTGATGCATGCCGGTTATCCGTTTCTTGATGAGACAAAGGCTATTTTGTATTCCTACCCCCAGGTATATGTTGATATCGGTGTAATTAACTGGATGTTACCGCGTGCTGAGTTTCATGCTTACTTAAAAGCGCTGATCGATGCTGGATTTGGTAAACGTATTATGTTCGGCTCAGATCAAATGGTATGGCCTGATGCCATCGGTATGGCAATAGCTGCCGTTGATGAGGCGGATTTTCTTACACCAGAGCAGAAACGGGACATATTTTACAATAACGCTGCCGCTTTTTTGCGGCTGGACAAGGCCATTATTGATAAGCATCACAGCAGATAGCCAAAGCCAGCGTATTTCGCTACAACGCTGGTACAACAGCCGACAGTAACAGCGGAGTTTGTCCGCTGTTCACGCTTCCACTATGCCGATAATTTGTTAGCTTATTGCCATTGCAACAGCCTTTAATTTATTGCAATTAACACTTCATTGCGCCTGAGCATCGGTAGCGTCAGCGGGCCGTTATAACCTGCTTCAACCGGCTCACCTCTGGCAGTGTAGCCATTGGCGGTTATCCACGCCTGCAACAGTTCTGTGTGTTTGGTTACGTTGCTTTTACTTAGCGTGCCACTAAATTGAATGGCTGCCACTTTGTAATCCTTAACTTCAGTCACAATAACGTCGGGGTTAGTGGGTTTCGGCGTGGTTTGCAGGGTAAAGTCTTTCGGCATCACAAATGACATCATCTTTTTGCCCGGTTGGTTATTGATAAACACCGGCGCTGTCATAGCAATTTTTTCGCCTTTGCTGCTGTTGTTCATCATCACCGGTGCTGTCATGGCAATATTGGCCGCCGCCTCATTTTCACCATCTATATAACGAAACAGCTTTCGAAAGGCGCTATTGCGGCCATCACTGGCCATATCGGTAGATACCAGCACCATGCTGTCGTAATTACGCACTTCGATGTTGGCGTTTTCATCTGCCTTAAGCAGGGTATAAGGCGCACTTTCAACGCCGTTATCGCCAAATACCGAGCAGCCGGTGGTTAATAGGGCAACAAACAGGGGCAATAGAAGTTTCACAGCAGATCCTTTCATCAGCAAATAGCATTACCGCTTATACGGCAGCTGAGGCATAAAAGTGCAGTTCTAAGTTAAAAGCCTAGCGATAGCGCTGCAGTATCTGGTCTAAAGTACCATCCTGTTTGCTAAGCTGCAGCGCGCTATTCAGTTGCACCACTCCGCGCTCTGGCAGTTCAAGGCTACAGGCCAGCCACAATTCAAACGCATCGGCACTGGTTGCTACAGGATAAACACGAATGCCTTGTTGCGCGGCAATGTAGGGGCCGCCGATTGAACCAGCCAGCCAAAGGTCAATGCGCTGTAATTGCAACATTGACAAATTCACCGGGATCTCCGCTATACGTTGGATCTTCAACCCCTTACTAACACCATAATCGGTAAAGGCGTCAGCGGTTTGCCCGCCAATGCGCAGCTTGGCAGCATCTGAGAGTTGATTAAATTTAGGCTGCGCCGGGTTAATTGAAAATAGCTGAACATACTCAGTACTCAACGGGCCAACCCACTGATACAGCGCTTCACGTTCTGGCGTTCTAACGGCAGAAAAAAAGCAGCTGTCGGCTTGGGTTTGGGTAAAGATCTGCGCTCTGCCCCAGGGCACAACTTCAAACTGCCCGCTAAAGCCCAGTTTATCCAACAGCCGTTGAATAAGCTCAGTATTAAGCCCGCTTACCTGTCCGTCGCGGGTATAGTTCCATGGCGGGTATTCTTCTGTGTAAAGACGTAAAGATGTCGTTGATGCGGTTTCGGCTTTACTTACACAGTGCCAAAGCAAACTCACAATTAAGATCAACGCAGTACGCATAGCATCGCCAAACTAATCAAATGGTTGCCGGGTGTAGGGGCGCAGTAATTAACGCAGACTAGCATTCCTACATTGCTAAAGCATACTTCATTTTTTAAAACGTATGCCGGCGAATTTCTGCACAGGCTTGTTATGTAGCCAAGGTTAAAGCGGTTGAAGCCAGGCGGCAAGTTGGCTGGCCGGCAATTCGCTGTTATGGCTGCCGCGGTAGCTTTTTAGCGTGGCGACGCCGGGCGTAAAGGCCTGATACAGCGCTTCAGTGTGGCCACGGCCGATAATTTCGTCCTGATCTGCCAGTAATAGCAACGTAGGGCTGTTAATAGCCGGCGCATAGGCAACAGAGTTATAGGTATCTTTTAGCAACCACTTAACCGGAAAGACTGGAAACTGCCGCTGGGCCAGTGCGCTCAGGCTGTCAAACGGCGTTATCAGCAGCAGTTGCGCGACCTTACGCTGTGCCGCCAGTTGTACCGCAACCCCAGAGCCCAGGCTTCGGCCAATTACCATAATGTCACTATGCTTAGGTTGTAGCAGGTCGTACAGCGCCAGTGCATCCATGACCAAAGCTTGCTCAGACGGGCTGCCAGAGCTGCCGCCATAACCACGATAATGCATTACATAAACCGCATGGCCTGCAAAGGCGGCAGCAAATTGCGGCAAAGCCACACTGACATCCTCGGCATTACCGCCAAAATACAGCACTGCCTTGCTGCTATCGCCTGGCTGTTGGCTAACCAGCACAGTGGCATCGGCTTGTTGCAGAATCAGCGGCTCAGCTGGTGGCAGCTGCGCCGGCACAGGGAAGTACATTAACTGCCGCTGCAGCAGGTATAACAATAAGCACAGCAGGCAATAACCTGCCAGTACATAGCCTGCAACAGTTAGCAGCATACGCATGATTTATCCGGCAGTAGATAAAGGTTGTAAAGCAGCTTAGCGGATAGTGGGGTTAAAGCAAACGGCGAAGTTTCAAGTCGGGGGCAAACCGCTGGGCACATCAGCCTAATCACGCTTCGCGGAAAATTCAGCCAACTGATGCATTTCTGTGTTGTTAACTATAGTTGACAATATTTGCGGTGATAACTATAGTTCACGCATGATCGAAATTCGAACAACTGATGTCTTCAGAAAATGGTTTGACGCGCTAAAAGTGAACGGAGGTGTAGGTTATGGCTATTAAAACCATGCGTTGGGACAGTGCAGAGCATTTAAAAACTGATGAAGATATTCAGCTATATCTTGAAGCCTGTATTGAAGAAGCGGGCGATGATCCGGCGTTTATCGTGCATGCGTTAGGTGTAATTGCCAAAGCGAAAAATATGAGTCAGTTATCGCGTGATACCGGCATCAGCCGCGAAGGTTTATATAAAGCCTTTTCACCGGACGGCAACCCAACTTTTGCCACTGTGGCCAAAGTAGCTAAAGCACTGGGGCTGCAAATTACGGTGCAAACTGCTAATCAAACCTAATACGACTGCAAAGTTCACATCCCAGGCTATTGCTGCTGCACTTGCTTGCGTAGCAGCTGTTTAGCCTGTTGCCAGCAAAGCGTGTTCGCTTTGCCTTCTTTTACCAAGCGCTCTGTTTCCTGCAAAGCCTGTTTATGCCAGGCAGATCTTCGGGGCCAGGTCTTGCCTTTTGACTGACAACTAAGCGCTAGGACTCCAGGCTTTTAGCTGTCTTTGCGGGCTTAGCCCGCATATCTAATACTCTCCACACTACTACTTCATCTGGTTTTGGCATTTTGTAATAAATCGCGTAAGGAAAGCGATGCGCCAGCATGCGGTAATAACCGAAAACTTGCTGGTGGATACCGGCGTAAATAATTAATGAATCAATATCACTAAACAGGGCGTCTAGGAAGTAGTCACCAAGATGCTCTCCTTGCTGTTGATAGAACAAACGGCCATTTTCCAGATCGTTTATTGCAGCAGTGAGAACCTTAATTTTCATCGGAATTTATTACGTAAACTGTTTTTTGCCAGTTCCCAGTCATGCGTTACTTCATCACCTTCTCTAACCGCATTTTCTGTTTGCTGCAAAGCTTGCTGGTGCCAGGAAGGGGAGGCTAGTTTATCGGCACCTTCGGCAGTGAGTTCTTGCCACAAGGTTTCCATCACCTGCAGTTTTTCTGCGGTTGAAAGCTGTTTGATTTGTTCTGTGGTAATCATAAAACTGGCCGTAGTTGCAAACCTCACTGGAGCATAGCAACAGCAGCTGGATAACTCAAACCAGCAATAGCCCTCAGGGTCAGGTCTTGCTTTTTGAGCCCTCAGGGTCAGGTCTTGGAGCCCTCAGGGTCAGGTCTTGCTTTTTGCCTTTGCTGTTCAGGCGTATACGCTGATATCAAAGTTTTGGTGTTATTATCCGTATGAACAGCCTGGCTTTAGCGGAGCTTTTAAAAATTGCATAGCGACAGCGTAAAAGAGCAATTAATTGAACTGGAACAACTGCTGGTACAGCCCGTTACGCGTTTATCTGCCGAACTACTTAACCGCTATTTAGCCGATGATTTTTATGAAATCGCCGCTACTGGCCGCTGTTTTGGTAAGGACGATGTGCTGCAGCGTTTACCAACAGAACAACCACCTGTGATTAGCCAGCAAGACTTTGCCTGCCGGGCTTTAGCCGATGGCCTGGCGCAGCTGACTTACCGTGCCACGATACAGCGCGCAGAAAGTGATGTTGTCAGCTACTCAGTGCGCAGTTCAATCTATCGCTTTAATGGTGAAAAATGGCAGATGATTTTTCACCAGGGCACTGCTTGCAATCCATTTTAACCGCAGGAGTTATCGCCCTATGCGCGATGCATTAAGACAAAAAATTATTGCCGTTTGTGACAAAAAGATCCTCGCCAAAGGCGAGACTGTCGGCGTGTCGTTTTATGCTTTTTTTGCCAACAAAAATGACGACCCAGCATTATTAATGGAAGCAGCAACCTGGTGGATCCAAACCCATCGGCTGGATCATTTCGAAAAGGCGCTGAAGATAAAGCAGTTGGTTCAAGCCGGATTGTAACAGTGCTTTCTTGTTATATGGCATTTATAGTACTACTATTTGTACGTTATTTTGTACTGTAAGGTGGGTTATGAGCCGTATTCATTTTGATAAAGACATTCAGCCGTTGTCTGAATTCCGCGCCGGTGTTGCAAGCTTTATAAAGCAAGTTAACGAAACCCGCCGCCCGCTGGTCATTACCCAACGCGGCAAAGGTGTGGCCGTGGTGCTTGATGTGGCTGAATACGAAGCGATGCAGGAAAAAATTGAACTGCTGGAAGAGCTGCGTATGGCAGAGGCGCAGCTGAGCTTAGGTGCTGGTGTTAGTAATAACGATGCAAGGACGCAGGTGTTGGCGCGCATTAAAGGATGAAAGTTATCTGGTCGCCGCTGGCGATTGAAAAGTTAGGTGACGCAGCCGCTTTTATTGCGCTGGACAACACCGTTGCTGCGGAAAACTGGGTAAATGACGTTTTCGACAAAGCTGAATTGCTTGCCACTCTGCCTGAGATGGGGCGACAAGTTCCAGAACTTGCCAATAACCATTATCGGGAAATACTGTTTGGTCATTACCGCGTTATATATCGTCTAGGGCAGGATGTGTATATTCTGACTGTGCGCAACTGCCGCCAGTTGCTCACTGACGACGACATAACAGACTAATTTTTCTATATCAGCTGCTTAGTCGTTACCAAAACACCATTATTATCGGCATAAACAAACTGGCCGTAATAAATAACCTGATTGGAGCATAGCAACAGCGGTTGGATAACTCAAACCGGTAACGGCTTGGTCAGTTAAAACCCTTTTAAACTAAAGTTTGTTTGCAGGAATGTTGTATTTTTGAGTGCAGATATTTAAAGTCTGTGAGCTGTAATACAAGGAGTTGCTGTTTTGGATATTAACCCAGATTATAAAAACTACACATTAGACGATCTATATAGCGCTGCCCGTTCTATAAATCAGGATAAATATCCCGAGCGAACCGCTCAAATCCATCAATTAATAGCCGAAAAAGAAGCGCAATTGGCTGAAGCTCGCTCAGAGCAGCACGAAGTCAGTGATATACGCGCAACCAGAACACACCGATTCTGGGGCGCTATTATCGATGGGGTGTTACAGCTGATATGCACTATTCCGTTTATTTGGTTTGTAGGCTGGGAGCAGTTACTGCAAGCAACACCCTGGATAATGCTGGCAGCCTTAGCGTACGGGGTAACAGTGTATTTATTGTTGCATGGCTATTTGCTGCACAAATATGGCCAAACTATTGGTAAAGCCGAGTTTGGTATGCGGATAGAGACTTTAGATGGACAGCAGGCAACGTTGTCACACGTGATGCTGTGGCGTTATCTGCCAACTCTGCTGTTTTCTTATGTGCCTGCGATAGGCCAGTTTCTGGCGGGCTTAGTCAATCCGCTGTTTATCTTTGGCAAAGAAAAGCGCTGCTTGCATGATTACATTGCCAAGACCCGGGTGTGTTATGTGCAAGATAATAAAAGCACGGCTGAACAGCAGTAAAATACATACTTACAGCAGGGCTTTAGTCGCTACCAACACGCCGTTATTATCGGCATACACAAACTGGCCGGGGATAAAATCTACTCCGGCAAAAGTCACTGTTAGGTTGATATCGCCTAAATCGCGCTTGTCGGTTTTCATTGGGTGAATACCCATCGCCTGCACGCCAAGCGGCGTTTGGCGTATCTCGTCGATATCACGAATACAGCCGTTGATAATTATCCCTTCCCAGCCGTTTTTAGCTGCTTGCTCGGCCAGCATATCGCCTAGTAGTGCATGACGCTTCGAGCCGCCACCGTCTACCACCAATACTTTACCCTGACCTGGTGTGGCGACTAACTGCTTCACCTTAGAGTTATCTTCAAAGCATTTAACGGTAACAATTTGCCCGCCAAAGGCGGTTTTGCCACCGTAGTTGGTGAAAATCGGTTCAGTTACGCGAATATAAGTTGCGTGGGCGTCGCAGAGGTCGGGTAGGGTGAAGTGGGGCATGTTGTTCTTCCTTGTATTGAGGCTATGCAGGTTTTACTTAGGTGTATGGCTCGAACCGGTTTGCTCACGCCAACACGCCGTGAATATGTCCCTATAGGCTCGTCTCAGGCATCCATGCCTTCAACGGTTGGCTTAGGGCAAACCTAATCTCGCTTACAAAGTTACCAGCTGCGGATGGTAACAGCCGGTTCGGGCATTTCGCTTAAACCGGCAGTTTAATCTCGCTGTTTATACTTCCTGGCTTTTATACTTCCAAATAATCCAGTATACCTTCGGCTGCTTTACGGCCTTGTGCAATAGCGGTAACTACCAGATCTGAGCCTAATACCATATCGCCACCGGCAAAGATTTTCTGCTGGTTGGTTTGCATGGCAAAGGTACTCTTTTCGCTGGCCACAACGCGGCCTTTGCTGTCCAGCTCTACGCCCATATCGACTAACCACTGTGGTGGGCTGGGCTGGAAACCAAAGGCAATTACCACCGCATCAGCTGGTAACACCTGCTCAGAGCCAGGCACTGGCTCGGGGCTTCTGCGGCCTTTGGCATCCGGCGCACCCAGTTGGGTGGTGACCACCTTAACGCCAATCACCTTACCTTGAGCGTTAACCTCGATACCCAGCGGTTGTAAGTTAAACAAAAACTCGACGCCTTCTTCACGCGCGTTTTGCACTTCCTTACGTGAGCCTGGCATATTGGCTTCGTCGCGCCGGTAAGCACAGCTAACCTTAGTGGCGCCCTGGCGGATAGAAGTGCGTACGCAGTCCATCGCCGTGTCGCCACCGCCTAATACCACCACGGTTTTATCTTTTAAGCTAACGTACGGGTGCTCTGTCTGCCAGCCCATCAGGTTATTGATATTACCGATTAAAAACGGCAGCGCTTCATACACACCCGGCGCATCTTCATTGGCTAAACCGCCTTTCATCGGTGTGTAGGTGCCCAGCGCTAAAAACACCGCATCAAACTCGTTTAATAAGCTGTCAAAGCTGACATCGACACCAACGTTAGTGTTTAAGCGAAACTCGATACCCATTTCGCTGAAGATTTGCCGGCGCAGTTTTAATACGTCTTTTTCCAGCTTAAACGGCGGTATACCAAAGGTTAACAGGCCGCCGATTTCCGGATAGCGGTCAAACACCACTGGCGTGACGCCGTTACGCACCAGTACATCGGCACAGGCTAAACCGGCCGGGCCAGCGCCAATAACGGCGACACGGCGCTCGGTTTTTACCACGGCGGATAAATCCGGCCGCCAGCCCATTTCAAAGGCTTTATCGGTAATGTACTTTTCAATACTGCCAATGGTGACCGCGCCAAAACCTTCGTTTAGCGTACAGGCGCCTTCGCATAAGCGGTCTTGCGGGCAGACCCGGCCGCACACTTCGGGCAGGCTGTTGGTTTTGTGTGACAGCTCAGCCGCTTCAATGATCTTGCCTTCATTGGCCAGCTTTAACCACTGCGGAATATAGTTGTGCACCGGGCACTTCCATTCACAGTAAGGGTTGCCGCAGTCAAGACAGCGATCGGCCTGACCTTCCACCTGGGTGTGGGTCATTGGCTGGTAAATTTCCACGAACTCGATAGTGCGTTCCTGGTGTGAGCGTTTTGGCGGATCAATCCGTTTTACGTCAATAAACTGGTATACATTCTGTGCCATAACGTTCCCTTTGCCCTTACATCGCCTGTACCCGCAGCTCGGCTGACGAGCGTGCGCGGTGTCCCAGCAAGGTGTTTACATCGCTGGTTTTTGGTTTTACCAGCTTGAATTTACTTAAGTAGCTGCCAAAGTCATTTAAGATCTTCTGCGCTTTTTCGCTGCCGGTTTCTTCAACATGTTGGTGCAGCAAGCTACGCAGGTGCTCTTGCAGTATCGGCGTGCTGACCTCTAACGCTTCGACCAGCTCCGGGTTTAACCTAAGGGTTAAATCATCCTGTTCATCCAACAGGTAAGCAAAGCCACCGGTCATACCGGCACCGAAGTTCACCCCGGTGCAACCCAGTACCACCACTACGCCGCCGGTCATATACTCGCAGCAGTTATCGCCGGTGCCTTCTACCACGGCAACGGCACCGGAGTTACGCACCGCAAAGCGCTCGCCGACCTGTCCGGCAGCGTATAAACGCCCGCCAGTAGCACCGTATAAACAGGTATTACCGGCAATGGTAAAACCGTTTTTGGCAAAGGCGGCACCCTTGGCCGGGTAAATCGCCAGCATGCCGCCGGTCATACCTTTACCGACATAGTCGTTGGCATCGCCCTGCAGCGACATATGCAGGCCGCCCGCGTTCCACACGCCAAAGCTCTGGCCGGCAGTGCCATTTAAGCGAATGCGGATAGGATCGGTGGCCATACCCTGGTTACCGTGCTGACGGGCAATAAAGCCCGACAGCGCCGCGCCGACTGAACGGTCGGTATTGCGAATGGCAACGCTTAGCTGGCCACCGCTTTTGTTAAGCACCATCTGCTCGCAGCGCGCTAACAACTCCTGATTTAACTTACCTTCATCAAACGGCGTGTTATTTTGCACGCAGTATAGCGCTTTGTCTGATTGCACACCGCTGGCGGCCAGTATTGGCGTTAAATCCAGCTTGGCCTGCTTTTGTGTTTCGCTATCTTTTACGCTTAACAAATCGGTGCGGCCAATAAGTTCGGTCAGCTCAGTGACACCCAGCTGTGCCATTAATTCGCGTACTTCAAAGGCTAAGAACTTAAAGTAGTTCATCACCATTTCTGGCAGGCCGTTAAAGTGATCGCGCCGTAGTGTTGCATCTTGCGTCGCCACGCCGGTAGCACAGTTATTTAAATGGCAAATACGCAGGAACTTACAGCCCAGCGCCACCATAGGGCCGGTACCAAAACCAAAGCTCTCGGCACCTAAAATGGCTGCTTTTATGACATCGAGGCCGGTTTTTAAACCACCATCTACCTGCAAGCGGATACGGTCGCGCAGGCCGTTTTCAACCAGCGCCTGATGCACTTCGGCTAAGCCTAACTCCCACGGACTACCAGCGTATTTTACTGAGGTAAGCGGGCTGGCGCCGGTGCCGCCGTCGTAGCCGGATACGGTAATTAAATCGGCATAGGCTTTAGCCACACCTGCGGCGATAGTGCCGATGCCGGGCTCAGAGACCAGTTTTACTGATATAAGCGCCTGCGGATTCACTTGTTTTAAATCGAAAATCAGCTGGGCTAAATCTTCAATTGAGTAAATATCATGGTGCGGTGGCGGTGATATCAGCGTTACACCCGGCACTGAATAGCGCAGGCGGGCAATTTCGGCAGTCACTTTTTCACCCGGCAGCTGGCCACCTTCACCCGGCTTAGCACCTTGCGCCACTTTAATCTGAATAACTTCAGCATTTACCAGATAATGTGGCGTTACGCCAAAGCGGCCAGAGGCTACTTGTTTAATTTTGGAGTTTTTCTCGGTGCCAAAGCGGCGCGGATCTTCGCCACCTTCACCCGAGTTAGAGCGCCCGCCCAAGCGGTTCATCGCAATAGCTAAGGCTTCATGCGCTTCCGGGCTAAGGGCGCCTATCGACATAGCCGCACTGTCAAAGCGCGGATACAGCTTATCTTCGCTTTCTACCCGCTCCAGCGGTATAGCGGCAGCGGCATTTAGCTTAAATAAGTCACGCAAGTGCGCTACCGGGCGCTCGTTGACAATACGGCTATACTGCTGATAATCCTCGTACTTGCCTGAGCGCACCGCTTTTTGCAGCGTTTGTACTACATCCGGGTTGTAGGCGTGGTACTCGCCATCGTGTACGTATTTTAATAAACCACCATGATTTAGCGGCTTGCGTTTAAGCCAGGCGACATTGGCAAGCTGCTGAATGTCCTGCTGAAAATCAGCAAAGCCAGCACCGCCCAAACGTGATGGGATATCGGCAAAGCATTGCTGCATCACCGCTTTATCAATGCCGACGGCTTCAAACAGGTTAGAGCAGCGATAGCTGGCCACCGTCGAAATACCCATTTTCGACATGATTTTGTACAGGCCTTTATTAATGCCTTTACGGTAATTCAGTACCGCCTGACGGGCAGTTAAAGTAATGACGCCTTTTTCCACCAGCTGCTCGACCGTTTCATAGGCTAAAAACGGGTAGATACCGGTCGCGCCAAGGCCGATTAGCACGGCAAAGTGGTGTGGGTCGCGCGCGGTGGCGGTTTCGACAATAATGTTGGAATCACAGCGTAGCTGGGCGTTGACTAAGGCATGTTGCACCGCACCCACCGCCATAGCAGCAGGTATAGGTAATTTGCCTTGCTCGATGCGCCGGTCGGTTAAGATCACCAGCACTACATTGTTGTCGCGTACCGCTGTGATCACGTCCTGACACAGCGTGGTTACCGCTTGCTCCAGTGTGAAAACAGCAGGGTCAAAGTTTAGCGAGAAGATCTGGTGTTTGTAGTACTGCTCGTCAGCTTGTTTTAGCTGCTTTAAGTCCGAGTACATCATTACCGGCGATTCAAATTGAATGCGCCGTGCATAGCCGGCAGTTTCTTTAAATACGTTATGCTCGCGGCCGATACTGGTCGCCAGCGACATCACATGGGCTTCGCGCAGTGGGTCAATTGGTGGGTTAGTCACCTGAGCAAACTGCTGGCGGAAATAATCGTATAAGGTGCGTGGCTTGCGCGATAACACTGCCATTGGCGTGTCATCACCCATAGAGCCAACCGCTTCCTGACCATCTTTGGCCAGCACCGTCATCACCTGATCAATTTCTTCATAGCTGTAGTTAAACAGCTTATGCAGCACCAGCATTTCATCATCGGTAAACACGCGTTTACCGATAAGGTCGGTTTCGTATTTCTCATACGGTACCAGCCGCTGCACATTGCTGTTCAGCCAGTCGCGGTAAGGGTGACGCGCCATTAAATCGGCGTCTATTTTATCTGAGCGCCAAATCTCACCACTGGTGGTATCCACCGCTAGCATTTCACCGGGGCCAACGCGGCCTTTTTCTACTACTTCATCCGGGGTGTAATCCCAAATGCCCACTTCAGAGGCCAGCGTAATCAGCTTATCGCGCGTGATCACAAAGCGCGCCGGGCGCAGGCCGTTACGGTCTAAATTACAGGCCACATGTTGCCCATTGGTCATTACGATACCGGCCGGGCCGTCCCACGGCTCCATATGCATGGAGTTAAATTCATAAAAGGCTTTTAGGTTGTCGTCCATTACCCGGTTGCCCTGCCAGGCCGGCGGCACTAATAAACGCATAGCGCGGAATAAATCCATACCACCGGCTAACAGTAGCTCTAGCATATTGTCCAGCGAGCTGGAATCCGAGCCGCTTTGACCGACAAAAGGCGCAGCGTCCTGCAGATCCGGTAATAACGGCGAAGCAAATTTATACTGGCGGGCGCGCGCCCACTGGCGGTTACCGGTAATGGTATTAATTTCACCGTTATGCGCTAAAAAGCGAAACGGCTGCGCCAGCTGCCAGCGCGGCATGGTATTGGTAGAAAAACGCTGGTGGAATACGCAAATGGCAGTTTCCATGCGGATATCGGCTAAGTCCAGATAATAGCGCGGTAAATCGGCCGGCATCATCAGGCCTTTAAATACGGTGACCAGCGATGAGAAGCTGGGAATATAAAAGTCGGCATCATCGCTAAGCTGTTTTTCAATGCGGCGGCGCACCATATATAAGCGGCGCTCTAAATCGTGATCGCCCCAGCCGTGCGGCGCGTTAACAATAACCTGTTCAATTTGCGGCATTGAGCTTAGCGCCAGCGGGCCCAGCACGCTGCTATCAACCGGCACCGTGCGCCAGGCGACTAATGTTAAGGTTTCGCGGCCAATTTCCTGGGCGATAATTTTTTTGGCTAAGGCCGCTTTTACCGGATCCTGGCTTAGGAAAATCATGCCGACGCCGTATTTTTTTGCTAAATTCCAGCCGTTTTCTTCGGCGATAGCACGAAAAAAACTGTCGGGCTTTTGCATGAGTAAGCCGCAGCCGTCGCCGGTTTTACCGTCGGCAGAAATGCCGCCGCGATGCTGCATTCGGTCTAAGCCATTAATGGCGGTTCTGACGATGCGGTGGCTGGCTGCGCCCTCCAGATGGGCAATCAGACCAAAGCCACAGTTTTCTCTTGCCTGACTGTGCTGGTACAACGCCATGACTCACCTCCAAACTTGTCCTGATAAATAAATATGCATTATTTTTGAATTATTATTCTTATTGTTGGTTTTTGCTGCTGCTGAAAGAAAATAACGGTTACTCTTTCAGAGGTCAATGCGTTGTAGAGTATTTGCTCTTAAAATGTTTAGCCATCTAAACGTTCAAGAGCGTACAGGTATACCGCGACTTGCAGAAAAAAGCAAGCTGACTTTGTAGTGCCTGGCCGGTGAAATAACGCAGAAAGCGCAGTTTTGAAATTGAAAATTAATTACATGAATTGGCGATATTTTTGCCATTGATAGCAGTTGGCACAATAAAAAAAGCTGCCGTGGCAGCTTTTTTAGCAAGGGTGTTATGGCAAAAGGCACCATATTTATGCGAATTGTTGCTATTTAACCGCGGGCTATTGGTCAGGTGCTATTTGGCCTTAACGTTCAAAAGTGCCTTTTACCAGCGCTTTACCCTGTTGCACCAGCAACTTGCCTTTGGCTATTACACTATCGATGGCTAAGTCATCGCGGCGCAGCAGCACCAGATCGGCATCTAACTGTGGTGCTAAACGGCCTTTTTGCTTTAAGCCCAGCACCGCAGCAGGTGCGGCGGTAATACTGCAAATAGCATCGGCTAGTGCCACCTTGTGCGTTAATACGGCATCACGAGCCGCCTGATATAAGCTTTGCACAGAGCCTACCTGCAAGCCCAACAACTCGCCTTCGTCGTTATAAATCGGCAGGCTGGCATTACCATCTGAGCTAAGTGTCAGCTGCATGGCTTTGATGCCAAAGGCCAGCGCTTCAGCCAGTGCCGCCGCCGCAGCGACTTCGCCATGTTTTAAGTCAAAGTCGGTAGTGCTGGTGGTAAAGTCAATCACGCCGCCTTTACTGGCAAATTCAAGGCCGGCTTCAAACACCCGGCGGTTGCGATTCATATGGGTAGGGTAGAACTGCTTGAGTTTAAGCTCGGTACCGGCCACCGCCTGATATATCGGCTGTAAAATGCGCTCGCCGGCGCCCATATGCACACTAACCACGCCGCTTTTACCCGATAAAATGCCGCCAACCCGCGCTGCTGCCGCCACTTTGCTCTGCGCGCAGCTTTTGATCGCTGGCAAAGCTCAGTGACAACTCAGGGTTAGCTTTAATTTTGGCGGCATATTTCATGGTAAAAATAATGCCAAATAGCGTAAATACGGCCCACATGCCAATGCGTAAATCGCTGCCTGAGAGCAGCGGTATCTCGGCAATGCCCTGAGCGATGGCGACATTAAACGGGTTCATCCAGGAGGTCGCAAAACCGATTTGGGTGGCGACGTAAGTTACCAGCACAGTGGTAATGGCATCGTAACCCAGTGCCAGCATTAGTGGCAGCAGCACAATACAAAAGGCGATAGCTTCCTCACCCATACCAAACACGGCACCGCCTAACGAGAACGGAGCAAACATCAGCGGAATAAACAAAAATTCCATGCGTTTGGTTTTGTCTATCAAGGCCAGAATGCCGTTATGTGGTAAAGTCGCGATCTGACGCCATATAGCCTTCACGATCAAAAAGATCAGCGAACAGCGTTAAGTTGCCGCCGGCAATACTGGTTTCAAATAGCAGGTTAGCGTTGATAGTGGCATCATTGGAAGACGCTGTGCTGTTGGCATAAGACAGTGTAACCTCGGCCCCCTCATAATCTTTTTTCAGGATGTAGTTGATAACACCGGCCACGGCATCGGCACCATAAATGGCTGATGCACCTGTAGCCAGCACTTCTACCCGCTCAATGGCAGATAGAGGAATACTATTAATATCAACAAAATTTTGTGTTCCTGCTGCAAACGATGATGCTGCAACACGACGGCCGTTAATCAGGGTTAACGTTGAGGAAGGTCCAAGCCCGCGCAGTGACGCAGCTGCCTGGCAGCTGGGGTAGATGTTGAGGTTGCGCCGCTTTCTGAGGTAGAAAAGGTGCCTGTACCTCCACGCACCTGCCCTAAATCTTGCAGCAACTCATATACTGAGTTTGCGCCGGAATTCTTAATATCATCGGCCGAGATAACAACCAGTGGCTGGGTGCCTTCGAGGTCTACACCTTTAATGCGTGAACCGGTAATTTCGATTTTCTCAATCTTTTGTTCTTCTTTGGCCATTTCTTCAGCTGAAACAATCAATGGCATAGCGATAAAGCTGCCGGCAATAGCCAGCGCTACAGAAGATAACTTGTGCATAAAAAATACCTGTCTTTAACTGGTCAGGCGCACGGCAACATGTGCCATGCCTGACTTGTCATTATTAATTGGAGTTATTGGTTTGCAGGAATAGCCCTGCCAGACACGGTTTAGTGTCTGGCATGTGTCTACTCGTTAAACCACTCCGACAGGTAGTAAGACGAGTAATGATATGAACTTAGCGCGAAGGCTTTTTTCAGCATATCGTTACCGGAAAATGAACGTTAAATGAATTTAACAGTGCTATTAGAATTACTGCTAATTGGCAAAGAAGTCAATACAGGATAATCTATGCCAATTAAATTTTATTCCGCGCCAGGTAACAGGCCCTGGCTACTATCTGCGCTTACCATAAGAAAGAGAATAATGAGATCACTGAGTTTTTACCTTTCTGCGGCTTTACTTGCCAGTTCAGCCTCGGCTGCCAATATTAACGGCGAAAAATCGATGCCCGAATACTCTATGGTATTGGTGGGCGGTGGTATGCAAGTTTGCTCTTCGGTCAGCAACCGTTATTGTGCAGCGGCCGACACCTTTACTGCAGCGGCAAAATCTGCCGAGCAGTATCTGTTGTCTGAGCAGCATCTGGCCAACATTGCTGATAGCAGCTTTTGGGGTGAGGAGCGGGTGATAGAGCAGCAGCAAACGCTGGCGCTGCTTGAGTTTATCCGCAGCCGCCAATCTGGTGAACCTATGACAGAGCGCGAGTTGCTGCGACAGTGGCGAGGCGCCGAGATAGAGATAGACGGCATTTGGGTGTCGGGCCGGGCGAATTATGCCGCCTTAACCGACCGTGAGCGTAATTTTGTGCTCGACCAATTGCAAGTTATGGCCAGCGCTAGCACTACCGGCCGTCGGGCGGCTAGCCGGCAAAAAGAATTCGCTAATCTGGCGCAAACCAGTGATGCGTTCACTGTAGAGATTGTGCGCAAAATTGTCGATTTAGCGCAGCAGGTAAGTGGCCCTATGCGTAAGCCGCGGTTGCTGGTGGTAACCGCGTCCGGGCGCGACCCTTTTGCTGCGGTGGATATGTACACCAATCTGTTCACTGAGGCGGGCGCCGAAGTGACCTGGTTGCCGATTAATGCGGCGTACCAGGCGGCGCAACAGAACAAAGTGAATAACAAAGCGTCTTGTGAGCAGCTGCCACAATACCTGGCGGCTTATCATGGTACTTATCAGCGAGCGCGGGTATATCCGGATTTAATGCAGCAGTTTGAACGGTTTTGCCAGCAAGGCACGGCAGCAGCGGTAGAGCTTATTCGTCGTTCGGACGCCGTGTTTATTAATGGAGGCGACCAAAGCCTGACATTACAGGCGTTTCGTCAGGACGATGGCACTGCAACGGCTGAGCTGAAGCAGCTGGAGTCGATGCTGGCAGCCGGCCAGATTATTGTCGCCGGTACCAGTGCCGGCAGCGCTGTGATGGCCGGGGGGAGTTATCAGGGGCGTAAAACGCCGATGATTACCAATGGTGACAGTTACAGTGCCATGCAATTTGGTGCTTTTGATTTACCCGCACCTGATAGTGGCTGTGATAAAGATCAGAGCTGCGCTAACGGCTTGGGCGAAAACCACCTGACTTATAGCGGTGCTGGTGGCCTTGGTTTGTTTAACTGGGGCGTACTGGACACACATTTCTCCGAACGCGGCCGTCAGGCACGCTTAGTGCGGCTGCAGCATGATACACAAACCCGTTTTGGTTTTGGTATTGATGAAAACACGGCCTTACTGGTTGGTTTTGACCGGGCTGAAAATGCGCCAGAAGTAAAAATGGCTGTGCTTGGTGCCGCCGGCGTGTTTGTTGCCGATATGCAGCAGGCGCAAAGCAGCGGTGAGGGGAGTGCCAGCCGTATTGAAAAAGTCAGCACCCACTACCTGACCCGTGATGACATGCTGGAAATTAAAGACGGTGTACTGCGTACCCGCTTTGCCGACTGGAAGTTTGCACCAAATAACAACCAGTCGCCGCTATTAAGCTCTGGCGAGCTGTTTGAGCGCGATAATTACCGCCAGCTGGCGCAGTTGCTGTGCCTGACACAAAGCCGGCAGGCGCAGGGCCGAGCAGTGCGGGTAGGACAGGGGCATCAACTTACCCTGGCCAAAGACATGACCGCTCATGCCCGTCAGGGCTTGTATCGTCAGGCTGGCACTGAAGTACAATATTGCTCGTACCGTAATATTTTGCTGGATATAGCCCCGGCAAACTAACAGCACTGCGCGAGGTGTTAGCCTGATGCAAGGTCCGGTTCACCCACAGGTTAGGAGTTTTGCTCACAGCATACGTAGCTGGGGCAAACTGAAGCTGGCACTGGTGTGCCAGCTTTTGTTATTGCTGCTGACCGGCCTGGCCTGTGCTTCGGTTAATCTGGTGCTGTATAACAGCATTGTATGGCCACAGGTACAGGCTGTGTTTGGTATTACCCTGTTACTTGGGCCCGCCTTTATTGCCATAGTGTTTTATCTGGTACTGCATTTGGATGCTGCCTTATCTTATCTGGAAGATTCTGCCCATCAGGAACGCCTGTTAAATCGGGGCATGCAGGACAATATCCGCCAGCTTAACTTTGAAATTGAAGAGCGTAAGAAAGCCTTTCAGGCCAAGCGTCGGGCAGTAGATGAGCTACGCAAGGAAATTGCCGAGCGCAAAAAAGCTCAAATAGAATTAGAAGAGCAAAGTTTACTGATCCGCTCTATTGTCGACAGCTCGCCTGATTTGTTTTACTACCGCGATGAAACCGGCCGCTTTGCCAGCTGTAATAAAATGTTTGAAGCGATTATGGGCAAGCCCGCCAGTGAACTTATCGGCCGCCTGCCGGCCGATATTTATAATGACGACAGTGCTCAGGCCGCCATTTTAACCGAGCACGAGCTGCATATGCAGCCCTCAGAGTTGACGCTGGATGTCGAGTTTGTCAAAGACGACGGCCAGGTATTATGGTTTGAAATGCGCAAAGTGCCCTTCTACGACCGTCACGGCCGTTACATTGGTTTGCTTGGGTTCGGTCGTGATATCACCTCACGTAAACTAGCCGAGCAGGCGCTGGAAAAAGCCTATCAGGATAAGGGTAAGTTTATTGCCACACTAAGCCACGAGCTGCGTACACCGCTAAATGGCATAGTGGGTTTAAGCCGGCGTTTGCTGGAAAGTAAGCTGACTAAGCAGCAGTATAGCTGGGCCAATACTATTTTTAGCAGTGCAGAAACGCTGGGTAACATTTTTAATGACATTATCGATTTAGATAAAATCGACCGGCAGGATCTGGATATTGTTTATCAAAGCGTGGCCTTGAAACCCTTTATTAATGACATTGCCAACTTTGCCGAGTTGTTGTGTCAGCAAAAAGGTCTGCAGTTTAATTTGCAGGTGGCCGCTTTGGACGATGTCTATTTACGCCTTGATCCAACCCGCTTGCGGCAGGTGCTGTGGAACCTGCTGAACAACGCCGTGAAGTTTACCAGCAGTGGCAGTGTCAGTTTAAGCTGTCAGTTAAGTTCACAGTGCGACGAGCTGAGCTTTGAGGTTAGCGATACCGGCATTGGTATCGCGGCGCAAGAGCAAGAGCGTATTTTTGATATGTACTACAAAGCTAATGACGGCCGCCGCCTGAGCATTATGGGTTCGGGCATTGGCTTGTCAGTATCGCGCGCCCTGGTTGAGGCAATGCAAGGGCAGATCAGTGTCAGCAGCGTTAGCGGTGAAGGCAGCCGCTTTAATGTTGTGCTGCCAACAGCAGCGGCGCAGCAGGAGCTACAGCCTGTAATCAGCTGTCCGGAGCTAACCATTTTACTGATAGAAGATGTGCCGTTAAATGCCGAAATCGCCACCGGCTTGCTGGAGCAACGTGGCCATACGGTGGTGCTGGCAGAAACCGGTGAAGATGCGATAGCGCTGCTGGAAACTGAAGATGATATCGATTTAGTGCTACTGGATATGCAGCTGCCTGATATGGGCGGCGAGCAGATTGCACAGTACATTCGCCAGGAGCCGCACCTGGCGGCTTTACCCATAGTGGTGCTAAGCGCCAATGTGCGCAAAGCGGAGCAGCAGTTAGATGGTATACAAATAGAGGGCGCTCTGGCCAAGCCGATTAACACCAGTAAGCTTGACCTACTGCTGGCGCAGCTGTTCTCACCCAGCGCGGTAAAAGTGCAGCACCAGACGCCTAGTGAAAAGCAGAGTGACACCGAGGTATTAGACAGTGCCACCCTGAACGATTATCTGCAGTCGCTTGGCAAAGATGCGATGAAGCGCAGTGCGCAGTTATTTGCCCAGTTACTACCAGGTTACATTAACCGGATGATGGAAACGGCGTTGCAGCGTCAGGCAAAAGAGTTTCAGGAGGCGGCGCATAAACTTAAAGGCGCGGCGGCGTCGGTTGGCTTACTTTGGGTGCAGCAGCAGGCGAAGCGCTTGGAGCAAGAGCCGGTAAACTGGCAAGGGTTAGAGCGGCAACTGGTCGACTTTCACTTAAAAACAGAGCAGCACCTGGCTGCTCTGTCTGAGTTTATTGATCAAGCTTAAAACTTACTTTTCCAGCTTGCCGACAAAGCGGTAACCTTCACCGTGAATAGTGCTGATTAACTCCGGGCTGTCGATATCAGATTCAAAGTGCTTGCGGATGCGGCGGATAGTGACATCTACAGTACGGTCATTCGGACGTAAATCACGGCCGGTCATATGACGAATTAACTGCTCGCGGGTAAAAATTTTACCCGGTGTATCTAACATTAAGCGTAGGGCACGGTATTCGCCTTTTGGTAAACGGCGCGCCACACCTTTTGGCGAGGTTAAATTGCGGCTGTTTTCATCCAGGGTCCAACCATTAAACTTGACGATGCTTTTGTGTTCTTCTACCACAGGCTGCGCCACTGTGCGGTTTAGCAGGTTGCGGGCACGGATCGTCAGTTCACGCGGGTTAAACGGTTTGGTCAGGTAATCGTCAGCGCCGATTTCCAGACCTAAAATACGGTCTACTTCACTGTCGCGGCCGGTTAAAAAGATTAAGCCGATATTCTCTTTCTGGCGTAACTCCCTCGCCAAAATCAAGCCGTTTTTCCCCGGCAGATTAATATCCATGACGACCAGGCTAACTTTATTTTCAGTCAGCTTCTGATTCATTTCCTCGCCATTTACCGCCTCGATAACATCGTAGCCTTCGCCCTGAAACAGGCTGACCAGATTAAGGCGGGTTACTTCTTCGTCTTCAACGATCAGAATCACAGGTGTTTGCATTGGAGTTAAACCTTATGTGAAATTTGTTAATCTTGTGAGATTTTAACGTTTTATAGATGACGTGCAATTGTCAAATAATACGCAATTATAACCATGAGTCCAAATGTTAACAAGTTTTTTGTTAACAATTAGTCTTTGCTAATATTTTAATCTGGTCTGGCTGCCGGTTATGCTTGCCTAAGCATTTGATTAAATTCGATTAACTCTTGATAACAATAACCGGGAAATCTATCTGAAAACGCACCCCCTGGCCCAGCGTGCTATCAAGCACAATTTTGCCGTTTAAGGCTTGCGTCACCAGGTTGTATACCAGATGCAAGCCAAGGCCGCTGCCGCCTTCACCTCTTTTGGTGGTAACAAAGGGGTCGAAGATACGTTTTTTAATGGTTTCTGGCACACCGGCGCCGTTATCACGGTATACCAGCTGGCAGTGGTTATTACTGACGTTGACATCAATAGTAATTTCACCTTGCTCGATATGCTCAAAGGCATGGATCAAACTGTTCATGATAAGATTTATCAGGATCTGGTTAATCGGGCCGGGCTTACTGTCCAGCTCCAGTTCTGGCGGACAGTTAACCAGGACCTGATGCTGGGTTTTCTTTAAGTTGGGCCTAAGTGATAGCAGCACTTCGTTAATGAGCTGCAGCATATTAAACTGGCGGCGATTCTCGTTAGACTGATCAACCGCCACCCGTTTAAAGCTGGAGATAAGACTGGCAGCCCGCTCCATATTGCGATAAATAATGCCAAGGTTTTCTTTGCTTTCTGACAAAAACTTCGCCAGCTGTGACGAGGTGAGTTTTTTCTCATCAAAGGCTTTTTGAATATCAGCCAGCTTATCCTGCAGCAAAGTAGAGGCCGTTACCCCCAGGCCAATCGGTGTATTCACTTCATGCGCCACACCTGCGACCATTTGGCCCAGGCTGGCCATTTTTTCGGTTTCAACAATCTGGTTCTGATATTGGTGTAGTGTCGACAGGGTATTTAATAGCTCTTGATTAGAGGTTTTTAAGGCTTCGGTGCGCTGCTCAATTTTTTGTTCCAGGCTTAAGGTTAGTTGGCGGTTTTCCTGTTCAGCTTGTTGCAGTTTACTAATTTGCTGCTCGATGCGATCCAGCATGGTATTAAAGGCGCGGCTAAGCATGTTGTATTCTTTAATAGGTGCGATCGGTGCCCGTACCTGATAATTTTTTTCTTTAGCGACTTTTTGCACCACAGTGAGTAGGGTGTCTATTGGATCAGTAAAACGCTGTTGCAACCGGGTACTGATAAAAAAGGCACTGCCAAGTGCTAGCACGGCGATAAGGATATCGAGCAGGATACGGGTTTGAATATATGCATTAAGCTCGTCCTGACTGGCCCTGAGATAGACATAACCCAAGGTTGTATTGCCATCGGTGATGGCTTTGCTCATTTCAATATAATTGTTGCTGATATAGGGTTTGAGGAATTGTTGAACCCGATCAAACTGAACCGGATAAGGTCCTATGCCATCACGGTTGTAGCTGGCAAAAAAACGTAGTTCATTGCTTTGCGGTTGCAGTTTATAGATATGAATATTATGCAGCATATTAACCGCTTTAAAGGACGTAAGCCGGTTATCTTCGATGTCGGCATCGTCCTGTAAAATGCTACTCTTGGCATTAAAGGCAATAATACTGACATAACCTTGAAGCTGGGCGACCAATTTTTTTTGCTGCAGTTTGACATCCTGCATGGCAGATACCACCATAGCCAAGCACAGCGTCAGGCTGCAAATAAGCATGATTACCCAAATTAATGCGCTTTTAATCGATGTCGTTTTATCTATGGCAATCATTCAGTTATCTCTAAGCCGATGCAGAACCTGGCCTTACATACCTGCATTGATGTTATGCACATTAGCGCAATTTAGCAAACCACACTGGCAAATTTAACAAAGCCGTTTATAGTAGAGGCACTTGTTACTTTTGGGTTTGGTTATGAACCTGTGGGAAAGTTATAAAACGAGTATCTTTCTGTGCCATCAGGCACTGAACTGTGATGTCGATTTTGCCATTATCAGTGCGCAAAATCCGGCCGGACACACTGAGCATCCTTACCTTAACCTGCGCCGCGATAACGAATTCCAAGCCTGTCTGAACAAGCACCGCTTACCTTACCGCTCGGTGATGGGCAGTGCACCTGACAGGAGCTTTCAGGAAAAAAGCTGGATAGTACTTTGCGATAAGCATCAGGCAGTTTCGCTGGCACGGCAATTTGAACAAAATGCCATTTATTGGGTAGAGCGGGGCCAGTTGTTTTTGGTGCCGGTGTTACTGCCTGCGCAGGAAGAGCATTTAGGCAGTTTTACTGAGCGCTTGGTGCTGCTTAGCGACTAACGCCGTTGTTGCAGCATGTCTAATACGGTTTGAAGTTTATCGCCATGCTGGGCTTCCAGCTGACGCCTTGTCATATTCTGACGGATTTGCTCTGCTTCACTTTTAGCTGGCGCTAACAGCGGAGCAAAGTCAGTGACACAAATACATAGCAGGCTGTTGCTGGTTGCGCCGGGCAGTTGCGCCGCCCGGTACAGCAGATGCGGGCAGGCTTTTTGCCGCTTCGGATCCTGAATGCAGCCAGTGCTAGCCTGCGCCGGCACTGTTATTGCGCCGATAAGCACAAGTAGCGCCGTCTGTATTCGCATCATTAGTCTCCGTTTTTACATTAAGGGTAAGCGCGGTACACAATAAAACCATTCGCCTTAGCAACCACTTCAACCCGTTTAAAGGCTTGCTGCAACAGCTCCAGATAGGCCAGATGGCTGTTTGCCACCAGCGTTAGACTACCCTGGGCACTTAAGCGTTTGGCACTGCCCTGAATAAAGCTCTCTACAATACTGTAGTCGGTTTTAATGCCGGTGTGAAACGGCGGGTTAGTAACAATATAGTCAAACTGTTTTGGCTGGGCCGGTAAGCCATCTGCTAACAGTACTGTGCCATTTAGCTGGTTAGCGGCCAGCGTAAGCTCAGTTGATGTGACCGCCAGGACACTGATATCTGAGCTGTATAGCTCTATGGCGGGATGGCGGCGCTTTAGGACCGCGCCAATCACACCACAGCCACAGGCGAAATCCAGCACTTTACCGCTGCTTATCGGCGGTAAGTTGTCCAGTAATAACGCGGTGCCGATATCCAGCTTGCCATGGTTAAACACTCCGGGTAATGAGCATAGCTTAAGTGTGTTGCCATCGCTTTCAATGTTGAACTGGCTGGCTGATATTTGGGGTAAAGCAGTAAAGTCGCCAAACAGCGAAAACCACAGGCAGTGTTTGGCGTTATCCAATTTATTGGCATTAAGCGCCAGTTTTTCTGCATGGCTGGCCAGGCTTTTAATGCCACCTTTATTATCACCGACCACAAATACCTGAGTAGCGGGGCTTATAGCGCTTGACAGCTGCGCCAGGGTAAAACCAAGTTGCTCTTTACTCTTTGGATAGAACAGCACCACAGTGTCAAATGTCTGAGTAAACTGTGGGCTAAGTTCGGTGTACAGCGTTACCGCGCTGTGCGTCCAGCAAGCAGCTACTGCGGCATCTGTGGTGTAGCAGCTTAAGTTAAGCTGTGGTGCAAGATGCAACAGCTCGTTTGCTAAGCTGTCGGCTTGAGGCTCAACTAACAGCACCCGGCCGTTTAAGTCATTAATGTTGCGTAGAACCAGTTGACTGGTGGTGGCGAGCATTTAGCTTTCCTTTTTAAACATCAGGTCCCAAACACCATGGCCCAGACGCTGGCCACGCTGTTCAAATTTAGTCAGAGGCCTGTGCTCTGGCCGCTCGACATAACGGTTATCAGGGGCCAGATTAACAAAACCCTCGGCTTGCAACATCACCTCAAGCATATGCTCGGCGTAGTTTTCCCAGTCCGTTGCCATATGAAACACGCCGCCGGGTTTTAACTTACGCCGTAGTACCTGTACAAAGGCCGGTTGCACGATACGGCGTTTATGATGACGTTTTTTATGCCAGGGATCGGGGAAAAACAGCTGCACCGTGTCCAGACTGTTGTCAGCTATCATCTGCTCTAATACTTCAACCGCATCATGTTCAAACACTTTGAGGTTTTTTACCTGCTGGGCCACTGCATCAGCTAAACAGGCGCCAACACCGGGTTTGTGCACTTCAATACCAATAAAATCTTGCTCGGGTGCGGCCTTGGCCATTTGCACCAGTGATTTACCCATACCAAAGCCAATTTCCAGCACCTTGTGGTTGTCCCGACCGAACAGTGTTGGTAAATCAATAAGCTGCGGTTGGTAGTCGACACCATAGTCGGCCCAGTAAGTGTCCAGTGCGTGTTGTTGCCCCTTGGTTAAACGGCCTTCACGCAGTACAAAAGAGCGGATCCTGCGCATATAGGTCTCGCCCTGTTGTTGTGCTGGCTGGTCGTGCGTGTCTGTCATTGTCTGCTCCATAATGCGTAATTGGCGCGTATTATCCTTGTATTGACGCTATTGCTCAACCGCCGATTCAGGTTGGCAAGCAAAGCCTTGCTGCTTATACTGCGCGGGGGTTAAAACTGAGGTAAAAATGCTGCAGCAACAAGACGCAATTTGGTTTTCAAATCAGCTGGTTAACTGGTATCGCCAGCATGGCCGTACAAGCCTGCCATGGCAGTTAAATAAAAGCCCTTATAACACCTGGCTTAGTGAAGTGATGTTGCAGCAGACGCAGGTTGCCACAGTGATACCCTATTTCCAGCGTTTTATCAGCCGTTTTCCTGATGTAAAAGCGTTAGCTGAAGCGCCATTAGATGATGTATTGCATTTATGGACCGGGTTGGGCTATTACGCCCGGGCCCGTAATTTGCACAAAGCGGCGCAGCAGATAGCCTTACAATACGACGGCCAGTTTCCGCAGCAGTTTGACCAGGTACTGGCGCTGCCGGGGGTTGGCCGCTCGACGGCCGGCGCTGTATTGTCGCTGGCACTTGGACAACATTATCCGATTTTAGACGGCAACTGTAAGCGGGTACTGGCGCGCTTTGCCGCAGTGGACGGCTGGCCGGGCGAAAAAGCGGTAGAGCAGCAGCTGTGGCAACTGGCAGAGCAGTTAACCCCGGCTGAGACCGTGGCAGAGTTTAACCAGGCGATGATGGATTTAGGCGCCAGTTTATGTAGCCGCAGCAAGCCGCGCTGTGCTGATTGCCCGCTAAAGCTAAAATGTAAAGCAGCGCTTAGCGCTGAGCAGGCGCGTTACCCGGGAAAAAAGCCGAAAAAAGCCCTGCCCGAGCGGCAAAGCTTCTGGCTGCTGCTACAGTACAACAAGCAGCTGTTACTAACCCAGCGGCCAGCCTCGGGGCTGTGGGGCGGCCTGTATGGCTTTTTTGAGTTTGCCAGTGCAGCGGAGCGTGAACAATTTATCGCTATTAACGCCCTTAAGCTTAGCCAACAAACCGAGCTGGCAGGCTTTCGGCATACCTTTAGCCATTTTCACTTATGGGTGCAACCGCAGTTAGCTGTGCTCGCACAAGCACCACTGCAGGTACAGGAGCAATCTGCGGCAACTTGGTTTACAATAGACGCCATTCCGCCGGTGGGACTGTCTGCACCGGCCAAGCAGCTGTTTGCGCAGGTTGTCGCTGCAGCGTCAGAGCAGGAGGAAACACAGGTATGAGCCGTACCGTATTTTGTGAATATCTGAAAAAGGATGCGCCAGGGTTGGATTTTCAGTTGTATCCGGGCGATTTGGGCAAAAAAATCTTTAACTCGATCAGTAAAGAGGCCTTTGCCCTGTGGCAGGCAAAACAGATAATGCTGATTAATGAGAAAAAGCTGAACATGATGAATCCGGAGCACAGAAAGCTGCTGGAAACACAGATGGAAGCCTTTTTGTTTAAAGGCGAAGATGTTGAAATTGAAGGCTACAAACCTGTCGATAAGTAACTAGATTTTACACTGCTGCTGGCGCGGCGGCAGTGGCAGCGCTATAATTCGCATTAGAAATTTTTATCGTTAACTTACTTTTGCGAGAGCTTATGGCGCGGCGTTTACCCCCTCTTAATGCACTGAAAGCCTTTGAAACCGCCGCGCGTCATTTAAGCTTTACCAAGGCGGCGGAAGAGATGTATGTTACGCAGGCCGCTATTAGTCATCAGATCAAAGCGCTGGAAGACCATCTTGGTCTGAAGCTGTTTATGCGCAAAAACCGCTCTTTGCTGCTGACTGAAGAGGGGCAAAGTTATTTTCTCGATATTAAAGAAATTTTTCTGCAGCTACATGAGTCTACAGAAAAACTGTTGGCGCGCGGTGCTAAGGGCTCGTTAACGGTAAGCCTGCAGCCCAGCTTTGCTATTCAGTGGCTGGTGCCCCGACTAAACCAATTCAGTGAGCAACACCCCGATATCGACGTGCGGATTAAAGCGGTTGATTTGGACGAAGGTTCACTGACCGATGACGTTGATGTGGCCATTTATTATGGCCGTGGCACCTGGCGTAATTTACATGCCGACAAGCTGCACACCGAATATTTACTGCCAGTGTGTTCACCGCTGCTGTTAAACAGTAGCAAGCCGCTGCAGGAGCCGACCGATCTGCAATACCATAACCTGCTGCACGATGGCTCGCGCCGTGCCTGGAAAGCCTGGTTTACCACTCAGGGTTTCAAACATTTTAATGTGAACCAGGGGCCGATTTTTAGCCACTCGTCGATGGTGCTGCAGGCGGCGATTCATGGTCAGGGCGTGGCGCTGGCGCATAATGTGCTGGCGCGGCCTGATATTAACTCTGGCCGGTTAATCGTGCCGTTTAACCATGTACTGATCTCGAAAGACGCTTACTATCTGGTGTGCCGTGAAAGCCAGACTGAACTGGGTAAAATTACCGCCTTTCGCCAGTGGATGATGCAAATGGTCGAGGCCGAGCAAGCGGCCTTTGCCGAGCAGCAATTTACCAATGCGGTGGCGCTTGACTAAGGTACTGATTAACAAGGTGGATCACGCAAAAGCGCGCTTGCTGCTGGCGCATGGCGCCGGTGCTGGTGCTAATAGCGATGTAATGCAGCAGTTGGCCAGTGCGCTGGTTGAATGTGGCATTGAAGTGTGGCGCTTTAATTTTGGCTATATGCAGCAGTCTATCGACGAAGGCAAGCGGCGCTTGCCCACGAAAATGCCGCTGTTAGCTGCCGAGTTTAGCCAGCAAATAACAACGTGCCCGGCAGATTTGCCGCTGTTTATTGGTGGCAAGTCTATGGGCGGTAGGGTGGCTTCACTGTTAAGTGGGCAAAGCGCCGTACAGGCGGTATTTGCCTTTGGTTATCCGTTTCATGCGCCAAACAAGCAGCAGTGGCGTACTGAGCATTTTGCAGATTTAGCTGCACCTTTGTATATCGTCCAGGGCGAGCGCGATGCCTTTGGCAGCCAAGATGAGCTAAGTGCTAAACACTGGCCAAACGTTGAACTGTACTGGCTGGCTGATGCAAACCATGATTTTGTGCCCCGGGTTAAAAGTGGCTTTACCCAGCTGCAGTTAATTAGTGCAGCAGCAGCCTTTTGTAGTAGGAAAATTGATGAAGTACTTCTGGCAATTAAGTAACAGTATTACCGCCTTTTACGGTGCTGTAGTAGTGGCACTGAGCGCCTTATTAATGCATCTGTGGCAAGGTGATTTAACAGTTGAGCAGCTGTCCAGAGTGTTAAGTGCGCTTGGCATGCTAGCCTTTCATGCCTTGGCACTGCTGGCCTTAGGGTTGTTACAAAGTAACAGCCGGTTAAAGCGACTGGTAGCACTGCTATGGCATCTGGGGCTTTGCTGTTTTGTTTGGACCTTATTGGCAGGTGTGTTTGCACTGCCTCTATATTATTCACAACTGGCCCCGGTAGGCGGGCAGTTACTAATTGCTGCCTGGTTATTGCTGGCAATAACGGCATGGCGGCGGAGCTGATATGAGACAACTATTACTGTATTGCCGGGCGGGTTTTGAAAAAGAATGCGCGGCAGAAATTCAGCACAAGGCGGCCCTTAATAACACCGGCGGTTTTTGTAAGCTGCAAAATAACAGCGGCTTTGTCATTTTTGAAGCCTATGACAGCGACAGCCTGGCGGCGTTTTACCGCGACTATCCGTTTGAGCAGTTTATTTTTATCCGTCAGTGGAGCTTACTGCAAGCCGGTTTGCTTGATTTACCACCAGCGGATCGTATTGCGCCGGTGCTTGAGGCCCTATTGTCAGCAGAGCTAACCGGCTGTGGTGAGCTGCGGGTAGAGTACCCCGATACCAATGATGGTAAAACTTTATCTACGCTGGCGCGTAAGCTTACTGTACCGCTGCGTCAGGCGCTACGACAGGCGGGCGTGCTGACGCAAAAAGAGCAAAAACGGGCAGCGGTGCTGCATTTGTTTTTGTTAAGCGGCCAGCAGGGCTATGTTGGGGTGTCGTACCCGGAGAACAACAGCCCGCTGGAAAACGGCATTATGCGGCTTAAATTTCCCGCTGAGGCGCCAAGTCGTAGCACATTAAAACTGGAAGAAGCATTTTTACAGTTCATCCCTAAACGGGAGTGGGATACGCGACTGTCGGGTGGCTTACACGCGGTAGATTTAGGCGCTTGCCCGGGCGGTTGGACTTATCAGTTGGTGAAGCGCAGCATGATGGTTACGGCGATAGACAATGGCCCTATGGCAGAGTCGCTGATGCAAACCGGTCAGGTACAGCATTTAATGGTCGATGGCTTTAAGTTTGAACCACAGCGCAAAAACAACTACTGGTTGGTGTGTGACATGATAGAGCAGCCGCAGCGGGTGGCCGAGCGCATCGCCGACTGGCTGATTAACGGCTGGTGTCAGGAAACCATCTTCAACCTGAAGCTGCCGATGAAAAAGCGCTATGAAACGCTGTGCGATATTCTGCAACTGTTTGAGCAGCGGCTCACTGCAGCTGGCATTAAATACCGGCTGCAGGCAAAGCACTTATACCATGACCGCGAGGAAGTGACAGTGCATGTACAAAACCTGGTGCGGCGCTTTTAGGTCAAGGTGCTGCTTTAATAAGCGCTGATTCAATCAGCGCTTAATATTAACTTTACCCAGACCAGCCGATGATCAGAGCTGGCGCCGCGTGAGCCGACCAACGGATATAGTGGATCGGCTTTTTCTGGCCAGAACACACCGCTATCCATCAGCGTGAAGCCTTGCTTTGACGGCAGCACATAATCAGCCCGCATACGCCATTCTGCAGTGTGAACAGCACCATACCGATTGTCGGGGCTGTGTTTTTCACCGCCCTTGCTGCGCGGCGGCTGGCTGTTGTTAACGGCGGGGTGCTGATATAGCGCACTGATACCACTGTTAATCGCATCGCCTTCACCTTCGGCAGAGGCGTTTAAATCGCCCAGCAGTACAAAACGCTCGCCATGATTAAAGCCCCCTTTGGTGCCGTTATCATCGTAAATATACTGGTTTTGGCCGACTGTTAAATAATCTACCCAAAAGCGCAATTCATCATGGTTACGAATGCCGTTGCGGTTTTCCGGGCCATCAAAGACCGGTGGTGTCGGGTGGCTGGCCAGGATATGCACCGTTTGGCCGTTAATCGTTACCGGGATATCCCAGTGGCTTTTGGACGACAACGGGAACTGCTGCCAGGCGTCAGCACTGTACCAAGGGCTGCCATCCGCTTTTTTGGTGGGCATAAAGCCTGGCATATCCTTCCATTTAAAGTGCTGAAAAGTGCGTACTTTAGCGGTATCTAGTGGGTATTTTGACAACAATAGCATGCCATACTGGCCCGGGTAAAAGCCAAAGGCCCAGGCATCTGCGCCAACGCCGGTCGCTTTACCATCGTTGTCTAAATCAAACGGGCTGGGCTGGCCGGTGTTTACCGTGCTGTAGTAAAAATAGGGGTAGTCTATCGCTGCACTGTTACCTTGCGGCTTATTCAAGTAGTTGCGGATAAAAGCTTTTACCCCACGCTCTGGATCGGCAATATAATCAAACTCGTTTAATAGCAGCACATCAGGTCTTATGTGCTGAATAATCTGGGCGATATTGCGGATCTGTGGCTGATCATCAGTTTGCAGCAGCTTAGCCAATACCTCGCCATCACCTGGCTCGCCATGGGGCAGGTAGTTTTGTGCTTCCATACTGACATTAAAGGTGGCGAAGGTAATTTCTTTGGCGTTGATACTGTTATTACTCATAATAAGACTACCGAACAGGAAAAACGTTAATAAATGGGTTTTCATTAGCTATTTATATAACCTCTAACAAAAATAAAACCCCGCCAGGCGGGGTTTTATGAATTAGTTATCTCACAGCACAAGTTATCAGAACTTGTACTTCACACCCAGACGCATAGTCCATAATGATGCATCAGCAACCAGTGATTGACCAGCTGGAGTGCGGAAGTTTCTGTAGGTGTAAGTGCCATCGTTGTTCAGTGTTGCATCAACAACTGCCTGCATACGTGGGAATGACGCTTCTTTCATTACACCCCAATCATCATTTAACAGGTTACCCAGGTTTTCAATCATAAAGTAGACACTACCTTTGTGATTATCATAGAAACCCGGTACTTCCTGCTCTATGCGTAAGTCGAATTTGGTGAACCAATCACTGTCAAACTCGTTACGTGGTGCAATTTGACCTGCATATTTGCTCAGACCTGTTTCGTCTAACATAGCAAAAAACGCTGCCTGTCTTGCTGGGTCAGCCAACGCCCCATCAAAGGTGACATTAGGATCATTTACGCCGGTTGGTACATATACCAGATGGCGGTCAGTATTAACCGTGTCACCAAAGGCGCTGTTTAGGAAGTTCTGATCTGGTCTGCGCGAGTCGTCTGTATTGTCAAATACATAACTGAAAGGACGGCCTTTGTTGTGCGTGCCAAATAACATAAACTTAGTGGCGTAACCGTCAATAAACTCATGTTTGTAACCCACTTTTAACGTAAACCGATGTGGAATGTCGTAGTTAGAGCGTGCTACATCAGGCGCTTCAGTGCTGCTTACTGCCACGTTGGCGTAGTTAGAAAACGCAACTGAGCTGGTCATTGGGTTTACATCTTCTGCTTTGTTATAAGCATAAGCTAATGCCCAATCAAGACCGAAATCGTACGACTTCAGTACCGATGTTGAGAATGACACAGTTTTACCCGAATCACCATCAACGTTAGTTAGCATAAAGTCCTGACGACGGCCATTACTTGAACCATAAATTGGACGACCATCTACAGCCGTACCTGTTTGTACGCGACTCAGGTCAACGATAGTTGCGGCATCTTTTTTCTTGGTGTATAGCAAGTCGGCTAGTAACACATACTCACTATCGAAGGTGTAAGTAGCACCCAGCGCATATTTCCACTCAGACGGAAGTTTGAAGTTAGGATCTAATACGTTCAGACCACCCACCCGGCCTACGCCAGACGCGACATCGTCAAACAAGCTTTGCGGGATATCAATTAGTGGACGGCCAGAGCCTGTGTGCGGAATTTCAAACAGGTTGGTTGCACCTAACTGAGATTCAATCTGTGTTACACCGTTGTTGGCGTAGTTGTTAGACAGCCAAACGTTAGGGTTACCACCTGAGTAATAACCTATACCACCACGAACTTCCAGTTGATCACTTGCACCCCAGTTAAAACCAAACCGTGGTTGTAACAGGCCTTCCCCATCAAGGTTCTGTTGGTTACTGAAACCATACAAACCTTCAAAACCAGGGTTCAGCACAGGTTGGTCATTACTGGTGTACCAGTCATAACGCAGACCATAGGTCAGTGTCAGGTCGTAATCATAGAAGAAATATTCGTCTTGCAGGTACAGAGTATTAACGGCGTATTTGAACGTTGCCGCGGCATCTTGCGGGTTATTGGTGATGCCCGCATTTTCATAAATAATACGGTTTGCCAGGCCCTGTTCGAAGTCACTGATTGAGCCGAAGTAAAACTCACCTTCAGCTTCCTGAATAAACAAGTTATAGACATCATACTGCTCGCGCTCGAAGCCAGCAGTAATAATGTGGTCTCCCAGTACATAAGTACCAGCGATACGCATAAAGGTTGTATCGTACTTCAGTTTGTTCGCATGGCGAGAGTCATCGGCGCCTAAGAATACCACTGGAGCAGTGAATGAGCCGTCGTTTGGTATGGTGATCTGGATTTCACCAACTTCAGTGCCGCCCAGAGGATTTACGCGAGCGTCTAACTCAGACCAGCCTAAACGCACTTCGGTTGAGAAGTTATCACTCCAGTCAGAAAATAACTGACCAACGAAAGAAGTAAACTCTGCACCGCGTTCATAGTAGTGGTTAGAGAATTCGATACGGGTAGAGCCAGAGTCTGACTCAGCAATTGAATAACCATCATTATAGTTATAAGTTAGGGCAGCACGGTGAGTGTCGTTGATTTGCCAATCTAGCTTTAACAGCAATTTTTCGTCTTCTACTGGAATAGAAGCTGGGAAGCTGCCGGGCTCAAAGCCATACACATCGCGGGCAATGCGAGCGATTTCATCTAATTGTGCTTGTGTAACGCCACGCACTCTTACCGCTGCATTTGAATCTTCAGCACCACGTTCAAAGGTATCTGCTCCTTCAAGCTTTTCATAGGCAGCGAAGAAGAACAGTTTGTCTTCAACTAACGCACCACCCATGTTGATACCGTAACGTTTCTCTGAGAAGTCACCGATATTGATGCTTTGGCCTTCAATTTTGTCACCTTGTAACGAATCGTTGGTGTAATCGAAGAACACAGAACCACTAAATTCATTGGAACCTGATTTTGTTACCGCATTGATATTACAAGCAGTAAAGCCACCATATTTTACGTCGAACGGTGCTAATTCAACGGCTACCTGAGAAATGGCGTCAAACGAAAATGGAATACGTTCGGTGGGGTAACCATTACTGTTCAAACCGAAGTTGTCGTTCATACGAACGCCATCAACGGTCAGGCTGTTAAAACGCGGGTTGGCACCAGCACACTGAATGCCGTCATTGTTGCCTGCATCCAGATAAATGCGTGGGTCAATTTTAATAACGTCTTTGATGTCACGGTTAATAGCCGGTGCGTCTTGTAAATCAGCCAGATTAAAGTTTGACGCTGGCCCCTTACCACCATAGTTAGGATTCAGAATACGGCTACCTGTTACGGCAATCTTTTCAATCTGCGCTTGTTCCAGCATTAAAGGCAGATTTAAGGTTTCACCCAGTTTCAGATAAACATCATTTACTGTTTTCGAGCCGTTTACGCTATCTTGCACAGTAACAATGTAGGGGCCGCCGACAGGTAAGCCACGCACAGAAAAGGTACCAGTGTCATTTGAACTGAAGGATCTGACTGAACCTGTACGCGTGTCTGTAAGAGTAATTTGAGCACCAGAAATGACCTTACCGTCTACAGTAGCGACAACGCCGCGTAAACTTGAAGTTGTTTCTTGCGCCAGGGCTGGTCCAGCGATGCCTAAAGATAATGCAATCGCGACAGACAGCCTTTTCAGTTGAGTTCTATTTTTCATTCGAAAGTGTCCTGATTTCCGTTGTTATTTTGGCCACAAAGCGGGTAGGTCCCCCACAACTTGGTATTATACTCTAATGACAAAATATTACATTTAAATGACTAAATAATCGGGGAACTTTTTTTTGTTTCCCTAGACGTTCAGCGAACTTGTACGGTTTTTCGTGTTTGTAGTTGACCAACTTTCACTATTTAGACTTCTGAACGTCTAACTTTTTATGCGAAAGCAAATAATGCACGAAAAAGATGATAAATGAGTCGAGATTGGGGATAATCCGTTGGTTTTATGTCTGTAGCAGAGCTGAATTGTGGGAAAAAACACCATCATAGCTATTGCCGGCGCTTCGGCGTCTGGTAAAAGTCTTTTTGCATCAACAGTCTATCAGGAACTGGTGGCTGAGCTGGGTGGCGAGCGTATCGCCATTTTGTCCGAAGATGCCTATTACCGTGACCAAAGCCATTTGTCATTCGAGCAGCGCACGCTGACTAACTACGATCATCCAGCCGCGTTTGAGCATGAATTACTGGCGGCGCATTTACGCGCACTGCGCGCTGGCAAAGCGATACAGATGCCGCAATACAGTTATAAAACACATACCCGTACTGACGAAACCATTACCGTGCAACCGGCTAAGGTAATATTGGTCGAGGGGATCTTACTCCTAACGGATGAGCAGTTACGTGAGCAGTTTGACATCACCGTATTTATGGATACGCCACTGGATATTTGTTTACTGCGCCGGATAAAGCGGGATTTAGAAGAGCGTGGCCGTAGTTTAAGCTCGGTCACTGAGCAGTATGAAAACTCGGTACGGCCAGCGTTTTTTGAGTTTATTGCCCCTTCCAAACAATATGCCGATTTAGTGGTTACCCGCGGTGGTAAAAACCAAATTGCCATTGACATCATAAAAGCAAAAATCCGCCAGTTACTGGCAGAATAACAATAATCAGGGAATAACCGATGATGGGATTAGTGGGCATTGTTGCCCTGTTACTTGTAGCGTATCTGGCGTCAGCCAATCGTAGCCGGATCAACTGGCGCACCGTGGGCGGCGCTTTTGCTATTCAGCTGGCAATAGGCGCTTTTGTGCTTTATGTGCCCTTTGGCCAGGACGTGTTGTATAACATCTCTCAGGTGGTGGCTAACGTAATTGGCTATGCCAACGCCGGTATTCAGTTTTTGTTCGGTGATTTGGGTAAGTTTTCCCAGGGGTTTATTTTTGCCATCCATGTGCTGACCATTATTATCTTCTTCTCTTCGTTAATCGCGGTGTTGTATCACGTCGGTATTATGACCTGGGTGATCCGTATTATCGGCGGCGGTTTGCAAAAAGTGCTGGGTACCAGCCGGCCAGAATCGATGTCGGCGGCAGCGAATATCTTTGTTGGCCAGACCGAAGCGCCGTTAATCGTGCGGCCTTTTATTCCTACTATGACCCGCTCAGAGTTATTTGCGGTGATGGTGGGGGGCTTAGCGTCTGTTGCCGGTTCAGTACTGGCCGGTTACGCTGGCTTGGGCGTGGAGTTAAAGTATCTTATCGCGGCAAGTTTTATGGCCGCGCCCGGTGGTTTTTTAATGGCAAAAATGATCCTGCCGGAAACTGAGCAACCGAAAAACGAACTGACAGAAATAAATACCGAAAAGCCTCACACAAACGTAATAGATGCTGCTGCTGCCGGTGCGTCCAGTGGTATGCAGCTGGCGCTGAATGTCGGTGCTATGCTGTTAGCTTTTGTCGGTTTAATTGCGCTGGTTAACGGTGTTGTTGGTGGCGTGGGCGGCTGGTTTGGTAAAGACGATTTAACTCTGCAACTGATTTTCGGTTATGTGTTTCAGCCGCTTGCGTTTATTTTGGGCGTGTCCTGGGATGAGGCGCGCATGGCTGGCAGCTTTATCGGTCAGAAGCTGGTTATTAATGAGTTTGTCGCATACCTCGACTTTGTGCAGGTGAAGGAGCAGTTAAGTGCCCATACACAAGTGATAGTGACTATTGCTTTGTGTGGTTTTGCTAACTTTTCGTCAATTGCTATTTTATTAGGTGGCTTGGGTGGTATGGCGCCAGGTCGCCGGGCTGATATTGCTGAGCTGGGTTTAAAAGCTCTGTTGGCAGCAACATTAGCTAACTTGATGAGCGCTGCTATTGCAGGGTTCTTTTTTACTTTAGGCTAAAAACAGGTCTTTTATATGACACAGCAAGTTCCAACGTTAGATATAAGACGGTTTGCCACCGACAAAGATAACTTTGTTGCCGAAATTGGCAAGGCCTACACCGAGTTTGGATTCTGCGGCATTAGCGGCCATGGTATTCCGGATGAAGTGGTAGCAAATACTTACAATGCAATTAAGCAGTTTTTTGCTTTACCCACTGAGGTTAAAGCAAAATACCACAAACCAGGGCAGGGCGGAGCGCGTGGTTACACCGGCTTTGGTGTCGAAAAAGCCAAAGACTCAAACCACCCGGATTTAAAAGAGTTCTGGCATGTCGGCCGTGAGTTGAATGGCCCGGCGCCGCATCCAAGTTTATACCCGAATGTGTGGCCAACTGAGGTGGCAGAGTTTAAACAGGCTACTTACACCTTGTATACTGAGCTGGAAAAGTTAGGTAACCGGGTATTGGAGGCTTTAGCGCTGTTCCTCGGGCAGGAGCAAACTTACTTTGCCGACAAGGTGAACTACGGTAATTCAATTTTACGGCCGATTCATTATCCGCCGATTAAAGATACCAGCACTCAGTCTATCCGCGCCGGTCAGCATGAAGATATTAACCTGATTACCTTGCTGGTCGGTTCCAACGAAGCTGGGTTAGAAATTTTACGCCGCGATGGTAGCTGGCTGCCGGTAACTACCATTGAAGGCACTATAGTGGTAAATATCGGTGATATGCTGCAGCGGCTGACTAACCATGTGTTGCCATCTACGACGCACCGGGTTGTTAACCCTGCAGGTGCTGCAGCGGGTGAGCCGCGCTACTCAATACCGTTTTTTATGCACCCAAACCCGGATTATGTCATCGAAACACTGTCAACTTGTATCAGTGCCGATAATCCTAATCGTTACCCTGAACCAATTAATTCAAACGACTACTTAATGCAGCGTTTAGAGGAGATTGGGTTGCTGAAAAAGGCGAAATACTAGGCGCTTTGCCTAGTATTTGTCCGAACAGTGTAAAACAGCAGAAAATGTGCAGTTTCACAGTTGACTGCTGTTTTAAAGTCGCTATACTGCACGCCATGTTAAGCGCTGAGCGCGAAACATAACGCAGATGTGGTGGAATTGGTAGACACGCAAGCTTCAGGTGTTTGTGCCCACAAGGCGTGAGAGTTCGAGTCTCTCCATCTGCACCAAATTAACCGGCTAAGGCCGGTTTTTTTGTTTTTGCCGTCCATGGCAAAAACCTGCTGCGCAGGCCAGCTAAAGCTGTCCAAAAATGTTCCAGACATTTTTGTGTCCTCCCAGACTTAACGTTTTAGTTCGATGCGGCGAATAAAGTCTTCTACCAGCAGATCGTACAGTTTATTACCCAAATATAAATCCTCTACACCATCGTCGATGTTAGGGTTATCGTTCACTTCAATTACATAAACCTTATCGCCATCCTGTTTAACATCAACACCGTAAAGGCTGTCGCCTATTGGGGCGCAGGCTTTAAGCGCAGCATCGATAACATGGCTTGGTACTTCACTGATGGCGCATGTGGTAAAACCGCCGCTTTGTGTCTTGGCGCTGCCATGCTTGTAAATTTGCCAGTGGTTGCGGGCCATAAAGTATTTACAGGCAAAAAGGGCCATGCCATTTAGCACGCCTATACGCCAGTCGTACTCAGTAAAGGTGTAACGCTGCGCTAAAATAATAGCGCTTTGTTCAAACAAGGTTGTTAGCTGGGCTCTAAGTTCAGTCAGTGTTTTTACTTTAACCACACCGCGGGAAAAACTGCCATCAGGAATTTTCAGCACCAGTGGTAAGCCTAAAGTGTCTGCCGCGCGCTCCAGATTATCTTCATCCTGTTTAAACAGCAAAATGCCCTCTGGCATCGGTACCTTGTGTTGTTCAAACAGCGTTTGCAGGTACACCTTATTGCCGCAGCGTAGTATCGAATTGGGGTCATCAATCACCGCCAGGCCTTCGCGTTCTGCTTTGAGAGCCATATGAAAAGTGTGATGGTTTACTGATGTGGTCTCACGAATAAATAAGCCATCAAACTCCGCCAGGCGATGAATATCTTTAGCGCTGATCTGTTCCGTATCCATTGCCGCTTTGCGCGCCGCTTTGGTAAATAGCTCAAGTGATTTAGGCGTGCAGGGAGGGAATCTTTCTTTTGGGTCAACCAGCACAGCTAAATCATATTTGTACTTTTTATTTGCCGGCTCAAGGCGCCAGATTTTATGGCTGTATTTTTCCAGCGTATTACCAAAAAAGTTTTGCTCTTGCTCATCCAGCTTGTTAACGCTGCCAATCTTCAGGGTTTTTACTTGCCAGCTGGTCTTTTTCTGCAGCTCTACACGCAGAATAGGTACCGGGAAAGCTTCAAATAAATAGGCCGCTACCTTCTTTAAAGCCTTTATTGCGGTTTCGCCAAAATAAATATTAAAAACCAGTTGGCTTACTGTCTCACCCGCCAGCGCTTTATTCAGCTGGCTCAAAATGCTGCCAGGGATCTCCTCGGCAATGTCGGCTATTTCGTGGCGGTTAAACTTATTAAATGCCCGCACCGAGGGCATGACGTTGTGGCCACGCGCTTCTGCCAGTAGAGAGCAGTAATAACCTGTACCTAAATACTGAGCCTGGCGGCACAGGTTAATCACCCGGGTACGTTGCTTATTCTTGGCTGACCACTTTAAATAAGCAGGTAAAGTCATCACGCCGTCATACTGATAATAGGGGGCCCAATCTTGTGCTTTATCGACGACAATAATCAGTTTGGCCATCTCAGCTCCTGTAATATCGGCAAACTGTGAAATTTCTTATCGAAATTTCATTTGCTTAGCGCGCTTTATCCTAAACTTAGTAAAAATTTAGCTTAAGGCAACCAAGAGTGTAGTAATGGCAGTAAATAATAGTGCAGTGTCGTTAACGAGCAGAGCGGCGAATACAAAAGATGTAGCGGCGCTGCTGGTGCTGGAGTCGGCTTGTTTTGATTCAGACCGCCTCAGTATTCGCAGTTTTAAGCGGTTTTTACGCGAAAAGCGTAGCGACTTATATGTGGCAGAGCTTGGCGACCTGCTAGTTGGTTACTTTTTACTGCTTTATAGAAGAGGCACCAGCCTGGCACGGCTTTATTCACTGGCGGTATCACCGCTACATCGTAAACAGGGCATCGCCGAATTTTTACTGCAACAGGCAGAGCAGACAGCCGCCGCACGTAACTGTGTGTTACTAAGGTTGGAAGTACGGCAGGATAATGTCGCTGCTATCCGCTTATATCAAAAATTGCACTATCACGAGTTCGCTGTTAAACATGACTTCTACGAAGATCACTCCGATGCTATCTGTATGCAAAAGCAGATCATTCAGTTTGACAGCAGTTCGGTCAGACGGCAGGTGCCTTATATACACCAGACTACTCCTTTTACCTGTGGCCCTGCCTGTTTATTAATGGTGTTTAATTATTTTAAGCCCGGACAGTTTGATCCCTATGCGCTTGAAATAGACATCTGGCGTGAGGCCACTACTATATTTATGACATCAGGTCATGGTGGTTGTGGCCCACGAGGCTTAGCCCTTGCCGCGGATAAGCGTGGCTTTGCAGCGGAAATCTATCTGAATAAAGATGGTCCTCTTTTTACCGATACGGTACGCAGCGAAGTAAAAAAGCAGGTTTTACAGCGGGTTCACGATTCGTTCCGGCAAAAAGTGCAGCAAAAGGCGATTCCGGTCCAGCTTAAAGAGCTGACCATCGCTGATATAAAGCAGCTACTGCAACAAGGGGCGTTACTGTTGGCATTAATCAGCACCTGGCAGTTTGATAAAAGCAAAGCACCGCATTGGGTGGTGGTTTGTGCAGTTGACGAGCATTTCGTTTATTTAAATGATCCTGATACCGAGGATATTCCCTGGCTGTCTCCTGCTGAAAGACAATATATTCCGGTAGAGCACTCAGTATTTAACAAAGCTTTTAGCTATGGCAAAAACCGTTTAAAAGCTGCAATAGCGATTAGGAGCACAAAACCTTAGTGTTTTTGCTGGCTTTTAAAGCGGTTTGTGCAATTTTTCTGCGAACGATCACAAAAACACAGGTTTTCTTACTTTAGCGCTTGCAGGCTAATTAAAACGGCCTATAATGCGCGCCATGCCACGGGGCGCTGCACTTAGCAGGCTTCGGGT